>Ga0185307_1000090_pt1 | contig 63033 bp, 71 predicted proteins | sample LHCtaG_FD_128010 | JGI IMG/M metagenome (GOLD analysis project Ga0185307, IMG submission 128010) | Hot spring microbial communities from Little Hot Creek, USA to study Microbial Dark Matter (Phase II) - LHC4sed_matched (SPADES... | ecosystem: Environmental > Aquatic > Thermal springs > Hot... | reverse complement strand
ATTCCAACGTTAGCCGCGGAGATAGCTAAAGCCCTAGGTGTCCCCGAGGATAAGGTTTCGATAGTGGATGTAGATCTGCTTGATGAGGCTTTGAGGCTTAAGATAATTGCACATGGTATTAAGCTTGTAGACAGAGGATTTGATGTAAATGTTCTTCTTCCGAGAGCGTTTGAGCTCGTTGAGGTATTTGAAGATGAGAGGTTTTCTTCAATCTCATGGCTACGCGGCAACCCGGTGGATTTAGAGGTGGTAAGGAATATAGCGGCTGCTATCTTGGAGGATTCTAGGGATTTGAAGGAGTTGCTAGATATAGGCTTTGAAAGGGTTGTAGGTGATAAGCATGTTAGGAAATCGTTTGAGAGGACTTTTTATACTTTGATAGAGTCTATGATTGATATGCTTAGGCATGTAGTAGCTGGGTTGAGCCTCGGCGTAGCATCCTACTACAGAGACTATATCGATATATGTTTGAGGAATAACGTCATAAGTATGAATGTAGCCGAAAGAGTTTTAAGGCTTATACCAGTCAGACATGCATTGGCTCATAGGTATAGAAGATTAAACTATGAGGAGCTGTGGAAAGAGGCTGAAGAAGCCTACAATACCGCAAAAATACTGGTGACAGAAGTCAGAGAATACCTTAAGATGGAGTTAAAGATAGAGCTTTAACACGCTGTTTAAGAAAACCCAAGCAATACCATCAACTATTAAAAATTGAAGTAGTCTGGTAGATGAATTGGGAAGATTTTACTTTACACTGCTTTTCGCTAACTTGAATCTAACGGAGCCGCGGCGAGCAAAGCCCACTGTTCAATCCACCCGTCGCCCTGATAGTCAATAGTCCTCTGCGGCTCTATCACTATCCATTTTCCCTCTTTAAGACCTAGGTTTGTTAGATCTGAAAAGTAATGGTAGGGGAACCCCGTTAACTCTTCCAAACACACTAGAACCATAGCATGGTATTCGCCGTTTTCATTGGTGAAAAAACCTATGGCTGAATCTATACCTTCAGCCTCAAAAAGAGCCGCTACTAGGATGGAGAAGTCATCGCAATCCCCAGACCCATATGTTAAAGTTTCAACGGGAGCTAGAAAAATATCATTAACATCGTTCTCATAGTGAAAATACTGGTTGACGAAGGCCAACGTCTTCTTAATTTTCTCAGTAGGCGTGTCGTAAGTTTTGACGTCTATTAAAGCAACAACCTGGTCTATCTTCCTCTTAGCTGTATCGTAGCTATGCTCTCCAACAGTTTCATAGTAGCTCTTTTCTAAATCAGGCCAGTATGGGAGACCCAAGTCGTGCAAGGCCAATTTAGCGGCGAAATCGGCTTTCATCTGCCAGTAGCTTTCCGTATAAGTCGAAGGCCAATGTTTAACGCCTATAAAGCCCAATTCCTGCCTCAAGTAGTCGTAGTAGGATTCTAGGCTGTTACCTATCTTTAGAGCCTTCTCCACTTTGAAATCTCTTTGAAGGCTGTTATAGGATTTCGTGAGAGAGTTGAAACTGCTCTGTAGATTTTGATAATTTACCTGCAGCGTAACATATCTTCCATTTAAATCTTCATATTTTGAGTATAATGCAACGTAATTTCTACTTAAATTCTCATATTGAGTTAAAAGCTCAAAGTAACGTGCATATAAAATGTTAAAAGAACTATTCAATTTGTTGTAATTGGTTTGAAGCGTATCTACCTGTTTTTCCAAAAAATTCTTTTCATAGTTAAGAGCGGTTATTTGATTTTGCAGATTTACATATGTTAAAACGTTTAAAACAACAAGTATAACAACTAAGACGGAAAGCCCTATCAACCTACCCTTCTCCACAGCTTTCTTTTGCAAATCTACCATTTTACCACAAATACTACTAACGTGTAGATAATTTATAAGGTTTCACAAGTCTAGAGACTACAAGCAGAGCCTTTAAATCATATGGAGGAGATATCGATCATACCAATCGTCCATGTTTAGAACGTTTTTAAACGATGGTGGAAGAGAAGACGAATGGTCCTTCCAGCAAAACAGACGCCCTGCGAAAGGCTGGTGGAACCCTCATCTATAAGACTCCAAAAGAAGAGGGAATAGCATATGGAGAATACAACGAAGAGTTTAAACATGCACAGCTACTATAAACCATTTAAAAAACCAAGGGAGGATAGCCGACGACTTTAAATCATATTCCGAAGACTAAACAGAACGGTTTACTGTTAGAAGTGATCATAGCTAGGTATTTTTATTTTAGCCGATTTCTATTACGCTTGGAGAAACCTTTATAAGCCGTTTTTTAGAATGAAAACTAATAACGGTGTTATTGAGAGGCGGTAAACAATGTCGCTCTCTGAGCTTCAGAAGAAGGTTCTTCAGTTGAAGGAGAGGGAGAAGGCTTTGATTTTAGCTCATAATTATCAGCGTCCGGAGGTTCAGGAGGTGGCGGATTTTGTTGGAGATTCTCTACAGCTTTGCCTTACGGCGGCTAAGGTTGAAGATGTTAAGTATATAGTTTTCTGCGGTGTTGATTTTATGGCTGAAACGGCGTCTATTTTAAACCCGGATAAGTTGGTTATAATACCTGATGTTGAGGCTAAATGTCCTATGGCTGCTCAGCTTCCGGCAGAGCTGGTGGTGGAGGCTAGAAGGAGTTATCCGGATGCAGAGGTCATGCTTTATGTTAACACGTTGGCTGAGGCTAAAGCTGAGGCAGATGTCATATGTACATCTTCGAACGCTTCAAATATAGCGGGTAAACTCAGCTCCACTAGAATCCTATTCGGACCTGACCGTAATTTAGCACTGTATACGGCTAAACACTGCCCTGGTAAAGAGATAATTCCAATACCTGAAGACGGCTATTGTATTGTACATAAAATGTTCCGGGTAGAAGATATTCTCAATATTAAGAGAGAATATCCAGACGCCGAACTACTGGCGCATCCAGAATGCGACCCAGAGGTTCAAGATTTAGCAGACTTCGTCGGCAGTACAGAGCAGATGTGTAAGAGGTGTCTCGAATCGGCTTCGAAGAAGTTTATAATTGCGACTGAAATCGGCTTGGTAGACCGCTTGAAAAGAGAACTACCAGGTAAGGAGTATATCCCTGCAGTCAAAAACGCCGTATGCCACAACATGAAACTTCACACACTTGAAAAAGTCTACCACGTCCTTGAGAAGAAGAAGCCCATCGTCAGAGTCCCAGATCCCATCGCTGAGAAATCGAGGATTGCAATAGAAAGAATGCTGAAACTTTCAAAGTGATCTATTCCCACATTAACGAATATGTATAATTTCCATAGCCGCTAGTCTATCACATCGGCGATTTGCGTTTTACCTACTCGATGTTTCAGTTGTAAATGGTTCTCATCCTTCTAGAAAGATTAGGACCACGTTTAAAACTTCTATTCAACCCATGTATGTATTATCCTATTACCCATTTAACACTTTTCTCAGTATACTCCTTCTTCCAGATTGGGACTTCACGTTTTATCCTATCGACTAGTTCAGTTAGAGCTTTATACGCTTCATCCCGATGCTTAGATGCAACTAGGACATACATTATGTCTTCTCCGGCTAGAACGTCTCCAAGCCTATGCTCAGCAACGACATCTATCAGCCCGTATTTCTTCTTAACGTCTTCCACGACCTCCTCCAGAACCTTATGGGCTAAAGTCTCATGCGCCTCGTAACAGAGCTTCAACACCTTCCCATCGTCGCTGACAGCTCGGACAACCCCTATGAATATGGCTACGGCTCCCACTTCATCCGAAGACCCTTTTAAATACTCTACTAGAGATGGAAGTGGGTCTAGCTTACGGTCTACTTTAACCTTCAATTTAACCACCTGAGGGGGCTGGCATGAAATCCACCACATCGTTTTCACGTAATTTAAGTTCCTGGATGCTCGACTGGTGGATAATAGTGTTATTGACGGCTACTATTAAACCGCGTCTTAAAGTTCCATCTTCTAAAAATATCCTATCAGCTTTCCCACCAAGTACCGCTTTAAGACTGTTTTTAAGCGCGTTGAACGATTGGTCGTTTAAATGCACGGTAACCTCTCCAACACCAATATCTTCTCTTAAACTAGCGTAAAACCTCACTTTAACCTGAACCATCAACCTTCAGTTAAAGGCTAGTAGTAACCTAAATATATAGTCTCCCCTAGATTAAAATAAGCTTAAATTTATGAGTAATTAAATTAACAGCGACCAATATGAGCAATCTTCAAGAAGATTTGAAAAGACTCTGTGGTATTGCTTTAGAGCTTGGAGCTGAAGAGGCTAGAATCATTAAAGCTGAGGATGTTGTGGTGGCAGACTGGGTCCGTCTCAAATGCCAGTATGGCTGCGATGGATATGGTAAAAGCCTCACATGTCCACCATACTCTCCAACACCTGATCAAACGAGGAAAATACTTTCATGCTATAAGTACGCGATCCTAGTGCGTTTTCCACCGGATTCAGAAATTCACAGAGCTATGGCTAAACTCGAAAGGGAGGCCTTCCTATCAGGATACTACTCGGCCTTCGCCATGGTTGCAGGTCCATGTCCGTTATGCGATGAGTGTAGCTTAGACTATTGCCGTAACCCTGAGTTGGCTAGACCATCTATGGAGGCCTGTGGGATAGACGTCTACTCAACCGCTAGAAGAGCCGGCTTCAATATCCACGTGCTTCGCAACCGCGATGAAAAACCCACCTACTACGCCCTACTCCTACTAATATAACATCCGGACAGACATTGCACGTTTAAACCTTTAGGCTATTTTTAGACGGCGTTTAACATTACTTCGATCTTCATCGTAGACGTTTAAACAATTAACCTTATAGATAGAGACAGATCAAATGTAGATTGGGGATGTGTCTTTGCGGATACCTGAAAGTGTAAGACCCGTCTATTTGGATCCAAGTCAACCAATTGATAAGAGAGTTGAAGACCTCCTCAGCAGGATGACAGTTGAAGAAAAAATTGGACAGTTATGCCAGTATAGCGGTTTTACGGGCGAATATGAGAAGATGATCATTGAAGGAAGGATTGGGTCTCTTCTAAACGTTTTCGGGGCTGAAGAAACCAATAGAATTCAGAAGATAGCTGTTGAGGAGACGAGGCTCGGCATACCTTTGATGTTCGGTTTAGATGTCTTACACGGTTATAAAACGATATTCCCAATACCTTTAGGATTGGCGAGCACGTGGGATCCAGACGCCGTCAAGAAAGCGGCTTCAATATCAGCTGCCGAAGCTGCTGCTGGAGGGATTCATTGGACCTTCGCACCCATGGTTGATATTGCGAGAGACCCAAGGTGGGGTAGGATAGCTGAAGGAGCCGGTGAAGACCCACACCTGGGATCCGTCATGGCTAAAGCCCTCGTAGAGGGTTTTCAGGGAAGAGATTTTTCAGGTTTAAATAATATAGTTGCATGTCCGAAGCATTACGTGGCTTATGGTGGTGCTGAAGGAGGGAGAGACTACAATACTGTAGACGTATCTGAGCGGACGCTTAGAGAGGTATACCTGCCTCCTTTCAAAGCGGCTGTTAAAGCTGGCGCTGGAACGATAATGAGCGCGTTTAACGATTTAAACGGAATACCTGCTTCAGCCAACCCATTTACACTTAGAACGATCCTCCGCGGCGAGTGGGGCTTTGAAGGGTTTGTCGTAAGCGATTGGAATGCTATAGGCGAGCTCATAAACCATGGAGTGGCCGGAGACGTATTTGAAGCTGCGGAGAAGGCTTTGAAGGCCGGTGTAGATATGGATATGCAGGGAGATGTCTACCGTAGAGCTCTCCTCCAGCTAGTTAAAGACGGCAGGGTGTCTGAAGATATGATAAATGAAGCAGTTGGACGTATACTTAAAATCAAATTTAGACTCGGTCTATTCGAACACCCGTATGTTGACGTAGAACGCGCAAAGCGCGTAGTAAAGTGTAGAGAGCATGTTGAAGCCGCTCTTGAAACAGCTAGAAAATCCATTGTCTTACTGAAGAACGATGGAGCTGTTCTACCGCTAAGTAGAAGTATAGAGTCTATCGCAGTCGTAGGTCCTTTAGCCGATGATAAAGAGGCGCCACTAGGACCATGGTCTTGCTTAGGCGACCCGAGGGACGTTGTTACGGTACTCGAAGGGATTAAAAGTAGGGTTTCATCTGAAACCAGAATCCTATATGCTAAGGGCTGTGACGTAGACGGCGCATCTACCGAAGGCTTTAAAGAAGCCGTCGAAGCGGCTAAGAAGTGTAAAGTGGCGATCGTAGTCGTCGGTGAGAGTAGAGATATGAGCGGTGAAGCGGCCTGTAGAGCCTTTCTAAACCTCCCCGGGGTTCAAGAGGAGCTTGTTAAAGCAGTATACGAGACAGGAGTCCCAACAGTTGAGGTTTTGATGAACGGTAGACCCTTATCGATACCGTGGTCTGCTGAACACATACCCGCCATTGTGGAGGCATGGTTCCCAGGTATTCAAGCAGGCTACGCTATAGCAGATGTACTCTTCGGAAACTATAACCCCGGTGGTAAGCTTCCGGTGACGTTTCCACGAACCGTTGGGCAAGTACCCATATACTACAACCATAAGAACACTGGAAGGCCTCCATCCTCAGATAGATGGACGTCGAAGTACTTAGATATCCCATACACACCGCTTTTCCCATTTGGACACGGCTTAAGCTATACAAAGTTCGAATACAGCGAATTGGATATTTCACCAAGAGAAGTGACGTCTAAGGATGCTGTTAAAATCAAACTTAAGGTGAAGAATGTCGGTCACCGTGAAGGTGATGAAGTTGTACAACTGTATATAAGCGATCCTGTTGCAAGCGTAACTAGACCAGTTAAAGAACTTAAAGGGTTTAAACGCATCACGTTAAAACCCGGCGAAGAAAGAACCGCAGAATTCACGTTAACACTGGAGATGCTGTCGTTTCTAAACCATGAGATGAAGCGCGTCGTAGAACCGGGACTGTTCAAAGTCATGGTTGGCTCCTCTTCAGAAGACATACGGCTAACTGGAACATTTACCGTTAAGAACTCAGTAGAGTTTCCTTGGAAGTGAGGAAAGCGTAGATTGATGGTGTAGTGCGGCTGGCGGGATTTGAACCCGCGATCTGGGGCTTGGGGGGCCCCAATCCTAACCAGACTAGACCACAGCCGCAGCCTCTACTAAGTTTAGAATAGAAGGAGAGGTTTATTAATTTTTAACTCTTAAGCTTAAGGCGTTCCTCTAGTCTTTTAACGATCAGTTAATCAAAGTGTCAGACGTATAAGGGGGAAGTTGTCTTTCTGACGTAAAATTTTAAAGCCATGTCTCAGGTAGAAGGCTAATGGACCAGACGGGTTGTTTTCAGAGTCTGTCCGCGCGAAGGTTTCCACGGCTTTAAAGCCTCTCTTGCTGATTTCTTTTAAGAGCTCTTCAAGCATGACTGTTCCACGTCCTTTCCTCCGCTGGTCTTTCTCCGTTATGTAGAGACATGCGATGAATACGGCGTCTTCACTTGGAGGACCTGAAACATAGCTATTTACACGTGGAAAATACTTTGCTGGTGCATACTGCATAAAACCTATCGCAACACCATTAAGACAGGCTATTTTAACGCAGTTTCCAAAAGCCTTCTCTACGACGCTGAGCCATCTTAGCTTCTCTTTTTCCACATGATTTTTAGACGCCTCATGTTGTAATTCGCCGTTCGTCTGCCAGTAGAGGCAGAACCTGCACGACGCAGGAACAGCTGGAAAGTTATGAATACTGATATTTTCAAAACTTAACAAGTTCTCACATTCTCATGCTCTATGTATTTATGCTTTACGACTTAAGTTTAAGAACCATTTCTAAGATCTCTCCATAGCCATTTTCCCCACAATCTCCATAGCGTTTTTCAGACTTTTTTCAACCCCTGCTTCCCTATCTTCTAAACGCTTGATCTCGTTTTCCAACATCTTTAACGTATTCTCTCTATATTCGAGAGCTTCTTTAACTATACTTGGACTGGGGCCTCCTATAACCCTCCTAACATCCACGAACTTTTCTGGGTCTAATGCATTCTTAACTTCTTCATCTGTCAATTCTAATGGCTTACCGTAGACTTTCATTGAAACCTCGTTCAGAAGCCTACTGTCTATTTCATCCGGTTTAAGCCTTCTTTTTAGAGCTTCAAGCACCAATGCTCCAACTACCGTATGTGCAGTTCTAAAGGCCAACCCCTTTTTCCTCACCAGGAGGTCTGCAAGCTCTGTTGCTGTTGAAAAGCCTTCGAGTACACTTTTCCTCATAACTTCCCTATTGAATACGGCCTTCTCCAAGGCTCCAGATATTATTTTAAGCATGTATTTAACGGTTTCAATGGAATCCCACAGTCTTGGAGTAACCTCCTGCATATCTCTATTGTAGGTTAGAGGTAGGGCTTTAAGCATGGTTAAAGCCCCCATGAGGTTTCCGTAGATTCTACCGGCTTTAGCTCTAGTTATCTCCATCGTATCCGGGTTCTTCTTCTGAGGCATTATGCTACTAGTTGACGAGTATTCATCTGGAAGCTCTACAAATTTAAACTCCGAACTACTCCATAAGACTAACTCCTCAGCTATACGGCTTAAATTCGTCGCCAATATAGCTATGCTGGATAGTGCTTCAAGAATGAAATCTCTGCTCGCAACAGCATCCATAGAGTTTTCAACGAGCCCATCGAAGCCTAGAAGCTCAGCAGTCCTAAAACGGTTTATTGGAAAACCCGTCGTAGCTAGAGCGCATGCACCGAGGGGTGACCTGTTAACCCTCTTATAGACGTCTAGCAACCTCTCAAAGTCTCTGGTGAGGGCATCAAAGTGGGCCGTGAGGTGGTGGGCTAGGGTAACTGGTTGAGCATGCTGAGTGTGCGTATAGCCCGGCATAATCGTATTCAATTCTTCCAGGCTCCTGGTGTGTAATACTCTCAACAGGTTTAAAAGCTCTTTAAGTATTTCTACAACTTGGCTTCTAACAGTCAACCTTAGACACGTTGCAACCTCATCGTTTCTAGACCTGGCTGTATGCATTCTACCTCCGACGCTTTCACCGAGCTTCTCTATAACTCTAGATTCTATAGCCACGTGGATGTCTTCAAATGGACCCTTTACAAGCTCTTCATAGCCTAGACGCTCGATTTCCTCAAGCGCTTTGAGGATCGCTAAACCCTCTTCAGGTTTAATCACACCCTGTTCAGCAAGCATTATTACGTGGGCTTTATCAACCATTACGTCCGATTTGAATAGCCATCTATCTGCCTCAAGAGAGCTCGTATAGGCATCTACTTCCGGAGGTTTAAGTCCTTTTAACCGTCCTCTTCTTAAGATGTCTTGACTCATCAGAATCTATTCAGCATACTCTGCCGTTTATAAATAATAGCTTCAAGCTCAGTTTAAAAAACATTGGAGAACGTTGGCCTAGCCAAATGTATTTTCCACACTCTTTATATCGAAACTTTTATATTCTTCTTTCTCAAAGAAGAGAGAGGGCTTTTTGGAGTTAAAACCTCCTGCAAGATATGATGGAGAAACGGTGGTTTCAGCGTACAGCGGCGGTCTCGATTCAACGCTCGTAACAATACTTTTAAAAGAAGTCTACGGTTTTAAAGAAGTCATACCAGTGCTTGTAGACGTAGGTCAAGGCGGAGAAGAAATTCAAGTGGCTTTTGAGAGAGCTGAGAAGCTTAACCTAAACCCGATATTCTTCGACGCTAAAGAAGAATTTGTAAAAGAGTACGTTTTCAAGTGTATTAAGGCTAATGGAAGCTACGAGGGATACCCAATAGGCACTTCTATGAGCAGGGTTCTCATAGCTTCAAAATGCATAGAAGTCGCGAAGAAGTACGGCGCCAAGTATATGGCTCACGGATGTACCGGTAAGGGTAACGATCAGTTCAGAATGGAGATAACGGCTAAGTACTTAAACCCTGATATATCGGTAGTGGCGCCTGTTAGAGAGCTTAACCTCACAAGAGCAGTAGAAGAAGAGTATCTTAAGAAGTATGGGATAACGCCTAAGCCTAGGAAGGGGAAGCTCGGCGGCGATATAAACTTATGGAGCCACTCGATAGGGAGTGGACAGGTTGAGGACTTAGAGTCCCAGTATCCTGAAGATTACATATGGACTGTTCCACCCGAGGAGGCCCCAGAAAAGCCTAGAGAAGTCGTTATAGAGTTTAAGGGCGGAGTCCCAGTTAGAGTGGATGACATTAAAGACCCAGTTGAAATAATACTATACCTTAACAGGGTCGGCGGAGAAAACGGCGTTGGACGTATAGATATACTTGAAGATGGAATGATAGGTTTAAAGTCTAGAGAACTTTATGAGGCTCCAGCCGCTACGATACTCCTTAAGACGCACCTAGACTTGGAGCATTTAACTTTGACTAAAGAGGAGCTTAGAACCAAGCGTGAAGTTGATAGGCTTTGGGCTGACATGGTTTACCACGCCATGTGGTATCATCCTCTTAGAAGAGACTTAGATGCTTTCATAGACTCATGTGAGCGATACGTTAACGGCACCGTTTGGGTTAAGCTCTACAAGGGTAACGTAGACATCATCAAACGTGAGTCACCATACTCACTGTTCTCACCGGAGATGAGGAGCCTTAAAAGAGCCGGCTTCGACCAGAGGGATTCAACTGGAGCTGTTAGAATAGCCTCACTTCTATACCAATTGCTCGGTAAACTCGACAGGTAAAATACTCCCATTTATTTTTTAGCAAATTTTAAGTCTCTAATCTTATAGAGACTTGCTTGAATTGATTAAACTGTTCTTTTACGGTGGTGTTGGAGGAGTCATAGGTGGAAATCAAATCCTGCTAGAGGACGGATCTACTAGGATACTCCTCGACTACGGGTTGAACTATTCACTTTGGAGAGACTACTTTGAATACGTGTTTGCAGAGCCTGGGAGCGTGAAGGAGCTTGAAATGGTGGGGCTTATCCCACAGGTGGAGGTTTTAAGAGGTTTAGACGCGTGCTTCATAACGCACCCCCACGGTGACCACTACGGTATGATGACAACTCTACCCGATGAAAACGTCCAAGTATACACTGGTGAAGTTTCACGGCGTATAATAGAGTCTAAGCTTAAGACGCGGCGTAAGAGGAGGTTTGAGAAGATTGAACACTTGGATTTTAAAGCCGTACATTCGGGCTATAGGGTGAACGTAGGCTCTATAACCGTGGAGTTTCAAGCAGTAGACCACAGTATTCCGGGATCCTACTCTCTAATAGTTGAAACGTCCTCCGGCTCGTTGCTGTACATGGGGGATTTTAGAACACACGGGGTTTTTAAACCCAAGGTTGACGTTTTCAAATTGGCTTTAGACCGACAGGTTAAAGCGGTCATCTGCGAAGGCACGAATGTAGGCCAGCTCTGCTCACCATTGTCGGAGAAGGATGTTGAAAACGGCATGGTGAGGATCCTATCTGAATGCAACAGTCTAGCGATAGTTGACATGTCTCCGGGAGATGTAGATAGGTTGAGGACTGTATGTAAAGTCGCCTCTACTTTAAACAGAAACATGGTTGTTACTAAACGCCATAGAGCCGTTCTAGAAGCCCTACAGGGAGTTGAGGGTTTAAATGCTCCAGAAGTCGGCAAGGATGTTTTAGACTATGAGGATGCTGGTGAAGAGCTACGTAAGAGGCCTTCAGAGTACATTCTATGCACTTCATTCTACAATCTTAGAGAAGTTGTAGACCTGTCTCCTCCCCCCGGAAGCATATACGTGTTGAGTTCTTCTGAGCCGTTTGAAGAGGAGACTTTCATAGCCTTCAAAAGACTACAGAACTGGCTCAACCTACTGGGCGCAGAAGCCTACCATATACATTCTTCAGGCCACGCATATCCATGGGAGCTCAGAAGAGGCTTGATGACGCTTAGAGAGCTACCTGGATTAAAACTATTCCCCGTACATACGGAATACCCTGAAGCCTTTAGAAGCATGTTTAACAGGTTTTTCGAAGTTATCGTACCGATCAGAGGGGCTTGCTACGCGATCTAGAGAGAAGCTCTACCAGTTTAGAGACAGTGTTTGAAAGGCTTCCAAATACGACTATGTCCGCGTTTTCAGCAACATCTTTAGATTTAGGGTTGAAGGCTATACTCAGCCCTACGACTTTAAAGAGGCTTATGTTCGACTCATCGTCTCCGACGGCTATGCACTCTTCTCTTCCAACTCCAAACCTACGTATAACGTTATCGAGCACCTTATCTTTCTCACCATGAGCTACTGTAACATCCACTTCACCAGTTAACAACCCGTTTCTAACTATGAGCCTATTCGCTTCTGCAAAATCCAAATCGAGGTCTAACATCGCTTTATCAGCTAAAACCGATAAACCAGCACTTATGACGCCCACTTTACAGCCTGATCTCTTAAACCAGTTGACGGTTTCATAAGCATCTTCAACATACCCTATCTCTGAGGTAAGCTCTTCGATCAGTTTAAACGGCACACCCCTCCACAGCGACACGTCTAAACGGGCCCAAGTCGCATAGTCCACTTCACCTCTGTAGAACATTTCAGCGTACAGCTTGGCTTTACCCCAAGTGCCCAATTTCACGTGTAGAAAACGCCATACACTGTCTACGTTTACCAGAGTCCCATCCAAGTCGAAAACGACGAGCTTGAAACGATCCATACCCGTATATTAACTACCCACCGACAGTTTAAACTTTTCCCAAGAAAAGTTTAAACGTCGAAAACAGTTGCCTACCCGCATTTTCTGAACAGCACCATTCCGTTAAATGCAGTCACATATTCGAACCCTGCTCCTATGAGCTTTAAAGCCTCCTCTATAGATGAAGCCATCTTAGCATAGAATCCGCCGTCCTCGTATTGAAAAAACGCCCTCTCCATGTTCATGCAAACCATCGCGCCCCGTATGTTCCATATCCAAACATTTCTTTGACATCTATAATCCCAATCTCATGACACCCCACCGCCTCCCAATACCCAACTACCAGGCATCCCTTATCTTCAGAAGCCTTGGGTCGTTGAAGCCTGCAACAGCACTCAAAGACCCATCTATTATCCATCCCAGCTACTACGGTTGAAATATTCTTCATGGAAACCACTACGGTAGTGATCACCCGGATTTCCGCAGCGGAAATATTTTCTCCGCAGATTTCAGTAGCGGAAATCTCAACGCCTCCGCCCCCTCAAATCATCCGTCATGATGCCGCTTTTAAGCTACAACATAAACCGACTCCCAGCCTCAGGCAAAACACACCATAACCACTCTAAAGGAGAAAAATAAAACAGGAATTAAATGCGACGAAAACCCCTTTCTCTAAGCTTTTCCGAGAAAAAAGGTTATATAACTGTTTTCTAGATGAAACTTTCCGGTTTAACATTGACTCCGAAAAAGTTCTTTGTCACAGCAGGTAGAGGTTTAAGTAAAGTATCTAAGCTTAACGCCTTCGACAGGGCTTTAATAGACGCAGGTATTGGAAATTGCAACCTAGTACCAGTAAGCTCTATTCTACCTGGTGGAGCTGAAGAGTGCGGATTATGCGATATCCCAGCTGGGTCTATAGTTTTCGTCGTTATGGCTAAGATGGATGGGTCTGAGGGTGAAACGTTGGGCGCGGGAATAGCATGGGCCTGGGAGGAGAACGGAAGATTCGGCATAGTCGTTGAAGCCCACGATAATATGGATCATGAGAGGCTTAAAACAGCTTTAAACGATAGGCTTAACGAAATGGCCGTCATGAGAGGCATCAAACTTAAAAACGTTAAGTATAGAGTTGAAAGCTTAAACGTTCCCAAGGGGTTTTACGGCTCAGTCGTAGCGGCTTTAGTATTCCTCCCCCAGAACATGACATAGTAGGATTGCATGGCCGTTTATGGATGTATGCGGCTCCCCCCATTATTTCACAAAGACTTCCCCATCGAGCTTTAGGATAAATCTATTAAACTGCTGATTAAGATTTCAATGTTAAGTGGGCGTTGTGTTTAAACGGAGAATCCTACTAGTTATACTTATAGCTTTCTCAACAACAACTTTAATATCGACCCTCATGCTCCTAAGAGACCCGCTTATACTGCACCCCGAGCTCAGAGGCATTAAGAAGCCAACGCTGAACTTAGAGCATATTCCAAAACTCGTACTCGCATTCTACTACCCATGGTACGGTACACCCGAGGGGCCTACGGGATTTTGGAGACACTGGGATGAAGGTGGACATAACCCCGACTTGTTTCTAGATGGTAGGAGAGACTTAGGTGCAACCGACTACCCTATTAATGGACCCTACGATTCTAAAGATGAACATGTTATAGCCTGGCACTTCAAGCTTGCAGAAGAGGCCGGCATAGACGGTTTCATAGTTAGCTGGTGGGGTTTTGAAACGTTTGAAGATGAGGTTTTCCGCATAATGTTGAAGGCCGCCGAGGAAGCTAATACCTCCGTAAAATTGACCGTATACTATGAGATTATCCACGGAGGTAGAGATGAAGCCGTTAAAGATATTGAGCGGATCCTCCGAGATTACGGAAGCCAAGAAGCCTTCCTCAAAGTTCAAGAGCACCCTGTGGTCTTCATATACTCTAGAGCCCTACACCAGTTAAGTTATAGGGATTGGGATTACGTGATCAGAAAAGTACGTTACGATGGGTTTAAAGTCCTACTAATAGCCGATAGTTTCGACGAAGATGCGGCTGAAGTATTCGATGGATTGCACACGTACAACCCAGTTGGAATACTACATGGAGGTGGAAACTTGAAAGACGTATACTTTAACGCTAAGACCGTAGCCGATAAGTATGGTGTCATATTCTCAGCCACAGCATTACCGGGATACGATGATACCCATATAAGACAGCCTGGACTCACATACCCCCGGAGGGGCGGCGACACCTACAGGGAGACTTGGGAGGCCGTTTACGAATCTAACGCGAATTGGGCGCTTATATGCTCATGGAATGAGTGGCATGAAGGCAGTGAAGTAGAGCCGAGTTTAGAGTATGGAGGATTATACTTGAATATTACGGCTGAGAACGCGGGGAGGTTTAAAGGCTCCTCTGATTAGCTTATGTATGTTATACTCTCCCCCTTCATCCTATCTATCGTCTTCTCAAGACTTTTCATCTCGGCTTCAACTTCTGAAATCGCTTCACCTATTTCGCCGAGTATGTCTCTTTTAAGACCTTCCAAGGGTATTTCCACGTTGAAAAGCTTACTTAAAACTTTGAGAACCTCTCCGGCTGACCTAATATCAACAACGTAGCCCGACGTCTCTCCGAGAAGACATATACCAGTCAAATCGTAGAATTCAGCTAAACCCACGATTATCCCAGCCAATCCGACTATCGGGTTACCCCATCCACCCACCCTAACACCTGCATTTTTAAGCTGTTCAAGTGTTTCACGTTTCGTTGAAGCACCTATTACCATTGGAGTCGGGTTTTTTGAAATGCTCTGGTAGCCTCCCAAAGCTATAACCGTGTCAACACCCTTCTCTTTGACGTAGTTTAAAAGCTCGGAGACAATTATATAACCGCCTTCAATACTTTGAGGCTGAGCATCTCCGGTTAAAAGTAGAAGATCTCTACCGTTTTCCTTCGGGCTACCCCAGTAGTATAGTTCAAGCCTCAGAAGCCTAACAATACCATTTTCATCAGACAAAACATGGTATGGGAAGTACGGCGAATAAAACTCTGCGATTTTCTCAGCCTTTAAAACGTTAACCATGTGGATGACGGCTAATTTACCGATGTAGCCTAAGCCTGGAAAACCAGCTATGAGTACGGGGTTTCTAGGCTGTATTTTCCTAAGCTCTCTGATTTCAACCTTTCTCAAGAGGAACCCCTAGCCTTTACCCTGTAAACTTCAAACTTATTGTGGAGAGAAAACTTCGCAGGGTGAGGTACTCTAACTTCTCCCCCACAATAGGGACATGCATCTTGCCTAAGGGTGTAAGCTGAACACTTTACACACTTCCTTAAAAGCCAAACCATTAATGCCCCTCCTTAAATGAAACAGTTCCACCTCTACTCTTCAAAGTCTTCTCAACCGCTTCAAAGGCCTCTCTAAGAGTGCTTGAAGCCTTCTTATAGTTTTCAGCTGAGACTTCTATCACGTATCTGGGAGCACCTATGGAATATGCTTCAACTGAAACTTCTTCATCACTCAGCCTTTCAGCTTTCATTAAAGCCTCCTTAATATCTTCAATCCCATCTGGCCTATTAGTGGTAATTTCAACTACTCCACGGACTTTAACCGGTTTCTGCTTGATTTTCTCAGAAGCAACCTCATAGAAGGCTTTCGCCAAATCCTCCGGAATCCCAATAGCTGTTAGAAGTTTAGGCCCTCTAGCAGAAAGCCTACGGAAGACTTCATATAGGTCTCCGAAATGCACTTCAAGCCTCCTACCGTAGTCGGCGTAGAGCTCCTCGTACGGCTTACCGATTCTATCTGCTACAAGCTTCAGCATACTTCTCCCTTTAACCCTCCTCTTCCAGTAGTATAGCTCATCCTCCTTCTCCCTCTCCGAAACCCTTCTAAGAGACAGGTCTACCTGGTTTTTAGATGGGTTTACTCTGAGAACCCTCAAGACAAGCTTCATATCTTCTTTTATATGTTCTCTTATGTTTCTAACCCAGCTCGAAGATATTTCAGACACGTGTACGAAGCCTCTTTTACCATCATACTCATCCAGTCTAATGTAAGCCCCATACTCCATTATTGTTTCAACCGTGCCTATTACGAGCTCACCCACCTCAGGCCACTCCTCCCCACTCAACCTAAAACCTCCAGAACCTCACAGTTAAACTTGCCTTTACCACCAGTAGGTTCAACTAAAACTTCACCACATATGTGGCATTTTACCAGCATTGCCGGATGGCTGAAGACAACCTGCTCGTCGCCACATGATGGACATTTAACTCTAATGAAGGCGCTTCTAGGCTGTGGAATAAGCTCATTCTTCCTACTCAAGGAATCTTCCCCTCTACGTAGAGGAGTATTCTACTGCTTTTAACTTTTCGGTTTAAACTCTAAGAGGTTAACTATTTCAGACGCTAGTTCCGCTGTAGATGCCGCTATCAGAGATATCCTCGTATCAACTGCCAGTTTGAAGTTTAATTCAGCTCCAAACCCGTCGATTACAACCCCTCCGGCTTCTTTAACAATCAGAATTCCAGCCGAAGCATCTATCGCCCTCAAGACGCTTCTCAAGTCTATGAATGCGTCGAAAACTCCGGAGGCAACCATACATAGGTGTATAGCATTGGAGCCTAAAGACCTTACACTATAAGCCTTCTCTACAATCGGCGATAATAAGGACAGGTATTTGAAGGCTTTACCTTTAGCGCTCACGTCTAACGTTATAACGCTCTCACTTAGGACTTTGATCTTTGAAACAGTTATTCGCCTACCGTTTAGGAAGGCGCCGACACCTCTAGCGGCATAGTAAACGTCTCCTTTAGGGAAATCTATGACACCTCCGGCTACTACGTCGCTCAAGCTATAACCTTCAGCCAATGCTAGCGACGTCGAGTATATGGGGAAACCCCTTGAAGCGTTTGTAGAGCCATCTATAGGGTCTAATACAGCCACTAGGTTTCCCCCTCCGTTGACTTTAACCATCCCGGCTTCTTCAGATATTAGCGTGAATCCTCCGATTCTCTCAGAGAGCGAGTCTACAACCACCTTCTCGGCAAGTTTGTCGACGAGTAGGGGTTTCCCATAGACCGGTTTGAAGACCGCCGGGTTTTTAAGAGATTCGACTATTTTAGACTTCGACTCCTCTAAAACCTCGAGTAGCACTTTAAGGTAATCCATTAGACCGGTCAGCCTCTACGGCTTCTAAGAAGTATGAGTGCGCTTGCAAGGTTTCCGCCAGATTCCTCCAAAGCCTTCCTAGCCTCTTCAACAGATACCCCTGTTTGAGAAGCTAGAAGCATCGCATCTTCCTCGGATATCTCAGGCTTCTCCAAGATTTCCTCGGCCTTCTCAACAGTTCTCTCGGAAACCTTGCCAGTTATTTGAAAGACTTTCTGACCGCCAACCTCCATAACCATCACATTAGGTTCTTCTATGAGAAGCTCCTTCCCAACCATATATATGACGACCTTATCAACGCCGTCGAGAGCCTCCATTTTAACACCCATACGGTTCATAAGCCTCCTAGCTTCCCTAGGACTTATCTTCCTCAAACAGACCTCCAAATAACTTTCACAGCATAAATCCTTAAAACCATTTCTCAAAATCTACTGTAGAGATTTGGGAGAAGATTTAGATTTTTAACCACGACGAACGTTGATTCACTGTAGAAAACCCTAGTAGGATAAAGCCTTCTTTATATAATCTGCATATTCTAGAAAATTCTCATAGGAGAATTCAACGTGAACCAAGTGGTCGCATCCCGGAATATACCCCCCAATCTCCTTCAATATTAGTACCTTTGAATCGACCTCTCTCCTCATCCTTTCACCGCCTAGGGAAAGCTCTCTCTTGTCTAAGTTACCTATTAAAAAGAACCTGTCACCATACTTCTTTTTCACATTTATCGCATTCATCCCGGCGTTTACTTCGAGAGGCCATAAGCCTGTTATCCCCGCTTCAACGATAAGGTCTAAAATAGGGTTGAGGTTTCCATCACTGTCAATTAAGATCCGGCGAATCCCGTTCTTGTTTAAGAACCCTGCAACGTTCTTGTAATGTGGAAGCAGGAATTCCCTATACAGTTTCGGAGAGATGCATGGGCCATTCTTTTCAGCCAAATCTTCCCACCAGAAGACTAGGTCAATCCTATCCTTCAACGTTTCAACAGAATTTCTAATAGCCTCGATGGTAAAGTACTCCCAATGATCCAACATATCTTCTACAAGCTCCGGATTCCTGTAAAAGATTTTTAAAAAATTTGGAATACCCATCAGCTCCGCCCCAAAACCGTAAAAGCCGTTCAAGCATAGCGCCGTAGGTCCATCCTGATGTTCTTCAAACAACCCAATGTAGGATTCCTTATCTCAATCTTTAGGCTGTCTACAAGGGTCGTGAGGGTTTAAACGCTTTTTATAATCTTCCCAGCTTTCTCTATCTTTAACTGGGAACTCTAAAAACATAGGCATGCTGTACCACAGGTACTCCGCGGCTCTGAACCTCCTTACAACAGCACCAGTCTGTGTTAAAACGTCAACATACCTTTCATCTTCCCTTAAAATTCTCTGTCTATATCTTGGAATTGGGCCGAGGTCTAATGGAACAGTTAAGCTCAGAAAGTTGTAGCATCCAAAATAGGAGTAGGGGTTGAAGCCTTTAACAATAGGCCAGTTCAGTAGTGAAACCCCGCCGACCCTAACCTCCCAGTCTATAACTAGAACCTTGTCTGCAGGGAGCCCTTCATTAAGCCACTTAACTAAAGTCTCATCGTAGAACCTCTCACACCAAGGTAGTACATCCGGCTTTCTAAAGTCCATTACAGCCGTAACCCTTTCTCTCCGCGTCATCATATTGAAACCGTACGATATGTCGTAGAAATCAACTTAAATATTTATAACTGGCTGAATAATTCAGCCTACCGTAATACCATCGGCAGTAGTATAGCATGCCTCTAATCCCCAGAAGAAGAGTAGAGATGGCAGATTTAAACCACGTAACCTTCTCCTCAACAATCTCCTTTGAGATTCCCCTACCAAAAGAAAATTTCGCAAAAATATATGTGTTTTTATTCCGCCTCCCTTCACGTACTTATACGTTCAGGTTTTCGTAGGCTAAAATCGCTTTTTATCTGGGTTTAGGCTTTACCTGTAGTAGCTTTTCAAAGCGTCTAAGGCTTTAACGTACTGCTCGTACAGGTTTATGTAGGCTTCCCTGTTTTGGCTTGGCGTGTACGTTTCGCTTACGCGTACTGTCGATAAGGCCTCCTCGAAACTACTGTAGACGCCTATTCCTTTGAAGGCGGTTAAAGCTGCTCCGAATACTGTAGCCTCTCTTATAGTGTTTACGGATATAGGCATCCCCGTTACGTCTGCCCTCAGCTGATTCCAAAGCCTGTTCTTAGAACCCCCACCTACGACTCTAATGGCATCTATCTGGAAGGCTGTAGATTTTATTAGAGCATTTACAGCGAGCTTAAGCTGGCAACTCAGCCCTTCTAATGCAGCACGGTACACTTGAGCTCTGGAAGTCCCGAGCGTTAAACCGAGCAGTGTACCCTCGGTTTTGAACCTTCTAGTCGGTCCAGAGTCTTTAACGAAGCTCGGTATGAAGAGTAGTCCACCTGAACCCGGCTGTACATTAGAGGCGTCTCTAACCAGTGGGTCGTAATCGCCTTCTGAAAGCTCAGGGTAAAGCCTTTCCCTCACCCACTCTAAGACAGCTGAGGCTATCATCAAAAGCTGAGGGTTCCATAGACCTGGTTCAACATCAGCCTCTGTGATAACGCCCCATTCAAACCCCTCCCTAGATGGGTTGAAAACGCTACTTCTAACGGCTAGAATTTCCCAAGTTCCACTCGACAATACGGCTTCACCATACTTAACACCGGCGCCCAGTATTGCGAATTGAGTGTCATGGCCACCTACTACAACCGGAGTACCTTCAGCCAAGCCTGTTTCCTCCGAGGCTTCAGCTGTAACATATCCTACTACGTCGCCCGGTTCAAACCACTCTGGGAAGAAGCCTACATCTAAACCGGCCAGCTTAAGCATTTCAGGAGACCAGTCTCTCTTGGCTAGGTTCATAGCCATCATGGTTGAAGCGTCCGTAGGCTCTATGTGGAATACGCCTGTAAGCCTATGCGTTATCAAACCGGGCATCATAAGCCAAGTATAGGCTTCATCCAAGGCCCTAGGCTCATTCTCCCTAAGCCAGATAAGCTTCAAAAGTGTATTGAAGGATATTATCTGGTAGCCTGTTATTCTGTATATCTCCCAGGGATCCATAATCGACGGCAATCGCTCAGCGATCGAAACAGTCCTAGGGCACTGCCAGCATATAGGTGGGTAGGTCAATTCACCATTCCTCTTAACTGGAGCACCATCAGCCCCCCAAGTGGTAACGATCACGGCATCAACCCTACCGACTTTAGAAAGTACACTTCTAAGAACCGTACGAACTCTATCCCATAATTCACTCATATCCCATATGAGCCATCCAGCTCCATCCGGTTGAGGCGAAGGCCTATTCGACAGTGAAGACTGAGCTGTAAAAACACCGCTTGAATCTACAACGACGGCTCTAATGTTTGTAGAGCCGCAGTCTACAACCGCTACAAGCCTATCAGCCCTCATACTGACTGAATGAATCTACTATCGCCAGAAACTTAAAGCTTAAGTCTCAACAGCGAGTAGTAAGCTCTGGTGGTCATTCTGAAGGTCGTAGATGCACACGTTCATCCTCCAGCTGACGGAAACCTAAGAGGGTTTGTAGAAGCATGTGAAAAAGCGGGGATTGTAAAAAGCTTCATGTGCGGTCTCCCGGAAGGCTTTGGAAAAATGAGCAATGACATCGTCGAAAAAGCGTTTATAGAGTACCCGGATCTAATCGAAGGATTTGGATACGTAGACTTGGGGAGAGAGCCGGTTCAAATAGTAGATAACTTATATAGTAGAGAATTCACAGGCCTCAAGTTTATAGGTCCTCCAAAGCCTTACGACGTAGACGAATACTTCCCATACTATGAGCGGGCTGAGCAATACGGCATGATCACACTATTCCACACTGGTATAGTGGCTAGAAGTGAAAGCGACAAGATCAGAAGGGTTTCATCTAGAAACATGCGCCCAGTCTACTTAGAGACCATAGCTAGAAGCTTTCCAAAGCTTAAAATTATCGGAGCACACCTCGGCCATCCATGGTGTGAGGAGGCCACGGTAGTATCATTCCACAACCCAAACGTGTACTTCGACATCTCCGGGGGGCATACATTCTACATTGCTCTAACCCTTAGAAGCCGTCTATTCTTCGACATTAAAACATCTAAACTCCTCTTCGGCTCAGATTCACAACCGGGTGAATTTCAAAAATACGTACACTTCTGGCTGACGGCGCTCCCACAATTGGGCGTTTCCGGGGAGCAGATGGAGGAGATATTCTACAGAAACGCTGAATCCCTCCTTAAGAGATGACTTTTATGTTAGACTTCAAAGTCGAAATGCCGATGCTGAAAACTCCCATAGCACTTATAATAGACGACCCAGCACCTTACGTAAACCACCTATACTATCTTAGAAAATTTCTAAACCCAAACTACCCAGAGTACTATGAAGAGTTTAAAACAATACCGAATGAATTCCTGGAAGACTTCATAAAGCTCATAGAGGAGCAGACCGTCAAGGGTAAGTTCAGCGTGGTTCCAAACCCGGCAGGCCAGGGATACATAGACAGCGGGATTGAGGGGTATCCTAAAGAGGGTGTAAATTGGTGGATTGAAAAGGTTAGGGAAAAAGTAGCACCCATATTCGACGTAACACCTGAAATGCTAACACATACAAACGCCTTAGACCTTAAGACAGGCAAACTCCTACCGATGCATGAGCAAACCTGGGCCAGCAGTCAGACCGTTGAAACCCTGACAGAATACATAGCTAAAGCCCTTGAAACTCTTAAAAACGTAGGTTTTGAAACGAACGGTGTAACCTCCCCAGGAGCCTTCGGAATAGAAGTAGAATCCAAATACGCGAAAGCCGTTTTAAACGCCGTTAAGAGGGTCTACGGGTTTAAACTTGCATGGTATTTTCTCAAAGTCGATCAAAATTCGCAAGTGGTATATCCGAGGCTTGCATATCTTGATAAGTATGAGGGGGAGGCTGTGGTAAGCATCGTAAGCGGCAACGACGACGTGATATGGGAAACCATGACGCCTGAAAATAGGAGGACGTGGTGTAGAAGTAAACTGTCAAATTATGCAGACTACTATATAACTGAAGACGGGAGAAGGGGAAGGCTTGTAGAATTGGCCAGCTCCGGAAGCTACGTAGTTTTCCATACACATTGGAACAGTTTATGGTCTAATGGAGCTGAGCACGGTTTAGATGTTATAAGGGTGGTCTTAAAAAGGTTGAACAGTCTACTCGGCGGCAAGATTATGTGGATGAAACTTGGTGAAATAGCTTTATACTATGCTGCTTCGAAGACGCTGGACATACATGTAGATAGGAAGAGTGGGCTTTTAAGAATACTCATAGAGAACATGTTTCCATGTAGAAACTTAACGGTAAGTTTTAAACGTCCCTTTAAAGTTGGGAAAGTTCAACTGGTTAAAGGCCACTATAGAAGCGGGTGGGATGAAGCTAAGGTTTCAGAGACTGTTGGAGAACTGGATAAGTGCAGGGAAGATTTAAAGTCTAACGGTTGGATTCAAAAGCAGGGCAGAGTATATGTATGCTTCGACAACACTATCGGGAACCTGCTTGAACTAACAGAAGCATCTACTTAAAACTTATTGAAACATCCCCACGTCTTATTACAACCGTAACCTCATCACCTATATCAGGCTTAAACTCAAGTGAATCCCACTCAGCCTTAGTCAACCAAAGCGTAAACCTAGGCGTTCTAACCATACCCTTCTGAGCAAAAGGCATACTTTGAATCACTTGCTGAATTATCGGAGCAACCTCTCTAACAATACCAGCCTCATCGGTTGAAGTTATTATAGGAGGAGGAATAGGCTTATACTCTGAGAAATCCAATTTGACACATTCACCTTCAACTGGATCCTGCGTGAGGACTTTACTCGTGAGAACGGCTTTAAAAACTATATCCGCTTTCATCTAAGGGTCGATTAAATCTAAATGTATACTCCATTATTAAAGTCTTCCCCTTATCGGTAAATTCACATATTTTACGGGATTATACGTCTACTCAGAACCGTATACTACGGGGTTATTTTGACCACCTTTTGATTCGTTTCCCCGCTCTGAACAACTTAGTAATTCGATGCCCACCTTAACGGTATACGCAACGACTAAAGTACCCCAATATCTAGGGGGATAGTATGTTCTTCTCTTGGAAGACCCACGGCGTACCAGCTACCACTTTCATTAGAGGCGTAGCTATGATCGCAGCGACAATTGCTTGTAGTAGTCTTATGGCTGGATATATGAAGGGACTGACTATGAATAGGAAGCGGACCGTTTCCACCGGTAGCCCAAAAATTCCATTGTAAACCAGCGGTGTGGCGAATGCTAACGAGCCCCACATGTTGTCGACCTGATTCCCTACGAATGCCAGTATGAGGTAGAATATGGGTAGAGACTTCGAGTTTGATAGATGTTTGGCGAATTTTACACATGGCAGTATTAACAGTAACGCTATAACCTTATCCCATAAAACAGCTACACCTACGTAGAAGTTCTTATCAATAGGTTGAACGGGAGGCGTGAATAGGAACGCTACGATCAAGAGAGCATAGATAGAAAAGCCAACCTTCCACCTCTTATAGAATATCAAACCAGTTACCAGAGCATTTAAAGGTGGCGACAATAGGAAGGGCATCCCGTAAGGGCTCATACTTCCAGGTGGAAGCGACCAGGAAACTAATGCACCTACAAATGCGGCTAGAGCGCCTAGGTAAGGGCCTAAGATAAGTCCATACACAGATGCTATGAGAGCCTCTAGACTTATCTTTATCTCCGGAATGGCAACAGCTGGGATGAAGGGGCTGATGAGTGAAAGCACATAGTATAAAGCTGCAAAAATAGCCGTTAAAGCCACATTTTTCGTTGAAAGCCTCATGTGCAACCACCACTATGCAATATTTTTCAATGATTTGTAGATTTCTACATAAGATTCTAATAAGGTTTTTGATTATACAAACTCAAATGGTGGCGCGTTTAAACACTATGGCAGAACTCTATGAGGATTTACATAGAAAGCCGGGAAGAAGTACATTGTACTGGTATGTTTTAATCTTAGACCAAGTATACTTCTACTGATTTGTCTAAGCCGCGTTTCTCACAAACGTTGAGGAAGCTTTTAACATCGCTGTAGGATTTCTCATATATGTGAGCTGAATTTGAAAAGTCAACGTAGGGTCCGGGTTCAACACCTACGGCTAATGCTACAGTTTTCATAAGCTCTGTCAAAGCTAGCATATTCATGTGAGCTGCTCTAAATAAGTCGCGGCTTCTCCATTCACTCTGCATGATGAGCCTACTATCGTATATCTTAAACCAGAGCCTTTGAAGGCATGGCGGGGAATCTAAATTCACGTCTTTAACTGGCACCCACGTTATGGCTTGAGCCCTACGCGTATAGGGGATTTTTTTAAGCTTCCTAATAATGTATTCCATCTGGTTGAAGCCTTCAACACCGTATTTGAAAAGCCTCTCATGGTAGGTGTAGGGGAGCTTGCCTTCTTCAACAAGCCTATCCTTAGAGCCGTTTAAGACCTCTTCCATGTAACTCTTCAACCCAACCACCGCTAAGACGTCTCCCCTATGGACCCTAGGCTCTTTAAACGGGTCTTCAACAACCATTAAGAGGGTTGCTTCTCTAGCCTTCTCACCATACTCCGTCGGAACCTCGACACCACGCTTCCAAACCTCTAGAAGAGCGCGTTCCCATACTGAGGCTATCGATAAGCCTTTGACAACAACTATAGGCGCTCTCATCTAGAGGATAGATTATTGAAAACTTCAATAAGTTTTTTTAACAGAGTTTAAACAATCGTCATATATATCGAAGATTCCAATACAGATAACGTTAACACTTTCATGTAGAGTAAAACTATGAAAGAGTTAGTTTTATATTGGCTTTACAAACTTAACATTGGCTAGTGGATAAGAGCTGGGGTTTAAACGTTTTAAACGCCCTCCTAGGTTTTTTCGGCCCTGTTGATTTAATCCGGGGAAAGCCCTTTGAAGTCCTTATAGCCACCATATTATCCCAACATACTACAGACGTTAAAGCCTACGAAGCCTACAATCGCCTGAACAGAAGATTCAGCATTACACCTGAGGCTTTAGCTTCAGCACCACTTGTAGAGGTGGCAGAGGCAATAAAGGTTGCTGGGCTTCAATGGAATAAAGCCAAGGCAATAATTGAATTATCAAGTATTTTAAAGGAAAAGCCGAAGTTTTTCGAGGAAATCGCGAAACTTAACGTAGATGAGGCTAGAAGGAGGCTTATGGATCTGCCGGGCGTCGGCGAGAAAACCGCAGACATCGTACTGCTATTCAGCTACGGTAAACCTACATTTCCAATAGATACGCACATATTTAGGGTTTCAAAGAGGATGGGTCTTAGAAGCGATAGAAATGGATATGAGAAGCTTAGAAAACGTCTCCTAGAAGTCTTCCCTGAAAACCGCTATTTTGAAGCGCATATACTTCTGATAAAACTCGGTAGAGAATTCTGCAGACCTAAAAGAGCTAAATGCAATGCGTGTCCAGTAAACGTTTCATGCCCTAAAATCGTTTAAAAACCCGGTCTCAGTACTGGACACGCTGACCACAGTATGGGCAGTATAACGCTCCTCTAGGTAGCCGTGCTCCACAGTATGGGCAGAAGAGCAATTCAGGCTTACTCGGCTTGGGTTTAACCCTCCGCTTATACGCTAGCCTGGCTATGAAGAAGATTACGAACCCATATGTAATTAAGCACAGTATCGGTGCATTCGCAGCAACCGTCACAGCGCTATTCGCGTATAGCATAGCTCTTGAGTAGTATCCCTTACTGTAGGCTTCTAAAGCCATGGATATCAAGATTTGAGCTATAAGTTTGAAAGGCTGTAGGAGAATGCTTAAATCTTCTACGGTCTTCCTAGCCTTTTCCATAATGATAGCGATCTCTTCAATCGCCGATACGCCTGTGAAGCCCCACCTTTTAAACATCTCAAGAACCTCTGTAGTATTATTGGCTGCTTGTCCAAGGGCTGTTATTATCGACGAGTCGTCGTTAACAGAACCCATATCTTTAACCACCTCGAAGAATCGTTTGTAGTATTCAAACCCTCCATATTTATCGCCAAGTGTCTTAAAGATTTTGTAAGATGCCGCGTAGTACGCGATCACGTTGGATGGCGTTGAACCCATTGACCAAGACTGTACAAACCCATACTTATCACCTATAGTAGCAAGGATCCTTTCAACCTCACTCCTATGCGTAGAAACAGCCTCCCCGTAGCCTAAGATCCAGCCGATCTCCATACTGAAGTACTCAGCCATACCCTCGTGGACCCAAAGCCTCGTAGGCCCTACTCCGGCATACCAGACCATGTGGTGGGTAAGCTCATGTAGAGCTATCAACTCTATGGAGCCGCTTATCGTCCTCATGTAGAATATGTTCAAATGTATATCTCCAGGTTGTCCTCCGGTGAAAGGGACGTATCCACCTAAGCCTGATAAAAGCTCACTTCTACTTGGAAGGAAGAATGTTACAGTTATATTGGTAACGTTTACACCGAAGACGTCTAGGAAGATCGGTAGGCTTCTGTTGTAAAGGTTTAGAATTCTTCTAGCGTATTCTGCATACCTTGCAGGTGCATGGAAGCTGAAGATCCCTAGATCATATTCTTCCTCTTTAAGAAGATTTTTCAACGTAAAATATATCATGATGCGGCTGTTTGATTCCGTAGAACAGCTTACTAGAACGCGGTTTTTTGGAAAACGCGTTATCAAGAGGTTCGACGGCTTTTTAATGGTGGAATCAACTATTATGCTTACGTCATCTGAAGCTACTGTTGAATTCGGTGGAAGTACTATTTCAGCCGTTCCCTTTAAATCGTTGGCGTACTCTATGTGGGATGAGTAGAATAGCCCGTTGGGTTCAAATATGAAGGTGTAAAGTGGAACACTGTAGCTTATAGTTAGATTTATGAATTTAGATGCCGAAGTAAAGCTGAAGGTGAAGTTTTCCCAGAATGGATCTAGAGACCCATACCGGGAAATGCTTTTAACCTCTACATTATTTAAAACGGCGTCTGATACAACGTAGCTCCAGTTCAAATATGATGGTACTGTTATCCATGAGGAGCCATGGGATAAACCGCTATAAATCAAATTGATTGATATGAACGTATTTCCATCCTCATCTATGTCGTAGACGTATAGTATTCGCCCATGAACTGCTGGAGCTGCTTGAACCCATCTGACATATAAGGGGGAAGTTGTAAAAACCGTTAAGATTAACGTAGACAGTATGAGTTTAGCGTTTAATTTGATTTTCACGTTAAACCCCAACCTATATTATATGCTTACTGCTTTAAAGTAGAAAACTTACATAGATAAACATATCTTTTCACGGTTTTAATGAAGGACAAATAAAATTCAAGTGAACAAGATAACTTCTATATGGATACTATTAAAATGCATTTAAGGTCATGAATAGAGAGAACAGTCAATGTATCAAAATCTAATATACCTTTCTCTGAACATTCTCTTTGCTTTCAGCAATTTTACCTTCCCATTTGCAATAGCGCAGTTCTAAAAGTCCTAGATGGGTTTCACATAAGGCGATTTCACGCGCATGCTTGGGGAGGACTAGGCGAAACTTGCCACCATACCAGCATTCCAAGTAAATGCCCGTACGTCTAAGCCATTTACAGTCAAGGCAAGTTCTCCTACTACTCATATCCCCCACCCTCAGCTGGTAATGTTAAATTCCACTCTATAATGAAGGTGACGCTTAACAGGGAATTTAAAATTTTACATCGACTTTTTTAAAGAAATTAACTTAAAAATGTATATCGAAGACCGTTTTGAAATCTTTAAAAACTCAAAGTCCATAAACTGTAAGAAAAAACTCTATAATAGTTCGTCTGAACCGTATTGGATTTCCAAGAAGGCTTTGAGGCTTACGGTAGTAGAGTTACCTTGCGAGTTGCATATCCATAGTGGACTACACATTTCCATAGCGGTTCTTCTCCTTAGCTTAATAAACTGAATGTAAGAGACCGCGCTGGAAACCTTTATCTTATACTATTCTCGCTTTTATGGTCGGACCATGATTATATTAACGCATGGAGACTGCGACGGCGTCTGCTCAGCAGCTATAGTTAAAATAGTATATCCACGTGCAGAAGTCTACTTTACAAACCCGTCTAGACTTTTATCAGATTTGAAGAAGTTTAACGCTTCAGATGAGCTTACCGTATGCGACATAGCCTTAAACGAAGGCGAGTGGTCTTTAGTAGAAGATGAGCTTAGAAGAATATCCCAGGGTTTTGAAGCAGTCTACATAGACCACCATCCACTACCGGTAGATTTTCCGAGAGGACTTAGATCCGGTGTTAAAATCTACCATAGAGAAGACATGTGTGCTTCTCAAATAGCCTACATAGTTTACAGTGGCAGAATGGAGGAACATATGCAAAAGTGGGCGGCGGTGTTAGCCACTTACGGAGCGATAGCAGATTACACTGAGGATACACCTCCTGCTTCAGAGCTTATAAACGCGATCGATAGGAGAGTGCTCTACCTTGAATCTGGAATATTGAGTGAAGCGTTGATAGTGAAGCACGACGAAAGTTTCAAAAAAGCTGTAATTGAAGATTTAATTAAAGGAGTTAAACCAAGCCAAATACCTAAACTAGTCGACTATGCAGTTGAAGCATTAAAGCTGGAGTATGAAGTATACAGCTACGTTGAAGAGTATACCCGTAGAGTGGGAAACGTTGCGGTTGTGATGAACCTGCCACATAGGGGGTTCCTAGGCAAAGCAGCCATCTACTCGATATATGTGTCAGGAGCCAGCGTCGGATGTGCTGTAGCTTTAAAAGATAGGGTTGCTGAATTGAGTTTAAGGACTAGAGATCCCATGATAAACTTGGGCGCTATAGTGAGGAGAGTAGCAAAAACCTTCGGAGGAAGAGGGGGAGGCCATAGTAAAGCCTGTGGCGCCGAACTCCCAGAGGATGCCGTTGAAGACTTCATAAGTACTGTTAACTCTCTGGTTTCCAGAGGCTCTGGAAGCTCCTAACGGCTTTAGCCAAATTCTCAACCTTTCTAAAGATTCGCATATTTCTACGCCAATCTTCAGGAAGCTTTTCAGCTATACGTCCAATAGTTCTACTATCCATGATCACTATTATCCCCCTATCCTCCGGTCTTCTTATTAAGCGTCCTGCGGCTTGAGCTAAGGCGTTTACACATGGATTTAAATTTGCATATTCATAACCCTTCTTACCAAACTTCTCGGTAAAGTATTTGGTTAATGCGTCTTGAAGCTCAGTCTTCTTAGGATAGGGTAAACCAACTATTACGACCGCCGACAGTAGGGAACCCACTTCATCTGAAAAGTCTACGCCTTCACTAACCTTTCCCCTTGCAACAGCCATGATAGTCGAATTGCTATTAGCCGTTAGGAATCTGTAGACGTCTTCAAAAGCCGTATCTTCATCTTCATATATGACTGGAGTTTCAAAGTCTCCATAGTACTGTTTAATCGCATTCATCACATCATAAGAGGGGAAGAAGAAGGCCATAGCACCTTCAACAGACTTCCTTAAAACTTTAATATGTTCAGCTATCTTAACCCACTCTTCTTCACACCTCTTAGCAAATTTAGTTGTCACAGCTATATCTATGAAAATTGCCCTATTCTCCTCTGGAAACGGATATGGAAGTTCAAGCCTATCAACACGGTTCTTGTCTAAGCCTAAGACTTCAACGTAGTAGTCCATATCCCAGAGCGTTCCAGACATAAGCGTGGCTGCGTAAACGTCGTTCAGCACGGATGCCGCAGGAGATGGATCTAGAAGCCTTAAACCAATCCTATAGTTTAGAGAGCCGTCTCTGAAAGTAAAACCTTCAACATACTTTACGAAGTTAGAAAACTCAGATTCAATAAAATGCTCTAAGAATGCGCCGACTCTAGACGTGTAGGAGATGGGCGGTAAACCTTCAGAAATCTTCATAGACCTTATGGCTTCACCCTCATCTTGGAAAAATCTAGCAAACTCTGAAAGCTCACTGTAGCGGCTGGCGTTTAAGGCATCGCTTAGTACACCCTTAAGATAAGAGCCCTCCAGAAGCTTGACTTCATCTGGTTGGACCTGGAGGCTCTCACCAAGCCTTTTAACAGCGGTTAAGAAACTTCTTAAGTATTCAGCGGCATTTGAACCGTAACGTTCACACTCTCTAAGAGCCCTCTCTAGGGAGATCGTTGAAATAGTTTCTGTAGTCAACTCCGTCAGGTAGTTTGGTAGCGAGTGAGCTTCATCGACGACGCATATAACGTCTTCAAGGTGTATAGAGGCTTTAGCGAAGACGTTCTCCCTAACAGCGTCCATGAAAAGATAGTTGTAACTTCCAACAACAACATCCGACTTCTTCAAAAGGAGCTTAGAAACCTCGTATGGACATAACCCTAAGTCCACACATAGCTTGAAAACTTCATGTGGAGTTGAAGCCCCAAACTCCTCAAGTTTATCTAGGGCTTTTAAAGCACTCCACGATGGATGTCTACCGGAGAAAGTAGACTCGTAAAATTTACATTTCTCATTTAGGGAGTGGCTTCTGAGGCTTTTACAGTATTTTAGGAAGTCTCCGTAGGGTATACTTTTAATGTCTTCAGAAGAAGCCTTGGGACACATGTGTTTTCGGCTCGTCAGTGGAACTACCGTGACCTTCTCCGATGAGAATTGAGATATTCTCCTAGCCTCTCTACAGTAAATCTCAAGCTGATTTCTAGTCCTCGTTAGAACAAGAAGCCTCTTAGATAATCCGAGGCTTCTAATAGCCATATAAGCTGTTAAAACAGATACGCTTTTACCCGTCCCACACGGGCTTGAAAGAAGCGCAATTCTACCGTTTTTAAAAGCTTCAAATAAGAAACGTATGGCTTTAAGCTGTCCGATCCTGTAAGACTTATAGGGGAAAAACTTAGCGAAAGGCTCTTTATGCTCCACAAGACTATAACTATGAACTCTGAAGTTTAAGCTTTTTAGAATCTTCAAAGTATAAATTTTCGGGAGCGGATGAATTTGAAAATACTCTGGGCTCCTTGGAGAGCCAGCTACGTAGAGAAGCCTGGAGAAAACTGTATATTTTGTAAGAAAGTTCGTGAAAACAAAGACGAGGAAAACCTAATAATTTTAAGGGGGCAGAGGAGCTTTATAATGCTTAACCGTTACCCATACAACACTGGTCATCTCATGATAGCCCCCTATAGGCACGTTGCTGATATCGAAGATCTCACTGAAGACGAGGCTGTGGAAATTTTCAAACTTTTAAGGGAGTCCATCAAGGCGGTTAAAAAGGCGTTTAAACCGGACGGTTTTAACATAGGTGTAAACCTTGGCAGAGCCGCTGGAGCGGGTGTAGAAGGTCATATACACATCCATGCAGTCCCAAGGTGGCTTGGCGATACGAACTTCATGCCTGTAACAGCAAATACGAAAGTCATGCCTATATCCCTAGAAGAGGCTTATGAAAGGATTAAAAGAATCATACAATCTTGTTGAAAGTAAGGGGTGGACATTAAGACATTTTAACCGTATATTAACGTTCCGATTTTAACTCCTTTAACGGCTAATTCAATATTATCGGGTTTAAAGCCGTTTAATACTATGGTCTTGATCTTATGTTTAGCTATCAGTTTAGCCGCTTTTGGATCTATTATGGTTTTCAAACCAGCCTTGTAGCGTATACGCCCAAACATGTTTTTAAGCTCCTCAAAACTTAAATTGTCAATTTTGGACGCATCAAAATGTTTTGAAGGGTCTTTATTGTAAATACCATCTCTATCCGTGGCTTTAATAAGCATATCAAAGCCCAATTTAACAGCCGCGAGGACGGCTACAGTATCCGTAGTCATGCCGGGTTTAATACCACCCATAACCACGACGTTATACTTCTTAAGCAGTTTAGAAGCCTCAGATATCCTTCCGGGAATCATCACCGGGGCTGTTGGCTTAAGCGCTTCAGCTAATAGTTGAGCGACAACCCGTGAAGCTTGTATAGCCACTCTATCCTGGCTCTCCTGAGACATTTTCATGGCTTTTGCACCATCTATGAACATTCTAGCCAGTCCACCTCCTCCAGTTACGGCAAGCACTTTAAAACCTTCCAGAGAGAGCCTATCTAAAATTTTAGAGTACTCTAGTATAAGCCACGGATTTAACGGAGAAGCTATGACAGAGCCACCTATTCTAAGCACTATATTCAAAGCAGACACCGCCTAAATTTATTTAAACTTTCTCAAGCATAATTTAAAATGTTAACTGTCAAGGGGAGAGGTTTTTGAGTAGGGTTAAGAGAGGTTTTTCAAATCAAGTTTTTCAAGTTCTTTCCTCACCAATTAGGTTTGAAGTTTTAAGACTACTCAGACTTAACCGTACCCTAACGTATAGTGAAATTATGGATAAACTCGGTTTAGAGCCGGCCAAACACGCTGGCAAGTTTGCATATCATCTTAGAAGCCTTATAAAAGCTAGACTTATTGAAAAAGCAGACGATGGAAAAACCTATCGGCTTACAGACCTTGGAGTTAGAGTTTTAGAATTTGCTCAAGAGCTCAACGAGTACCTTCTGAAGAAGGCTGGTAAGCTTCTCGTTAGAAGCTCCAGAATGGCCATAGAGGAGTTCGATAGATTTAGAATAGTTAGTAGCCTAGTTAAAGAAGCACAGGTTCCTTTAGACTTGGCAGAATCCATATCGCTTGAAGTTGAGAGGAGGCTTGTAAATCTGCAAGTTAAATACTTAACAGCACCACTTATACGTGAGATCGTTAATGCCGTCCTCATAGAGAAGGGACTTGAAGAGTATAGACATAGACTTACGAGACTCGGCCTTCCAGTTTACGACGTTGTCAAAACTTTTGAAAAAGCCAGTGCGATGAAGATGCATGTTGAAGACGTTAGAGAAATAGCTGGTGAAGCAGTTTTAAGAGAATACACCCTTTTAAACGTCCTACCGAGAGACGTCGCTGACGCGTATTTAAGCGGAGACATACATTTAGAACTTTTAGGATCCTGGATTCTCAGACCGGATATAGTCCAGCACGATATACGGCTGATCCTAACAGGTAAGTTTCCAAACCTGCCGAGTAAATATCCGACGACGTTAACATCCGCCTTAAATAGGCTCAGGATCGCTGCTTATAACAGTAGTTTCGAAGTGAACGTAGATCAAGGATTTGACATGTTTAACATCTTCCTAGCACCTTTAGCTAGAGGGAAGAGACCCGTAGAGATCAAACGTGCAGTTCAAATATTTATAGAGTCTCTACGGGTCTCTTCAACCCTAAACGTGAACTTTGGATTGGAAATCGGTTTAAATCGGGCTATTGAAAATCTTAAAACCTCGTCAGGTGGAGAAGTTTATGGAGACTATCAAGATGAGGCTTTAATGTTTGCACAGGCTTTCATAGATGTTTTGAAAAAAGAGTTTTCAAGAGCCCCGTTATACAACATCAATCTAATAGTTAAGGTTAGGGAGGGGTCTCTAAAAGGCGAATGGGTTGAACTGGTGAAGGATATACACGACGTTATGAGACTTGGTGTGCCTACAATAATAGCCAATTTAACCGATGTAAACGATAATATCAGCTTTTCAAGCTACGGATTTAGGTTTGAAGCCTTCTCAGATTGGGAAGTAGAGACCTTAGCGGTGCCTATGATTGCAGACGTCTCCATAAACATGCCTAGACTTGCTCAAATATCTAAGGGAAGTGATGAACGCCTCTGGGAAAATTTGCAGAAAACAGTTGATAGAGCTATTGAGGCCATACGTATCAGGAAGGAGGCTTTAGAGAATCGTATTAAAGAGGGGCTACTACCGACAATTTCACAGCCAGATGATCCATATATAAGGTTTAAAGCTATTTTCTCAACCCTCGGATTAATTGGACTCAACGAGGCCACTATTATACACACGGGTGCAGATCTTTCAAATGCATCATCGCAGGCTATTATGATTAAAACGTTAAGGCGTATACGTTCGTGGTTAGATGCGAGTAGGGATAAAGTAGGATTGACAAGTATATGTGGGGAAGAAGCTGCGTCAAGACTCATAAATTTAGACCTCAACAACTACGGTAAATCCATCTTAAACAGCCAAGGCTTCAGAAGGGAGCCATACTACACTGATGTATGCATAGTACCCCTTGAATATGATGTACCGCTTTCCAAGAGGCTTGAAATAGAGGAGAAAGTGGGGTCTATTATGAACTACGGAACACTTCCAGTCATAGAGGTAAACTCAGACGAAACCGACTGCGAAATGCTCTTCAAGACGACGCTATACATACTGTCTAAACATAAGCAACTTAGATGCTTCACGTATTCAACGTTTATAACATATTGTAGACGTTGCTCTGAAGTGTTTGAAGGCTACTGGGACAGATGCCCGAAATGCCACAACGTGACCACAGTAGTTCAATATGGTAGAACTCCTTCTCTGGTTAAACCGATGTACAGATGGACCCTTGAAAAAAGGGCAAATATACCTTTGAGGAGAATTTACAGCGTTAAAGACTTTGAACCTCTAACCTCAACCTTAAGCTAGCGTGAGCTAACCAAGCCTATTATTTCTTGAATGTTTTTCTAATAGGGTAGGTCTGTGTTGCTGATGCTAACTGTAAGAAAATACTCTTTCCTTGGGTTTCTTGAGATAAAAATACTTCCCTCACCATCGAAGGATCTTGCAATATAAGCTGTTTCATATTCTTCCATAGGAGGAACACAAACCTAATTGGGTTGGGAACAATATATAAGCTTTTCAGCCTTGTATTCTAATTGAGGAAGTCCCCCCAGAAGGTGCCAAGAATTCTTCCAGCTAAGTTGTGGCTTCTAATCAGAGTGCCCCTTCAACTTATCTAATATCTTCTTGGTTTCCTAGTTGATTTTTATTGACTTACACACAGGTGTATACCGAGGTATATGAAGTTTTTACATTCGCTCCCATTCCACCGCTAAAGCATGTGGGATTTCCGTTCATAATGTCAAAACTGCTCTATTACATCTTCTCTAGTCATAATTATCCTACAGTAGTGGCATCTAAGCCTTAAAGGCTCTACACTTTCAACAATAAACGTAGGCTGAACAGGCTCTCCACTATTTGTGATGCAGGTTGAATTTGCACATTTAATCACCCCTTTTATTATCTTTGGAAGCTTAACTTTATTCTTTTCGACGACTTCATAATTCCTTATGATATTTATGGTGGCATTTGGAGCTATTAGAGCTATCTTATGAACTTCATCCTCTCTAAGTTCACGGTTCTCAACTTTTACGATGTCTTTCCTACCGAGCTTCTGACTTGGAACATTTAAAAGAATGCTTATTATATTACCTTCTTTACCGGTTAACCCTATGATCCTGAGAACGGCTAAAGCATATCCAGCAGTTATGTGGTCTATGACGGTTCCATCTTTAATTTTACTAACTCTCAATTCCCTCTCAACCATAAGACCACCCTTCATAACATATCAGAGCCGCAATAATAAAATAAATTCACTTTAAAAAGCTTACAATCCTTCGTCATTTCATCAAACTTCTCAACTGGCTAGATAAAACTCCGACCATCCTCAAAGCCTACGGTATGTATGTAGGTTTTAGGCGTTAAATCACGGTAGTATTTTTAAAGCTTTAATAAGCTCTTACTATTTTTTAAAATCTCTTTTAGCATCTCCATTCCTCTCTACACTTCAAGAAACCTCGCTTTAGCCTAGCAGTAAACAGATAAAACGTTGAGTTAACAAATCATCTGTTAAAAAGGCAATAAATATTAATATACGTGTATATTGTATACAAAATGGGTTTAATATGAGTGTAAAACAGCAGAGATTTAAGATCTCACCGACAGGTAGAGGGGCGATATTTAAACTAAAGAGGTGGTTCTACTTATCATTCTATGCGAAGAATGTGCCAGACGACATTAAAAAGAACAACCGAGACAAATGGCTTGAGCTTTCGAGGAGACTTGTCGAGGAAATGAATAGGCGAGGCGCTTCAGAAAAACCGACGAGGATAACTTTAGAGTACGAAGCTAGTCCAAACAATGAATTTAAACCAATATGTGTGACGGTTGAAGTGATGGAGATGAGGCCTTTAGAAAGCTTTAAAATTTCTTTCAGAGGGAGGGAGGCTGAAGTGGAAGAAAAGGAGAAGCTGAAGGCTCAGCTTACAGAAATGCTTAAAAAGGCTAGGGCCCTTGGCATAAGGCCAGAAGACCTTACAGGTGAAAACCAGTAAATTTTTGAATTGTTGATGAGTTATATCAGCTCTTACGGCTCTAAGCTGATGATGGATAGGCCACGTTTATTCGTTGTATGATCTTATTACCAAGCGATTATGTTTAGAGCTAATCATAATCTTAGGTTAGATGCATGGACGCATAATAACTTAAAAGATGAGACCTAGATTGTAAGATCGCTAAGCATAATCGGCAAGTTTTTTCCCAGTTTTCCTAAGCCAATCTTCCACTGGTTGTTTGAATTTTTCTTCAAATAGGGCTCTATGAAATGAATTGTAGGTGCAGAATGATATTATTCTTCCGTCTGGAGTAGCGTAGTGTATACCACATCTGCCTACTCTATCTAAGTCTAGATTCCATACGTCTTGGAAGTGCATTATCCCAACCATAACAATGTTGTACATCAATTTTCCTAAAGCTTCATAGCTTCCCTTAGTTATAATATCCTTAAGGAGGTTTCTGATGAGTTCATTCTTCACCATCAGGAGAAATTTGAGCATTTCTAGTTTAGCCCTTCTACTATGACCTTTAACCCCTAGGTAGTACATTTCCCAGAATATGTCGGCGAAGCTGTCAACGTCTACAAGCTCAGTTATCGGTACGAAAGATCCATCTTCTCTGACTACTATAAACGTAGCCGCACCGCAGTGCGGGTGTAAGGTGAATTCTGGATAAGTTCTATTTTTTATTACCTCCATTCCCTTAGCAATGGGAAGAGGCCAGTTTACAGGTCTCCAGCTCCACTTTGAGATTACTCCGCCAGTCTGCTCTTCAATGAGTTTTACAGCATCAGGTATCGTTATTCTCATATTTCTCATCTCCTCCTTCCTAGCTCTACCAGCCATAGATATCGGCTGTATGTTTACGCATCTTATAACATCTCTATTGTCAACAGCATACCTTATGATGTCTCCCAGGTCGCTGTCGTTAACGCCTTTAGCCAGCGTAACCACCAGCACTATGGATTTATGTCTAAGCCTTCTAGCATTTTCAATAACTCTATTTTTGATATCAATAAGTCCACCCCTACCTCTAAGCTTAAAGTATATTTCCTCTCTCAATCCATCAAACTGAAGGTAAATCGTATTCATACCAGCATCCAACAACCTTTTATAGTAGTCTAAATCTTCAGCGAGCCTAATCCCATTCGTATTAACCTCTACGTGTCTAATTCCAGCCATCTTAGCCTCTCTGATCAATTCCGGAAGGTCGTTTCTAAGCGTAGGTTCTCCTCCGCTAAACTGTAAGGCGTTTGCCGCCCACGGACTATTGGATCTGAAAAGCTTAATCATACCAACTATCTGCTCATACTTGGGTTCATACACGTAGTTTACGGCGCCGGCGTAGGCGAAGCATACCGGGCAAGCCATATTGCATCTATTGGTAACATCTATTATGCCTAGTATTGTGTGAGTTTTGTGTTGGGGGCATAGCCCGCAGTCGAAGGGGCAACCCCTATCTATCTGAGAGTGGGGTTTTTCAAGGCCATTACCGATATATCTGGCAACGTTCCACTTCTTCTCAAACCACTTATAGTATTCAGCATCACCCCAGTAAACGTCTTCAAATTTACCATGCTCTGGACACGTCTTCTCCAGGTATATGACATTATTCTCCTCGTAGATTCGCATGGGTATTCTTCTGAAGCATACTGGGCATATGCTCGCCGACCATTTTTCGAACATTTCTTCTTTAGACATAACAATGAAACTTTACCTTAAGATTAAGTATATAACGGTTTTCCTAATCTACACGGTTTCTCTAAGCTTTACAATCAAATCTGGTTTATTCGTCGTTATAGAATCTACACCTCTCTCCACAAGTGTTCTAGCGATCTCTAAATCATCTACGGTCCAAACATTAACCTTGAGCTTAAGCCTATGGGCGAATTCAACTGTTTTAAGAGATGCAAGCTTGTAATGAGGCATTACAGCTATACAGCCAATACGTTTGGCTACAAGGATGTGGTCTCCAGGCTTTGCATAGATTAAACCTCTATACGTATTAGGGTTGGCCTCAGCAACGGTTTTCAATGCGTCTTCATGGAACGATACGAACATGATCTGGTTTAACATGTCTTTATTTTCTACTAGGCTTAAAGCATACCTAGATGCACGGGTTTCCTTAAGTTCTAGCAGTACGCATATCCGCCCATACACTAAATCTAAAGCTTCCGAGAGGAGCGGAATCCTCTCACCCTTACCGGCGTCAAAATTTTTGAGTTGTTCAGAAGTGTAGCTGTCAACCCTACCAGACCCATCTGTAGTTCTATTTAAGGTTTCATCATGTATGACCACGGGAACGTTATCCTTAGAAAGTCTAACGTCAAATTCTACGGCGTCGGCATTCATTTCTATAGCCTTCTCAATGGCTCTAATCGTATTCTCAGGTTCGTAGCCTGAAGCTCCTCTATGAGCGACAACAGCGAAAGGCTTCTTAGAGAGGAATTCTGAGATCTCCACCAATCTCTCCCACCGTTAGCTTAATCGTAGCACTAAGCTATATATGTTTTAAATGAATCTGCCACTTGCCTTTGAAAAATAGAGGCTTACATGGAAGGAATTTACACGAGCATGTTGGATAATCTTTAACGGAAAAGCTTCAGACATAAATATGAAGTTTGAAGGGGTCTTTCCTAAGACTATGTGAGATATATGAAACAGTTGAGAAGCTTAGTTCTAGAAATGAAACTATAGAATCTATGGCTGAATATTTAAAGGAGTTGAGCCCGGAAGACCTTAGAATAGCTGTTAAACTTTCTACGATAAACTTTCGAGAAACTTTAAATGTAAGTTGGACTACGCTTTCGGAGGCATTAAAAGGCCTGTACAAACTAGCAGATGCAGATTTATATAAGGCTTTCAACGAAACTGGTGACATTGGAAGCGCTATTAAATCGATTTTAGAATTCAGAAGTCTCAGCCGCCAAACCCTACTGTTAACAAAGCCTCTTACGCTTGAGGAGTTAAATCTACTGCTTCGGGAAATATCTAAAGCCGAAGGCTCGGGCTCTAAATATAAAAAGCTTAAAGTCTTAAAAGGCTTGTTCAGCAAAGCCTCTCCGTTAGAGGCTAAGTACCTGACCAGGATAATTTTAGGTGATCTTAGGATAGGTGTTAAGGAGGGAATTATCGCTAAGGCTCTATCTGAGGCCTTTCACATCCCATACAAAGCTTTAGAGAGAGCTTTAATGCTTAGCGGGGATTTGGCTGAGACTGCGGTACTAGCTAAAACACATGGTCTTAACGGCATTCTGAACGTGAAGTACATCCCGTTCAACCCTATAAAACCCATGCTTGCAGGCATGGCCTACAGCATTAAAGAGGTTATAGATGAGTTTAAAGATAGAGCAGCATTTGAACATAAGATTGATGGCGCAAGAGTTCAAATCCACGTATTTAACGGGAAGGTTAAAGTATTCTCAAGAGGGCTTAAAGACGTGACTTCAAGCTTACCTGAAATCGTAGATATTGTCAAAGAAGAGACTAAGCTGAAGGACTGCGTAGTTGAGGGTGAGGTTATAGCCGTAGACTTTAACGGCAAACCCCTCCCATTTCAAGAGCTCATGCATAGATTTAAACGTCTCAGAGGAATTGAAGAAGAGGCTAGAAAACTTCCTGTTAAACTATACTTGTTTGACATATTGGTGGCTGAGGGCTCTCTAATGATAGATGAACCATACATTACGAGGAGAAATTACTTAATTCATAGGGTGGAGTCAATACCCATAGTAGATTGTTTAATAACTCAAAACTTGGAAGAGGCAGAAGACTTCTACAGGAGGGCTTTAGAAGCTGGACATGAAGGGGTCGTAGCTAAGAGGTTGGATAGCGTATACCATCCGGGTGTACGCGGTAGAGAGTGGTTGAAGGTTAAGGGGACTCTAGATGCTTTAGACCTGGTTATAGTTGGAGGAGAATATGGATATGGACGTAGATATAAATGGATAAGCGACTACTTTTTAGCTGCCTTAGACCCAGCACTGGAAAACTTCACAGTGATAGGTAAGACTTTCAAGGGTTTAACTGATGCTGAATTTGAAAACCTCACGAAGATCCTTGAAAATGATGTTGTTAAAAGAGAGGGGCGTAGAGTTTGGGTGAAGCCTAGAATAGTGGTCGAAGTCATCTACAATGAAATACAGAAGAGCCGGAGATATCCCTCCGGTTTCGCGCTTAGATTCGCCAGAATAGCTAGGATACGGTGGGATAAAAACGTCGAAGAAGCGGATACAATCGATAAGGTTAGAGGGATATACTTGAAGCAATTCGAAAGGAAGTCTTCAATAAGCTAACGTTTAAAAGGCTACTTCTTTAATCCTGTCGATTAATGTTTCAGCCCTCTCATAGACTTCATCCTTTAAGCCAAATCTTGAAGGACCATAACCTTCAGTGACGAAGGATGAGGCCGCTGAGGCTACTGCTAAACTCCATTTTAAATCGCCACTACGGAAAAATTCAACGGTAAAACCAGCTGCGAAGCCATCTCCAGCTCCAGTTGGGTCTACAACTTTGGGAGGCTTGTAGGATGGAGCTTGTAAAACTTTATGATCAACCATACACAGAGAACCCGCTTCTCCAAGCGTTAAGAGTACTATACCATTATACAACTTTCTAAGCCTCTTAAGCATTTCCATGGGGTTACTAACCCCAGTTAAAGCTTCCGCTTCTCTCATACTGAACTTGACAATGTCTGCATTTGAAAGTATTTCATGGTTTAAATATCCATCTTCATAGACCTCCCCATCCTCTTTAAACCTTCTTATAAAGCCTTGAACATCTATCGATAATACGTGGGTTTTAACCCTCAACGCCTTCAAAGCCTCCAGCCCGACTTCACCTGCTACAGAACCAACATGGGCTAGTTCAACCTTTGGAAGGTTTTCAAGTTCTCTTGGAGTGATAGAGCTACATAGGTTTAAAAGCTTTAGAGTTCTACCGTTAGTTCTGTATATGAGTTTAAACTGCGTGGTTTTAGAGTTTAAATCTCTAACGTAGAAGCTGGTGTCTAGACCAGATTTTGAAAGCCAAATCATGAATTCGTCGGGAAAGTCGTATCCCACCTTTGACACGGGTATGGCCTCACAATTGAGCCTTAAAGCCGTTATAGAGGAGTAGACTGCGGAGCCACCGGGGGTTGGATGAGTTGGATGATAGGCTACGTATATTAGATCTATAGTTGTATGTCCTACAACAGTAAATTTCATATTGAGGACCTACCTTGAATTAAACCTTCACTCCACTCCTATCAACTGTTCAGGTATTTCTTCACCACGGTTGAATATCTTAACTTTCTCACCAATGCCTACGCATACCATATCTGCCATGTCTAGGAAAAGACCTGTTTCAACGACGCCGGGTATTTCTTTAAGCTCTCGATTGATCTCCTTAAAACTTCTATTGATGTTTCTAAACAATACTTCCACTATGAAGTTTCCACGTTCAGTTATCAGAGGAATTTCCTCGCCGTTTATCCTGTAAGTCCTGAACTTAGCCTCTCCTCCAAGCTTAGAAATTTTTCTGAAAACAAGTTCCCTAGCTTCTTTTAAAACTTCGATGGGTATTGGAAACTTCATGTGAAGCCTTTTAACGAGCTTACTATGGTCGACTATTATGAAGAACTTTTTTGATGATGATGCAAGTATCTTCTCGTTTGTGAAAACGCCATAGGAGCCTCCTTTAAGTAGGTTAAGCCTTCTATCAACTTCATCAGCGCCATCTACATCCACATCTACAACTGGGTGCTCGTCTAAAGATGCCACTTGCATGTTTAAACTTAAAGCTAGAAGTTTTATGGGTATACTTGAAGGGATCGCTATGACTTTAAGTCCCTCATTTTTAATCCTCTTAGCCAATTCCCTAACGAACATGGCCGCTGTTGTCCCACTACCAAGCCCAACAACCTCTCCATCTTTTATCAAGGAGCTGGCATACTTCGCTACGAGCTCTTTTTCCCTCATCTTAACTTCTAACGTCATCCTACAAATTAAGATAGCTTAGGTGCTGATAAAATTTATGGAAAAAATGGAGGAGAATTTTCACTCCTCTATGATTATTGCAGCTGCCGGGCACTGTTCAGCAACTTCCCTGCAGTCGCATCCGTCACATCCATCTGGGTTGACTACTGTGGATTTCCCTTCGTCATCCAGTTGGAAAACCTCTGGGCATAGTGAAGCACATAGACCACAGCCTATACAAGCATCTCTATCTATTTTAACCTTCATTTTTACGCCCCCTCTTTTAGGGGAAGGAATCTATTATTTAACTTTAACGCATCTCTTAAGCAGGTCCGTATCTGAAAGCTGCTTGATAATGGCTTCATATTGGTTTTTATCATTAATGGTGGCATTAATTGCATCTTCACTCACGTGAGTCCCAGGTTTGACCAAGACTTCAGCTTTAACGTTTAAAGCCTTCTCTAAGGCATACTTCATCAAAACACCTATCAAGCCGCCCATTGGACAGAAGGGCGTGGTCGGTTTAAACGTCACGCGGATCTTACCGCAGTCTAGTATTTCAATGGAATCTTCATCTACTATATTCATCTCTATGACGGAAATAGGGTACTCTGGATCGTAAACCTCTCTGAGAACATCCATCACCATCTTTTTATCTAACGACATTCTATTACAATACCGCTTCTTCAACTATATAAGCTACTCTAAAAATGCCTCAAGCTTTTTCATGCATAAACCACATGGAAGCTTAGATTTAAAGTCCGTGTCTAATATGCTGTTTGAAAAATGCATGACGCATTTAGAGTTGGAACAGTGACGCAGACCATAAGTATGACATATCTCATGAACCGCTTCTTTAACGGCTCTATCAATGAAAAACCTCTCATTGAAATGACCTCCGTAAAAACGTGGATCTAGCCTGGCTAGGGATATAATTGCAAGTAAACCCGGGCTCTCAGCCTGTCCAAATATGAAGTTGAGGGTTGGCGCATAGAGGTCCACACTAGTGACAAGCAAAGTTCTACGCTTAATGAATCTAGAATAGTATGACATAATTATGTTAGAGTTGTATTGTTTCCTGTGAACGTTATAGGCGTCCATGGGGATGTTAAGGCGTTCAGTTGAGACTTTAAATTCAATGAAGGGAAGAGTTTCCATCAACTCTAAGGAAAGCTTCCCTAGAAAGTTTAATTCCACATCGCCTAAGGCTGTGAGGGAAACTTCATCTTTAAACTTCATACACATCTCCTATTTTAGGTGCTTGGGCCTCGAAACCTAAGTCCCTAGCATATTTACAAAGCATTTGACACTTCTCAGCTTCTCCGTGAACTGCATAAACTACGGGACTACCTTCAAGCTCATTCAGAAACTTTTTCAGCCCGCTCATACCTATATGTGAAGAGAAGTCGAACCTTTTAACCTCTGCTTTAACTTTCCTAACCTTACCTCCTATGACAAACCTGCCTTTCTCAAGAAGCTCACTTCCAGGTGTACCAGGTATCTGGTAGCTGACGAGATATATCGCATTGTTGCTGGATTTAGCGAGTTTCTCGGCGTAAAATACAGCGGTTCCACCTTTAAGCATACCAGCCGGCGCTATTATGACACCATGCTTCTTGAGCAGGAGCCTTCTATCCCTCCATCCTGAAACCCAATTGGCCTTCTCAACGGCCTTCTTAAATAATTCGGAGTCTCTAAGCCAGTCTACATACTTAAGGAAGGTTTGCGTAGCATCAACCGCCATGCCATCCACGGCTATGGGATATGGGAAATCCCATTTAGAAAGAACCGCGAGAATCTCTTGAGACCTTCCAACACTGAATGCTGGGATTAAAACATTGCCTCCGCCTTCGACAACATTTATAACGCTTTCTATGAACTCTTTTTCAAGCCCAGCTCTCTCTGGATGCTCCTCGTCGGCGTACGTGCTCTCGACTATAACAGCATCTAAAGGGTCGTGAAATTTAGAGATTTTTTCCAAGAGACACGTGTCTACGTCATTTATGTCACCCGTGTAAAGGATTCTCTTACCCTCTGCCTCTATGAGGACTTGAGCTGATCCAAGAATGTGGCCGGCATTTAAAAGTGTGAATTGAAGGTTTTTAATGGAAAACCTCTCCCCATACCTTAGAGTCCTAGAATATTCAAACATGGTGTTCATATCTAAATACTCATAGGGGAGGTAGTATCCTGAAAGCCTGATAAAGTCTCTGATTAGAAGCCTCATCAAATCTATAGTGGGGGCGGTCGCGTAGAGCGGTATTGGTCTACTTACGTAGAATAACGGTGTAGCTCCACTATGATCTAAATGGGCATGAGTTACAACTACAAAGTCCACGGTTTTAGGAGAGATGTGCATTGGAAAACTCGGAACGCCGTTTACAGCTACACCGTAGTCTAAAATAGCCGTAGTCTCTCCGGCTTTAACGGCTATTGCAGACTTACCTATAGCGTATGTCCCACCTAGAAAGGCGATTTTCAAGAACTCTAGACACCCTTTCCCAAGTTTATCCAGCTCAAATATTTACGAAAATTATAGTAGTTCAACATTTAAAATCTTTACGTTTATAGAGGCGTATCCAATGATTTGTCTCACATGTATCGATCTGGAGTCCGGAGTATTCTGTCGAGAGTCTTATACCATCTACGTCTATGCCTGAGGCGTGTAAAGACGCGCACTATTCTAAACGATAGAGCAGTTTTTGGACATGCCGTTTCTAGGAGCCTTTTTAAAAGCTTATAAGAACTTAAGGCTCTAATTTTTAAGATGTCCTATGGATGTTGAGTTCGGTGTGTATCTTCCAACGTTTAGTAGGGTTAAAACTGGAAGAGAGCTTTGGAATCTTTGTTTGGAATCAGCTTTAACAGCTGATAGGCTGGGGTTTGCATCTGTATGGGCTCCCGATCATCTGCTAGGATTCGACTCTGTTGAAAGGATAGGTGAGCCCAGTGTAGATATGCTTGAAAGCTTTACGACTATATCCGCCCTGGCTCAAGCGACGAGAAACGTTAGGGTAGGTTTTTCCGTGTTATGTCTCCTATTTAGGAATCCAGCTTTAACGGCTAAAATGGCTGCTACGTTGGATGTGATATCTGAAGGAAGGCTTTTATTTGGCTTGGGAGCTGGATGGCGTGAAGACGAGTTTAAAAGCTATGGGTATGCTTGGAGGCCTCTTAGAGAGAGGCTGGAGGAGAGCATAGAGGCTACCGAGATAATTAAGAGGTGTTGGACTATGGATAAAGTGTACTTTAAAGGTAAATACTACAATATTGACGGTTGTGAGGTTAAACCTAAACCTCTACAAAAACCCAATCCTCCGATATGGTTTGGAGGAGTTGGACTAAAGGCGTTGGAGGGATTTATGCGTATAAACCCAGATGGATGGTTGTCTCCACCGTTGAGACTTGAAGATTTAAAATATAGAGTTGACGCATTCAATATGAGGGATAGGGGTTTAACGATAGCTATGGAGATGTACACGAGCATAGATGTTGCATCGGATAGGGCCTTGGAAAAAGCTAGAAGACCTGTTGAGAGGTGGTTTGGAGATTCTGCTGAGAAGGTAGCTGAGTACGATACTTCCGTCCAACTTCCAGGTGGGATAACGGTGCGTTATGGAGCAACCATAGGTTCACCAGACCGCTGTATTGATGTAATATCTCGGTATGCTGAGGCTGGTGTAAGCCACTTCATACTACATTTCATGCCACTAGAGGATACAGCTGAGGGGTTGAAAATGTACGCTGAGAGGGTTATTCCGTACTTCTCGGAAGGACGCTAGCTTATAATGAGACTCTCAGCATTCTTATACAATATGTTATCCAGCACTTCTGTAGGTAAGCTTAATTCTTTTAAAAGTTTTAAATGGGAGTTCTCCGGATTGAAGAACCACTCCATATCCGTACCATATAAAAGTCTACGGTTGAATTTTTCAAGGAAAAGTTTGGCGAAAGCTAAGTCTCTGTTTAACGCATTATAACCTGAAAAAGCGGATAAATCGCCGTAAACGTTTTCATAGTTTTCAAGAATGTATATAGTTCTTCCAGGTCGATCTATCAGACCTTTAGGGTATGAGTCTTCTAAGTTGAAGTTTTCAGACATGCATCTCCACCAGCCTGGACCATGCATAATGAAATCGACGTTGCTATACTGTTTAGCTATTCTCTCAACCCCTTTCAAATCAGGGGTATCTAGTACGCCGTAGGTTTCAGAGCTTGAAGCCGCTATATGCATAAGTATGGGTATTTCAAGCCTTCCACAAACCCTATAAAGTCTAAGGTTGCAATCGTGGTCCACCGGTATTTTAGACGTGTGCTCTCCAAAGCCCTTACATCCCATGTCTACATAGCGCACTACCCTCTCGCTTAGACATGTCTCTCTGACTTCGACTACGCAGAACGGTATGAGCCTACCTGGATATTTTCTAGAGATATCTAGTACGTATTCCGTGGGCATTATAAACCCGCTATTCCAACTATAGACTGGCAGGAGTGCGGCGCTTGCCTCCCCGTGGGATTCAAGATAGCTGATGAGCGTTTCAACGGCCACTTTACACCACGGATAGTTTACGTTAGATATGTCCCCGTAACAACCTACATGCGTATGAATGTCGAGAAAACGGAGGGGCAAATCTCCCACAGTCAAGGATATGAAAATGAGTCGAATTTATCTATTTCCTAGACAGCCTCTCCAACGATCTCGGAGATCTTCTTCAAAGCGTTTTCTCTAACCGTGCTGTAGATGTTGCCGCCATGCGAATCTATGGTGACGATTGTTGGGCCGAATTTGTAAACTTCTAGAAGCCATAATGCCTCTGGAAGTCCGAGGTCCAACCAGTAAACGGCTGAAACTTTTCCGACAGACTTAGACAGCAGTGCTGAAGCACCTCCAGGAGGGCTACAGTATACGGCTTTAAACCGCTTAAAAATGCCGGTGGATTTTTCGGAGAAGCCTCCCTTACCTATGATCATTCTGACGCCTGAGGTCTTTAGGAAAGGCTCCAGTAGATCTTCCATTCTAGCGCTCGTAGTTGGGCCTAGAGATTCTACCTTCCATGCCGCATAAGTACGTCTGACAACTGGTCCGCAGTGGAATACTGGTATACCTTGAAGTTTAAAGGGAAGCTCTGCTTTACTCTGAAAATACGTAATAATCCTCTTAGTAGCTTGATCCCTCATAGTAGCTACTAGACCCGTTATGTAAGCTACGTCGCCTATCTTAAGATTGGAAACGTCTTCTACTGGTACGGTGATATCTAAAATCACAAACACCACCTACAAAATCTTATAGGAGCCGTCGGACTCGATCACAGCTGAGGCTCTTCTAGCAGCCCAGCATTGGAAGTTTATAGCTAAGGGAAGGCTTGCAGTATGGCAATACGAGTATTCGATTTTAACGTCTAAACATGTCCATCTCCCACCGAGCCCCATCGGACCTATACCTGTTTTATTGACGGCTTCAAATAGCTCAGACTCTAACTTAGCGATTTCAGGGTCTTTATTTTCATCACCTATGGGTCTAAGTAATGCTTTCTTAGCCATGAGCATGGCTTCTTCAGCCGTACCGCCTAAACCGATTCCCAGTATAGTAGGCGGGCACGGCATACCGCCAGCTTCCACAACTCTGGTTAAAACGGTGCTTTTTATGGCTTTTACGGTCTCAATGGGTGTAAGCATGTGAAGACTGCTTACGTTCTCGGAACCTGCACCTTTCGGCATAAAAGAGACTTTGATGCTGCCTCCCCTAGTCTTCATAACGTGTAATACTGGTACTCTAGCTCCCGTGTTATCTCCGGTATTCAACCTCGTCAACGGGTGGACTACGTTTGGTCTGAGGGGAACCGTCTCGGTAGCCTTCGACACGGCTTCCGTAAAAACTCTATAGTAGTCTATTCTCCAAGGTGTCTCCAATCCCTCTTCAACGATGAACAAGGGTATGCCGGTGTCCTGGCATATAAGTTTACCCTCTTCTTTGGCTATTCTGACGTTTTCAACAACGGCTTCGAGCATTTTCACTCCGATTTCAGACGTTTCAGTCTCATATGCTTTAACTAGAGCCTTCTCTACGTCTTCAGGAATTGTTTTAACAGCTTTATCTATAAGTTTAATCGCGACCTCTAGAAGAACTTCTTCAAATTCCAACTTCCCTATAGAATATTGAAACTTAGGCTTAAATTTTTCATGTTTAAATTTAACCTTTTTATTCTAAACGCTTCTTCCTTGATGTGTGTATCCTTTAAATATAGGATTCTTCAAAATTTATCTCGGATAGGAAATGGATTTTGAAGAAGAGGCACCTAAGAAACATTTCGAAAATATTGAAGACATACCTGGAATAGGGCCATCTACAGCTTCTAAGCTTAGAGAACTGGGCTACCATACGATCGAATCGCTTGCTACGGCTACTATCAAAGAGCTTATGCTAGCCGGGTTGGGTGAAAAACAGGCGGCTAAGATCATAGCCTTAGCCAGAGACTCTATATCCGTACAGTTCGTCACGGCTGACCTCCTCCTCAAGGAGAGGTTTAACGTTAGGAAGCTTACTACGGGAAGTAAAGTTCTTGACATGCTTATCGGAGGAGGGCTGGAGACGCAGACGATCACGGAGTTCTTCGGCGCATATGGTAGTGGCAAGAGCCAAATATGCCACCAGTTATGTGTGAACGTTCAGCTCCCCTATGAAAAGGGAGGGCTTGAAGGTTCTGCGCTTTACATAGATACTGAGCATACTTTCAGCCCTGAGAGGGTTGTTCAAATGGCTAGGTTTAGGGGGCTTGACCCTGAGAAAGTTGTGAAAAGGATAATATATGCTGAGGCCTTTAACTCAGACCATCAGATGCTTCTACTGGATAAATGTGATAAGCTTGTCAAAGATAACAACGTTAAACTTATAGTTGTAGATTCTCTCACGGCGCACTTTAGAAGCGAATACCTTGGAAGAGAGATGCTGGCTGAAAGGCAGCAGAAGCTTAATAAGCATATGCATAAGCTTTTCAGACTAGCCAGAGCCTTCAACTTAGTCGCTGTTGTTACGAATCAGGTCATGGCTAAACCTGACGTGTTCTTTGGAGAGTCTGTTCAGGCCGTTGGAGGACACATAGTGGGGCATACAAGCCACACGAGGATATACCTCAAAAAGTCTGCGAAGGGGAATGTTAGAATAGCTAGGTTGATTTCAAGCCCATACCTCCCAGAAGGGGAGGCTGTGTTTAAGATCACGGAAAATGGCGTTGAAGATAGTGAAGAAGAAGTGAAAGAGGAGTAGCTTATGTCTCTAGATGAGGCGACTGTGAGAGAGTTCTTTGAATTCGTGCTTAAAGGAGACTATGTTAAAGCTAAGTCTTTAATTGAGAAGCTGGAGGGGCTCGGTCTTTCAGAGTATGAGCTGGGCCGTTTGAACGCTATGAAGGGTATCGCTTCAACTATAAAAGACGGCGATTCCAACGTTAAGCAGTACTTAGATAGAGACTTCATTAAGAGTAGGTCTTTAAAGTTTAAGGAGGTTCTGAGGCTTGGGAGTCCAATGATAGATGACTACGATAGGGGCTTTTTCGAGTTTTGGATAGAGTTTCTGAAGACGGCTCTAGAGTATTTAGATAAAAGCTGACGTTTTTCAGCAAAATCTACTTGAGGAAATTGTATAGGATGGTCCATGTAGCCAACCATACGAGGAAATACGTACCCATTCCCTCGAGGAGGAGCTTCTTAGAGTCTACTTTTTCATCTACTATTCTTCTGAAAGCGTATTGAGTCAATACGTATACCAATATGGCGAGTAGCAATCCTCCGAAGCCCCATATTTTTAGGAGGCCTGAAAGCAAAGCTATTGTTAAAGCTAAACCGAAGCGTATCCAATACACGTATTTAAGGTTCATGTATGTTTCCCTATTCTCTAGAATCTGGAAGCCTTTAAGCGTTACTTTTCGTTTTTTGGCTCATATTTCTACTTCCGTCTCCTAAGAGCATTATTCCAGTGGGCTATCTACGGCATTTTCGGCTTTCCAGCCTAAATGTTTAAGCGTTATCAGCAAAGGTTATTAGGTACTTTAGTACTATAGTACTAGTGGATCGCATAAATGGCTCGAAACGGTAAAGAAGATACTGAAGTGATCAAAGTCGAGATTCCGAGGCTACTCGCTGAGAGGTTCCGTAGGTACGTTGCTGAGAGATATGGTTTAAGGAGGGGCTCTCTCTCCAGAGCTGTAGCGGACTTAATCGAGAAGGAGCTTGGTGCTCAGAGGTTTCAGGGCTCTAAAAACGTAGACGAAATAGTAGGTTTAGGCTTACAGTCCGACTATACGTGGGAGGGGGAAGACCTAGTTGAAGCGTTGAGGAGGAGAGCTGATGTACTTGATAGATGCTAACATTCTATTAGAGGTGCTGTATAAGAGAGGCAGATGGAGGAATTGCTACGAGCTACTCAACAAGGTTAAAACTGGTTATATCAAAGCTCACATACTGCACTTCACTCTCCACGGCGTTTCAGCCATCCTAGGAAAACCAGAGCTCGTCTCGAAGTTTCTCTCCGAGGTACTATCATGGCAAGGTTTAACAGTAGTAGACCTTCCCATAGAAGAGGAGCTCGTCGCAAGCGAGTTAGCTAGTAAAGCAGACCTGGACTTCGACGACGGGCTCCAGTACTACTACGCTAAGAAGGTGGAGGCACAGATAGTCTCGCTCGACAGAGACTTTGACAAGCTAGATGTGAAGAGAGTTGAGCCTAGCGAAGCCGTCTAAATCTCATGAAGGTTCACAGAAAATATACGAGCCTTCTTGAGAAATACGGCTTAAACCAGGATAGTATGCACAGCTACAGCTATCTTAAAAGTGCCGTTGAAAAGATGCCTGATGAGGGGCTGAAGAGCTTTCAAAAATAGCTTTAAAACGTACGGTTGGGAAGTGGCTGGAGCTGAAGAACAGGCTTAAAACAGGCGAATTCACACCCTATAAACTGCCAACATACCTAATGCAGTATGCAACACTACAGACGAAAACATACTATTACTACTGGCAGGTTATCGGATAGTTATAAAATGTTAACTATCCGTTTCACCTCCATCTTTAAGACTTCATGGATGGCTTTCAGGGGCAACGGAAACTCCCCACATCTCGGATTCCTCTTCAGAAGGTTTAAACATACGATCACATCTTTATCTAAGAGCTTTAGAATCTCCCTCTTTAAGGTCTCCATTGTGAATCGATGATAAAGATTGAATCTAAAATATTTAAACCTTTAAGGTCGGTTACCTATGGCTGAGGTCGAGGCTTTGGGGCTCCGGGGCGGTTTAATGTCGGTTTGCTCGAAATGTTAAACACTTGTGTACACTTCTACCCTAAGCCTCTTTGATGCCTCCAACGCTCTCTCATCTGCGTAAGGCGTTACGACAAGTAGCCTGTCGGGCTTTCTACCCGTCTTTCTTTGGTATAGCTCCGCCTTCCTCATGAACTGAAGTATGTCTGAAGCCCTTACGTGTGATGAAACTTCGATCAGTATCAGCTTCTCATCTTTGACTGCTATGTCAACTTCTACGTCGCTCGGATAGCCGAAGACCGCGCCAGCCTCATCGTATGCCCTCCACTTCTCCACCTTTAGCCCAAGCTCCCTGTCGAGGAGCCCCCTCAAGCCATCTCTAAACGCGTCCTCCGCCATTATCCCCCACCTAGCTCCAAGAGCAGATATATGCCTGTTTACGATCTCAAACCCCTTGTTCATATCCTCTCTAAGCTTAGCGATCTCATCCTCATGCCTATCAAGCCTTTTAAGCACTTCAACGAACTTTGCGTCGTGAGAGTCTAAGCGTTTAAGTATTTCAATGAACTTTGCATCATGAGCATCTAGGCGTTTGAGTATCTCGACGAATTTTGCGTCATGGGCGTCTAAGCGCTTAAGTATTTCAATGAATTTTGCGTCGTGAGAGTCTAGGCGCTTAAGTATCTCCCCTAAGCCTATTAGTCCTGCAACCGCATACCTGAACTCCTCGTCTTCCTTCAGCAGCCTGAGCACTTCAGCCTTGAGCTTTTCCAATTTGATCAAGAATAATGGTGATTGAGGGTGTTTTTATCTCTTTTCCTAGTTATTTTAGATGGCTACTTCCGAGCAGTCTCCTATGTTGAGCTTTAAGAATTTTCTACTGCTCTTGCCTTTCACAACTTTCGCGTATCTCCCCACTAGGCTTTCCTCAAGTCTTTCTATTCCAATTATGGATGCTCCTTCTAAAATTACGCAGTATTCAATGGAGCTTTCGATGAATTCCAGCTCCTCAATAGTCTTGGAGTCTAAGACAATATAGGTAAACCCCGTATCGACCAGCATCCTAATATCTCTCGACGTTCTTCTGCCTCGTAACGTTCAAGTAAGTGAAGCCCATACCGTATAAACGGATCGGACTACTGTGAACTACCGCTGTCTCACCCCACCCTCTCGGATGGGGACTTCCCGCCGAAGAAGTTAAAAACACTGCCTCCCGCTTAAAGACGCTCAAGCTCCATCTCTATGGACGTACAACGACTATGCGTATAAATCCAGCTCCTTCAGCAGCTCATCTACGTCTAAGACCTCGATTGCCGTCACCTCGCCAGTTTCACAATCCCTGAATAGGAACACGGGTGTTTTTAGCTGAAGCGGTTCAACCTCCACCTCAGCCCCCTTCGGGTAGGAGAACCTCACATGTAAAACGTTTCTAACTAGCGAAATCTCGATCACTTCCTCCGGAAGCTTCGCCCCATAGGTACTCTCCAATCCCTTTAGAAGGGACTTAACGTTTAGATCCAGTAAAGTCTTCACACCCATCTCCCCGCTACAAATCTTTTATATGTTTAGAGTCTATTAAATATGCTGTCCTAACTTCATTTTCAAGCACAATAATGGTTAGCCATAGACCATCTACTTTCTTCAAGAAATACTTAATACTGGTGTTATGAGCATCTAGATGTACTTCATCTGGACTGGCGAGAGCTTCTTCAAGAAGCCTCTTCAACAGATCTAACCTGTTAATTCCAAGCACTCTACTGAAATCCCTCCCATGCTTCCTGATAATGTGTCTGAGGACTTCTTCTGGGATGACGTGTTCCACGGCCTGTTGCCCTATTTCTTAATGAAGAAATATCGTGCCAGCTCTTCCAGCACGAAGTGTGGGTTTGCGGGTCACAGCAACAATATTCTCGTTTCTTTGAGCTCGCCCGTTGTCGGGTCAACTGTTAAGCCTAAAGTTTCTAAGGTTAAGACCCCTATTAAGACGTCTCTCAATTCCTTTGAGATGAGAATGGGCGTCACACCCCTCTTCCCCCCTACCTCTAGCAATGCAAAACTCTCATCAAGGTCTGCATAGCCCTTAGCGGTCTCAACCCTCTTCTTGCCGACTATTTTAAAGCTTAATTTTTCATGGATTTCCCAGGGCACGACTGTGAACGTTGCACCTGTGTCGACCAAAGCCGCGACCTTAACATCTTGACCCGTAATGGGATTTATTAGTTTTGCGTCAACCCAAACACGACCCATTAGAATTCCCAGTCCTAAAAGGATAGGGAGCTTATTTAAACTTGACTGTGTGGGAATTGCTGGCTAAGGCGCCCCTCCTTCAGCATGAAGTCTTTATTGGCCGGTAGTCTCTCGTAAAGGTCCGTCGTTGTCAGTATGATTGTCACCTTTCTTTCCCTGTTTATTTTTGTTAGCAGATCCATTAGCAGTTGGGAGTTTTCGTCGTCTAGGCTTGAAGTTGGCTCGTCTGCCAGGATTATTTTCGGGCTGTTGGCTAATGCACGTATTATGGCTATGCGCTGCCTTTCGCCGCCGCTCAGTGTGTTGGGGAACCTTTCAGCCAAGTTTGTTAAGCCGAAGTATTTTAGGAGTTCGAGTGCCCTCCGCCTTCTCTCATGCCTGCCTATTCCAGTCAGAGCCAGAGGCAGTTCTATGTTTTCCAGGACCGTTAGGGAGGGGATCAGGTTGGAGAATTGGAATACGAAGCCTATGTAGCGCAGTCTAAGCTCCGATATCTCATCGTCTCTCAGCCCGTTAACCGCTCTCCCGAAAAGCTTGACTTCGCCTTTATCCGGCTGCTCTAGTAGGCCTATGATTTTAAGTAGGGTTGTCTTCCCTACACCCGATTTACCCCTGATGGATATGAATTCACCCTCTCTAACCGTGAGGTTTATGTCTTTCAATACTTCGATTGCGCCGTAGCTCTTCGAGACTTTATAGAGCTCTATCAACCAGTTACCCAGCGTAAATGTTTACTGGCTTGTTTGAGTATACGATGTTGAGTTTGTATAGTTTTTCCGTCCAGTTTTTAGGCAGATCGACGCTGTAGCCTCCGTAGAGGACGTATCCGTTCCAAAGCATTTGTCCATATATGTAGAGGAGGCGGGGTCTCTGGTCATCTTTGCCCGTCAAGTATTTGAACCCCTGGAGAACGTCAACTTTTACGTTGAAGTAGCCTTTAAGCAGATATGAAGCTTTTACGTCGCCGGCAACTGTTTGATTCTTATTCGCGTTGGCAAGCCACAGCCCTGCTTTGTATTCTGGATAAGTGTATAGCCAGAAGTATCCCATGTAACGTTCACCCTGAGAAACTGCGGCGTAAACGTTGTAGGAGCTCAGCGAAGCTATTGCCGTAAGGGTCAGCAAGATCAATACCGTAGCAAATCTCACAACTTTTCGACTGCGTAGTTTTCCAGCAGCTAGGTGCAACTGGTGAAGTCCAACCGCGGATAGTAGTGCCAAAGGTGGCCATAGGAAGTTTAATGTTCTACAGGCAAGTCCTAATCCGAGTGATGAGTTTCCGAAGACAGCGTAGCCTTCAAGCCCTAAAATCGAAGCAAGCCAGAAAACCGCCTCGATTTTATGCCTGCTGTGGGCACTCTTCATTCCCCTATATCCTAGATAAGTAAAGGGTGAGGCTAAAATGAATGGGGCGGCGTATAAAAAGTAGCGGCTTGGAAGGACTGGGGCGTCTGGCGTAATGGGTGTTTTAACCGCAACGCTGATGGATAATAGGGAGATGGTTGAGGCGGCGAAACACATGAGGAGGCTTCGTGTCTTAGATTGGCTGGGCTTTTTGAAGGCGAGATACGCGGCTAAGGCGAAGGCGACAAGCTGGTAGGATGCCGCGGAAAGCCAGTCGCTGAGTGTCAACTGCAGTTTAAAGCCTTTTTGAGCGTAGAGAAGGTAGTATGCGAGTGTAACAATAGCAAGGACTCCTACGAGGGGGAAGCTGAGCTTATCCGAGGAGGAGCCGTTTTTTAAATCGCTGAGTAAACGGGCTAAAGCCATGCAGAAAAGGATGGCCACCGTCACTAGCGGGGTGAAGTGGTGGGCTAAGACTAGGGCTATGCATGTTAGGGTGAAGAGGAGGATTTTCCCCATTCCACCTTTCAGACGGAGGAAGATGAGTAACAGTAGGAGGTATAGTGGGTTGCCGTAGGTTTCCTTTGTAATGCCGGCTGTAAAGATGGCGTGGGAGAAGCCTGTCGCGAAGATTAAGGATGCCATAAGAGCGGTCTCAGATCCGAAAAAACCTTCAACGAGCACGTAGAAAATGAGTATGGTAAATGCACCGATCACGGGAAAGATTGTAGCCATGGTCTCCCTCGGCTCAATACCAATCGCCTGTGAAAAGGTGACCCCGAAGAGGCTGTTGGCTGGCCAGTAATTGTTGTAGCCGTCGAAGACGCTGTCATCGCCCAGATCTACTGGTGTATGCTCGATGAGGAGCTCGGTGTTTCTGATTGGGGGCCAGCTGTCCGTGGAAAACGGCATGCCTGTAATGAGGGTTGGGTAAAGCCTTAAGATTGAGGCGACAGAGAAGACGAAAAGGATGTAGATGGCTCTCTTCATCGAATCTCACTTTTAATGATGCTTAGGAAGAAGAGCAGAAGAACCAGAGCGAAGTTTAGCGCTATGACGAGCGGGTCCAGCTGGATCGGCACGGTGTGTGATAGGACCTGCAGGTATCCGTGCCCTTGGATGACGGTTAAGGTTGCAGTAGCCATGGCGATTCCCGCTACTGTTGCTACTATAGACCACGGCAAAAGTTTAGCTAAAATGTCCATCCTCAAAAGCTTCTTTGATGCTCCCAACGACCTTAAAACTTCCAACTCGCCTGCGTGTTGTGCCGTGACGATTTTTGACGATTCGACTATGGTTGCGCTTGAGAGGAGGAAAACCATGACTGAGAGGACTAGCAGGGACTCTCTGGTCATGCCATACCTGTCCATATAGCTCCTCATAAAGTTGTAAGCTTCCTCAACACCTATATCTTCGATTCTGAACCTCGTTATTATTCTAGGTGTGATGCTTGGAGGTTGCGGCTCTTGGCTTGGGGTTGAGCTTGAATCTGGGCTTTGTTCAGAGGCTTCTTTGGCTATCTCCTCGAAGATCTTAGATGGAGTTGTGAGGCTTCTGTCTATTTTGAGCCTTATAAGCGTGACATGCCCGTAGTCTGTTCCCCGCAACCACTGTCCAGTGTAGAGTGGTGCGAGGATCTCGTCGTCTATGGGTGAGCGCGACATGAAAATTCCCTTGACTTGCAGCTCTATGTATTGGTTTGATAAGACGCCTAAAACGAGGATTTTTTCGTTGAGCTTTATGCGGAGTCTTTCAGCAACGTTTTTCCCCACAATTATAGAGCTCACATCATCCATCTTAATCATGCTACCCTCTACTATGGTCAGTTGATTCAGCTTTGCGAAGTCTTCCGGTATAATCCCTCTTAGGAAGATTGGTTCGCCTTTTATGATGCAGGGAGCTGTGGCTTCGGGGCTACAGGCTATAACCCCGTTTAAGGCGCTTATTTTTTCAGCCAAGTAGGCTGGAACAAGACCTGTGAAGGGTGTGCTACTCCTCCTACTGTAGACCGCCACGACATCCTCCCCCTCGCCCAGGTAGGCGGTGAAGCCCCTGTAGAAGCCTAGAAGGCTTAGGGCGGTTAATGAAAAAAGCATGGAGGATAAAGTGATTATTAATGTAAGGGTTAAGACGCGTTGTCGCTTGAGGTATTTGAAGCTTGTAAGCCTCGTGAAATTCAGCCTGTCCCCGTGTATACTTCTTCTATATGTGCATGCCATTACATCATTTTTCTGAATATATTGGTGGTATTCTTTTATAACTTTTATGGGAATGGGTTTTTAATTTCTACATCTTTAACCTTCTTTGCCAGTTCTTCGTCTATCGTGTATATTTTGTTGATTCTGAGCTCCTTGGCTAGCTCTATTAGGTAGCGGTCCTATGAGGAAATATCTAGCTCTGATGCTAAGATTATGGCTTTCGGAAGGCTTCCATAGAATGCTGGGGATTCGACGGATAGGGTTTTCAATAGAGCCTTTGCCACGTCAACACTTCTAAGTTTTAGGTATTTCGTCATGATAATGTAGGCTTCCAGATAGTTGCTCACGGGGATTAGGATGCGCTTTTTAAGCGTAAGGGCGTCGAGCAGCAGTTGGGCTGCATATTTGCGTGCAGGGTTTCTGAAGTGGGCGAGAACTATGATGCCGACGTCAACTAACGCCTCGAACCCCAATTTTGCGGAGCGCATATTCCCTGTCAACGTATTTATCCTCCCCCTCAACCTTCACAGTATCCAATTCTAGGCTTGGAACAATTTCCTCCAGCTCGGCGAAGGCTTTGTGGATCGCTTCCATGGAGAACTTCTCTAGTATAATTCTATTCCCAACAACCCTGCACACCATCTCAGCCTCTCCCTCTATCCCGAGGGCTTTTCTAACATCCTTCGGGAGGACCGTTCAACCCTGCTTATCCACCTTAATAGTTGCCTCCATGTTTACCGCCATTTATTCCATAAAAAATGCCAGGTATAAACGTATCGCATCTACAACTACAAACAAGCGACGCCAACCCGTCAACCACTAAAACATGGGGTGTTCTCTGCCGAGGTTTTCCTTCCTTTCCTCATAGCAGTTTTTGTGTAGAAAATTCTTAGATTTAGAGTTGAAGCTGAAATACTATTTCACGGGTTTAAAATACTCATTGAGCGTGGATGATAAGGTTAGGATTACGGCGAGGGTTAGGATATATCTTTCCCTTAAATATTTAAAGTCTCTAAGCCTCAAAGCCGAAACCGTTACTCATATGCTCTTTCTCTCGGTCCGATGAAATGGATTAGTGTTCTTTTCTCGTCCCAGTTTTTACTTCATAGACGATTCTCAGGCCTCCAACTCTAATGCGGTATGTGTTTTCATATCTTCATATCTTAGCAACGTCAAACTTTCTTTTCAGTTGTGAGTTGCGTATGTATTTTGGTTTCAGCCTATTTTAGATAGCAGGAGTTTTACTGTGTCCTTTCGCGACTTTGCCAGCTCTATTAGAGCGTTTAGAAGCCCCTTCTTTGAGGCATCTATTATCTCCACTGAGACTATTTTCCCCTCGCCGTCGTAGCCCAAGATAACGTCGTTATTAAGGAGCTCCTCATCTACTAAGGCGCCCTCCTTAACCTTAAACACTAGAACGTCAGCTTCCGGATCATACTTTATGATTGGATCCATCTTCCAGACCTCTTTCTCCTGCGGGCAACCTCATCAAGCTTACTGCTGTATATTACGGTTATAATAAATATTTCCTCTTCCCTCCTCTCGTATACTATGGCTAATCTTCGATTCATCTTTAAGGCGATCCACCTTCCGGTAGCTGAATCATAAAGGACTTCATCTGGGTTTCTAACGACATCTCTAATCATCTCCTCCGTTATGCCCTTTCTTGAAAGCTCAGTAGCAAGCTTGTCCATCGTGTGACGACTGAATCTAATCGTCAACGTCCTCTAAGCCACTCAACCGTTCTGATAGTTTCTGAAAGCGATGCCCAGACGTGGTTTCGAAGCAGCGTCAGGCAGGCATTTGCAGTGGCTGCTCCACGTATCTTGTCCGCGCCGATTTTAGGGCTGGGTATATGCATCCTAGGATTGATGACACTAGCGTTAGTAGGAGTGTTTGGAGGGCTTGCTCCGCTTCTAGGAAGGGTGTTATGTCTATGTTTGGCGTGATCCATCTTAGGATTGTTGAGGCTGTCTGCGTTCCAGCTGTGCCTAAGGCTATCCCTAATACTGAGCCTGTGAGGGATGTAGCTATAGTGTAGGTTAGGACTAGGGTGAAGATGAGGCGTCTTTTTGCGCCTAGGGCTCTGAGCATGGCGAGTTCATAGCTTGACTCTACTATAAGCCTTGTAGCAGTTATGTAGGATGCTGCGGCCACAGCTGCGTAGACGGCTATGGACCAGACGTTTAGGAAGGCTATTGTTTGCATGCTCATCTGCCGCAGAAACTCAGGTAGCTGCTGGACTTGGACTAGCCTAACGTTTTCAGGTAGCAGCTGCGCGATTTGGCTGAGGGCTTCCCGGCTATCTACGCCCTGCTGTAGGACTATTTCAATGAGGGAAACCGTTCCGTTTTCTCCTGTGAGCATGTTGGCTGTTTCCATTAAAGCCAGGAGTTCGGCGTCGCTCTTCGTTTGGCTTCTGAATACGCCTACTATTTTGAGTTTAACGTGCTTTCCACCGACGACTAGTTCCAGCTCGTCTCCGAGTTTTATGTTGTATGCCCGTGCAAGAACCTCTCCCACATCCGCTTCAAACCAGCTTCTGGGAGTTGTCCCGTCTATGTAGGACCCCATCCTTTCAAGGAAGCCTCGGACATCCTCTAGACACCTGACGTTGATTGTGCGGCTACTGGCTTTTGTTTCAAGCTCCGCCTCGAAGATTTTCTGGGGGACGGTCCACCTGACGCAGCTGAGACCTGCGAGTTTGGAGGCTAAACTTGCATCGACTCTGCTTTGCGCTATTGATGTTGAGTTTCCGCTAAGTATTAAGTAGGATCCGCCAGTATAGACTAGTTTTCCGAGCATTTCAGCCTGAAGATTGATGTAGTTGGTTATCGATTGGGCTGATGAGGTTATGGCGACCAAGAGCGCTATGGCTATAATCGACTGGGCGACCCCCCTTTTCCGGATGAAAATCTTAAGGTTTAAAGCCAACGTTCAGCGATCCACTGATATTTTTCCGGTGAGGTCTTGAGGCAGACCTCCCTGACTGCGAAATTTAGCTTTGCACGCCTATCGAAACAGTTTCAGAATAGATGGATTTAAATAGTTTTCCGAGTTTAACTTTCTCATCCCCTCCGCTCTGGCTACATGGTAGCCTATGGGGACTGGGAGGCTGGGGTTGAACTTCAGATGTGGCGGGGTTGGGTTTCCGCCGAAAGCCCTCAGTGAGCCAGTCGAGGGGGAAGGGTTAAGTAGAGGCAACGGATCACAACTCATCTCTACTCAACTCAGAACCCTACGTATAGCGTTTTTAAGCCTTCGGCCTCCGCTATGCTAGCCAGCTTCCTATCTCCTGTGACTACTGTGGAGCTATCGACTTTTCTAGCTGAAGCTATTTGGAGGGCATCTGCCACGTAGATGTGGTGTTTCAACACTAGCTCTATGGAGGTTCGAAGAACGGGTGGACTTACACTGACAGCTACAAGCCTGTGTAATCTCGAGAGAGCCATGGACTCTCTCAGCATATCTCTCACCACTCTCTTAGCGTCTAGCCCTATTATTCAAGTAGTATATTTCCTCAGCTCTGTTCAACGAGAATGCCCCGCTTCTCCCTCAACTCCTTCACTATCTTAGTTGCATCTAGCCCTTGGAACCTCGGACTCAGTTGTGGGCTCCAGTCTTCCTAAACCCAGCTTTCCACCGAGAGCTTCAGCCCACCTCCTAAACACCACATACTCAAAATATTCCTCAATGATGTTGCTTAAACTCCTCCCCTCGATGGCGGCAATCCTCTTAACCTCATCCAACAAATCTTCCCCCACGCTTAAAGTAAGCTTCTTCTTAGCCACTTAAACCACCACCACGATATAATCGCATGCCTGAACATGCTCAGGATGAAGGGAGCACCGTTCACCCTGAAAGCAGCCTATGAACCCATAATGGTGAGGCTGAGGGGGATGAAAGCTAACACTAGACCAGAACGGCTTAAACATGCCTGTTTATATCTTCCTCCAGGTCTAGGAGTTGGAGTATTGATCTATACCTCAACTCGAAGAACTGCGCTGGGTCATCTATGATTATGGGTACTCCGCTTAGCGCCTCCAAAACGTGTTCTGGCGGTAGCATATCAATACAGACAATGTCTATACTCTCCTCGGGGACTCCAAGAGCCTTTGCAACATCCACTACTAGACCTCCAAGCTCGTATAAGTCGCATTGTGGCTTCATGAGCACCGCTATGTCGTAGTCTCCCTTGAGGGTGTAGCCTTTCGCCCTACCCCCATAGAGAAAGGCAAGTAGAACTCTACCGCTCAATACGCTTCTAAGCTTCTCAACGGTCTCTGCAACATCCTCAGTAGGGGGGTCAATAGGCTTACCTCCAACACCCCTTAATACTGTAGATACTATTCTAGGTGCATCTACCTTCAAACGCTCTGCAAACTCAGCAACCTTATCCCTATCAATAACGGCATAAGCATGTACAAGAACGTTTCTTAACCCAGCCATAGACTTCAGCAAATTCGCCTCATCGTCGTCTATAACGCCAGATTCCCTCAAAATATAGCCTATTTCCGAGTATGCCCTCGGCCTCCTCCAACCAAGTGCAACTATAATCATTAAACCTAGATCTAAAAGCGCCTGAATAGCTAGTTGAATAAGCCTCTCAATACCTCTATAACTCTCCTCAACTTCCAACTCCCTTACAAGCTCCCCTATTAAGTTAGCCTACCTCTCAATCCTCTCCAATACATCCATAAGTACACACCAATTAACAACCCTAACTTTAAGTGCCGTTAAAACCTATTCAAAACTCTAGGCCTCTTCAAATTTTAACACCTACCGCCTTGTCCGCCCTTCGCACGGCGTCCTCCGCGTCCCTCTCCCTTTAGGCTGAACCTCGCGTAGAGCTTGGAGTAGCACTCGCCGAGCCACATGGGGACCCGCATCACAACCTAATAAACAGAAACCTTGACAATTTATTAAGCTTTGTGGACCCGCATCTGCTATATGATGTGG
>Ga0185307_1000089_pt1 | contig 63080 bp, 61 predicted proteins | sample LHCtaG_FD_128010 | JGI IMG/M metagenome (GOLD analysis project Ga0185307, IMG submission 128010) | Hot spring microbial communities from Little Hot Creek, USA to study Microbial Dark Matter (Phase II) - LHC4sed_matched (SPADES... | ecosystem: Environmental > Aquatic > Thermal springs > Hot... | reverse complement strand
GGAGGCAACTATAAATGCCCTAGGTGCAATAACAAAATACCTATCAGGGGTGTCTACGTAAGGGACAAGTAGATGTAGTGAATTAGGTGATGAGTAGTGAAGGTAGTGGTTTTAGATAGGGAGTTTTTCTTTGGACCCTCCCCAGATAATAGTGAGTTGAGTGCGTTAAGCAGGGAATACACGCATGTGGTAGTCTTAACATTCCCTCACGAGGTTAAGTATGATGTGGGTTTACTGAGAAGCTTCGGTGTTGAGGTATTGGAGGTCCCGGTTCCTGATTTTAGGTCCCCACCATTACTCGACTTAGTGTTTATAGTTGAGTGGGTTTTAGATAAGGTGAATTCTGGCGGTAGGGTATATGTCCATTGTGCTAGGGGGTACGGGAGATCAGCAACAGTAGCCGCTGCATACCTTATCCGTAGATACGGGAAGAGCTGGGTTGAGTCAGTAGATCGGGTAAGGAAGCTTAGAGAAGGATCCTTAGAATCTATTGAGCAACTTTCCGTGTTGAAGGCTTATGAGACTATGTTGAGATACTTGAATCCTGCCGAGGTCTCAGGATTATTTAAGTGTCTATATAAGCAGGCAAGAGATCATGTATCTAAAATGCTGCAAATAGGTCTCAAAAATTCAGATGTCTTATCATCACTTACTAGGACCTCTCAAGACCTCCTCATCCAAGAACTCCTCATCAGCCTCAATCAATACATGAAATCACTTAACGAGGAGTGCAAACCCTTAAATCTCCCGGTAATGGGTGATGCGCGTCAGCACGTGAACACAGACATACTTAAGACATATATTGAGCTAATCATGGCCGTCGACGAGCTAAGAAACCAGTGTGTTGAAGACTTAGAAATAAAGGTTAGGGAAAATAATTTAGTAGAGTCCGTTCTTTATTGCAGTGCTGATTTAATGTCTTCATGTAGCGTGATTAAGAAGCGTGTGGAGGAGGTAATCGCTAAGATGTGTGAGAGTCTTAACTGCAGTGTTAAGACTGTGGCGTTGGGCTTCCTAAATATTAGAGCAAAGTTTCTCGGGCTACGTCAAGTTCCTCCTAAGTCCTTCAGCCCCGTTGAGGAATGAGTATGCTTTAAAGCCTTTCTCACGCAGTTTTAAGGCTTCTAAGTAGCTTCTGTTCCCTCTATCACAGTAAAGAACCAACGTTTTATCCCTCAGATCTTCCAGGTTAACGCTCTCGTAATGCAGAGCTCCTGGGTAGTGCCACTCAAGATATGAGTCTAGATCACGTAGATCCACAACCACCGCGTCTTCAGGTATGTAATCAACGACCACGCTCTTATCAGGTATCACGTCCTCAAGACTGGAGGTTCGGACTTCAAGGCTCTTGAGAGTACTTAAAGTCTTGGTTATCAGGTCTTCAGGAAGCTTCACAAACTCGTCGCGTAGTTCCTCCACAGTCACTCTAGTCCTGACACAGGAGGGTGCTATTGAGCAAGGCTCTCCCACTATAGACGATATCTCATAGGTACCTATCCTCCTAGCAATATTAATTATTTCCTCCTTATCGAAACCCACTAGAGGTCTTAGGATAGGGAGTTGCAGGCCGGACACTGTTTGCGCGGCACTCAAGTTAGCTAACGTTTGACTCGATGCTTGACCGATAGATTCACCGGTCACCACCGCGTCGTAATTCCCCGCAGCTATCTTGGAAGCTAAGTAGTACATCAATGTTCTTAGAACCACCTGCCTGAACTCCCGCCTAATATTCACTCTAATATAGTTTAGGGCGTGAGTTAGGTCGATTAAGTAAAACCTTGGGTTATGCCCATAGAACCAGTTGTTAGTGAGGGTCCTAGCCACCATGAAGGCTAGGCGTGACGCACTAGGAGAACCCATGAAGAAATGGAGGAAATCAACTATGACACCTCTCTTAGCTGTGAGCCAGGCGGCTACGGGCGTGTCTATCCCGCCCGAAAACAAAGTGAGTGCGCGTCCTTCAGTACCTATGGGCAGGCCCCCCACACCCTCAGCTAACCTCTTATAAAGATAGGTTATGGAACCCCTAACTTCCAAAATTATTTCAACATCAGGATTCTCAAGGTCTACGCCGGCAGAGTATGGTTTTAAGAAAGAGCCTAATTCCCTAGCCACATCAAGCGAGGTGAAGTCGTGAGCTCCGAATCTCTTAACCCTAACAGCAAATTTTTTGTTGGTGACAAGACTTACTGTCTGCTCACCCACCTTCTTAACAAGGTCTTCTAAGTCATTAAAACTTATTAAAGCAACCTCACCCACCCTCATTACGCCGAAGACTTTACTCAAGTCTTCTAACACGTCTATATCAGATTCTAGCAAGATCTTGGCGTCAACGATCTTGAAACTATAGTTTGTGGAGCCGTATTCCCGAAGAACCTCACTCAAATTCTTAATTAAGGTTTTATAAAATCGCGGCCTGCTCCGCCATGACTTAAGCGGGATTTCACCGGAAACGGTTATTAAGTATTTGTAGGACATATTTCACTCCTAAAAACTAATGTAGATTAAACACCTAAAACTTCCTTGAGTAGTGCGGCTCTAACGTACATACCGTTTTGCGCTTGCTTAAAGTATTTGGCTTGAGGTAACGTGTCAACGTCTGTTGTTATCTCCCATACCCTAGGTAATGGATGCATTATTATCGGAATCTTCTTATGCTTTTCTAGCAAGCTTCTCGTGATCACGTAGGAACCCTTGAGCCTCTCATATTCTTGCGGGTCCTCAAACCTCTCCTTCTGCAATCTAGTAACGTATAGCACGTCAAGCTTCTCAATTACTTCCTCAACGTTCTCGACTAAGTAGTAGTTAAGCTTACCCTCAATCTTCTTAATTATCTCCTCCCTTACCTGAAGTTGCTTAGGCGCTATATAGTAAACCGTTACGTCATTAAACCTTGTTAGCATATATGAGAGTGAGGGTATTGTCCTGCCATACTTCAAGTCCCCCATTATGCCGACCGTGAGACCGTCCACCTTACCGAACTCTCTCCACATAGTGTAGACGTCGAGCAAAGCTTGCGTGGGGTGCTCGTTCGTCCCATCACCACCACTTATTATCGGTGCCTTAACGAAGTCTTTAACGCTGTGGGGGAAGAAGGGCCTGCTGTGCCTTACGACTATGACGTCAGGTCCGTAACCATCTAGTATGCGCATAGTGTCCTCCTCGGTCTCACCCTTCTTAAGACTAGATACCTCCTCTATGAAGTCGATGACAGTACCTCCTAACCTAGTCATAGCGAATTGAAAACTTATCTTAGTTCTCGTGCTAGGCTCGAAGAACGCGGTGATCATCACCTTACCTCTCGCGTAATCTAAAGTGCCTCTACTATCCATCTCTCTTCTCAGTACCTCCGCAAGCTCAAATAACCTAATAAGATCGCTTCTCTCGAAATCAAAAGCTGAAACTATATCTTTTCCTTTCAGGGGACTCATGACACATCACAGATATGATAACTCCTCACAGATTAAAAGCGTTAATTCCTTAATTTAAGACTCATCACAACATAGAAGGCCTCGCTTTAGAGTGAAGTGAGCTAGTGTTTAAGGTGTGTGGAAGTACTTCACGTAAGATATGTAGTAACCAGCAACTATAGCTGTCCCTATCACTCCAGCAACGTTTGGTGCTAGAGCGTGGAATAACACGTAGGTGGATGGATCTACTAACTGAGCCTCTCTCTGAGCCACCCTAGCCGATATAGGGACTGCGGAAACGCCTGCGCAGCCTATAACTGGGTTTACCTTACCCTTCGTCGCTATGTTGAGTACCCACGCGAACATTATGCCGCCCACCGTGGACACCGCGAAAGCTATCAGGCCTAGACCGAGGATAATGAACGCCTTGGCTATGAAGGCTAGGTAGGCTTCAACCGTCTGAACCTCCACGAATTGAGTCAGGAAGTCGTAGGAGAGGGTTGACCCAACACCTATCATGGTTAATATAGTCGCTGTGTCTAGGAGCGGGTCTGCTATAGTCTTACCATACCTCGCAACAACCTCGCTAATCCCGGACTCCTTCACGATATTACCTAAAGCTAAGGCAGCTACCAGGGGCAGGGCTGCCGGCACCAGAAAAGCTATCACTAAGATCACTACAAACCAAAAAATCAATATTTCGTTTGAGGCCACCTCCCTAGGCTTAGGCATCTTCATACCCCTAATTTTTCGAGGTACGAGAGCCCTGACTATGGGTGGCTGTATAACAGGTACTAAAGCTATGTAACTATACACAGCTATGGTTAAGGGCCCTATGAGGTTAGGAGCTATGTTTGTCGCCGTGTATATTGTTGTCGGGCCGTCAGCACCTCCGACAACCCCTATAGCCATAGACTCTGGTAGGGTGAAGAGACCTGTGGAGAGTGCTACTAGGGTCACGACAGCGATACCTAACTGAGCAGCCGAACCTATCAAAGCGCTTATAGGGTAGGAGAGTAGGGGTCTGAAATCCGATATCGCCCCTATACCAACGAATATGAGTATAGGCCCTATCTCGGTTCTAACGATTAAGTGGTAAATCCATGCTAGGAGAGCCGTAGTCTCAGGAGTACATACCCTGATTACCGGTCCCGCACTCGTCGAAATATTGTATACTTGAATAAGTCCTGAAATCCCGCTTATGCCGCTACTCAAGAACTCGCTGGGTGTGAAGGTTTCACACATATACCTAGCTAGGTGTAGGGCGGGAGCATTAGCTAGCACCATCCCAATACCTAAGGGAATCATTAGCAAAGGCTCCACCTTCTTAAGACCTAAGACGAGTAAGGCAATACCCCAAACCATAAACAACAACCTGATAATGAGCTCGGCCGGATCCCCTAACTGTAAGCCAGGCAGGATGAGCGAGAGATCCACGCTCATATCACTCACTAAAATAGAAATCAATCATTAAGCTTATAAAAACACGCTAGTCTTGTGTGGGACAAGAATCAAAAGAAGACCCTGATCAGTTATAAAATCTCACTTAAGGGGCGGCGAGCTTAAGAACCGTTCTTGATGAGAGCTTTTAAAGAAACTAAAGAGGTCATCGTTATGGAGACTAGGGTCGTGGTTAAGCCTCCTAAGACTATTAAATAACCAGAGACCAACGACCCGATCATGTTTGATAACTCAGATACGATAGAATATGTTGACGGGCTGTTAGCTAGTGAAGCTTCTATATATAGGGAATACAGCTTAGCGTCTAAAGCTATGTTGAATAAGTAGGTCAGTGTTAAAGCTATTATTAACTCGTAACTACGTGTTAAGACTGAACTCACAAATAAAGTCATTATCAAGAGTCTTAACAATAACGTCGTAACAGCTAGCCCCCTCCCCATATGATTAGGGAAGAAACTTAAGGAGACGGACGCTAAGATCTTCGCGATGCCGTAGACAGCTAATACGAACTCGCTACTCATCCCCAAGACTCTGAGGAATATGAAGGCTAGGGGTGTGAAGAAGAAGGAATTACTTAATCTGAAACCGATGACGGACGTTAACACATCACCTACTGAGAGGGTATTCCGCGTTTCTAGCATTCTTGAAAGCATTCTCGCTTTAGAGGGCGTGTATAGGGGTTCATAACCTATAGATGAGAGTATACTGATAGTTGAAAGTGACGAATTAACGTTCTTCTCAACCCTGAATAAGTCTCTGGAAAGCGATAACCTACTAGACGGCATAAGAAGGAACAGAAGAAGACCTGCTGAGAGGAAGATAGCTGAGAAAATAGTTGATGAGTCTATCAAGAAAGTCAGTGAGAGCGAGGAGATCGCGTAGAGGAATATCCCCTCGAAGAACATAGAGAGCTGAAAGAATATCCTATTAGCGTAGTTCCAGTCCTCACTCTCCAAACTATTAAGTATAGTTATAGAGATACTATTCCTAACCAGAGCAACACTAAACGCGTGAAGTATTTGAGATATTATGATGTGGTAGAAATTCCCGAGCGAGAATAGAGAAGCAAGGAGGGTTAGCGTTACCGGTATAGAGACCATTATCAAGAGTTTAGACCCTTTATTTTCGGCTACCCTAGAAGCAAGCCTTGAAATCACTGCGTACACGAAAATCCACAAGCTGGCAAGCAAGCCTAAGGTTGTTGCATTAACTCTATAGTAATTAATAGCTATTAAGTCTATAACTAAGTCGATAAGGCCTAAAAACGCGACATATACCGACGAGAGTAGCAGCCACACTAGTTACGACTCCCTTAATAGATCTAGGGGTCTTAAAACCTTTTTAAGAGTTTTCCTTACGTTAAGGAATGCGCTGTCTAGCCACCTTCATATAAGGGCGGCATTAACGTAACTTTATCACCTTCTTTCAAGGTATCACTCGCTGAGGCTTCCTTATCATCTATGAAGACATGTAGTAAAGGAACGGAACCCATGAAAGTCTTGAAGGACGGCCTCGTTAAACATAAGAACTTAATTAACTCTCCTACAGTGATGACTGCGTTATCTGATGATATCTCAATCACTTCAGTATGGAGTCCGAGCACGTCTGCCAGAGACCCTATGTAGGTTACCCTAACCTTAACCATCTAACATCCCACCGAATTTAATTAATTATTAAGTCTTAAATCCCTCCGTTGAGCTTACGCGGGTTGAAAGGCGTGCTCAGTGCTCGAGTCCCCAATCATCTCTCAGCGGAGTTCAACTCATCACTGCACTTTAATTATCTCTAACCTAAATTAATATTTTGCGGTTCCTAACCCATGGATCTTCACGTACCAGCTATCCTAACCTTCCCGAATTTTAAGGAGGGTGCCGAAATTCCGTACTCAATCCTCAAATCCTCTCCTATCGTTTCAACGCGGTGTTTAAGTAGCTCGTAGATATTTGAGGTGATTACAGCGCCCTTAACGGGCTTAACTAACTCTCCTTCACGAATTAAGTAAGCGTGTGTTATAGTAGCGTTTAAGTGCCCGCTTACAGGGTTTGAGAGCCACTCACCTATAGTATCCATTACTAACACGCCTTCCCTAGTCTCACCGATTAACTCGTCTAGGCGTGCTTTACCGGGCATTAGGCGTAGGTGATGTGGTTGAGGTACTGGAGCGGATGAGAAAGTCCTTAAAGCGTTGCCTGTGGATTCCCTGCCTTCTCTTAATGCGGTGTAAGTATCGTAGAGGTACGTCTTAAGAACCCCCCTTTCGAAAACCACGGTATCTTTTGTTGGGTGTCCTTCGTCGTCGAAAGGTTTAGAACCTAATGCCTCGGGCGATGTCCCTAAATCTATTATGTTCACGTGCTGGGAGAATATCTCCTCCCCAACCCTCCCACTAAGAGGGGATCTGCCTTGTTGAACGTTTAAAGCAGAGATCGCCGGAGTTATCATGACTGACAGTATTGAAGTGGTTACGCGGTTAAGTAAGATTAGCTCGTACATTCCGTTAGGGAGTTCCCCTGCCTCAAGGAATTCCCTCGCTCTGCTACCTGCCTCGTAACCAACATCCCTAGCTCTTAATTTTTTATAACTTCTCTGAATATCGTGCTCGCTGAAGGTCCCGGTCTTACCCCCCTCGTCAACTCGAGCATAAATGTAGAGACCTGATACGGTCTCAGCCCTAGTTAGAGGACCACCGTAACAACTCATGTAGTTAATCTCAACAGACCTAGCTGTTACAGCCCCCCTAACCGGCTTAGCGTTTCTGTACCCCTCGCTAACTGAGTCGAGAAGCTCCATAGCTACCTGCTTCAGGTCCTCAGGCGTGGCGTACGCGGTATCCTTGTCGAAGAGGTTGCTCATTTTGGTCTCCATAATTCTCTTATTCATGCTAACCCAGTTAGGGTCCGGGGAACTAACCTTAGCGATTGATATAGCAGACTTCAAAGATTTCTCAATACCCTCATGACTCAGATCTTGAGTGCCGACGACAGCCACGGATTTATTAACGACCACCCTTATACCTAGTGAAAAGAGCTTAGTATACTTGGACGCGTCTATGACGTTTGACAAGGTTAGTAAGGTCTCGGAAGTCTTAGTTAAATATACATCGACTTCTGAAGCACCTAACTCAATAGCTCTCTTAACTACCTTCTCTAAGTCCATACTCAGCCACCACCTACTATTAACTCCTTAATTAGGATATGCGGCCCCCCATCACCAACCCTCACCATCTGTGAATCTTTGCCGCAACCTCCGAAAGCTGACGTAATTATTCTCAGGTCTTTACCTACTGCCTCCACGCCTCTCAGAGTCTCGAGTATGGAGCCTGATACGACAACTCCCCTCACGAGCTCGCCTAACTCGCCATTCCTTATGAGTCTTGAAGGACCTGCTGAGAAAGTGAATGTGCCTGCGCCGGTATCTACTTGACCCCCGCTACTTCCTTTACCGACTAGGTAGAGCCCCTCCCTAACTTCCTTAATCATTTCCTCAAGCCCCCAATCACCCGGCATCATGTAAAAGTTTGTTTGCCTCACTATAGGCATGTGAGTGAAGTCTTGGGCTCTCCCATTACCTGTGACGGGCAGATTAAGTCGTGCCGCGCTCTCCCTGTTAGTTAAGAAAGATTTGAGTATGCCTCTCTCCACCACTACAGTCTTCTTCTTAAGACTACCTTCATCATCGAAAGGAACGTAATAACCCCCCTCAACAACCCCTTCATCAACGATCGTAACTAGCTGCGAGGCTATCTCTTCACCTAACCTATTCTTAAGTATCGAGGTACCTGAAGCCACTAAATCGCCCTCAGTCGCGTGACCGAAAGCCTCGTGGAGTATTAACCCAACCATCTCTGGATCTGCGATCACGCGTGTTTTCCCTGCGGGCGGTAACGGAGCTTTAACAGCTTCCTTAGCGAGCTTGCTAACGCTTCGCGTGAATTCCTCCCAATCCCTCCCTTCAATGAATTCCCAGCCTGACACCGAGGATTCTTGGTTAGAAACTCTCTCCATAGAGCCTGACTCGACAGCCACGCTAAGATGTGCTACCCCGATCAAGTACGACTCATACTCAAGCTCTGCGCCGTCAGAACTTACCACGTATCTCCAGTCATGCTGGATGCCTAGCCTGCTCACGGAGGATTTTATCCCGTCAACGCTTAACCCAGCCTTATTAACTCTAATCATTAACTCTGTTTTAGCCTCGTCAGACACGTCTTCTGGCTTAATCTTCCAAGAAGACACATACCTACCCCTACTAGGTTCTCTCACGCCTAAAGACTCGGTCTTCTTAGAGGCTCGGGCAGCGACAATAGCTCTGGAAACAGTCTCCCTAACGCTATCATCACTTAAATCGTTAGTGGATGAGAACCCGAGACATCCGTTGTAGAGAACTCTGACACCTAGCCCAACCCTGTAAGTTTTTGAGAATTCTCTTAAAACCATGTTATCCACAGTAACTAACTCATAAGAAAATAACTGAGTTCTTACCTCGGCATATGAAGCGCCTAGAACCTCAGCCGTTTTCAAAGCTCTTAAAGCTATATCTCTTAACAACTAAACCACACCAAGAATATTACTTAATTTTACGTAAATAAATTTTAAGATTCACTAGAAAAACTATATGAGGAAACCATACTTAGTAATGTAAACGTAATACGCGATAATACCTAGTATCAAGAAGAAGGTGTTTACTACGTTACTGCTAGATCTGAAAAGCCTTAAAGCCACGGGTTTCTTGATGAGTGGGTATAGAGGTCTGAAAGGCATCTTAGTTAGTAGATCGCACAGCAAGTGTGTTGTGAAAGCTATTAAAAACGAAAAAGCCACTACCCTGAAGCTAAAACCTAGATAGCTAGCTAAGTAACCCGCTACCAAAGACACGATTACGCTGAAGAAGATGTTATGCGTTATTTTCCTGTGGGGTAACTCAAGTCTTAAATCTATGTCTGGTAACGAAGAGAGAACGGAGGATATGATCAAGATTCTGTTAGCTTCCACCCCCGATAACCCCATCATGTAGAATAGGACGGACATAACGAAGAGATTAAAGCCTAGATGACCCCTCCAATCCACTTCTTAAACACCGTCCTCTTGAAGTGTTTCAGGGTAGGGAGGTGTTAATTCACCTTTTAAGTATTTCTCGAGTCCTTCCTTAACGGTGCCTCTAAAACCTTGAATAACCTCGACACCGAGAACTAACAGGTATGCTCTACTGAAATCATCGATCGAGTCACAAATCACTATACCCCCATTCTTTCTCCTCACCAATGATGCCGGGGACTCGTAATCCTCTACTTCAACGTAACTCAACTCACCTACACTCCCGTCTTCAAGTAACTCGACGAGTACTAGGTAACGTGCGTTCTTAAATTCCCCGTCTATTAATGATTGAAGACCTCTAAACTCATTGACTGGAAACACTATCCTCAACAGCTCCCTAACCTCTAATAATTTAGGTTTATGCAAGCAATTTAATTTAAACACTAACTAGTTACTTTTATTCCTATAGACGCGAAGCACTTTTTAATTTTATACCCTCTACATGCTTAGGGATGTGAGTGAGGATATTAGTATTGAATGATGACGGGTATTTAAGTCCCGGTCTCTATCTTCTCGCAGAGTCTGTTAAGGACTTAGGCGAGGTAGTCATAGCTTCTACAGAGTTTCCTAGGTCGGCTACCGGGCGGGAAATAACTTTCAACAGACCGCTCAGATTCGTTAAGAAGAGATGGCTTAATTGGCACGTCTACGTGACTGACGGGACACCCATAGATTCACTACACTTAGTAGTTGAGATACTTAAGTTCAGGCCAGACCTAGTTTTATCGGGCATTAACGTAGGTGATAATTTATCGCTTCAACACATATTCTACAGCGGTACCGTAGCTATAGCTATTGAAGCCGCGCTCATGGGTATACCGGCAGTAGCTTTCTCGTCTGACGTGGAGGGTTTTGATGATTTTGAGCAAGAGTTCTTCAAGAAGACTTGTATGACGGTAGCTAAGAAAATAGTTGAGTACGTTATTAGTCGAAAACTACCTAACGAAGTAGATCTTTTATCGGTTAATATTCCCGTTAAGTACAGGAACTGCATTCACGTAGCTAAGGCTACTAAGATTAGGTGGGAGGCTTCATACAAGAAGAGCATGGATCCTAGAGGCAGGGATTACTACTGGCTAGCCGGCATAAGAAGCGTTGCAGAACCCGGGAGCGACGTGAGCTTATTTGAGGAGGGCTGTGTCACGATAACCCCCCTCAAAATAGACTTGAACGTCGGTAAGGAGGCCTTAGAGAAATTAAGAGATCTGGAAGAAATACTCTCAAAACAAGGTAGTTGACCTAGGGTAGGGGTCTGGGCTTCATAGAGGTTTATCTGAGCGTATTGTGTCGAGATACACAGTCCTTTTAACGTATTTCTACATATAAATACTTACTTTAAGCATAATTATGGGGGCCTCAATTATGTTCAAAGGTATAATAACTCCTATGATAACCCCTTTCAATAAAAACTACGAGATAGATTTTGTCGGGGTTGAGTGGTTAGTTAATCACTTAGTTAGAGGCGGGGTTCATGGAGTTTTCCCCAACTCAACTACCGGTGAGTCAGTCAGCCTATCACTTGATGAAAAGAAAAAGCTGATAATGAAGGTGGTTGAGCTTGTTAATGGGAGGACTAAGGTCTTGCCGGGGATCGGCGGTAACGCCACGCTTGAGGTATTAGAGCTCGGTAAGTTCGCTAAGGATGTGGGGGTTGATGGCGGCATAATCATAACGCCTTACTTCTTTAAGCTAACGCCAGAGGAACTCAAAAAACACTACGGTAAGATAGCTGAGTCCTTAGACTTACCACTCTTCATATACCATTTCCCGGCGTTAACAGGGGTCTCATTACCCGTGCAGACGATTAAGGAGTTAGCTCTTGAGTACAGCAATATAGTAGGGATTAAGATAACTCATGACAGCCTCATTTACCTTAAGCAAGTAGTGTGGGAGGTTAAGGAAATCAGAAAAGACTTCTCAGTATTTTCGGGACTGGACCAGTACTTCCTAATTAACTTAATGATCGGGGGCGACGGAGGAGTCGTAGCATTGTCTAACTTGGTCCCCAAACTTCACAGGAGTATCTATGATGCTTGGCTTTCAGGAGACATAGCTAAATCTTATAGTCTCTACATGAAGCTCCTCAAGCTCTCTAAGCTGATAGAATCAGGAACTTCAACTATAGCCGCGGTCAAAGCAGCTCTCGCATCTATGGGAGCGCCTATAGAACCCGTTCTCAGACCACCACTAAGCGAGGAGAGGAAAGAACCTATAAAAGAATTACTAAATGAATTCACGAATTACCTCTTTTAGTCTTGAAAAAGCCTACATGTTAAGACTTAAGCTTAACGTACAGTTCCTCGTCAGACACCGCCAGCCCTATGAGTCCTTCGTTAACTAGCCAAGCAACATATGATTTAAGTGCTGAGACTATTAAAAGATAGTTAATAGTAGTTTGAGGAGTGAGTGCTAGGTCCCTCAAGACACGCTTAATTAACTCGTTCAGTGGGAGACCGTCATCAACATTCCTTAAAACAATATTTCTTATTTCAGTTATTGCCTTAATATTACTGTTTATTAGTTGTCGGGCTTCCTCCTTATTAAGTATTTTCCCATGGGAAGGAACTACTACATCGTAATCGTTTAAAACCACATTATTGAGCTTCTCAAGAGTCTTCAACGCTTCCTGAACGTTTAGGTGGTAAGGGATTCTATACTTTACTATAATCTCTTCAGGAAAGAACGCGTCAGCAGAAAACAACACGTTCTCGACCCCCAACCCTATCATCCCAACACTATGTCCTGGCAGCTCCACTACCCTCAAAAACGGGTATTCATTACTTAATCTACGTACGTCCTCCACCGACACCCCCTCAGCTTCAATCAAATGCTTTCTTAGAACTTCAGGAGGGTAAGCACCGTATAGGTAGATCGCTTCCGTCAACGGTAGCTCTATAAAAGGTTTTTCAAGGCTTGATGAGTAGAAAACAGCGTTACTTCTCTCTAAAATTATCTTATTACCACCTATGTGGTCTGCGTGGGAATGCGTGTTTACGACGGCTTTAATCTTCAGACCTACGCTTTTAAGAACATTAAGCAATTTTCTTCCCTGATCTCTGTTAATCCCCGTGTCAATAACTAGACAATCATCCCCTCCAAGCGTGATCACGCCTAAATTAGTGCGTCCTTCTAGGACGTGAATATTCCCGGAAACGCGAACAAGACTCATAAACATACCTCACGTTAATATAGTAGGTAACTTAAAATATAGGGTGGTTAGAGCTAATCACTTGTGAATTTTATTAGATTAAAGAGTGATTTAAGTTTTGTTTATTTCAAAAATCAACAAGTTGTGTTACTTATGTACGCGTTGATGTCGTTTAATAGGTTATTGAGTCTAGCTCTAATCATATACATGCTTTGAGGAATTGCGTTCAGTAGCTCCTCTACGAATGTTTTCATGGCTTTCAATAGGTTTAAGTATGTTTGACACGTTATTCTTCCGCTACCGTATAATATGTTTAAGGCAGTTAGTGATTGCTCTAGCATTGTTATCCTCCAATTGAGTCGGAATTCTGTCGTCACGTAGTTTCTAATTAGCCTACTTACGCGTTCTCTAATGCGTTCCCTAAGCCTTAGGATTACTTGCTTAGCCTCCTCTAACTCACTGTATTTCCATCTAGCTAAACTCTTTAATTGATCGAAGAGTGGCTGTACTTCATTTAACGCGTTTGAGAGTATTATGAGTGCTGTGTCCGGGTCTTCATTTTCTAGAGCGGTTTTAGCATCCTCTATGCTATCACTCAATATTATGGCGATCTGCCTGCTTAAGTTTAGGATCTGGTAGTAGGTTGACTCATTGCTTACGTATACCTCCAAAGACGTCACCAAGTTTATTATGAATTCAGCTTTCCTAGATGCCGCGTTAAGGTGTTCTGTAGCGTTCTCGTAATCACCTGCTTCTATAGACTCGGCTGACTCGTTAACTATGTGGATTAACGCGTTAACCTGAGCCACCAAAGCTACTAAGGTTCTCTCAGCGCATACGGCCTTAACCCATCTAACCCTCAACTCTGTCTTAAGAGCTTTAGTGATGTCCTTGATTATGTCGTCGATCTCCTTAAGGATTTCCTTAGCTTTAGTAACGTTGCCTTCGGCGAGTGCCTGCCTTCCCTCATCAATTAACTCAAGTGCTTTAGATATGTTATTCAATACCCATCCAGGGACCTCAACCCCTCTCTCGACTAACCACCCTATCGTGGCGTTCAGCGATAATACTACCCTCTCCCTCACACGGAACTGAGCTTCAGTTCTCCTGACAGCGAAGTCGTCCTTAACTGTCGGAGGCAGGTTCTGGATCACGTAGACGTATACCGGGGTCACTAACCTAGCTGCCTGAAGTACCTTACTCAAAGCCTCAGTCAAGTTAGTATCCTTGAGTTCTCTTGCCTCATTCAAGAGATTCTTAGCTTCATTAATGAGTGAGGTCATGTTCTCGTCTAATGATATGTTATAGGCCTGACTAAAGCTTTCAATCCTGCTAATCAGTAACTCAACCCTAGATATTAAGACCTCCACAGCGTGTTCAGGACCTCTGCGAGTCCCCTCAACCGGCTGAGTGGTCTGAGCAGTAACTACTGCCGTGGCCGGGATAACTGAGACCCCAATAGCTAACAAAAGAGCGAGTGCTACGAGCTTGTTCTTACCGATCTTCACCTGAGTCTCACCTCACTAAAGATCTCTACAGTATTTAATATTAGCAACGCTGTGAAACACTGTTGCAACGTGATGCAACACGTTCCTACCCCTCCGAGCTCCTTAACTCGTTAATCCTCTCTTCTATCCTCTTCACGTGTTGACGAAGAAAAGACAGGAGCTCCTCAAGAAACCTGACCTCCTCCTCTTTACTCGAGAACTCAGGTATTTTAGGGGCAAGCCACCTCCAGTAACAACCTCTGAAAACCCATTCTGAACTCCCGTGAAGTATTCTCTGACCAGGGATGAATGTTTTAGGCCAGTAATTATATTTCCTCCAACCCATAAAATCCACCCACGCAAGAACTTGCCGGAACACAAACCCTTAACAGAGGCACCCCTACTTAATTACCTACTGAAAAGCTTTTATAGGTTGTATTGCTTGAAGTATTACTTAAAAGAAACACTCACGCAAATTGATTGGTGAAGCATGAATGAATACGTACCTTAAACTAAGTGTTCTTTCAGGTCTCTTCCTCCTATTCTTGCTGTCAACCAACCCCGCGTCAGCTAGCGATTACTACGCCACGGTACGGCCGAGCATAACTAACTACTACCTGAACGCTGACGGGTCAGTATTAGTTGAGCTGGTTTTCTCTAATGTCTCAGGTCAGTCCTTGGAGGTTCCTCTAGAACCGGGTTACGACGCCTCAACTCTCTACGCTGTAGACTCTGACGGCGCCTCCCTACCTGTCGATTTAATAGATGGTAATGCCATCATCAACGTGATAAGTAGTGTTGAGTGGGTTAGGTTCACGTACATAATCAACAACTCTGAAGTAACTGATGAAGTAATTCTTAAGTTCACATTAAGACCTCAAGGGAAGTGCACCATATACATACCGGGAGAATTCCTGCTACTAACGTATTCTGGAAACCCGACGATAAGCATTATCGATGAAACGTTACTGCTAGAGTATGAGAATGCCGATGTGGTAGTGGCTACTCTAATATCGCTTCAACCAACCACGCAAACCCCCACCACAGCACAGCAACCCGAAACCAGAAACACTCACGTGACCACGGCTGTTATAGCAGCTCTAGTAGCGGTCATCTTAGCTGTCACCCTCCTCTACTTGAGGGGTAGGAAACATAAGTGAGGACCGTCGCTTAAAGTGTTTCCATATCCATCATAAGCTTTTAAGCTTAGACCTCATGTTCAGGCCTTCAAGAAGGAAGAGGGTGAAAGCTATTAAGCATAGGATCATCAATAATAGCTTATCTGAGGTTACTGTTTTGTTGATTAAGATCATGTATGTTTGACTTAAGCTAACGCCTAAGAAAAACAGTGAGTATATCAGTAATCTCGGTATGAGTTTCCTCCCTAAGAGGACGTAACCCTCGAGATGTATGGTCTTAGTGACTACGTAGCCGTCACCCCTCCTACCAATAATCTCTAAATCCTCTAATCGCTTGAGATGGTAGTGTACGCTGCTCACAGGTATGTTCAGTGCTCTGGCAATGTCTCTAACGCCCTTAGGGTCTTTAGACTCTAGGAGGTAGACGTATATCCTGAGGGCTGTCCTACTTAAATCCCCTGCCTGAGCAATCACTAACTATCACTAAACATACTACGTTACTTAACTTAAGAATAGTTAATCGTTCCAATACTTGAACACTAGTGTTCAAACTATAGGGTTATCTATTCCTTAAACCAAGGAATTAAGTGAGGTGATGTAATGAAGCGGGAAGTCTTCGCTTTACTAGCTATTGCGTCTTTAATCGCTGGCGCGTCCCTACCCTTCATAATGAGCAACATTTACAGCGAGTCTTACAAGCCTCTCACGCCAACCTACCAGTTAGGTAGTCCTTACAGCGGGCAACAAGCGAATATCTCCTTAATTAGTTTAGAAGGCTTAAAGAAATTCAGTAGTTACGAGGAATTATCTCAGTTCTTGAAATCCCTAACCAACTTGAGAACCTTAATTAACCAGCTAACTTACCTCTATAGGGTGCAGGTATTTTCACTTGAGTCTGTTGCCTTACCTCTAGCAACTGAGTCACTCGCGTCTAGCTTAGGAGAGACACCACAAACAACCACGACCTCCAAAACTAATGTTCAGGTTGAAGGTATTGACGAGCCAGACATAGTTAAGGTAAGTAACGAGTTAATAGTGGTTGCTTCAGGCAGTAAGGTGTTTATCGTCAGCATACCCGGAAAAACCGTTTTAAGCGTGCTCGTGTTGGACGAGTATGTTCGAGGTTTGTTCCTATACAAGAATAAACTATTGATTATTACGGAGACGTACGTGAGGTATCCGATAATCCCGGAGATAGAGTGCAGGTGTTTCGTAGTACCGCCTGGAACACCTAACGTGAACACTTACGTATTCGATATCAGCAACGCCAGCAACCCAGTCTTACTAAACAAGATCACAGTGACCGGTAATATGCTGAGTTCCAGGCTCTCAAGGAATTACCTGTATGTAGTAACTAACACGCCTACCCACGAACACATAATACCTCTAGTTAACGAGGAGCCCGTACCCCTGGAAACCCTCGTGGTTGTGGACGTGAGTCCTGAAGCTTACACGCTGATACTAGCGCTAGACCTTGACCAACTAAACTACATGACATACACCTTCATGACGGGCAGCGGTAGCTGGCTCTACATGTCTCTCAATAACCTCTATGTAGCTCGCGGAACTGGATTTAGCTATCTAGACGCGTACGTGCTAACTCTGAGAGAATTCACTAACCACCTACCTGAGGACATAAAGAGTAAGATAAGTGAGTTGATAGATGATGGACAATTAGACGCGGCTCGTGAGAAAATCGAGGACTACCTCCTAAATATGGGTGAAGAAGATCGTAAGGAGCTGATCGCTAGAGTAGTTAGCGAGGTTAATAAAGAGCCTAAACACGACTTAACCACGTTCTACGTGTTTTCTGTTGAAGGACTCACGATAAGTCTGAGAGGATCATTTAACGTTTCAGGACACCTACTTGACCAGTTCGCTATGGAGGAAACAGATAATTACTTCATAGTCGCTACGACAGACAGTAACTACTCGATAGTAGTGTTTTTCGGGCCCGACCTCTACCGGAAATACGAGACGACCACCGAGAGAGCTGCCGAGATAGTTATTCAGGAGTGTTCAGCTAATGTATGCGTAACTAGGGGTGTTCCGGTGGTTAGTGGCTGGGGTCAAGCTCCTTACGAGTACACGAGACCTAGACTCATAATATATGTGTCACCTACAGGAGAGGTCAGTAACAACGTTTTCATAACGAACTTATCTAACCTCAGTATAGTAGGTTCTTTGAGGGGTCTTGCACGTGGGGAGAGAATATACGCAGCTAGATTGATAGGGAATGTCTTCTTCCTAGTCACGTTTAGACAGGTGGATCCCCTGTTTGCTATAGATGTTTCAGACCCTGAGAATCCCCGAGTATTAGGCTATCTTAAGATACCTGGTTTTAGCGAGTACCTACATCCGTTACCCGGAAATAAGTTGTTGGGTATTGGTCTTGAGAGCACGTCTCTCAAGATATCCTTATTCAACGTCGCGGACTCAACTAACATGAGTGAGATCGCGAAAGTCTTGGTGAGCCTCGCGTGGTCTCAAGCACTTCAAGACTACCACGCGGTAACGATATACCCTGAAAAAGAGCTGGTCATGATTCCCATCACAAGCTACTCGGTAGGCTACGTATCTAGTGGAGCTTTAGTGGTAAGATATAGTAACGACGAACTGAAGGTTGAGATAATACTGCCTCACGAGTACTGCTTGCGGATAGCTTACGTAGGTAATGAATTATACACCATATCCTCAAGCCTAATAAGGATATTTGACGCAAACACTTATGAAGAGCTAGGGCAAATAATTCTCGAGAAGTGAATTAGTGTTTTTAACTTAAATAACACTCAGAACAAAAATATGTTCTTAACACATGGGAAGAAAGACCTGAACCTATATAAACAGCTTCAACTAAAAAGGTTTTAATGATTATTTCATGGGTAGTTAGGCACTACCGGTGGCAGTCTAGCTCTTCTAGAGTAGAGGATGTTCAACACTCTGTGAAGCACTATAAGCAGTATTATCCCTACAGGAAGAAGCACTAACGGACTCGTGATCCCTACTGCCAATAACGCGTAGAGTATGATACCCACGAATCCTGCGGTAACTGCGTAAGGTAGTTGTGTTGAGACGTGATCTATGTGGTCTGAAGCGGAGAACATGGATGACATGATGGTTGTGTCACTTATTGGTGAGCAGTGATCCCCGAAGATACCGCCGCCGAAAACAGCTCCTATGGAGGCGAAAGCCATTAAATACGCGAGGCCTATGTTATCCGGGTATTGCAGGAGAGCTAGTTGCCAAGCCATGGGCACAGCTATAGGCATCATGACCCCGAAAGTCCCCCAGCTAGTGCCTGTAGTGAATGATATAAACATTGAGGCTAAGTATATTATCAGCGGGACTAGAAATACGGAGAGTCCGGCTACCACCGCTCCATGAATCACGTAATCTGCGGTGCCTACTGCGTCAGTCGCTGACTTAATACTCCACGCGTGAAGCAAGATAGTGTTAGGCAAGACCATCAGGTACATGCCTCTGACCGTCTGTTTCATTACCTCGCTAAAACTCATTATTCGACCTAGTAATATCCAAGCAAACGTGACGAGGTATGTCGCCATGCCGGCCCAGAAGAGCGCCTTAGCTGTGTCAGCGTTCATTAAAGCATCTGTGAAGGGTGTCTCCCAGAACCTACTGAGTTCTTCGGCACCGGTAGCCCACATACCTAATAAGGTAACTATCACTAAGACTATCATGGCTATCGCGAAAAGCCATCCTGAAGCCTGTTTCTTAGCAGTCGGTTCCGCGCCCAGAACCTCCTCGGTGGGTAGTAGAGGGGTTGCGCCATCCCTTATCACTTTCCCCTCCCTCACCGCTCTCCACTCAGCATGGAGCATTGGTCCGTAATGCCTCCTAGTAAGGACTACAAGGAACACCAGTATTATGGCTAGAATTGAGTAGAAGTGGTAAGGAACAGCGTTTAACCACATATAGTACGCTTCATACTCGGGAGCAGCGCTTATTAGCCCGGCCCCGGCTTGCTCTCTCAGAGTCTCTATAGAGTCTCTTATTAGACTAACCTCGTACCCAATCCAAGAAGACACGAGGGCTATGCCGGCGACGGGAGCAGCGGTTGAGTCGACTATGTAGCTCAGGAACTCCCTGCTAACCCTGAGTTTATCGCTTACAGGTCTCATAGAGTTACCGACTATGACTGTGTTCCCGTAGTCGTCAAAGAATACTGCGACACCTAGGAGGGATGCTGCAGTGCTTGCGCCTTTAGCGCTCCTGATTTTCGAGGAGATTGATCGTGCGGCTGAGTGAACAGCTCCTGACGTGTAGAGGAGGCCCATGAAAGCTCCTAGAACGAAGTCGTAGAGGAGTATCGCGGCGTTCCAAGAGTCTGTTGCGTTCTCTATATACCACTCAATTAACTGTATCGTACCACCCACCGGGTTATACCCAGCAATCATTAAAGCACCTACCCACACACCAGCGAATAAGGCTGGGATGATCTCGCCCGTAGCCATAGCTAAAGCTATCGCGAGCAGAGGCGGTAATAACGGGAAGGTAATGTACGGAAACCTCTTCTCTTCAGGCATGAATTCTGCTTGCGGCGGCACAAAAGCGATTAAAGCAATCGCTATTACTAGCAGAACTATAGCTAACTTAAAGATTTTTCTATTCATGCGTAACACCTGAGTTACATATCAATATAGTTATACGTGGTGATGATTTAAAAGCTTTATGGTTGGTTTTAGACCTCGTAGAGTGGTAGACTTAAGCACGTTACGCCCCCATCACATTTCCTGAACTCAGAAATCTCTGCTTCAATAACTTTATAACCCTCCCTCCTCATAATCTCGACAGTCTTAGGGTGTCCCTCAGGGACGAGTACTTTATTATCGCCTAGGTATAGCATGTTCGCCGCGTAAGCCTCCTCTAAAGGCACGCGGACGAGTCTGAAGCCATTAAAGTAGGAGAGATCAACGAGTTCAGGCACTATCACTAGAGTCTTGTTACCGACGTAATTAACTGCTGAGAGTAGGTGGAACACCTTAGTTGCGGGCACTCCGACAACCCTGAACTCCTTAAAGAAATTTCTTAAAGCATCAAGCCCGTACAGGTTTGTTCTGCTAGTAACTCCGACGAATATTACGCCCACATCAGTAACTAGAACATCCCCGCCCTCTAAAGTAGCCGGCTCCTTAACGTCCACTACCTCGAAACCCATCTTACTCAAAAACTCTCGAACACTTAATTCTTCACCCCTCCTACTAGGCTCGCCAAACCTGGAAATTAAGGCACGCTTGACAGCCGACCTCACAACAGCAGTATCTTGTATGAAGACTGAGTCCGGAAAATCTTCAAGCCGCGGCAACTCATAAACCGCAATACCCTCTTCTCGAAGGATCTTCACGTAGTTCTCATGTTGCTTAACCGCCAACCTATAATCGACGGTATTTCTTAAAGGATGTGTTGACACACACTTAACGAGTTCCTTGACCGGGGGTCTTACTATAACTGAATTATATAGCCTATCACCATCAAGCACCCTTCTTACACGCGCTCCACCGAACTCTGAACCCACTTAATGTCCCCTGACAAGATTTGTCGAAGGATAATTAAAATACAGAATCAGTCATTAAGAAACGATTGTTTATAATGTCTTTTGCGCATATAGTTTACGGGGGAACGTATGAGTAACGTGTCATTTGAGAACATGAGTAAACTTGAGAAAGAGTATTCCAAGAAATTAGCTGAATCAGCTAAAGACGTCAAGAACCCTGTAGTTAAGGTAGTCATGACTGCGGTAGCTCAGGATTCTCTTAAGCACTCTATGATATATGATGCGATGACAGAGTTGCTTAAGAGTGAGAGACCTTTAATAGGTGAGGTTGAGTTAGACAGGATTGCGAGCGAGATCGAGTACCACATAAGAACTGAGGAGCAAATGATCAGATACCTGAAGGAAACGCTGGAGAGAGGGGTTGAGAATAAGGCTGTTAAGTTCTTCCTAGAAACACTCTTGAGGGACGAGCTATACCATCACGCACTACTTAAGAAAGTTCTTGAAATGATTGTGCGAAGAGAAGCTTTCACAGAGAGCGATCTATGGGATTTAGTCTGGAAGGAAGCAACATTTCACGGGACTCCCGGCGGTTAAGAACTCAATCAATTCCATATATACTTATTAACTTTTTACGTAATAATTCTGTGGTGGTTTTAAATGTCTCGCGAACTAATTAAGAAAAGCCAAGAGATTGAGGAGAACGCGACAAGTTCCTACCTACACGCTATCCGAGTACTTAGACTTCAGGGAGTAGAAGTGCAGGATCTTGAGAAAATCATTAAGAAGATAGCTATAGAGACTCTAATCCATAAAGAGATAGTCAAGGGTATGCTTAAAGCTTATGAAGAAGCTCTCGAAAAAGAGAGTGAAGTAATGAAAGAAATAGAAGAGCTGAAACCGTCTGCTAGGGAGAAGGCGATCATAGTGAGACTTCTTAAAGATCACTTACTAATAGAGAGCGAGATGATTGAATACTATAAGAAGCTCGCTCAAGAACTACCATACCCCGTGCTAAAGGAACTGGCTGAATCTCTCGCTAAGAACGAGGAGGAGCACCATAAACTAATCTCGTCCCTAATAGAGAAGTACGAAAAATGATTAGAAAATCCGTCATAATAATTACGGTAGTTTAAAGCTGATTATATTTTTCAACATTTATGCCCGGTTTCTTTGTTTGAGCTGGGGCGGGTAGGAGTTCCTGATCTAGTTCATGTAGATTTTAAAGTTTAGCTAAGATTAGCGTCGTGTCTTAGCTTTTCTCATTACGACAAGATATAAAAACCTCTTTTAGACAATTGTTGTGGTGATCGAATTGAGGAATAAGAGTAAGGTAATTGATACTCTGAAGGTTATCAGAAGGTTCTATGAGAGGGTTGGGTGGGGAGATAAGGTGGATGAAGTGGATGAGTTATTCATTAATTCCTTAGTGGAGTTTTCGTATTAATTTCCTCATAATGTGACTATACGGTAACGTCTATATTCCTTAACAAGTTTTTTAGCAGGGACCTACAACCCTCAGGCACCCAAGAATTAATCATTTCTGCTATAGTGGTTCTAGAGTTTAACACTATCTCCCCTACGTCCTCATACCCTGTCTTAAGGTAGCGTATCCCTTGGAGATATGTTGCTAATATGTCTGAGAGCTTCACTATTCTTGCTTCGAGGGTATAACCCCTACTTAATTCCTCAAGTATGTCTACATACTTGCTTAAGTTTAGTTGTTGCGCAACCTCTAACTCAATCTTAGTGAAGAGTTCTGGAGCTCTCGCCTTAACAAGCTTCACGACATCCCCCACCATAACCTCAGGGACGTCATGCAGTAAACTCATCCTCATTACCTTCTCGACATCGATATCAGCACACTCACCTCTCAGCCCATCAGCTAAGTACATACTAATCAACATTACCTCGAAAGTGTGAGCAGCTACTGTTTCAGCAACCGAGTTTGGAACCCCCCTTATCACCCACCCACTCCTAACAACGTATTTTAGATTCGCGATCTTCCCTAGATTCATTCACACACCACATGAATTCCTAAAAACCGATTAAAAACTGTCTACTCAGATAATGAGGTATGAAACGATTAATGAGGTAATCATCACAATCAATAGATAGAAACACATCACGACCACTACCTCCGCACGCGATTCAGGAATTTCCTTACCTATAAGGATTTTCACTGGATAAGTAATTACACTACCTAAAGCTCTAGGTGTTAACATGATGAAGGGGGTTTGTTCCGCATATTGAAGATACTCACTACCTAACCTCCTCCTCAACTCAATCTCCTCAATCAGCGCTATACTGAGAACTATTGAGACAGCTATTAGCCAAGGCAATCCCGGCGCTGGCGGGGACCACCCCCTACCCTCCTCAACCACACTGGCTAGGGATAGGAGACCATAACTCCATATTATGAATCCCAGGTATTGAGGGTGTCTTGAGAACTTATACACTCCCTCATTACTCAGAACTCTGTGTTTTAATTTATCGTTCACCCACGTCATCACACCTAAGAAGAAGATCGCGAGCCCAATTACCATGAACGCAAAGCTTATTGGAACAAAGAAATCCACGCTTAATTCAGGCATCACCAACCTAGCGATCCACGTAATCACGGAGTTAATCACCCAAGTAGGGACGTAAGTGATCAAGCCGAGTCTAACGAAGATCTCCGAATCTATGAACGGGAACCATAACAACCTCAACACACCGACACCAGCCAAGAAGAACATGGTGAAAGCGAAGTATCCTATCGTCGGTAGGTAGAGGGCTAGAGATCCTAGCAAAGACAACCTAGTCTTATTGAGTAAGAACCCAGCACCCACAATAACAATAATAGTCGCTAACCCTACGTAACCAAGAACCCTTAAACTAGACTCTAGCTCCTGACATCTAGGAAAATCAGATAAAAGCACGCAGTCAGGAATGAACCCAAGTAGCCAGCTATTAACTATCCTGATGACCTCGAGCGAGGCATACACTAAAGCTAGAGAAAAAAGCGTGGAGAAACCTACGGATACTAACAACCTATACCTACCCATCAATTCACCCCAAAGAACGAGCTTTCAGTTGTAAACACCTATAATTATGTTTGGTCCTTAGTTAATATATACAGTCCCTCTATTCCGGAGCGAGCCTTGGTTACAACTATTTTTAATATGTTCTTCAAAAATATATTGAGGGTGTATTGAATTGAGTTTCGATGAGGGTCTCCTACGTGAATTAATTGATGCAGGTGTTGCTGCTGGAGCGACCTATGTGGAGGCTCGTTACCAGAATGATCAAGGAATATCTGTGGCGATGAGAAACGGCAGGATAATCGGGGTCGGGTCCGTTAAGGAGGAGGGTGTTGGTGTGAGGGTCTTGATGAACGGGTCCTTAGGGTTTGCGGCAACCAACGACTTGAGTAAGGAGGGATTGATGAACGCTCTCGAGAAGGCCGTGAGTAGAGCTAGGGCGACTGCGTCGCTGAGGAGGAGCGCCATCACGTTTACTGAGGAGAGGGTTGGGAGAGCTTCTTATGAAGTGATACCTAAGTCTAAATTAGAAGATATTCACGTTGAGGATTTAATGAGCTTGGGTAAGGAGGCTTACGGGGAACTACTTAAGACAGTTAGTCAGGTCAAGCTACCTGTGTGCGTCTTCAGCGCAGAGACCCACATGCAGGAGAAGCTAATAATGACTTCTGAGGGAGCGTATGTTAGGTCAAGAATCCCTAGAATCTACGTATCGCTTAATTTAGTACTCCTACACCAACAGAGAGGGACTCTGCAGAGAATGAAGGAATTCGCCAGTTCCGGTGGTGGCGAGCTCCTTAAGGAGTGGAAGCCTGTTGATGTAGTTTCAGAAGAGGTTAAGAACTTGGAGGTCGTCTTACTGAAGGGTGTTGAACCGCCTAAGGACCCTGTCGACGTGGTTGTTGGGTCAGAGATAATCGGGCTGTTAGTTCATGAGTCGGCCGGACACCCTATGGAGGCTGACAGAATATTGGGGCGTGAGGCCGCACAAGCAGGGGAATCCTACGTCAAGCCTGAAATGATAGGTAAGTACAGAATAGGGAATGAGTTAGCTACCGTGATCGAAGACCCCACAATACCAGGTAGCAACGGATTCTACCTCTACGATGACGAGGGGGTTCCGGCAAGGCCTAGATACCTCTATAAGGAGGGGATTATCAACGAAGCACTCCATAACAGGCATACCGCAAGCATATTCGGTGTTAAGAGTAATGCCGCGGCTAGAGCCATGAACTACGCTTCAGAACCTATAATACGTATGAGTAACACTTACCTCAAGCCAGGTGATATGAGCTTCGAGGAACTTATAGATGACATAGATCTAGGTGTCTACATTAAGTCGTATATGGAGTGGAACATAGACGACATCAGGTGGAATCAAAGATACGTAGGCTTAGAAGCCTACCTAATAAGAAACGGGGAGTTAGCCGAGCCGATCAGAAACCCAGTGCTAGAGATAACCACCCAAGGATTCTACAGCAACATAGTAGCTGTCGATAAGGAGTTGAAGTTCTATCCGGGTACTTGCGGTAAGGGGGAACCCTCACAAGGAGTTCCTGTATGGTTTGGTGGTCCGGATGTCAGGATCTCTAAGATTAGGTTGGGGGTGATCGCTTAATGACCAGGACTATAGAGTTGGGGAGGGAGGTAGTCAATAAGCTGAGGGCTAGTTACGACGACGTCGCAGTTCTCATAAAAACTCGTGACAGGGTTATGGTGAAGCTATGGAATACAGAACCCTCAGTAACTCAGAGCTGGATAACCACGGAAGTGTCCTTGTTATTAGCTAAATCGAAGAGAGTGTTAATACTGGAGTTCTCTGTCGGCAGACCTGAAGAAATCCTTAAAGCCGTTGAGAAGATCTCAAGCGTGGTTGAGAGGGTTGAGGAATCAGAACTCTACGCCCCCCTACCAGAACCTCAGGAAGTGAAGCTAGTTGAGGGATCTTTCGACCCGAAAGTAATTGACGCGATGAGAGATCCCGGCAAGCTAACCAGGTTGATGATTAATGCCGCACTATCTGAGGGAGCTGAGAGAGTCGCGGGTACTCTAACCTTAAGTAAGGATGAGAGGGTTCTAGTTACTAGTAAGGGATTCGAGAATAGTGAGAGAAGAACGTTGGTCGAGGCATACCTGAGAGCGTTTAAGAAAGAGTTTAGCGGTCAGTGGGCTCATGGATCGACGCACGTGAACGAGAAAGAAATCGAGGAAGTCGGTAGGAAAGCCGGCTTATACGCCTCAATAACTAGTGATAAAGCGGATCTACAACCCGGTAAGTACGACGTAATCCTCTCACCACTCGTGGTAGGCAACTTAATGAATTACGTGTCTTTCATGTCCTCAGCACTAGCGGTGTTAATGGGTTATTCGATGTTCATGAAGTTCAGACCTGGTGATAAAATAGCTTCAGAGAAGCTAACGCTGGTGGACACGCCCAGAGACCCCACCCTACCTAACGTAGCCTCATTCGACGATGAGGGAGTTCCCACCTATGATAAGCCTATAATAGAAGACGGGATCTTCCACAACCTACTCCACAACTCCGGCACGGCAACCAAGCTCGGGGTTAAATCTACAGGCAATGCCGGGTGGGTGATGCCGAACCCCTGGAACCTAAGCATGAAGCCTGGAGAACTGGGAGAGGAAGAATTAGTCAGTGAGCTAAGGAACGGAGTCATAATAACCAATAACTGGTATACTAGACTACAAAACTATGTTGAGGGAACGTTCTCGACGGTCGCGCGTGACGTGGCGTTACTGGTTAAGAACGGTGAGATAGTGGGCGACGTCGGTAGAGTGAGGATAGCGACGAGCTTTCCTCAACTCCTCAACAACATTGAGGCGATGACTAAGCAAACATATGATATTATGTGGTGGGAGGTCCGAACGCCTACTAGAGCGCCTTACGTGCTGGCTAGGAATGTTAACCTGACCAAACCCTACATATGATTTTTCATCAGAAAGATTCTGGTTGTCCGTACTCACCCGAGAATTCATCACCTATTTCCTCGGTTCTCCAAGCGTTAGGGCATCCCTTACCATACCTTATTATAGGTCCTTCAAGCCTAGTTAGTAGCACGACTCTCGAAGGCGCGGAGTACGACACTACCCTATAGCCTGTCTCAATCGCTAACTTCTCAGCGAAATCCAGGACTTCATTCATTGAAGGCATGTTATCCCTGCTTAATCTCTCGGTGGAGCCGCCTACGTGCATGTAAGCCTTAGGTTCTACGTAGGTTGGTGAGGCCTTATCTATCAACCTAGCAAATCCTTTGACGTCTTCGTTGCTCATGTTGAATTCCTTGATTAAAGTTATTCTGAGGACAGTTGGCGATGAGAAGGACGGCAGTAACTCTAAGGTTTCTAAGGTTTTCTCCCAACCCTTACTTATGAGGGGCCTATTAAAGAAATCGTACATTTCCTTATTCCAGGCCTCTAAAGACACGTAGAGTTGGGTAGGCTCCTCCTCTAGAGACGCCAAGACCTCAGGTCTTATACCCCTAGTCACCAAGAACGTGGTCAAGCCTTTCTTATGGAATACCTGAATCAACTCGCTCAGCCTGGGATACAGGGTTGGCTCACCAGTAAGTGAGATGGCTACGTGTTTAGGGTTCATCGCCTTCTCCCACATGTTTTTAGGGGCCACGTTCCTGTACCCGCTAACGGTCCGTCGGTGCTCCTCTATGGCTAGATCAGCTATTACTTCAGGATCGTCAACGCTAGGCAATCTCATCAAGTCTTTATCACTTAACCCGAGGTCTTGCGGTCTCACCCTCCAGCAATGAAGACACGCGTTCCAGCACCAAAGAGTAGCGGGAGTAAACTGCACACACCTATGCGACTCAATCCCGTAAAACTTACACTTATAACAAAACCTACCCTGAGTCAACGCGTTATGAACCCATAAACACTTCTTAACAGCTGAGTGTGAACCTATTAAGTGGTATTTCTGATTCTTCAACCTACTCATAACCAGAGTGAGCGGCTCAGCACGCTCAATCTCGACAGGCAATCTCACAGTCCTTCTTATCCTACTCACCAATAACTTGTCGGTTATGCAACTAATATTTTCACTTAGTTTCACTTCGCTGTTTAGCGGTCACCCAGTTCCTCAAGTAAGCGTTTAGTGAGTTACTTATTCTGTGCGGGTCTAGGTAAAGTTCGCTTGCGTTTAGCCTCCTAAGTATCTCAAAAGCTTTCTCAAGTATGTTGTTAGTGTTCTCCTGCCTAGCTAGCTCAAATAGTGTCTCACTGAAAGACCACGGGTAATATATCCAGACCCACTTCTCAACACGTTCAACGTAGTAATCAGGTATGAAAGAACTAGAGGTTTTGTAGTGTAGCACGGCGGTCTTAACTTCACGAGCTCCTAAACTATTGACTAGCCTGACAATCCTTGACATAGTGGTTCCTGTATCAACCACCTCATCAACAACTAAAACCTCCTTATTCTTAAGCTCTATCCCACCATAATAGCTGATCTCCGGCTCCTCTAATATCCTGCCCCCAACACCCCAGAACCTAGATCTCACCACGTGGAAGTCGTCCACCCCTATTACGTCACTAACTATTCGTGCAGGAACCAGCCCACCCCTCGATATGGTTAGTACGGTAGTGAAGTTCTTCCCTGAGTCAAGGATTATTTCAGCCAACCTATAACACATGCTTAAAGCCCTACTCCAAGGTAGGTAAAGAATCTCCATCGAGATCCCCTCAGCAAGGCTCTATAGTGCTCGGGGGCTTAGACGTTATAGCGTACGTTACAGTGGTAACCCTACTTAAGCTGGAGGTTATCCTCCTAGACATTACGTCAAGAACCTCGTGCGGTATCCTAACCCAATCAGCAGTCATGCCGTCAGAACTCTCAACAACCCTTATCGTCAGAATATACCCTTGATCTCTCTCATCGCCCTTAACCCCCACCCACATATCATCACCGACGACAGCGAAAGCCTGCCACACGGAATCGTAAAGCCCGTACTCCCTCAACGTGTCCTCAACTATTTTAGAAGCTTTCCTAACTATCTCTAACTTCTCCCTAGTGAAAGTACCGATCACTCTCACCGCCAGACCAGGTCCGGGGAACGGGTGCCTCTTCAACAAAACTTCAGGAAGGCCTAAGAGTCTCCCGACCTCCCTAACCTCGTCTTTGTAGAGATACCTCAACGGCTCAAGTATTCTCATCCTAAACCAAGAAGGTATTCCCCCGACGTTATGATGTGTCTTAATCTTGCTTGAACCGCTCACGACGCCGCTCTCTATCACGTCAGGGTAAGTAGTTCCCTGAACGAAATACTTGATTTCCGGATCTCTCTCAATTAACTCTCTGAAAATCTTAACGAATTCCTCGCCAATTAACTTTCTACGCTCCTCGCAATCAGAGACTCCCTCGAGCAACTTTAAGAATCTCTCTTCAGCGTCTATGTAGAGCGGTTCTATCCCCAAACTTCTTAAATTACTTAAGACTTCCTCAACCTCACCCTCTCTCAAAAGTCCGTGATTAACGAAAACAGCGATTAGCTTATCCTTAAAAACCTTCTTAGCTATTAGGGCAGAAACCGTGGAATCTATTCCGCCGCTAACCGCGACTAACGCTTTAGCGTTCACGTCAACCTCATTAATCATCTCTTTAGTTATGCGGTCAACGTAGTCACTGAGCGACCAGTTTCTCGCGACACCTGCAATACTGAGAAAGTTCTCAAGTAATCGAAGCCCCTTAACGGTGTGCTTGACTTCTGGGTGAAATTGTACACCGTAAAACACATTACCCTCGTGAAGTACCTTAAAAGTTGCAACACACCCATTTTCTGATAAAGCAAGAACTTCCCCTAAGTTGGGAAGCGAGGTAACACACTCGTTATGACTCATCCACACAAACTCAAAATCCTCCCAACCGTTAAATATAGGATCGCGTTTCAGTATTCTTACCCCCGTGCGACCAAACTCCATTCTCTTTTCTATATTACCCCCCAGCAACTTAGCAAGTAATTGATGTCCGAAGCATATGCCGAGAATAGGCTTACTGCTATCGAAAACTAACTCACTAATCTTATTGAGTTCTGCTTCATCAAGTTCACTAACGCTTAAAGGACTGCCCGATAAGACTAAGGCATCAAACCTTGAAAGAATTGACTTCTCTAAAGATTTGTATGGGATAACGCTAGTGTAAACCCCTAGCTCCCTAAACCTCCTAGATATCAAGTGAGTGTATTGTCCACCTAAATCCACAACGAGAATTCCGCCAAGAAACTCCTCCCTCATTCTAACCCCCGACATAAATAATTTCATAAACATATTAAATATTTAATTCCGACGTAACGTAAGCCCCTCATATAATTAACATAAATAAATTAATTGGTGTGAAAGAAGTCACCACCACCTTCTTAACAGAACCTAATGAAAAACATTCTCAAAAACTCTGAAGTATAGCTCTACCAGCAATAACCCCCGTAGCAGCGGCTATATTTAAACCTCTTGAAAGCCCTGCCCCGTCACCAGCTACAAAAATATTCTCAACGCTAGTCTGTAAGTTCTTGTCTGTCTTAACTTTTATGCTATAATACTTGATCTCAGGCGCGTAAAGTATTGTTTGCGGTGAGTAAAGACCTGGGTAAAGAATATTCAACCTCTTGAAAGCTTCGAGCAGGTTGACTATGACTCTGTAGGGAAGAACAACTCCTATATCTCCGGGAGTCACGTTCTTTAAGGTAGGCGTCACAATACTCCTCTCTATCCTCTCCCAGGTACTCCTCCTACCCTTCTCTAAATCACCTAACCTCTGAATTATTGGTTTGCCGACACCTACTCGAGTAGCTATCCTAGCTATAGACTTACCTAACTCTGTGGCGTCGGAGTAAGGATCTGTGAGTTTTAACGTAACTAATAACGCGAAGTTGGTATTCCTAGATTTTAAGTTCCTGTAACTAACCCCATTAACCCCTATGGTGCCGTCCTCGTACCTCTCCTGCACCACGAACCCGCGCGGGTTCGTGCAGAAAGTCCTGACTCTATCATCGTAAAATTTTGTGTAGAGAACTATTTTAGGGTCTGGGTTCACTGTAGTGACGTCCTCAGCTACATAAGACGGAACCTCTACCCTAACACCTACATCTAGAAATCCTGGCTCATGATCTATGCCCAGCATCTTAACCACTCTCTGAAACCACGTAACCCCTCCTCTGCCGGGCGCTAGGAGTACTCTGCGGGCCGTGAACTCCCCTCTAGTAGTACTTAACTTAAAGATGCCGTCACCCTTCAACACCTCAACCACGCTTGTTTCTGTGAATATTCTTACACTCTTCTTCTCTAAATAGGTACTCAAGTTATCGACAACCCTAATCATGACATCCGTCCCAACAATTCTCTGAGGTGTCGGTATGTACTTCGCGCCGGCCTTAGCCGCAAGTCTCTCAAGCGCTGTTATTTTCTCCTTGTCAGGCACGTGGAGTGTGTCTTCCGGTACGCCGAAAGACACGAAAATCCTGTCAACGTACTTCACTAATTCCTCAGCATAATTCCAGTCACCGACTAACTTATCTAGGTCTCCCCCAACGTCAGGTCTTAAGTTAAGCGTCCCGCTACTTAACGCGCCAGCACCCCCTATCCCGTAGGTCACATTGCATACTTCGCAGTTTAGGCACTCCACCTTATTGTTTAAGATGTGGGGGTTCGCGTTATTTGTTTTTATAGCTAACGGACATTTCCTCTCAGTAACTCTCCTCCCTTTATCAAAGACTGCTATCCTTAAATTACTTCCAGCGTTATTCACCATTTCTAGAGCAGCCATTAACCCGGCAGGCCCCCCACCAACTATCGCGACGTCAAAGTCCCTCATTTTATAACACCTAAATCTTTCCTTCTATCTATCATGTGAGTGACGTCATCCCCGGTACCTATGAGCGTTACTGGAATTCCTATCACGTCCTCCAAGTCCTCCACCCATCTCTTAGCTTCAGGAGGTAACTTACCCCACTCCCTGACCCTAGCTGAGGACGGGAAAACCTTGTCAAGACATGTTAAAGCTGCTTGAGTCGCTGAATTAAGTATTACGGCTCTCTTAGCTAAGTCGTGGTCGAAGGGTGCTGCTCTCCTCATCCTCCCGGTAACGGACGCTCTCTCCAACCAGCCTCTGTTAATGACTTCCTCGGGAGGTAACTCGCCAGGCAGGGGACCGCTCCCAACCCTAGTAACGTAAGACTTAAAAACTATAATGACCTCATCCGCGTGCTTAGGCCCTAGACCCACCTCTGATAAGATCCCTGATGCTGTGGTATCCCTGCTAGTCACGTAGGGATACGTGCCGTGATATAAAGATAGGTAAGTGCCTTGAGTACCCTCAATCAATACGTTACCTCCCGAATTAAGAATTCTCCAAAGCTCGTCAACTAAGTCCACTAAGTACGTGCTTAACTCAGGGAAGTCTTTGGCGAGCTTCAACCTACGCATAACCCTATCAACCATGGCCGCTCCAACACCTTGAAGAGTAGAGCCTATGGAGTTCCTGAGATACTCGTCTCCCGCCTCAGTCTCCACGTGCTTATCCTCTATAATTCCGGCGTTCCTGTCTACGAAAACTCTCCCAGCAACACCTAAAGTAGTGACTTCTCTAAAGAATACGTCAAGCCTTACTAGAGACCCCGCACCAATATAAAGCTTACAACCACCATTCACGAAAGCTGAGGGTATTATCCTCAACTTAAACTCCTTACCACCCCAAGTCACCGTATGTCCCGCGTTAACGGAACCCACCCTCACAGCCGCGTTTACTTCGTCGTTAAGAGCTAGGTAAGCGACCACCTTACCCTTACCCTCGTCACCGAAGAATCCCCCAACAACCACACTTAACATCTCATTCCCTGAATTAATTTACATTAAGCAATATAAATATTTTGCTAACCCAACTGGAGGTCAGTTCATTAATTTACAATAAATAATATAAAAGAGAGAACGGTATCAAGAAAAACAATTCCTTCTGTTAAGTTAAAAACCCATATTACATAGAGTCTAGGATAGCCGGCGATGAGTGTTGAGCGAATAACTAGAAGGTATTACAGGCGCTTGAGCCTACTGCCCCGGAAGAGGTTTTTAATAGCTATATATGTTTCTCTGATTACATTAGTGGGCATAGCTAACGCGAAACACTATAGTGTTGAAGGGTTTTCCGCTTCCATAAGCGCGTATTTCCTGCTCGGGTGTGTGTTAACCTTCATGTACTCGCCCTTAATGCTTACGAAGCTTTTTAACTTTAAGAGGGTTCTCGGACTATCTCTAGTTACTTTCGCCACATCTTTAATCGCGGAATTAATTCTTTACAGGCTTGCCGGGCTGAGAGGGTTAGGTCTTGTAGTTACTTCGGGCTTCGTGCTGGTGATCCTATCAGCTTTCACGACAGTAATTCACGCTTTAGCTGTCTCTCTCACAATACCTGCGCTGACCCTCGTAGTAGTCAATAAAGTCTTCTTCGAACAGAGCCTAAGTTACGCGCAGCTAGTTAGTGCTTTAATCGTTGAGTTTACTTCCGTAGTTTTAGGGATTTTACTCTTGCTGTACGTTGATAACAAGGGTAAGCAGTTAAGCGGTGTCTCACCTATAGTGGCTTTGAGAGCTTTCCTCAACACGTGGTTTACGGGCGAACCCGAGAGTCTCGAAACACTCTTCAATCACATAGGTTCTCAAAAAAGCGTTGAGGTTAAGTGCTTGGTTATTAAGCGTGAAGCAGAACCGAACATAGTGATGATATTCCCTAGAATCCATTTCGGCCCGTTTAACAACATAGGTTCTTCCAGGTTCATACACTACGTGGATAATTTCTCAGAGCCTGACTTTAAGGCGTTCACGTTTCATACTGCTGGCTCACACGAGCACAACCTAGCTAACAATAAAGACGCTAAGAGAATCGCTCGTGAGGTAGTCACTAAGGCGAGAAACTCCTTAAGCGATTCTTTCGAGGAACACTTGTGCGAGCCGTACAGGATTAGGTTAAGTGATGGTTGGGAAGCCCTGACGTTACGGGGTAGAGACTTCATGACGCCTTTCATAATTAATAAGTCGCTAGGTAATGATGACATACCCTATAATGCGTGGGACTACCTGAGTAAGCACCCTAAAGCTCCAGCGAACGTCATGTTGGTTGACGCACACTCGTGTAAGGGTGATAAAATTAAGGAACTCGAGAAACTTAAAAACCTCCTAGATAGGGTGGTTGAGGCTTACGAGTGTTCGGGGCTGAGTAAGTTCCTAGTTGGGTATGGGGAGGCTACAGTCACTAAAGCTTGCGTGGGATTATGCAACCCTAGAATAAAGGCATTGAGTATACGAGTAGGAGATAGGAGGTATGGGCTCGTCTACATCTACGGGAATAACGTAGACAAAAACTTCCGGCTTAAGCTAGATAACGTGATTAGGGAGAAGACGAACCTGACAGACTTCGAGGTAGTGACGCCGGACGATCACTCATGCGCAGCATCCTTAAAAGAATCGCCGTATGAGGTAGTTAACGAGTGTGACGAGCTTGTTGATGCAATAGTAGAATCTCTTAAGAAAGCGTCTGAGAATGAGGTACCCGCGTCCTACAAAATAATAAACCTCGAGTTAAGTGGTGTGAGGGTTGTCGGGGAGAAAGTCTTCACATTAATAGAGAATCTTCACGTACTAGCTAAGAAGACGGAGGTAGGGATGCTGATAATTTTAGCAGTCTTGAATACCTTAATGCCTTTACTATACGTGTTTTTCACGTCATACCTTACTTGATAGTAGCTCAAAACGTTTTTGAGGTTTGTTCAGGTCTCTAATCTAAAGCGATTATCTCTCTCCTCTTAACTACTTTATCAGGATATATGATCACTCCCTTATCCGTTATCTCGAAGGGATGTCTTCTTAAGTCGTGCTTGGTTCCACGCATCTTCCATATTAGTATAGACCTAGTTAAAACCCCGTCTAACTCGTCTAGATCCAACCTTATTATGCCGTCAGCAGCGTGCTCAACCCCCGGCCCCCCGAACCCTCTGTCAGTGACGCTTACTTGAGATACTAGAAACGTCGTTACGCCGAGACCTGAGAGAACCTTCTTCAACTGCATTAACACGCTCCTAGCTATTGAGGGTTTAGTTAGGTATAGTGTTGAGACTGAGTCTATCACCGCTCTCTGAGCTTTCGTATCCTTCAGAGCTTGCCTTACCACGTCAATGAACTCCCCGATGTCGTCAACAGTTTTAACCACGTATTTCTCTCTCTTAGCTGCTTCACCTATTCCGCCAGTGAACGCGTCCACTATGGCGAAGAACCCCTCATCCTCATACTTCTTCACGTCCCAGCCAAACTCACTCATCTCCCTCCTAATTTGAACGGGGTGTTCCTCTAGAGTCACCAGAACTCCAGGCTCCCCGTAAGTCAGCCCAAAATAAAGGAATTGCTGACTCAGTATGGTTTTCCCGGTGCCTGGACCGCCCGAAATCAAGACAACGTTTCTTTTAGGAATCCCACCGAAGAGTAGCTCGTCTAAGCCTGGAATGCCGCTCTTCACTTTCTCAACCATATGGGTCACCTGAAATTATATCTGCTTGCTGCTTTAAATGGTTCTCCTAAGGGGGTTGTCACTTTATCACGGGCCTCGCCCAATTCCCGAACTTCACCCAAGTTATGCTTCCTAAGCCTCCTACGACATTACTTAACGCCATGGCAACCCACACACCGTAGGATTGTAGGCCGACCACATAAGCGAGTAGGTATCCTAAACCTATCCTGAACCCCCACAACCTGATCATTCCTAGTACCGTAGGCACTGTTGTGTGGCCCGACCCCCTACCTACTGACATCCCGACGAAGAATAAGGTGAAGAAGGGTAGGCTAAACACGAAAGTCTCAAGAAATCTTAAAGCCTCGCTAAAAATCCCTGCGTCGGAAGTGAACACTGAGATTAGCTGACTCCTCACAGAGAAAACTATTAGAGCACCTAGAGCTGTGAGCGCGCTTATCGTTAGTGATGCTTTGTAGGCTATCTCGCGAGACCTACTCGTATTGCCGGCACCTAAGTTCTGTCCGACCATTATAGCTACGGGCATGGTCAGACCCCACATAACCGCGTCAGCTATATCCATCACTATGAATCCTATAGCGAAAGCTGCCGCCACCACCACACCAAACGAATTCACCAACGCGTTTTGAAGCATGAAGGCCATGCTATTAGAAGCGTGAAACACGAAGACCGGACCCCCTATACGGATATTCCTCAACACCCACAACCTATCAATATTCTTTGTGGGGAATATCCTTAAGTCAGGAAACTTACGTTTAGTTAGGTAAATCAGCGCGGCCACGCCGCCAAATCTCGACAGAACAGTAGCTAATGCCGCGCCGGCAGCCCCCATCCTGGGGAACGGGGGTATACCAAGTATTAGGAAGGGATCCCAGATAATATTCAGGAGAGCTGAAAAACCTCCTACCACGGCCGGGGTCCTAGTATCACCTACTGACTGAAGTATCGTAGAGTAAGTAACTGAGAGTCCTGAAAGCATTAAATCAATTGATATGATGCCTGAGTAACTCATTACATCATCAAATATCTCTGGCGGCGACCTAATCACGTAATAGAATAGAGGATACCTCAACGAGAAATATGTGAGACCGAAAACAAAGCTAGTTATCAGAGACACGGTAAAAAATTTGGAGGCAACATCACTGGCTTCATCATACCTCCTAGCACCTATGTATTGTGAGAGGAGAGCCATGTTAGCTGTGGAGATAGCCATATTGAAGGCGTTGAAGAACATGAAGGGAGGCCACGCTTGCCTAGGCACGGCCATAGCAACATTACTATACCTACTTAACCAGAAAGCGTCAGCTACGTTGTAAGACACGTTGATAAGCTGAACCAACATTAACGGAAACCCTAACCATAACAGAGTCTTGACTATAGGTCCGTTAACTATCTCACTCCTGTATCTATCTATCGTAGCTACCGCAGATCGAGCCACTAGAGACACCCACCCTCGTAACACCACTATATTTCTTAGAAATATAATTTATTTATGCTTATAAGCTACTGTTGCCGTCGAGTAGACGTTCATTTTTAGGTTCCCACTACCCGGATGTTTTAATAGTCTTGAAATGATGATTATTTATGGTGGTTTAGCATTGGTTAAAATTCTTCTCTTGAGGAGCAAGGAATTAGAAGAGTTGTTGAGTCCTGAGTCTCTAATACCTGAGATTGAGAACGCGTTCGTCAGGTACTCCAAGAACGAGACCGTGACGCCGCCTAGGACTGTTATGTGGGTTGAGGGTAATTGGTGGGGAGTGATGCAGTCTTACGTACCGGGTTGCGGTGTTGGTGTGAAGACCGTCAGCTTAATACCCCAGAACCCTAGTAGGGGCCTACCGACAATCCAAGCTTTAGTGACTTTATTTGATGGGTTGAGCGGATCCCCTCTCGCCGTCATGGAAGGCGGTGTTTTAACAGCTTTAAGAACGGGGGCCGCTAGCGCTGTCTCAGCTAAATACTTAGCTCCTAAGGACGTGGGTCCTATAGGAATCATCGGTACGGGATATCAAGCAAGATACCAGCTAAGGTTTGTGTCATCCGTTTATAAGACCGAAGACGTCATGATCTATGATGTAAGACCTGATCAAATGAGGTCGTTTAAAGCTTGGGCAGAGGGCGCGGGCTTCAAAGTTTTTGAAGCTACCTCAAGCGAGGAACTGGTTAAGAAATGTAAGGTAGTAATAGAAGCTTCAACCACTAAGGAGCCCGTGATCCTAGGTAAATGGCTGAGTAAGGATCAACACGTAATAAGTATAGGTGCACACGCAAGAGATTACAGAGCTCTAGACGATGAAGCAATAATTAAGTTTGGTAAGATAGTAGTTGATTCCAGGAAAGCAGTGCTTGAGGAGACAGGCGATATAAGGATCCCGCTTGAGAAAGGCTTAATTAAACAGGAAGATATCGCTGAGTTAGGGGAGGTTGCCGCCGGACTCAGAAAAGGTAGGGAGGGTGATGAGTTAACACTCTTTAAGAGTGTGGGTCTAGCCATACAGGATGCAGCCGCCGCAGCACTTGCTTACAGACTCGCTAAGAGTAGAAGGCTGGGTATTGAGGTAGAGCTTTAAATCAAGTTTTTCAATAAAATTCTGGCTGAAAACCCCCGCACTCTAGGGGAGTTCAGTTACTTCATTAATTCTTCTAATACTTTACGTAAGCGGTATAATCTCTCTACAAACTCGTCAGGTAATTTAGGGAGTCCTCCACTATCACGTATTCCTTTATATGCTTCCAGAAACTCCGTAAGTATTCCCGCGGATTTCGTGGCGTGAGGCAGTGTTTCCCTAACGAAGCACTCAAGACCCATACTGGTTATCTCATACTGTAATCTCCTAGAACCACTACTACTCTTCTTAATAAGGCCTTCGTTAACCATCTCGTTTAATGTTCTGTATAAGGTTCCGATCGAAGGTTTCCACACAGATTGCGTTACGTATATTATCCTCTTATAAATACCGTAGCCGTGAAGTTGTGGATTGGTAGCTAGGACTGCTAAAATCAGATGTCTGAGTACCTGCGTTCTCCTCCTCCTAACCAAGCCGCATCCTCTCTACATTAAATAATTCACGAAGCTAATATTTATCTATCATTTTCAAGGGTTAAAGAGGTCACGTTCAATAATTTTCTAGGAGAGGTTGGATAAGCTTCAACTATTCTGACGTGCTGACTTCTAGGTATTAAGTTCATTAATTTCTTAGATAGCTTTATGTTCGCGTATATTGTGTGAGCTTTCTTGAACGCAAGACCTGATAAAACCAAGTAATTTACTGGTTGAGTGTTCTCATAAGGTGCTTCAATAAATTTAACTAATCCTTCCCTGCTTAAGGTTTCGTAAGGCAATCTCGTTCTCTTAAATCTCCTTATAAGTCTCCTCCTATACTGGTATCTGTCCTTAAATTTTGCGGGACAGTAGTGCACATTTATTGTGAGGCCCTCCTCAAGCACCCAATTCATGATCTGTAAAGCCACCTCCCTAGAACCCTGAACCGTGAGCCCGTCAGTATTCACTCTTAAACCCCTACTCAAGATTCCGGCGTAGTTAGACTCACTAACCTCCATCTCGTTTAAGTTTATGAATCGAACGCCGAGTCTATAACCCTCTTCAACAAGCTTCTTCATCTTGCTGAAATCAGGTAGTACCGGATTCTCTATGCCTGTATTAAAGCCGTAATTTAGTGCTGTCTTCAGAGCATCCCACGAGTGAGGTCCTGTCACGTGTATTCTCAGTTCGTCAAGCCCAGCATCACTTAACTTATCTAGGTGCTCTACCTTAAGATTTCTTCCCGTGGTATACATGTGTACGTGGAATCCTTCCCCGAAAACCTCCTTCAAGTTCTTCACGACCTCGACCACGTCCTCTATGGCAAGGAGAGGGTCCCCACCAGTTATGCCCACGCCCCTAGACCCGGAAGCTAAAACCTCCAAAACGATGTCTTTCACATCCCTTACAGGGACTTCGTTGATATACGATACTCTCTTCCCTCTCCTGAACTCTGATATAGGGCAGTAAAAACATCCCTCACCGCATACTCCTGTAGCAAAGAAGACGCTTTTTAAGCCCTTAATACATAAACTACATCCTTCCGGCAACCTACCTATCCAGCAACCTAAATCACTGCATTTATCGGTGTCCAGTACGTGACCCATTAACTAACCCTTACGTCCAGCTTAAATAACTAGAAAAACCCCGTCCGCTAGCTTCACGGCGTTAGATACGTCAGCAGGGACTCCGACGACTACGGACTTAATCTTATGCAGGTCTTTGATGTCGTGCGCTATCGCCTTATACTCTTCTGAGAGGTAGAGCTTTCCGTCTAGCGGTTCAGCGAACGATATATTCCGCTCTTTCTTATACTTCCATATAGCTGAGTTAGCTATTATTAAGTACTCTATTAACTTCTCGTTACCGCCTAAGTCTCTTAAATCTTCCTCAGTTACTACGGCCTTCCTTAATCCGTCACTAGAGTACATGTTCCTCCATAGGTAGTCCGTAACGAAAGGCATTATGGGGTATAGGGTCTTCAGTATTAGTTTAAACACCTTGTGTAAGACGTATCTAGCCCCGTTCACGTATTTCATGTCGTAATCGCCTAACCCGTAAGCTCGTGACTTAACTGTCTCAAGATAATTTGACGCGAAAACGTCCCAAGCTAGAGCATAGAGCTCGCTTATCGGCCTGAAAACGTCGAGCTCCTCGTAATACTTGAGAACCCTCCTGATTACTGAGATCGCGTACTTAAGCATCGCTCTATCCACGTCCTTCAGGACCGAGTCCTTTAAGGGGGGTTCATCGAAGAACGAGATGAACCTGCCTATGTTGACTAACTTAGTCGCGAAAGCTAGCCCACTCCTAACCACGTCCTCCGACCACCTGTAATCACTACCTAACATACCGGAGATTGCGGCCCAATACCTAAACGCGTCAGCACCGTACTTCTCGATGTACGGCATGGGCGGGACTATGTTGCCGAGGGATTTATGCATCGCCCTACCCTTAGGATCTAAACCCATACCGGAAATCCTGACCCACTTAAACGGCGGCTTCCCCGTAAGTAGCCACACACGTAACGTTGAGTAGTAGAGCCAAGTCCTTATTATGTCATAGCCTTGAGGTCTGAGAGCATGTTCCAGCGCTTTAAGAGCAGCCTCCTTGTTGTCAAGCCACCTAGTCACGTATAGAACGCTAACTGACGAGTCAAACCATGTGTCGAAAGTTCTTGTCTCGCCGACTAGTTCCTCCTTAGGTGCGCCACAGTTAGGGCATTTCTCGTAGGGCGGCGGATCTATCCAAGGCCTCACGTACTCGCCGTACTTACCTAAGATTATGTGACCACACTTCCTACACCTCCATATAGGTATTTCAGTTCCGTAGAATCTGGTTCTGGAGATAGGCCAGTCCATCTTTAATGAAGACACCCAAGCATCAAACTTCACTTTATGCTCGGCGGGCTTAAAGTCCATCATGTTACCTACTCTAAGCACGTCCTCCTTAAAATCCAGCTGCCTTAAGAAAAACTCCCTAACGTGGATGTACTCTACCGGCGTCTTACACCTCCAGCAAACAGGGACCTCATGTCTTAAGTCCTCCTCCCTAACTAAGAAGTTATTCCTACGCAGCTCCTCTACTATAGCTTTCCTAGCCTCCCTAACACTTAACCCTTTAAGAAATCCTGAGTTCTCGTTCATGGTACCGTCCGGGTTGATGAGTATCTTAGGGGTGAGACCCTGCTCTTTAAAGAACCATATATCTCTGGTGTCACCGTAAGAACACATCATAGCTAAGCCGGTCCCGAACTCCGGGTTAGCGTATGTGCTAGGCATTATAGGTATTAGGTTATTGTATAAAGGTACTAACGCGTGCTTCCCTTCAAGATACTTATACCTCGCGTCACTAGGGTGGTAAATAACGGCTCCACAACCGTTAAGTAACTCAGGCCTGGTAGTCGCTATCACCACATCCTCGTTAGTCTCCGCAACTCTGAACTTGATGTAGTATAGCTTACCCTCTTCTTCCTTCGTCTCTATTTCTGCTTCAGCGAGCGAGGTCCTGCACCTAGGGCACCACATGACAGGTCTCTCAGCCTCGTATATGAGGTCCTTACCCCACAAATCTATGAAAGTTGCTTGTGTAAGCCTCCTATACTTAGGGGAGTCAGTCCCGTCAGTCCAGTAATGATATGAGCACCCTAGCCTTTTCCACACCCTGACTAAGGAAGCCTCATACTCGTCTAAAACCCCCTTAACCAACTCAAGAAACTTGAGCCTACCCTCAGGAGTATTAGCTATCTCGTGTGCTGAGATACCGTAACGCTTCTCTACAGCAACCTCAGCAGGCAACCCATTCCTGTCAGCGTAGAAAGGTAGTAGGACCTTATACCCAATCAACCTCAGCGCGCGAGCAACCATATCAATCTGAGCGTAATGAGCTGCCTGACCAACACCCCACTCCCCAGAAGGATACGGTGGTGGTGTGTCTACGACCACGTACCTCTCATCACTTAGAAAATCTATTGAGGGCTCTTCAAACCCTTCCTCCTCCCACCTCTTAAGCAACTCCTCCTCGAGGGAAGGATCCCACCTCTTAATCTTTATTCTCGGCTCTAACGCCACGTAACCACCTATACCATTTAATACGCTAAATTTATTAATCTTTTTAGCACGCGCATAGACTATCATGCTTAAATCACTCACGCGTGGGTGGTGTGCTCGAAAGCTTTATTTATGTCGATAAAATATTTATCGGGATAAATATGTCGGTCAAGGTAGTGTTGCTAGGTGCTGGGTACGTCGCCGCTCACCTAGCTACTGGCCTAGAAAGACTTAAGAAGGGTTTAGTCGAGCCTTACGGAATACCCCTAGCCAAGTATGAGCTCCCGTATAAGCTTAGCGACATAGAGATAGTGGGGGTTTACGACGTTGACGAGAATAAGGTTGGTAAGACACTCTATGATATAGCTAAGGAAGTCATGGGTAACGACTATCCAGTACCTGAAGAACTCAGGAAAGTGATTGTTAGGAGGGGGATAAGGAGGAAGTCTACGGAAGGACTTGACCTGAAGGCTAAGGGGTTAGACGACTTAATGAGCTACGAGGAAAGTCTAAAAACGTTGTTAAGTGAGTGGCTGGAGTTAAGGCCTGACGTGGTAATCAACATAATAACTACTGAGTATGGTGAGGAATACCCTGATAAGTCCGTTGCTCTTGACAGGATCTTGAGTGGCGACGCACCGGCCACGCATTCATACGCTTACGTAGCCGCAACGTACGCTAAGACCGTTGGCGGCGTAGCCTTCGTTAACGCGATACCGACGCCTGTAGCAAACAATCCAGGGCTACTTAAACTTCTTGAAGAGTCCGGTGTCGTGGTATTCGGTGATGACGGAGCTACGGGGGCAACACCCTTAACAGCTGATTTAATAGAGCATCTAGCTGAGAGGAACAGGCTTATAGAGTTCATAGTGCAGTTCAACATTGGAGGTAACACAGACTTCTACGCTCTCACGAGACAGGACAGAAACCATATGAAGGAACTCACTAAGACTAGCATGATAAAGGATATCACTGGCTACGAAGTCCCGGCATTCATAAAGCCTACTGGCTACCTAGAACCCCTCGGAGATAAGAAGTACGTCGCCATGCACATAGAATACGTAAGTTTCAACGGCTTCAGAGACTCTATATACATCAACGCTAGAATAAACGACTCACCGGCCTTAGCAGGCATCTTATGTGATTTAATAAGGCTAGGTAAGATCTCCTTAGATAAAGGGTGGAGAGGGACAGTCTACGAGGTCAACGCATTCTACATGAAGAGGCCAGGACCTCGCGGATCCCCCAACATAGCTAAGAATAAAGCGTATCAACTATTACTCAGTAAGTTCGAATTAGCACATTAAACCCTCGAAACCTTTTAAGAACGTAGAACCTCCTTAAAGGGCTATTTCATAGTTGGTATTTGTAGATAGGTTTATAATGTTTGTTTGGTTTGGGTCTGCTTATGTGATGGGGGCGGTGCTCCAAGCCTGGGCGGGCTGACTCTCAAGGGGTCCGTGTCGTTGACCCCGATGACCCCACCCCAGAAGTAGCAGTGCTACCGATGAAGGAGTGAGCTAGGAGAAAGTCCAAATGCAATAAATACAAAACAACAAGAATGAACATCTAGGGACAAACGGATTAGGAGTCTCCTCACGTTAAAATTTATTTAACAATATCAAAAAATATTTCGGGTCTCGTTAATGAGGGGCGTTCTGGTAGTTCATGCCGGGGCCGGAACTTGGAGGAATGTTGATGAGAAGATTATAAGGAAAGTAGTGTCTGACGCGCTGAAGAGAGGAGCTGACGTTTTAGAGAGCGGGGGTTCCGCTCTTGACGCGGTTGTAGAGGCAACAATCTCGTTAGAGGATTCAGGCGTTCTCAACGCAGGGCTTGGTTCAGTACCTGACTTAACTGGCAAGGTTTCAATGGATGCCGGCGTTATGGATGGCTGGAGTAATCGTGCGGGAGCAGTTGCCGCGGTCATGTACCCTAAGAATCCAGTGCTTTTGGCTCGCAAGGTTCTGGAACTAACGGATCACATCTTGTTGGCCGGTAGCGCTGCTGATGAATTAGCGGCTAGGCTAGGGCTCCTCAAGCATCCGGGACCTTCTGAGAGGGTTAGGAAGCGGTATGAGGAAGTACTTAAGAAAGCTTCTTCAGGTGACGCGATATTCAGGAGAAGTTTTGAGTTAGCTAAGAAGCTAGGATACTTCGATACTGTAGGAGCAGTCGCGCTAGATAAGGATGGCAAGCTAGCGGCTGCCGTATCCACTGGAGGCGTGATTTTAAAGTTTCCGGGACGTGTAGGGGATTCCGCGATTCCTGGAGCCGGGTTCTTCGCTAACAAACACGGTGCTGCAGTAGCTACCGGAATAGGTGAGACGATAATGATGAGCATGCTCTCGCTTAAGGCAGTAAACTTAGTCAGTGAGGGATACCTGGCTGATACTGCGGCACGCCTAGCTATCCAGTACCATACTTCCGTACACGGTAAAGACACTGCCGGTCTCATAGTACTTGATTACAGGGGCAACGCTTACGGCGCTTACAATACTCAGGCCATGCCATGGGGTTACGTGGAGTTAGGGAGGGGGGAACTCGTTATTTCAGGGTTTAAGAAGTCTTAAGTTTCTTGAGGTCTTCCCAGTCTTTATAATTTTTAAGGCTTCGTCACGTAATCCGCGGTCCGTGCTCAATTGGCCCCTAGTAGTGAGGGTGACCATACTTAAAGGTTCTTCCACTCCCCGCACTAACGCGCAAGTATGTATGGCCTCAATCATTACGAGGAGTCCCTTAGTCTTGAGCTTCACGAATAGGTAATCAGCTAACTCCTCAGTGAGTCTTTCCTGGAGTTGTAATCTTCTGGCAAACACGTTAACTACTCTGGCAAACTTACTTAACCCGAACACCTCATCACTCGGCACGTAAACCACGTAAGCGTACCCGTAAAACGGGAGTAGATGATGTTCGCAAACAGACCTAACAGGTATGTTAAGAACCGCGACAAGCCTGTTAGTGCTTACGTAGTTAGCTGAATTCACGTAGAAATACTTTAAGTGCTCGTCCGGGTCTCTCCCATACCCTGATGCCAGTTCCTCAAGCCACATCCTAGCCACACGCTCCGGCGTCTCCCTAAGCTCAGGTCTGTCGGGGTCATCCCCTATAAGTTTTATGAATTCTCTCACGACGCTCTTAAGTTTATCAAGTTTATTATCTAAATCCCCATTACTCACCATATTCAGAACTCATCTCCTGAGCACGTAGTTTAAACTCAACCACTAAGTCCATTCTACGAGCACGCAACGATTTTTTAACCTCATCAACCCTCCTACTCAAGGACACCATATCCTCCTCAGGACTAACCAAGACTGTTGCCACGCCTTGGTAATGCGTGCCGTCAACGTTTCTTAGGCGTAAACTATCTAAACTCAAGTTATTCTTACTAAACTCCTCTCTAACAATCTTCGTCACATCTGGTGATGGAGCTCTATCACCAACGTATTCCATAACCTCGGAGAAGACATTCCTTAACTCGTAAAAAATGTATAGTGTGAGGAATAGAGCACCAACATAATCTATCAAGTAGCTAAGTAGGGCACCTGCGAGAGAAGATGTAATGACTACCGCACCCTCAATTAACTCACTAATCGTGAACTTAGAGTAATGTGTGAACACTCCTCTCAGCCTCCTAGAAATCGCTATCGCGATTAAGTAGCATGAGACTCCTAAGAAAGCCATCATGGGGGCTCCTAGTGACACCGTATACTCCCTTAACTCAGCTAATCTAAGCGTTACTATGCCCGCTACGAAGGAGTAAATCATTAAGGTAGATATGGAACCCCCGAAAGCTAGCTTGTAGTGACCGAAATGATGGTCCTCGTCAGGAGGTTTGAGACTGTCCCTCCAATACCTCACAGCTAACAATAACGCCATTAAATTCGCTATGGAGGTCATGGCATCAACGAAAACAGCCTTAGAACCGTAGAGGACACCGCCCAAAATCTTGAAAACCCCTCCTAAACCTGAGAAGAGGATCGTTAAGGTCAGCATGCTCCAGCTATTCAGTGAGTACCCACCCCAGAATAGAGGAGGACTAAAAGACCTTTAAGCTTTTCCAACCCTTAAATCCTTATCTTAAGAGATTTCCTAAGTTCATCAACTATCATGACCGGCACGGAGGTCAGCAACGCTAGGAGAAGGAGCTCCGGATACAATTCGGCGGTCTTGAAGACTGACGCGAGTTGCGGCACGTATACTGTGCTCATCAACAAAGCTAGTGAAGCACTTAATGATGGGATAAGCCATTTATTGAAGGGTCTGAACCAGAAATGAAGGGCTTCAGATCTTGACGCAAGCGCTCTTCCGAACTCGCTCATCCCGAGAGCTACGAATACTAACGTCCTAGCCAAGCTTATATCTACGTAGGTGCTGAGGGCGAACTTGTATATACCTAGGTTTACGAGCCCTATTAGAGAACCGAGTAACGCAAAATACGCTACCTTCCTGTTAGTCAAAAAAGAAGCTTGTTTCTTTCTTGGAGGTCTCCTCATTAAGTCGGGCTCAGGAGGCTCTGTGCTGAGAGCTAGAGCCGGTAGAGCGTCTGTCGTGACATTTATCCATAATAGCTGCGCCGGGGTTAGCGGTGAGGGGAGCGCAACCAGCTCAGCCGACAGTATCGTCGCTATCTCACCTAAATTAGCGGGCAGTAAGTAGTTTATAGGCTTCTTAAGATTCTCAAATATTATCCTACCTTCCTTAACGGCCGTAGCTATGGTAACGAAATTGTCATCCTTGATAACCAGTTTAGACACTTCCTTAGCTACGTCAGTTCCTTTAATACCCATAGCTATCCCTAAGTCAGCTTCTTTAAGTGCTAACGCGTCGTTAACTCCGTCCCCGGTCATGGCGACTACGTGCCCCCTAGCTTGAAGAGCTTTAACAACCCTCCTCTTATGCTCTGGTGTTACCCTAGCTAATATGACGACCTCATCTATTACCTTCTCTAACTCAGCATCACTCATGCTATCTAAGTTCTTGCCCTCAAGCACTAAACCGTTATCAAGCCCTATCAAACGTCCTATTGCTTCTGCGGTTAATCTGTGGTCGCCGGTTATCATGATTGTTTTTATGCCTGCCCTACGCAACTCCTCCACAGCTTCCTTAACACCTTCTCTTGGGGGATCGATGATGCCCATAACTGATAAGAAGGTATATTCCTTTTCTATTTCCTCAACACCTTGCTCAAGGACATCAGGATTTACTAGCTTATAGGCAACACCATACGTTCTAAAGCCTTGAGACGCTATTGACTCTATGTACTCGTTTATTTCCCTCCTTAAACCATCGTCGAGTGGTTTGAGGTCGCCGTCAATCACGACGTGGCTCGAGAGGTTGAGGAGTGTTTCGGAAGCTCCTGAAGACACGACTAGACACTCGTTATCGCCGAGCTTGTGTATCGTGGTCTTCCTCTTCCTAAACCTATCGAACGGGATGACCTTAACGAGCTTAGTGTTTCTCCTTAAATCCTCAACCCTCTCCTTACCTAAAATCTTGTAAGCGAGTACTAAGGCAGCCCCCTCCGTGGGGGATCCCTTAATCCTCCACACACCGTTGTCATAGAATAAGCTAGCGTCTTCAGCGATGTGTGCGACCAAGTACTCAGCTAGTTTCTCAAGCTCCCTACTCACAACAGCCTTACTCTCTGAGTCGTTAATGATCACCTCACCCACAGGCTCGAATCCCTCACCCCCTACCCCGAGCTCTACACCGCTAATCCAGACTTTCTTGATTGTCATCTCACCCTTAGTTATAGTCCCGGTCTTATCTGACGCTACAATATCGCAAGCCCCTAAAGTCTCTATAGCTCCTAACTCCCTCACAATCACGTTCTTCTTCGACATCCTGTAAGCTCCTAAAGCAAGTACTGACGTAGCTATTGCCGGCAGACCCTCAGGTATGGCTGCCACGGCCAGCGCGACAGCTATTAGGAGCGACTCTATTAAGGGCTCCCTAACCACCAAGTATGAGATACCGAAAACTAAGACGCTTATACCCAGTATTATAGTTCCGAGCTTCTTACCGAGCCTGTCAAGCTCTTCCTCAAGTAGCGTCTTCTTTTCTTTTATCTCACCAAGCTTCACAGCTATCTTACCTAACTCGGTCCTAGACCCGGTCGCTACCACGACCCCCTTACACTTACCGGAGTATATGTAGGTTCCCATGAACAACATGTTAGTTCTTGAGTGAATACTTGTTTCCTCGGGCAGCACGACCGAGTGGTCTTTCAGAACGGGCTCGGATTCCCCGGTAAGAGGAGACTCATCAACTCTTAAGTTCACGGAATCCACGAGCCTGATATCCGCGGGGACCTTATCACCCTCGTTAAGGAGGACCACGTCGCCCGGCACTAACTTTGTTGAAGGAACTACGACGATGTCCCCGTCCCTAATAACCTTAACCTCAGAAACTACGAGTTTTTTCAGTGCTTCTATAGCTTTCTCAGCTCTGAACTCTTGAAGAAAGCCTGAAACCCCCATGATGAGTACTATGAGGAGTATAGCTAAGGCATCAACCAACTCACCTAAAAAACCTGAGATTAGCGTAGCTACCAGCAAAATCACTATCAGAAAATTAGTGAATTGCTTAAGGAATAACTTGATCGGAGACCTAGGTTTGCCTCTTAACTCGTTGAGACCATATATGCTAAGCCTCCTCTCAACCTCACTCGATGATAGTCCTCCCGGGCCGGTGCTCAACTCCCTGAAGACTTCCTCAACCTTCTTCGAATGCCATGACATCCCGGTTTCCTAATTCTAAAGAATTAGAGTACGCTTAAAAATCACGAATGATACTTAGACTTGAGTGAACGCGTTGAAGGAGACGTTGGTAAATGTGGCTAGGAAGGTGGCTGAGTACCTAACCGAGGCCCGCCGCCCCTCCGCAGTAATTAAAGTCAACTCATCAGGAGATACTAGTAAGGTCTTTGATTTAGAGTCTGAGAACATAATCTTTGAAGAATTAAGGAAGAGAATCAAGGACTGCTTTCTCTTCGTGAGTGAGGAATCTGGAGTTCGTCGATTCTGTGAGGAGCCTGAGTGGGTTTTCGTGGTAGATCCTGTAGACGGGTCAATGAATTACGACGCTCAAATACCTTGGGTCTCTATATCGATAGCCGCGGCACCGCTAAGGGGCGGGGAGCCGACAATAGGGGACGTTTCACACGCAGTAGTATACGATGTTTTCCGCAAAATAGACTACAGCTATGATTTAAGGGAGGGCGTGACCGTCGGCGGGGTGTCAGCAAGTAGGAGGTCGAAGCCCCCTGGAGTCGTGTTAGGGTATTTCGAAACACCTGACTCATACAAGATAATCCCGTATTACTGGGCGGTAAGAGGTGCGCGCGCTAGCTTAAGATCGTTAGGTAGTGCCGCGCTAGACATAGTGTACGTGGGGCTAGGCAACGCCGAAACATTCATTGATACGAGGGCTAAGCTAAGGAACGTTGATGTGGCAGCCGCGTTAAAGATAGCGTCAGTCCTCGGAGCCAAAGCTAAGTTATGTAACGGTCTTAACGCGCTCTCAGTACCTCTGAAAGAGATCGTCGGGATCGAGTGTCTTTTGGTAGGGTATGATGAAGATTACTTAAGCAAGCTTGGCAGAGCGTATCTCGAGAGCCGAACTTAAAGAATTAAAAATAAAAAGCTTCAGGTTAATTAGGGTCTCTCCAAACTCAAACTGTGGGTTTATAGACTAGCTTCCTCAGAGCTCTTACTCTTAGTTCCCTAGCTACCTCGGCCGTAGTACCCCATGCTATAGCTCTAGTCGGGCACATGGACACGCATCCAGGCGTTAAACCCTCAGCCCTTAAAGGATTACACAAGTCACACTTAGTTGCAAACCCAGGCGGTATTATCTCCGGGATACCGAAGGGGCAAGCCGCTAAACACGCTGAACACCCTATACACTTAGAAATATCTACTAAGACCGCACCGTCCCTGTCTTTATGCATAGCTCCGGTAGGGCAGGCCGTAATGCAGGGTGCTTTAGCGCAGTGAAAGCATGATATAGGTTTATTAAGACCTCCACCTATATCATAGAGTTTTATGTAGCCACTACCCTCATGTAGGAACGAGCACACCTCCTCACAGGTGTAGCAACCTATGCATACGTCATAGTTTATCACTCTATTCATACCACCATACTTACCGAAGGTTTCTAAATCCACATCACATCACCTTCTTAGCTCTTAAGAAATGATCTAGGTGTGTAGCCGCTTTCAAGCCACTCCCGATCGCTTTACCAATCATTGAAGGTCCCGTAACCACGTCTCCGGCGGCGAAGACCTTCTCAACCCCGGTCTGCATCATCTCATTAACTATTATGGTTCTCCTCTTCGGATCCGCCTTAATACCGTCGCATTCCGTGCTCAGCGGCGGGGTCGGTATCTCGCCTACAGCAGCTAAGACTAAGTCTGCCTCGATTACGTGTTCCGTTCCGGGCACTGGGACTGGCCTAGGTCTTCCGGTCTCGTCAGGCTCACCCAATTTCATCTTAACGAACTCCACCCCAACCACCCTATCATTCGAGACCACGACTTTAGTTGGTTGAATAAGCTCCACCCACTTAACACCCTCAGAAACTACTCTACGCACCTCGTACTCGCCTGCAGGAGCTTCCTTAATAGTTCTCCGGTAGGTTAAGTAGACCTCCTTAGCCCCCTTCATTAAAGAGACCTCCGCAGCGTCTATCGCGCTATACCCTCCACCAATGACAACAACCTTATTACCTACGGGGGGTTTATGCGTTGAGTAGCCTAACTCGTACACCCACCAACCATAGACGTATTCCAGAGCTGAGAAAACTCCTTTAGCGTTATCTCCCGGTACGCCCAATCTCCTCGAAGACCATATACCTGTAGTCAATAATAGAGCGTCGTAGTCGTCTACGAGCTTTTTTAGATCGATTACATTGCTAACGAATTCATCCCCCTCATCGTGTCTAGGCTCGCCGCAGAAGACCTTAGTCCTATAACTAAACTTAACACTGAAATTCTTTTCAAGGTCTTCAACACCTTCTAAGACGCTGTCTCTAGGTATCCTGTAGGGTGGGATGCCGAACATCATCATGCCCCCTGCAAGAGGAAGTTTTTCGTAAACATCTACCTCATAACCCTGACAAACTAAGTAGCCTGTAGCCGCTAAACCGGCTGGACCCCCTCCTACGACAGCTACCTTACCCCTACCCCCCTGACCCTTCTTACACATGAAAGCGAACTTCATCCCACTCATCACCTACTAAATCATTTTGGAAGCATAATTAATTTGACGTAAGAATTCTCAACCCTCTTTCCAGAGAGTTTCTCAACTAACTCTATGTCGCTAACCCTGACCTCCCCTTTCTTGATTAAATTATCTATTATCTGAGCCGGTAACATGCTCCTAACATGATCTAACTCTACGAGATCCATGTCCTCACACACAGAGTACGGGGCTACGTGATGTCTCGGAATAACAGCTCCTGAACCATGTTCAACACAATAGTATATCTTAACCTTCAACGGCTGACACCCTCCTACGTTTAGATTTAGGTTGTAGAAGACCTAGCAAGACCGCAACTCCATAAATGATTGCTTCAGGTCTTACCGGACACCCAGGGACGTAAACAATCCTGTCTACCTCTACTCCAGCGTCTTTAAGGATTTTCTCTATTCGTGGGTACCCTCCTAGGGTTGCGTAGGTGTTGAACCATATCCCTCCCCCAACACCACACGAACCTAGAGCTAGCACTAGTCTAGGTCTCGGCATAGCCTTAATAGCTCTTACCACCTTGCCTATAGTCTTAATGGTTACAGGTCCTGTGAGTAGTATGAGATCCGCGTGTCTAGGGGAACCCACCAACTTAATACCGAATCTTTCAACGTCGAAGTAAGGTGTTAGGACGTCTAAGACTTCAATATCGCACCCGTTACAGCTGCCGGTGTTTAGGTGGAAGACCCACACGCTCCTCTTAAGCTTAATAAAGACTTCCTCAAGCTTGTTGAGAGTGAACTCAGATAGTGTTAAGTCGAGCTTCCCCCCGTCACTCACCGCTAACACCCACCACCTTACTCCCGATCTTACGAGCGGTTAGCTTCTTCCTGCACTCAGGACATACTGTGAGGAGGTCTTCAGGCACTTTATTATCTATTCTCTTCTCAATCTCCTTAACGAACTTCACCGTAGTGAAAGGCTTGCCGCAAATCCTGCATTTAACGGTTGTGTGTACTACCTCGTCGTAGAGATCCTCCAACTCCCACGTAGCTAGCTCAAATTCTTTTGAAATTGTTATGGCTTTTTGCGGACATACGTACGCGCACATACCGCAAAAGATGCACCTACCTTCAAAATACTTGAGCACTATCTCATCGCCCTCATACCCTAGGGTCAACGCTTTGGGGGGACATATCCTAGTGCAGGCACCACACCCCACGCACTTAACCGGGTCTACCTCTATCTTGCCTCTGAATTCCGGCGTGACTAGCGGTGATTCGAAAGGATATTTTCTCGTAGCCGTTCCTTCACGAACAGATATGGAGAGCATCTTAAGGAACTTAACCATTCCTACGCACCCTCCTGGAAATAGCTTCTATAGGTAACGTCTTAACACTACCTGATCTTAAGTTTATGATTACAGCTCTATCAGTGCATGAGAAGCAAGGATCTATGCTAGCTATAGTTAGCGGCGCGTCAGCTAAGTCAACTCCCTTAAGCATTATAGGGACTGCTTGGAGATTCTGGTAAGTCGGCGCCCTAACCCTCCACCTGTACGGGCCGTAAAGATCCGTTAGAACGACGTGTATGACCTCACCCCTGGGAGCTTCTACAGCGCCAATCCCTAACCTCATTGGTTGAGGTTCCCATTTCTCAGCTTTTATGGGGCCGCCCGGCATCATATCCACGAGTTGCTCGATAATACTTATACTCTCGAAAACCTCGTCTATCCTGACAAGAGTTCTAGCTAAGTTATCGCCTTCAGTGTAGACAGGCACCTTAAAACTAACGTAGTGGTAAGCAGCGTATGTGTAATCCTTTCTTACATCCCTTGCTAGACCGGAGCCGCGGACAGTGGGACCTACCAGGGAATAAGCCCTTGCCTCACCCCTAGGCAATATCCCCGTACCGGTAAGCCTCGCCTTAACTTGTGGCACGCTCGTCGCAACATCTACGAGTTCCTTAAACTCTTTCTTCAGGGCATTCAAAGTCTCCTTAATTTTAGGTATCTTATCTTTATCGATGTCTTTCTTGACCCCGCCAACCAAGTCTATGCCGTAAGTCTTCCTACTACCCGTTAGTAGTTCTGCTAAAACCATGACTTTCTCCCTGATTCTCCAGGCATGCATGAAGCCCGTATCATAACCTAGTAGATGGAGTGCTACGCCGAGCCATAAGAGGTGGCTGTGAAGCCTCTCGACCTCGAGAACTATGGATCTTATGAAGTGCGCCCTCTCAGGCACTTCTATCCCCAGCGCATCCTCCACCGCCTGAACATAGCTAGTTGAGTGGACGAAACCGCAAATACCGCAAATACGTTCAGCCAGGAACGGGACTTGATCATACTTCATGCTCTCCGCCAGCTTCTCTATACCTCTATGAACCATGAACCCAACGTATCTCGCATCAACTACTTTCTCCCCCCTAACATATAACTCGAAGTATTCGGGTTCGTGGAGTGCCGGGTGGTAGGGGCCGATAGGTATTCTCACAACCTCCTCTACCTCCAGCTCAGAAACCCGGGACACTAACTGGGGTTGATACATCTTCTTTAACTCTTCTACGCTAACTTCTTTCCTTAGCGGGTAGAGATCCTCAGGCCAGTCCTCAGGCAAGACCAACCTACTCATCTGCCTACCGTTAAATTCTATCCCTAGGAGGTCGTGCGCTTCCAGCTCATACCAATCAGAGGCTCTGAAGAGATCACTTATAGTGTCTACCTTAACACCCTCCACCACGGGGACCTCGAAAACTAGGTTTGTCCCCTCATTATCTATCCCGAACACGTAGTAAAGCTTTAAAAAGCCTTCCCTAGACCTCTCATCCGAGGCCGCTATAGTTCTGAGGTATAGGTCATGTTCCTTATAAATACTTTCGAGAGCTGTTCGCAGGCAGTTAGCCTTAATCACTACCTTAATGGTGATATTCCTCCTACTTAAGTCAAGCACTGAATCCTTACAAACCTCAAGTATCTTAGATAATATCACGCGGCTTCTGTGACCCCTAGATAATTCCTCGATTAACTCGCTGTAATCATGACTCATGTTCTCCTACCCTCTTATTACTATGTTATTTACGTTTAAATACCAATCCATGTAAAAATCACCAAAACAATTAAAACAAGTAGATAGTACATGAATAAGGTTCTCACACCTATGTCTACACGTGTCCTACCCAAGAGGGTAGCTACCACCCCGTAAGCCAAGTAAACACACGCCGATAATAGTAGTGTTACCGGGAAAACAGCCGGTATTGGGGGGAAAACAGCCGTGAACGGGGCGGTGAGAGCTACAGCTACTAGGAGTGACAAGACGTACCTGGCTAGTAGGTGTGCGTATATGTAGAAGCCGAGTATTTTACCACTAAACTCGATGATAGTTCCTGAAGCTAACTCAGGTTCTGCTTCGTGGATATCGAAGGGTAAGCGACCGCTGCTGACGTAGGTAGCTACGATCAAGATAGCTAAGCTCAGCAAGTACGTAGCGAGTGTTGGAATCGAGTAATTAGTTACTAGCCTAAGTCCTAGGAGGATCGATAAAACACTGCCGATGACTAGCCCGAGTTCATTAAGTATTGTCAGGAGTATGTTCCTATAACTACCTATTAACGCGAAGGGGTTGGAGGTCGTAGCTGAAGCTACTAAACCCAGACTATGTGAGGCGGCCACGAAGACTAGGAGCATCGCTAAAACTATGAAGTCTATGTTGATAGACAGGGTTAGCGCTACGTAAACCACCGCGTAGAGCGCTATCAGCGTTATTATCAGGGAGAGCATCAAGAGGAAAGCCGCGGATTCACCACTGATGGGTATTTTAAGTTCTTTAACGCCTAGTTTGAGTAGGTCGTACCAAGTCTGAAGAAATGTTGGTGGTCCGAACCTACTCTGTATCTTAGCCCGAATTTTTCTCTCAATACCGTCTAGTAGTGGGGGTAGGAAAGTGAGTACGGAAGTGAATAGGAGGGAGAGGAGGATTGTTAAGGCCTCCATGCCAGGAACACCATGAGTAGCATTGCGAAAACTACGAGTAGGTTCATGTAGAGTGAGGTGAAGGATAAGGCGTCTTCGATAGCTGAAGTTAAGTCTATTAAGTCCTTAACGAATGCTTTGTAGTACTTGTAGAGCTTGCTCTCACTAAAGCTAAACACCATGTACGCGCGGCTAGCGAGATCAAGTAATCGGCGTGTGAAAGTTTCTTCCCTACCCTCAAAGCTCTGACCCATATCGTAGTAGAAACTCATCTTAACTGCTGAGGGGACTAGTCTCCTCAAGTACTTACGCAGTATGTCACTAAGTCTACTCATAACAGACGCTGACTCGGAACTCAAGGCATTACACCACCTAACCAAGACTCTTCTCTAGCACTCTTCTTAAAGTAGGTGTAGGTATAGTATATGAGTGCCGCCATCATCACCGTAGTTAAACCTAGCGGAGCCACGTAGAGCATGTCTAGTGAAGTCAACCCGATTATCGCTGTGGAGACGTAGATGGGCAGCGTTAACGCGATGTTAAGTATTGAGAGACATAACTCAGAGTTTTCAGTACCTGTGTTCGGCTTAAGTTCTTTAGGTTTGCTAGGTGAGGTGGACCCCCAGTAAACAGTTATGTATCTTAAGCCGTAAGCGACTGCTAGGGCAGCACCTAGAGCCGCGATAATTAGGAGTAACACAGCCGCAGTTATTGACGCTTGATATATTGATGCTAGACCCGCTAGTAGGAGTATCTTACCTAAGAAGCCTAGCGTTGGGGGAGTACCTATTAGTGAGAGGATGGAGAGGAGAGCTGTTAAGGTGGGCTTACTAGCTATTCTGGCGACATACCCTAGCTTACTTAAGTCTCTAGTATGCGTCATTATCTCAACAGTGCCTGAATTCATGAATAGTGAGGCCTTAAAAACTGCGTGAGCTATAGAGTACGTTAGTGCTGCAGTGAGGAGCAGGTCTACCTTGAAAGCACCGTAAGAAGCCAGCGCTATAGTTATTAAGCTAGTGTTTTCGATGGTGCTGTAAGCCAGGATCCTCTTGATATCTGCTTGTATGAGAGCTTGTAAACCCCCATATACGACGGTCAGTGACGCGAAAACCAGTAGTGCGTAATACACGTACATAGACTCAATAGAGGGTAATATCAAGTAAAATCCATACACACCCATCTTAACCATCACTCCAGACAAGATCGCTGATGCTGGGGCAGGCGCTAATGAGTGAGCGTCAGGCAACCAGAAGTGTAGCGGTGCTACAGCGGCTTTCGCTAGTAAGCCAATAGCTACTATTAAGTGAAATACCGGATTAACGCCTGTTAAGTAATAACCTAACTCGTTAAGAGGTAATTGAAGTGTTCCGACGAAACCCAACCTCATGGCTACAATTCCAAGTATTGTGAGGAGAGCGATGTCTGCTGGAACCATGGAGACGAGCAAGTACCTAAGCCCTGCCACCAGAGTTCTCCTCTCCACCTCAAAAACTATCGCGAAGAACCCGATTATCTCAGCAAAAAGCCAGAACATCACGAAACTCATTAAATTCTCCGATATGAAGACTAGGTAAACACTTAAAGCAAATAAGTCTATCAATATCGTTAAGTTCCTCCCAGGATACTTGTGATGCTCATAGTGCACCGTGTACGGCGTTACGAAGAGAGCAACTATCGAAGCTAGTAACGCGAACAAGCCTTTAATAAAGCTTACTGGTTGACTAACTAATAGTATTGAGTAGAGTAACATCACTAGGGGGGAGCAGTACCTCACGACTAGCGAAATACGTGAGTATCTAGACCTAATCGCGTTACCTATAATGTAGAGTGTGAATGAGGTGAACGCGACGACGTAAGGATACATCCACGCATCTATCAATTTTCCCTACCCCCATATTGGTATTTTGCCTCAGCGTTTAAAAAGGTATAAGTATTTGCTCCCATATATAAGGACATACTCAAATTATTTAAATCCATTCAACCACCCCCAAGAATCTTACTTAATTCACTTACTGAGTTAACGTACTTACTTAAACCGTCAACGCTTAACAAGTCTTTCGCGTGACTCATTAATTCGTTGATTATAGCTCCCTGAGCGATCACGATCCCTAAAACCAGGAGTGACGCGGCTAAGATTAAGAGTATTAATGTTGGGATGAGTAAGCGGTCTCGAGCACCACCCTCCTCAGAACCCCTCCCCACAACCAGCGTGTAAATGACTTTGAAGTAGCCGAGAGCAGAAATTCCTGAGATGACGACTATGGATATAGCGTGTAGGGGTAGACCAGCGTTCATCAACGCAGTAAACATCACGAATTTGCTGAAGAACCCCGCTAACGGCACAACGCCTAACAAGCTTAGGAAGCCTATTATTATGGGTATCGTGATTAGGGGGTACTTATTACCCACGCCCTGCATCTTAGCCAGGTTAGTGGAGCCTACTACTATGGAGATAGTTCCTAAACCTATGAAGAGCATGAACTCGCCGATAGCGTGTGTTATCATGTGGAGTAAGACACCGCTTAAAGCCTCTGCCGATATACTTAGAGGTACTCTAGAAACTAGGGCGCCGAAGGAAGTAAATATTATACCTATGTGACTTATCGTCGAGTAAGTAAGTAATCTCTTCACGTTTTTCTGAGGGAACATGAGTAGAGCTCCTAGATACCCTGTCACCAAGCCCAGAAAACTCAACACGATTAATATGAGGTCTCTGAAAGCAATACCCCATAGAGGAAACGCTAGCACAGCGCTATAAGCCGTGAATAGAGTTATAAAAAGTCTTATAACACCGTAGGTACCGACCTTATCAACTATGCCTGCAAACAACGCCGAGACTGGGGTGGGTGACTCCGCGTAGGCGCTGGGCATCCAGTAATTGTTGGGGAATACCCCGGCCTCAAAATTAAGTGCCCACAACATTAGAGCTACCGCTAGAGCGGAGCTTATGAACACGTTACCATAACACCACTCACCAACGCATTTCCCGGACCAGATCTCCAAGTACTCGGAAGCTAGTTGAGGGTCTTGATGAGTCTTAACTATCAAGTCAGCAATATTCACTGTCCCAAAGGACGCGTAAATAAAGATAACGCCGAAGAAAAATAGCATGGTGGCTAGAGCCCCTATGAAGCTGTAAGCCATGGAGGCTTCAATAGCCCACTTCCTCCTCCTAAAGAACGCTACTAACGCGTAGGAAGAGACGCTGAGTACCTCGAGCATCACGAAGAAATTAAAGAGATCACCAGTGTATAGACAACCGAGCACTCCGGCTAACAGTAAGAGGATTAGCGTTGAAAGCCACTCATACCCGGACTCAATCTTACTAAAATACCAGTAAGTGTAGAGTGATGAGAAGAAGAATAGCGTAGCGGCTAGGAAGCCTAAGATACCGTTAAGAGAGTCAACGACGTATACTATGCCTAGAGGCGGTGGCCACCCGCCGAAGGAATACGTTAGGACATTACCTTTCATGACTTCCAGTAAGTTGGTCAGGGTTAGAACAACCACGAAGAAGGTGGTCGCCGTGGTTGCTGTGGCGTAGAGAACGCGGGACTTAAACCTAAGTGTTAGGATAGGCAATATGAAAGCAACTAAGACAGGCACCACAGTCACTAAACCAACCGAGGACTCATTCATTTAACCCACCTAATCAAAGATTTTCAAAGCATACTTATCAAAAACCTCGCTCACTTCCTTGTACGACTCCTCCGGCGACGTTGTTTTCGCGTATATCCAGTGAACATATATGTTTCCTTTCTCCTTATTAAGATCGACTACGACAGTACCGGGTGTGTTAGTTATTGAAAGAGAAACCAGGGTTATCCCATAATCGTTTCTCGTCTTAATAGGCATCTTAACTATAGCGGGTCTTAAGTCTAGTTTAGGGCTTAGACTCAACCTTATCAGGAGTAGGTGCGCCCTAACCTCATCTATGAAGAAATATCTAAAAGCAAACCTGGCTAAGTTGGCAAACCTCCTTAAACTCAGACTTTTCCTCCAGTCCTCTATCAATAAGCTCGATGTAAGTACACCTACGATCACAGCAACTAAGACTCCCGTGATTATGTCGTAAAGTCTTAATGACCCAGTATACACTATGTAGATAATGAATGAGAGTAGCGCCGGGACTATAGACCTATACAGCCTCTTCATGTATATACACCCTCTTACCCCTACCTATCTCATCCACGTTCACGGTCTTGAAGTGGTAACTCACTTGGAGAACTATAGTTGTCAGGAAGAGTGTTACGGCGAGACCTATGACTATCGCTGTTAAGACGAAGGCTTGCGGTAACGGGTCTACAGATCTCTCAACAAACTCTCTAAGAGTTTCTGGGGTGGGACTCAGGTCTGTTAAGACCGGTGGCTGGAGTAGGAGTCCGGGTCTCCAAAGCTTGTAACCAACTAAGATAGTGAACATGTTAACCGTGTCCTGGAATATCGTTAATGCGATGAGCTTCTTTACTAGGTTAGTCTTTGAGACCACACCGTAGAGTGATATCGCTACGTTGAAGTAGAGGGATATTACAGTTAGCATGAACATGAATTTAATTAACTCAATATCCAAGCTCCTCACCCTCGAGTTCCTTACGTAGCGTCTCATCTTTACTAAGTAGTATGGTGAAAACTAGGGTAAACCCGCTAGCAACAGCTAGGAACTCGAAGAGGTTATAGAAGAATAGTGAGCCACCTAACGGGACGTCTAGTAAGTATGACGGGTATGAGAGTGTTGAGACTGTCTTGGCTTGATTCTGGAAAACATATCCTTGAGTACCGGTCAAGAAGCCTAAGATCAAGAGAGCTACGGACGTAAAACCTAGTAGAGCTAAGGAGGCGTTCCTCACGGTGAGCAACTTACCATAGGATATCCTCCTCTCGATAAAGAACTGCTTACCGAAGACTACTAGCAAGAGTAGGGGGGCTACCGAAGCTATCGCCCCGCCCTGAAACCCCCCGCCAGGCGTTAAGTGCCCGTGAAGAGCTGTTGAAGCCGCCACAGTCAATATTGCTAGGGTCACTATAGCGGTGACTCTCTTGACGACTAAGCTTAACCCAACACTACCAACAAACTCAGGTACTTTAGAAACACTCCGGAATAGAGTTAGTGCAGCGAGTATCGCACCATAGAAAACAACTGTCTCAAAGAGGGTGTCTAGTCCTCTGTAATCCCAGACTATAGCGGTTACGGCTTCAGGTGACGCCGTCCACAACCAGGTAATTCCCTGATTATATGTCAGGTTTAGGTAATTACTCGCTATAGCCCTAACATCTTGAGGTGGTAGGTCTCCCAGTCCACCAGAGTAGGTGAGGTATGTGAGTGCTAATATGATTATAACGAGTAATGACGCGAAAATGAAGTCTCTCAACATTAAGTCATCACCTCGTACCTACCTACCTTCTTAACGAGGAGTATGATTATTAGGGGGTAAATCCCTACAGCTACCGCAACATACACTAAGACTATGTCAGGAGCTAGTAGGAGGAAGTAGATTAACGCGTAAGCAGTGCTCTGAACAGATGAGAAGACCACGGCGTACATTAGGTCTTTAGTCCTGATAGTGAGGAAGGTGAAGAGCACTGAGGAGAGGGCAGAGAGACCCATAATCAAGAAGACTAAGTCGACGTAATCCATCATATCTCACCCTTACCTCTATCCTCCTCGAGATGGTCAACAATTATGGGTTTCGTGGGTGCTGCCTTAGCTCTGTGTGTGGCTCTAGCTAGGGCGTGACTTCCCGCACCAGCAAGTAGCAACTCTATGAAGGCGATGACTAGTGAAGCACCGCATAAGAACCACCTGTAAGAACCTAGGAAGTCAGAACCCGCAGCTACTAAAGCAACCCCGATTATGGGCAGGAAAGCACCACCTATACTACCTACGGTGGCTGCGTGCAGTCTTGTGTAGAAGTTAGGGAATCTTAACATAGCTATTGAAGCTACTAAATCGAAGAAAACCCCGATAGTTATCAGGGATTGACCCACTATAACTAATAACCACTCAATCAACGTAGTCATAAGCTAAACACCCAGCTCCCTCGCTTCAAGATATTTAGCTACGTAAATGTCTAGAGAGAATATCCATAATATCAGAACAACCCCGCTGACTATAAGTATGGGGGACTTCAAAACTATTGTTAAGACGGTCATGAACGCTGCTAGATCATACCCTAACGCGTCAACAGCTAAGACCCTATCAGATAATGTAGGCCCCTTAATTATTCTGACCATATATAAGAGAAACGCTATGAAGTAGGGGATCATGAGCATAGTGAGATATGTGGTCACCAACCATTCTAGGTCAGGCATTAGATCCAGCCCAAATTAAAGAAGTGGGACGCCTTTTTAAGTATTCCCTGACTAGTATTAACTTACTTCCAAAACCACGTTTCTCTTAACTAGCTCATCTATTATGAACTCGTATGTCTTGCTATTCATCCCAAGGTATTCTGGGGGGATTACTCCTGCCCCCACGTAATTCTTTAGAACCAGACGTGTGATTAAGGCGGTCATATAGCCTGTCACGCGAGACATGGATGTGAAGCCTTCCCTGTACTCGTCATACATGAAAAACCTGATCTCTTTTTCACCACTCCTGCCGTAAACCTCCATCACGGAGAAATCCGGTGAGTCATAAGTCATCACAGGTATTAATAACTTCATAGTAGTCTCTACGAACTCATCTCTGAAAAAGCCCAACTCTTTTAAAATCTTCATCCTAGTTAGGTGGCCGGGCCACCTGAGGGTATACTCAATCAAGTTTCTAGCTTTAATGGTGCTCAACAGCGTTCTCAGACCGTCTGTAGGGAATCTCTCGAACTTGAAGTTCCTTATGCTCACCTCCTCAATAACTTCCAGAGGGTCTCTCATCACTAGCTTACCGTTTACTACACACCTGGCTGGACGCAGGTATTCTTCTATTAAGTCTTTAGGGGAGAAAAGCACCTGATGGTACAGGGGTGGTCTGGGCTCCTTAGGCAAGCCACCAACGTTTATGATAGCTTCGTCTAAGACGCCTAACCTGCTCTGCACGTACCCGACTAAGACGTTGCTAAGTCCTGGCGCGAACCCTGCGTCCACAACGATGCTTACTCCTCGTCGTATAGCTTCGTCGTTTAGGGGAAGCGGGTCTTCAGGCATGAAAGACACGTCAACAAGATCACGCCCCGCAACCAAAGCCTTCCTAAGTATTTTGAAGCCGAGAAAACCGGGTAGCGCGTTAACTATAACGTCATAATCTCTAAGTATTTCCTCAAGTACTTCGTCTTTAGACAAGTCTAGCTTAAGCGTCTTAGCAAACCCCTCGACCTTCTTTAACCTAGTCTCATCCCTGTCCACAACCGTAACCTCAAAATCACTACTTAAATCATACGCTGTTAGAGTCCCCACGCTACCAGAACCCAATACTAAAACTTTCATGACGTAACCCTCGTGTAAAATATTTCAGGGATCTAAAATAAATTTTAAAGTATACTCACGACCGAAAGCCCGCATTGCAGAGCGGGAATCTCCAACGAGA
>Ga0185307_1000088_pt1 | contig 63975 bp, 66 predicted proteins | sample LHCtaG_FD_128010 | JGI IMG/M metagenome (GOLD analysis project Ga0185307, IMG submission 128010) | Hot spring microbial communities from Little Hot Creek, USA to study Microbial Dark Matter (Phase II) - LHC4sed_matched (SPADES... | ecosystem: Environmental > Aquatic > Thermal springs > Hot... | reverse complement strand
AACTAGAAGATAAACACTTAAAAATGAGTGAAACAGTAAAAATCTTAAACCGAGCCGCGGTAGCTCAGCCTGGGAGAGCGTCCGGCTGAAGACCGGATTGTCGCCGGTTCAAGTCCGGCCCGCGGCACTTCTATGGAATTTTGGAATAAACTAGCGACAACTCACTTCCTCTCTCTCTGAACAGCCTGAGGCCGTCGATCTCGCAGATGTAGTCAAACCCCCAAGCCGTTACCGTCGTTCCGGCGTTCATATTGCATGAGAACGGGAAAGGCAGGAAGAAGATGAATAAGTTTCCAAGAGCTGTTAAAATTGCAGTTATGATAACAGCCCATGTTAACGTCGGAACAGTGATCCTCAACTCTTCAAAACGCTGACTAGACGTAGACGTCTTCCCACCGATTTTTAACTGTTTCTTGGTAAATTTATAAGTTTTAGCTACATTTTTTGAGTTTTTAGTATACTTTCTTAGACTAGAGCTGACTATGGAGTGTCTTTGCATAGATCCTCGACCGACAAGCTCCTATGCTTCCCCATTTTTGCAGGATAGTATTAGAGCTGTCGTAGAAGGCAGCACTGCTTCCCGCACCAGGATATGCAGTGGACAAAATCTCATAGACCCACTTCGTCCATAAAATTGCCCTCAAGAAAACCGTTTAGTCCGGTTTCCCCGAACCACAGCTCTAACATCCACGGACCGATCTCAAAGCGATTATGGACATCGGATGCCCGGCGTTGGAGCCCTCCGTCGAACCGTCCGCAGATTTTGAAGCCATAGATGACCTGTAGTCCTCCTACCCCTTCCTCCGCTTTTATGTCCATTGAGAGCTGTTCTTCAGGGTTGACTGAGTCAGCCATCCACGGATGAATCCATGGGCTTTAAGCTTGGGATTGTTTGATGCCATCTTCCACACCCTTCATCCTTTAAGGCTTGCCTGCTGACGGAGGCACCTCCCTCAGGAATCTGGCTTCAGAAATAGCGTTTGGGGGCGCCTACTTTTGGAGCAACCCTGAGGGCAATGTTGAGGCTTACAACCCTTAACTAATACGGCTACACTCTTGGAAGCTAAAGTAAGCTCGTTATTCCGTTCTGGTCTAGCGTTAAATGAGGGGGCGGTTCAGACGCTCTTTCAGCTAAAGCGCTCAACGCATCTTTAATCGACGTAGCATATCATAACTACAATTTAGTAGTCATCAGTTAATAAGTTTCCCATGCTTTGAATTAACTTGATAATAAGGTATGCGCCTCAGCAAGCATCTCTGGAATATTAAGGTTATATGGGCATTTCTTAACGCATTGACCGCATTTGATGCATGAGTCTGCTTTAACTTCCACCGCTCTATATCGCTGTTTAGCCCACTCAGTCAGACCGTAGTATTTGTAGTATGCTATCTGACGTAGAATTATCGGTATGAGTACGCCTTGAGGGCATGGCTGGCAATATCCGCATCCGCGGCAGAACTCTTTGCTTAAGGATTCAACGGCTTCCATGAGTCTCTTTCTTTCCTCACTGCTCATTAGCATGAAGTTCTCCCCTATACGAGCATTCTCTTCAACTTCCTCAATCCTCATCATTCCGGGAATTGCTGTTGCAATAGCCTCGTTGGATAGGACAAATCTAAGCGCGGTCTCAGCGTTTATCGGGATCTTTGACTTCTTAAGGAGTCCCGGTGGAGGAGATGCTAAGAACCCTCCCGCAAGGGGCTTCATGGCTATTACACCAACATCCATCTCTTTCGCTAGAGGGATAATGGATTCGTCAACCAGTTCATCATTTAATATGTTGTACGAAACCATTATCACCTCAAACTCGCCAGACTCTATACCCTTTTTCATGGTCTCATGGTATCTGTGACAGCTAAAGCCTATATGCCCAACAATTCCCTCTCTCTTAGCCTCCTTGAGGGCTTTTAGAGCGCCGTTTGGAGTCATTATCTTCTCGTACTTTTCTGGCGTTCTCGGATTGTAACATAATTATATGTCTACATAATCTGTTTCAAGCTTCTTTAGGCTGACTTTTATATCATTTTTCATATCCTCGTACGTGAGAGCCGCGCTCTTTGTTGATATATAGAACTCATCCCTTCGGTCACCTATAGCCGAACCTATCTTCTCTTCACTATCACCATAGCTTCGGGCGGTGTCAATAAAATTTATTCCTAAATCTAAGGCTCTATTAAGTATCTTACTTGAAGTCTCAAAATCTATATGCGGCAATTTTATCGCGCCGAAACCTATTATCGAAACCATGAGACCTGTTTTGCCGAGCCTCCTCTTCATCATGACTAATTCATCCAAATTACTCTTTGATTAGACTTAATCGTGCTTTTCCTCCTTTAAAAGATTTATGGTTTAATTTTTCTGGTTTGAGCTCTTCTCCTGGTTTTATGTTGCTTGCCTTCACTTTAGTTCTGTAGGTTTATTACCACGTTGTACATGTATGCTTTAGCCATCAGCTCCTCAAGTATGTTTTTCCATGCTTTTAGCCATGCAGTATTCCCCATATAGGCGCTTGAATGTTTTTGCAGATAGTTATAACAGAAGTAATTATCAACAGGAAAAATGATTAAGGATTTTCAGAACTGCTTAAGGGACTAAAAGATACTATGTTTATGGCATGCTGAATGTTAAAGGGAAAAGTTAATTTAATATAGTGTGCCAAATTTATATTAAAGGTGACTTTATGTATTTGGACGAATTCAAGGCTAAGTTGGTGAAAGATTTCTCTGGAAGCTTGTTTAGCTTAAGCTCTATACAAAAAGTCCATCATAGGGCTAAGGAATATTTACATAGGTTAGTTAAAAGTAATGGAGTAAAGCGTATATCTTGGGGTTGGTACTGGGTACCAACAATCTATAAAGATGCATGGGAATTCTTGGCTAGGGATAAAGGCTTTAAAGTAGTAATTAAGCAGACTGCTGCAAGCATATGGAATTACGACTTTGTTCACCGCGATGTTTTTCGTTTATCAGTTAATAATCAATCCTATAGGAGAGCTTTAGAAATTTTTGCAAAAAGTATGGGCTGGAACTTTGAGGTTGAATTTTACAGGAAAATTCCTTATGAGTATAAGAAGGTTGATGATTTATTTATTGAAGAATTGGAATCTTGCATAGTTGATTGCTTAGCTGAATGGTCATTCATAGATGCCTTCGCAACATTATACTTTAGAAGAGATGAAATAGATTTTGATAAATTGAGAATTTTAGCAAGGTGGAAAAGATTATCTAAAACAAACTTAAGAGTCTGGACTTTGATAAAGTATGGTTGCAAATTGTTCAACCAGCATTTTGGAAGAGAGATCTTTAAGTTTAAAGTTATTGAAATAAAGCAGGCTGATATTAAGGAGTTAATAAACGAAGCTGTAGAGAAGGTTGTTGAATTTGCCTAAAGCTATAGATTTGATGGGGAGAAGGGAAGAAGAGATTTTAAATAGCCTGGTCTTTCTTTCAGAAAGAACTAAAGGCTTTACAAATCCTGAGTTAATAATGATTGGAGGCTATGCTTTAAGAGCCTTCATCCCGTTTTCAAGATTCACAAGAGATTGTGACTTCGCATTGATGAAAAGAAATGGTTGGGATATAGATAGAGTAAAGGAAATTCTTCCTGAAGGCTACTTGGTTGAGGAGGAGCAGAAACGCAACAGTTATGGATTTTTAAGATGCATAAAATTTGTCAAGCATAATAAGGCGAGGGTTAAAGTTTCAATGGATTTTATGGAGGGAGAAATTAGGGGAAGGGAGAAAAGGGAAATCATAAAAATCGATGATGTAATGATTGAGAATAGGGTGTTTATTTCAATTCCAATAGCTGGCAAGCCTATTAAGCTACCTTTTCCGAATTACTTAGACTAATTTATAATGAAAGTTGTTTCTGCTAGGACTTCTGATATAAGAGATATGGCATCGCTAATTCGTGAAAATGGGATTCCAGAAAATCTTGAGGAAAGGGTTAAACAAGTATTGCCCTATCCAGAAATATTTTCGATAAAACTAAAGGAAAGGATAATCCCCGAAATTAGAAGGAAGACTTTCCTAGATAGTTGGAGAGGCATATTTGGAACAACAAAATATAACGAGGAAGATAAGAAAAAAGTAATGGTAGAGCTGGAAAAATTATTAAAAGCAAAATAACTTTCTCTCTTTAGAAAATCTCTCAAATTTTTCTTTTTCGCAGAGATTATTGGCAAGAAAGTGTTCCAAAAATCTAGAGTTTACTAAATGATTAAAAACAAACATGGTATTGCTAGATGTTTTTGCAGATAGCTATATTCCAGAGGTAATTATCGATAGGGAAAAAGAGCAAGAGACAATTAAGGATTTTCTTCAAGATGTGCTTAAAGGGATGAACAAAGTTCTTTACATTTATGGTAAGCCTGGGCTTGGCAAGACTGTTGTAACTAAACATGTTTTGAATCAGTTTGATGAGCTTGAGAATAGTATTTCAATCTATCTCAGCGCATCACACCTAACTCCTAATCTAGCTTTAAAAGAGGTCTATGAAGCTATCTGTGGTGAGGAAAAGAGAAGGCTGCCTTCACCTTCAATGATTAGAGAAATTGGTGAGAAGCTTCTTAAGAAAAGAAATTATGCTATCGCTATAACCCTTGACAATTTCGATAAGATGAATGGGGTTGAAAGCTTTCTTTGGAACATTAACAACCTCATGGAAAACTTTCCGAAAGTTAGCTTAATTTTGATATCAACTAGCGAGGCTGAGATTAGAGGCTTAGTTGGAAGAAGGCTTTTTTCAAGGTTAAGACCAGAATACTGCGAGTTTAAGCCTTATGATGCTGAGAGGCTCTATGAAATAGCTGAGCAGAGGATTAAGCAGACCTATGGAAGGCTTGTAATTAGCGAGGAAGCTCTATCGATGCTCTGCGATTTTGTTGCTAATGAGTGCGATGGTAATGCTAGGTATTTGCTCAAACTATTTTTGAGTTCAGCTGATATTGCATCAAGAAATGGAGAGGGTAAAATAGGGCTCAAAACTATTGAGGGATTTATTGAGGAAGAAAGGAGACTCGTCCTCAAAAGCAGGCTAGATGAAATTAAGGGAAGTGCTCCAAGGATGTATGAAGTTTTAAGGATAATCGTAGACTTCCAGAAAAAGCAAGAGGTTGTTTACACAGGCTTAATTAAAAGAGAGATTAGAAGAAGAGGACTAGCGATAAGCGAGAGAAGTTTAGATTACTTTCTAAATAAATAGAAAGTAAAAGATTAATTGAGCTTAGGTTTGTTAAGAAAGATAAAGGAAGAACAGGGGAAGTAAAGCTGAAACTTCCAATTGAATGATTTTTCTTAACGCTATTTAAGCGCGCGCTGAAATTCTATGCGAGTGGAAAAAGTAGTAGTTTATTTAGTATATTGTTATTTCTAGCCCGCTAGTTATGTATTTAGCTTTGCATACTACGGCTGTAGTGCTGCTCCCTGCGAAGGCTAGCCCAACGAATACTCCACCTTTATCTACAGGGCTTCCACTATCTCCGCTCTGGATGAAGGGCTGACGTACCAATATTTGGTCGTAGAATATCGCCCATTTAGACTGTGTGTACCAAACCTTTACCGTCGCACTCGTATCGAATACTTCATTAGTAGTGACTCCGGTTGTTCTTCCAGACTTTCTAACATAATCTCCTACGCTCACTTCAGTCGTACCGCTAATGGTATAAGTATTTTGATTATCTCCATCTAAGGCTTCACCAACTAAGTACTCATTAAATGATATTGTAATTTTCGCTATGGCAGCATCGGCGTAGTTCTTACCTTTAGGGCCGAATGTTATCTTGATGTATTTGTAGAGTTCGCCTACCTTATCCTCTACGGTGCCACCATCATAGGTTCCGGGTTGGAGCACAGCTGTGCCCAATGGTAGGAATTGGGCCTTACTGTTCATGGCTATAACATGCGCATTGCTAAGAATATAATAATATCCTTCCGGACCTTTTACAACTAAACCGAGGGTTCCGGCCATTTCCCCCCCATAAGCATCCACCGGCACACCTAAGGATATGCCTCCAACTATCGGCCTTACCTTAGCAGTCCTACTGACGATTTCATTGTACGTATAAAGTGGCTTAACTTCTTCAAGCTGGAGTAGAGATAAAGCCTTTATCTTACCAATCACGATGGCTTCGGTTTTGAAGCCATCTATCTTATCTGGAATCTTATCCCTATACCTTTCATGCTCGAGGTAGACTATTATTCTTGGAGGATCTTCACGGTGGCTTATTCCAGCAATCCCCTCAAGTGGAAGTAGCATCTCCTCAGCATGCTTCCTCGCCTCCTTAATATTTGACGCCTGCACTCTAACCACACCCGTGAAGACAAATGAGCAAAGTATAAGAGCCAGTAATACCAAAGATACGCATCTTCTCAATCCATTCACCAGTCTCTATAGAGGGAGGGCATTATTTAAACTTTAATGCTAAAATGTAGCGCCTAAAAGAGACCCGCACCTAATTAAGTATAGATACCTCCCAGTCCACTCTACCTATGCTTTCTGAACAGCTTAACCCCGTCGAAGCCTCAGGAAGAGCTACAGCCAAAGAAGAGAAGCCAAAGCATGCCGTCACGTATGCCAGAGCTTCTTCCGAGAATAAAGATAACTTAGACGCTCAGGCTGGAAAGGCAATATGCAATTGCCAAAGGTTATCGAATTGCAGAGATAGCAAAGGAGGTGGGATCAGGAGTTGATGACAACCGTATAAAGTTGCAGGAGATTTTGAGGAAGGTAGATGGGTTGGTTCACAGTACTCAGCCGGAGAGGATTCCAAACACATCCGACACGGCTACCAGCCTCCATACCCTCTAACTCCTCTACGCAGTACCTTAAACCCGCATGGCGTTGAAAACTTCTCCCGGAAACCACCACCGTGGTGATCACACGGATTTCCGCAGCGGAAATCTCAACGTTTCCTCCCCAGGATTCTCCAAGCCCCACCTCCGACAACCCTCTAATTTATGGACTGAAAGCCATAGTCAAAGCTTGATGAAGCACTATGGATCTAACAGCCTAATCTTTAGGGTTGGAGCTGGAAATCGGCGAAGACGCTTCAAAACCTATCTGATAGATTCTCCATCGAGCTGAGACGAAGGGAAAGCATAGAGCCGAATCGCATACACCTTTACACAGCCTATAGGAGACCAAGATTAAGCACTGCGAAGCCTCTCTCCGAAGAAGAGATAAGACGTTTCGCGTCGATTTTGGCAAGAGGGGGTTTAAAACGTAAACATGTACTTAACAGATCAAGTATGGCAGGCAACACACTTGTATAAATGAAAAGTGCGGATGTGGAGATTGCTTCTCGGTTTAAGACCATACACCAGATGGATTCTTTACCATACCAACTTTAAAGGCATGGTTTGAACAAAAACGGGAGGAAAGCATAGATTTTACCCTACTAACTCTCAGTCTAGGTTTACGTAGATGGACAACACTTTGGAAACACTATTCTAGAGAATTCCTTAAGCATTTTTATAGACCTGTTAGGTGAGACCCTTGTCATCGAGAAGTCCAGTATTACCATATCGGCTCCAGCCTCAGAGTACGCCTCTACTTTCGAGGGCCACTCCTCCGGACTTTCACCGATACCATCTGGATACGTGAGCGAGGGGGCCAATAAAACCCGCCTTCTCAGCTTCTTCGACATCTCATTAATATGGGATGCCATCCTTCTAAAGCCTTCAACTGGGAGGTTTGAAAGAGGTAAAAACCCATCACCGTATTTAACTGTAGCCTCAAGTATTGCTTTAGAAGAGCCGCCGAACCATATCGGCGGATGGGGCTTCTGAACGGGTTTAGGCCAGAACGGCGCCTCAACGACCCTATAGTACCTACCCCTATACGTGACCCTACCGTCCTCAGTCCAAAGCCTAAGTATCACCTCTAAGGCCTCTAACATTCTAGATAGTCTTTCCCCATGCCTACCCCAGTAAACACCGTAGGATACGGCTTCGTCTTTAAACCATCCTGCACCAACGCCGAAGTTGACACGGCCTCCAGAGATTATATCAACCGTAGCCACAATCTTCGCCAACCTAGCCGGCTCATAGAACGGTAGAGGTGAAACCCTAGCCCCCAACCTTATCCTCTTAGTCTGTACGGCTAATGCTGAGAGCAGGGTCCAAGCGTCAAGCTTATTCGGCCTATCCGGGTCCCATCCAGTCTTCTCATAAAACTCTCTTGGAAGGTAGAAGTGGTCTCCAACCCATAGAGAGCTGAAGCCCAGTTCATCGGCTACGGTAGAGACCTTCAGGATCTCAGCATAGCCATACTCGCCGTGAGTTGGAAGATGAACACCGAACTTCATACGTGAAACCCTCTAAGACTCTATGTACTTGACGAGCCTTTGCTCTAAGGCTCTTCTAGGCATAGCGCCAACAATTCTATCAATGAGCACTCCGTCTTTGAAAACCAGAAATGTTGGTATACTCATCACCTGATACTCTACGGGAACCCTCTGGTTTTCGTCAACGTTCAGCTTTCCAAACAAGATTTTACCCGCATAGTTCCTAGCCAACTCATCTATTATTGGAGCCATCGCCCGGCATGGGGGGCACCAGGGTGCCCAGCAATCGACTACTACGAGCCGACTACGCTTTATTACGTCGTCAAAGTTTAGGTCAGTTACCTCTATAGGCTCGCTTACAGATGTTGATCCAACCCTCCTTCGCAGAAGCTCCTCAATCTTTCTCCGCTTAATGTTTTCTAACTCTCTATCCTCCTCATCCATATGAAAGTTTCTCGCTATGGAAACTTATAAGTATTTTCCAGTAGTACGTGAAAAGGTCTCCTCGTTTGCGAAATATGTTTTAGACGCGGTGCCTGATAATGATTCTTATTTCAAACGTAGCCTTCTATTCCGATTAAAGAAGGGGAAAAATGATAAGTTGAGAGAACCGTCGAAAAGGTTTAGCCTACTTACCGCATGTAGGCTTAGACTCTCCCTTCTTCTCTTCTTTCTTCTTAGCCCTCTTACAAGACAAACTCCATCCCTCCTACAGGAAATTTGGAATATCCTCTTAAAAGTGTTTTTGTCGTTTAGAAAGCGAAGACTATTTAAGGAAGTATCCTTTAAATGTGGAAAAACATTCATGTTAAAGCTTATGTCTACCGAACATATAGTCTATCGGAGTGCCTCGGAGGCTTCAAACGATGATTCTCGAGTTCTTTAAACGTTTAGATAGGAGGTTTAAGGTTCTACTCGCCTCTATCGGCCTGCACGCTTGGTCTTCAAGCCTACCATCACAATACAACCAGCTTTACGCTGTGGCTTTAGGAGCAGACCCGGTTGAACTCGGCTCTTTAGACAGTGTAGGCGGCGTGGTTAGCTCAGTGTTCTCAGCCCCAGCCGGGTGGCTTATAGATAAACACGGTGTTAAGAGCATGCTAATTCTCGGATTAATCTTATCGACACTCGTCGCAGCCATATATGGTTTTGCATCAAACTGGTGGATGCTTATTCCAGCGATAATCTTGATGAGAATAAGTATGCTACTCATAATGCCGTTAACAGACATAATGATCATCGGAGTGACTGCGCCGAAGAGTAGGGCGCTAGCAATGGGCTTATCACGCACAATATGGGCTATACCGAGCCTTTTCGCACCATTTACAGCAGCGCTTGTGGTTTCAAACCTAGGCGGAATAAACACTCAAGGCATAAGACCTCTATACTTCATACAGATAGCGGTATTTCTACTTACAACCGTCTTCACCATAATGATGCTTGAACCGCTGCCAAGCCGGAGAACGGAGGCGCAACACACTTCAAGGAAGTTTAACCCCATCGACTATTACGGCGAATTTTTGAAAGGTGAAAAGTGGCTTAAACACTGGCTGATTACGATGGCTGTCCTACGTCTGGGAGGAATATCAGCACCCTTCGTACCACTATGGATTGTCGAAGTGAAAGGCGCCGACCCATACCTACTGGGGGTTTTGGGGACAGTAAGCGTAGTGACGTCACTCTTACTGCAGATTCCAATGGGTAAACTCGCAGACACAATCGGACGTAAAAAGGTTTTCCTAATCCTCCGCCCCTTCAGCTACATAGGCACTCTACTACTGGTCTGGGCGCCGAACCCTACGGCTTTAATAGTCGCCGGAGCACTCGGAGCTATGGGGCTTATGGTCTTCGGCGGTGGAATAGGCGGCATAAGCTTCATCCCATTCATCACAATGTACTGGGAGAGCTTCCCAGCTGAGAAGAGAGGTAGACTTCAAGGGATAAGCGGTCTACTAGACTTCGTAGGGTCGTTTGCATCTATAATTGGAGGATTCCTCTGGCAGGCTGGATATATGGAGCTGGTTCTACTCCTGCCGATGCTCATAGACGTCGTAATTCTAGTTCCAACGTTTCTGATCATCCCGGAAAGTTTAGGTAAAGATGCTTAGATAGAAGTCTTCCACAAATAATGCAAAAGTTAAAACCGTAGTAAGTTTCTGAATTTTAAAACGTTTTGAACTCAGACTTTCTACTTTTAAGCCTCTTAAGGTATTCGGAGGCTTCTCTGGCGTTTTGAAATCTAGCTACGATTCTCGAAGATGTTAAATGGACAACCGTACTACAGTATGGACACTTAGCAGACCTGCTTGAAGATGTTAGAGAGAGACGCCCACATTCAGGGCACCTGTATATTTTAAACTGCCTCCTGCTCATTCAAATACGCCTCTGATGTACTTTTCGAGAAGCCCTTCTTCAGAAAGCTTAGATATCCAATCTACTATACCTATTTTAGGTTTAACATCCCCCCTGTAGAATGATAAAGCCTCTGAAACCAGCTGTTCGACGGGTTTATCCGTCGAGTCGAGCTCGTATGTTTTACCTCTATAAGCCTTCAATGCCTCGATTAAACATACGTCTAAAATCTCAGCCATAACGTTTTCATGCATCTTACTGAGAGGATACCCTTTAACTTCAAGCCTCTTCCTCAAAACCCTAGGATGACATCTTAAGACAAACGCAACCTTAACGTATCTAGATGGAGCGATTAAATGCGCTATATGCCCATCTAGAACCAAATTTTCATCCTTAAGGCTTCGGATCAACCTTCTAAGCCCAGCCATATCTACGATGTACGTCTGCCTCTCGTCGTCAAACCCCAGCGTCAACCCCCTTTCCAAGCAGAGCCTCCCCACGTCTAAATGCGTGAAGCCAATAGCTTTAGCTAACGCTTCCGAAAAAACCGTTTTCCCAGTCCCAGGAGTGCCCGTTACAACTATGAAAACCAAGCTCCTCAATTCTAAGGACCATTCCTCCTATAAATGGTTTCACATACACGTTAACTCAGTCAAAATTAAAATAAGCGGGTAAAGTAGCTATCTTAGAGCTTCATGCAAATCCCCAAAATACATGAACTCGAGAACCTTGTTAGAAGACCCATCAGACACCCACTGCTTTTAACGGATGTAGGCGACTTTGAAGCTTTACGCGTTAGAATGATGGAGAAGCGCTGGAGAAACATCACGGAGAAGCTGTTGAAACGCTCCGATAAGCTGCTGGAGGACCCAATACCACAGCTTCCACGTTCCCTCTACGACGACTTCTTTAGAACTGGCCGCCGCCACCTCTTTGAAGGGCCATACTTCCTACGTAGGAGAGCCGTTGAAGATTTAACTCTAGCTTACATATTCACCGGGAAAGACGCCTACCTAGACCGCTGTAGAGATTACATATGGGCTATAATGGAGGAGTTTACATGGGTTATACCAGCCCATGCGAAAACCCCCTTCCAACCCGGATGTGAACGCATAGTTGACCTATTCTCCTCTGGAACCGCCATGCTTCTAGCAGATGTATGGGATTTACTGTACAACGACTTAGACAAAGAGACGCTTAATTGGATGCGCTATAACATACTTCAACGCGTACTCATACCTCTAAGAGACCACTACGATGAACAGTGGTGGAGTAGAAGCTATGAATCTAATTGGTGTGGCGTCTGCAACGGAAACTCCGGCTGCGCTTTGATACTTGCAGCATTAGATGAGCCTTGGTCTATAGAACTAATGTATAAGGTCCTTAAGAGCATTGACGGCTTCCTATCTACGGCAGATCCGGATGGCGCTTGGGTTGAAGGTGTTGGATACTGGTTCTACGGCTTCTCAAGAGTCTTCTACTTTGCAGATCTACTCGCTAAGGCGACGGAAGGCGATGTAGATCTGCTCGAAGACTCGAGGATCAAAGCGTCTACGACATTTCCAGTCTGGATGTATCTTCCACCACGGTCTCAAGTAAACTTCGGAGATACGGGAAGTACACCTTCAGTATACGTAGATGTTCTCAACTTAATTCTGAAGCGTTATAAAGAGCCGAGCATCGCATGGTACATTCAACGGCTTGAAGAAGAGGGCCTCCAAAACGGTATCTCCATACGTGGACTAGTGTGGGAGCCCGTAGACGTAGAGCCGATGCCTCCAAAAGAGACTTCCAAATGGTATCGTAGAATCGGCGTCATAGTTACACGGTCTTCTTGGAACGACTTAGACGCACCGATTCTAGCAGTTAAAGCCGGCCATAACGCTGAGCCTCACAACCATATAGACGTAGGCCAATTCATATACCACTGTTACGGGAACAGCTTCATCTGCGATCTAGGCGTAGGTATTTACGATAGAGACTACTTCAGCTCTAAAAGGTATGAGAACCCCATTTGCGGAGCGGAGGGGCACAATCTCATCTTTGTAGATGGGAGGAGCCAAGCCGTAGGCAGAGAGTACAAGGGTGAAATCGTCGACTTTAAACACGGAGACGGCTGGGAGTCTATTAGATTGGATCTTTCAAAGGCATACCCCCCTGAAGTATTGTCTAAGGCCGTGAGAACCTTGTTATTCTTCGGACATAACGGTTTAATATTGACGGATGAAGTCACATGTAGGAAAAACGCTCTAGTAGAAACACGTCTACACTTTAGAGGAGGCTTTCAGCAGACACAAAACTGGGTCGATATTTCTACACATAGAGGGCATCTACGTATACAGCCCGAGAACTCCTCCATAGAGATTGCCATAGATGCTCATAGAGGGTTGAAGATCCGCGATGCTATGCTTGTTGATGCCCGATATATTAGGCTGATGAAGAGAGCTACTGGAAGATGTGCTAAGATACAGGTTTACATGGTTCCATATAGAAGCACCGAGGAACTCAGTATACGTTTGACAGAATTGGAAAGGAAACCATCTGAACTGGAGGTTTAAAGAACTCTATGAAATTAACAAAGAATACATCACCACATAAACCCTTACAACGCTTTCATCGAACGTTTTAAAATACGCCCTATATTCGATGTAAACAGTCAGCTACCCACGATTGAAGCCCGTGGGCTTCCTTGCGACAGAGACGGTGAAACCTTTATAGCATTTAAGAATAGTATGTAGCAGATGGTTATGAGCTCTACCTACGTGAAGATCTCTGAGATTATAGCGGATATGCACGTCATAGATACACATGAACATACATATCCTCAAGAGATTATAGCAGGTAGAAGGCCATCGATCGTCGATATTTTTGAAGGCGCGTACATATTCTGGATTGCAAAACCTCCTACGAAGAAAGACGACTTTAAAAGTCTTGTGAAAAGCGTTAAAGAGATTTCGGGGAGCGCTTTTTACAAAGCTTGCAGTATCGCCATTAAAGACATATACGGAGTAGATATAGATCCTCCCAGTGAAGAAGCTTTCATGGAAGCTTCAAAATTGATCCGTGAAGCCTATGAGAATAGGTACTGGATCAGGAAGATACTTGTAGAATACTCTTTAATAGATAAGGTTCTTTGGGATCCATATTGGGATATTTGGAGGGAAAGCTTCGATCCGGAGCTCTTCAAACCAGTCTTTAGAATAAACTCGCTGCTATTTGGCTATGGGAGAGAGGCTAAAGATCATAATGGAAATAACCCCTACGTTTTCGAGGAGCTGTTGAATCTCAAAGTTGAGACGTTTGAAGATTACATAGATCTTGCCGATAGAGTTTTGGAGGAGGCTAAAAGAAGGGGATATGTTGCACTTAAATCTGCCCTTGCATACGATAGACCGATACTATTCGAAGATGTTGGGAGAGACGAGGCTGAGAGGGTTTTCAATAAGAGGGGTTTGGGATTAACGTCTAAAGACATTAAGCTTTTCCAAGACTTCATCCTCCACCATATTCTAAGTAAAGCAAGCGAACTCGGCTTTCCTGTTCAATTCCATACGGGCTTGGCTCTGATAGATGGGTCAAACCCTATAAACCTGGTGAATGTCATACGCAAGTACAGTGATGTCGATTTCATACTTTTCCACGGTGGATACCCATGGATAAGAGAGACTGCGGCGATGGCCATGAGTTTTCAAAACGTCTACATAGACTTCTGTTGGCTTCCAATAATATCTCCATCAGCCTGTAGACTCTTACTGAGAGAGGTTATTGAACTGGGGCTTTCAAGTAGAGCTATGTGGGGAGGGGATTGCTGGGTTGCTGAGGCAACTTACGGCGCGTTAAAGTTATTCAAAAGCATATTATCTGAAGTGTTATGTGAAATGGTGGATAGAGGTTATCTAAAGTTTGATGAGGCCTTGGAAGTAGCCTCCAAGATATTGAGGGAAAACGCTACTCGGATATTCAAAATCTAGAAAACAAAGTTAAACGTTCATCCTGATTTGGAGGAGATTCGTCAATTTAGCCAGCTTATAACTTTAAGTTTATGAAAACCATTAATTTCACATGGGGATTTACATCAAGCCGGAAAATTTAAGGGTTATAATCCCCATAGGTGGTATAGCTAAACGACTACTGCCTCTCACAGCAGAGGTTTCCAAAGCCTGTATTAGGCTTTTAAATTTACCGCTTATTGAAATATCCATTCTAACTTTAGCTAAGCAGGGGGTAAGAAACTTCATATTCGGCGTTAAAGGATACGTAAACTATAGGAGTCTACACGACCATTTTGAGTCTGGGGTTGGCTTTTCAGCTAGGTATGGCATTAGCCCGCGGGTCCATATCAAGTATCAGCCCAACCTGGATGACTGTGGAAGTGCCGACTCCGTTAGGGTGAACGTTGAATACTATGATGTTACGGACCCTGTTTTCGCCGTTCAAGGTGATAATATATTCGATATAAATTTAGAAGATATGTTGAAGTTTCACGAGCAGAGGAAGGCTTTCCTAACGATTGGTTTAATGCGGGTTTCAGATGTAACAGGGTATGGTATTGCCAAAGTTGACAGTGACATGCATATATCCGAATTCGTTGAAAAACCCAGTTTAAAAGCGGCCCCCTCAAACCTAGCTAATACCGGGCTTTACCTTTTCAGCCCAGAGGTTAGAGAGGTTTTTAAAGAAGATAAGGTTCAAGAGATGATATGTAAAAATAAGCGGTTAGATTTCGGTTACGATTTCATACCATACCTCATTGAAACCGGTAGAGGCGTCTACGGATACGTCTTAGAAGGTACTTGGTATGATGTTGGAACAGCTGAAAGATACTTAGAAGCTATGGATGGGATATTACACGGCAGATTAAAGGCTTTACAAGATTTTGGGGGAAGAGTTTCAGAAGACACATTAATATGGATACAGGGAGAGAGCCCCGAATCGATCCGCAGGAGGGAGGAGATTATACGTAAAATAAGAGATGGGAGAATTGAAGTGGAGGGTGCTGTTTTAATCGGCAGACACTGCGAGATATCAGACGGCGTTAGGATCGTAGATTCCTGCATAGACAACTACACGAGGATAGGTAGGAATGCTACAATAGAGAAATCCGCCATAATGGATAGATGTATAATCGGCGATCACGCTGAGATAAAGGAGAGCATTATAGGGAGGCATGTAACTGTGGATTCAAATATGTCAGATAAAACGATGCTTTTAAATACCACGGTTATAGCTGATGATGTCTACTTAGAGGCTGGATGCGAATTTTCATCTACGAAGATCTATCCGCATAAACGTATATCTAAACGGTCTGTTTACGGTGGAGTGATACTGTAAAGCAGCGTGGAAAAATGGCAGATATCTGTATGGTTTTTGAAGTACATCAGCCGTTAAGGCTGAAGCGTCGATTTAACTTGGAGGCTCTAAGGCGTCAAAGATTAGACAGTAAAGACCTTTATGAAATATACTTTAACGATACGTTGAACAGGGAGATTTTCAATAGAATATCTGGGAAATGCTATTTACCCGCAAGTAGAATAATTTTAGAGCTGATAGACGAGTTTAGAGGTGGGAAGAAGCCGTTTAAAGTTTCATTTAGCTTTTCAGGCGTATTCTTAGAACAGTGTGAAAGGTGGAGTCCAGACCTATTAGAACTATTTAAACAGATGGTTGAGAGCGGTTGCGTTGAACTACTCAGCCAGACGTATTACCATTCGCTTGCAAGTTTAAACCCTATGGATAAGTCGGAGTTCTCTGAACAAGTTGAAGAACACCGTCAGACCATTGAGGATTTATTCGGCTATAAGCCTAAAACATTTGAAAACACAGAGTGTATCTACAACAACGATGTCGCTAGAGAAGTGGAGAACCTAGGTTTTGAAGCTGTTATAACAGAAGGGGCTGAAAGAATTCTAGGTTGGAGGTCGCCGAACTTCATCTATAAGCTGAAAGGATCCAATATTAAGGTTCTACTGCGTAATTATAGGCTTTCAGATGACATAGGCTTTAGATTTGCATCAGCCGATTGGGATCAGTGGCCTTTAACGGCTGATAAGTATGCCACTTGGTTGGCGCATACATACGGGCAGGTCATAGTATTATTCTTAGACTACGAAACATTCGGCGAACACTACTGGGCTGAAAGCGGTATTTTCAATTTCTTAAAGTGGCTTCCAGTGGAAGTTTCTAAGTGGGATAATCTTTCATGGGTTACACCTTCTGAGGCTGTTCAAAAGCATGCCCCTTGTGGAGAGTTAGACGTTCCACCGGATAAGACTGTTTCATGGGCTGACGTTGAGCGGGATCTAGGTGCTTGGCTGAGCAACAATCAACAGAACATTTCATTCAATCTATTGAATGAAATCGGTTTAATCGTTAAAGAGTTGAACGAGTCAAACCTATTGAAGATTTGGCGCTACTTACAGACGAGCGACCACTTCTACTACATGTATAGTAGAGGAGGGGAAAGCGGTATCGTGCATGATTCGTTTAACCCATATGGAAGCCCAGCTGAAGCCTTCATCACTTACATAGGCGTACTGTTGGATTTTGAAGCTAGATGTAAAATGTTGTTTGAAAGTTCTGAGTTTAAGCATAAACGTATACTACGGCGTGTGCCCTGGGAGAAGGGGTTCAAGTTCTTTTATGGATTTGCCATGCCAACTGGTCTATCAGCTAACAGTCTGGAGGAATTTTACGAGGTTGTTAAAAGAGTAAGTATTAACTCGATAGTCTTCCATCTGGAGAGGGGGGACTTTGAAAGGTGGATTTTAAACGTTATCGAAGACCATGAGCTTGCAGACCGCATAGCAAACCTACGAAGCGCTAAGATGGATGCCGAAGAAAAACGTAAGGCACTATTAGACTTAATCAGAAGTAGAATGGAGGAATTGAAACAAACTCACTAGAAAACCTAGAGTTCAACAGACTGAGCCAACGGATAATTGCGATTTTTAATAGCAACATTTTTCTCTCCAAAAGAACGTAAGCTCTCACAAAACGTTTAACTGAGCGGAGGGAGGGTTAAACCATGATGGAGATAATATTTTTCGCATACGAGTACCCTCCATATATTGTTGGAGGGCTTGGAACATACGCCGAATATTTGACTAGATGGCTTGTAAGAATGGGCCACGACGTAACCGTCTTCTCCATGCATACGAAGAACGCGCCTACAAGGGATGTATACATGGGTGTTGAAGTCCATAGACCTATTGTTGAAAACATAAACATAAGCCTACTGCTTCCAATGTTCATACCGGAGGAGGTACAGCGTTGGTCTGAAGAGGGGAGAAAATTCTTCGGCGACATTTTCCTCTACAACGTCCTCTCAGCGAGTAAACTGGTGAACGATTTAGTTAGAAATGAGGGGAGGAAAGTCGACCTGTTAGCTTCACACGACTGGTTGGGTTCAATAGGTGGGATACTTTCAAGTGGAGGTTTAAACAAGCCGCTGATCTTCCATATCCATAGTACGGAGCAGGGACGTGTTGGAAACGGTTCTGAAACAATTAAGCGTTTAGAGAGGTTAGCAGCTGAACATGCAAGTAGAATTATAACTGTAAGCTACGCCATGAGAGATCATCTTATAAGCTTAGGCTACGATGAAAGGAAGATACGCGTCGTCTATAACGGTGTGGACGCTGAAAAATACGACCCAGATAAAGTATCACGCGAAGACGTAGCTAATATCAGAAAAAGCCTTAGTATAGGTGAAGATGGATACATGGTTCTGTTTATAGGAAGGCTGACTTGGGTCAAAGGTGTTGATACGTTAATACTCGCAATGCCAGAGATCTTAAGCAAAATACCAAACACGAAGCTTGTGATAGTAGGCGTTGGTGAACAGGAGGAATTGTTAAAAAACGAGGTTCAAAGACTTAAACTTAAAGATAAAGTCATCTTTAAAAGCGAATTCATACCGGAAGACTTGAGAATAAAGTACTATGCTGCAGCAGACGTATGCGTCTTCCCGTCTAAATACGAGCCCTTCGGCATCGTATGTACCGAGGCTATGAGCATGGGTAAGCCAGTGGTCGTAGGAGCTAGAGGCGTTAGCGGTATGCGTGAACAGGTCATTCCCTCAGGCCCAAATCAATGCGGCTTTCATATAAACCCGTATGATCCAAGTGACATAGCTAAATTTGTGATTATGCTCTTAGAAGATGAAGATTTAAGGATAAGATGCGGGTCCAATGCCAGAAAGAGGGTTCTTGAAGAATTCACGTGGAAAAATGTAGCAGAAAACACTTTAAGAGTATACGATGAAGCTTTAGGGTAATAAGTTCATTATTCATTTTTTTACAACGATGTTTTACGGTAGAACCATAGTTATTCTTTCCTTAATAGAGAGACATGGTAGGAGAACCTATATATGGGAGGGGGTTAAGTAGTTTTGCTGGATCGGGCTGGCAATTCCATGGATATTTGCATGTTAACTTGGGAATACCCACCTAGAATAGTCGGCGGTATAGCTAGACATTGCGAGGGGCTTGCGAAGACGCTTGCGAAAATGGGACATACAGTGCATGTGATTACGCTCGATTTCCCAGGAGCACCTCAATACGAAGAGGTTGAAGGCGTTAAAATCCATCGCACATCTGTAGAGCTCGGTCATCCGAGCTTTATCGCTTGGGTGTTTATATTCAACCATTTTATGGAGAAGAAGATTGCGATGATAAGTAAAGAAGTTAAATTTGACGTAATTCACATCCATGATTGGCTTGTAGCCTTAGCAGGTATAGCTACGAAACACTATCTTAGGTTACCGCTTGTTTTAACTTTACATAGTACAGAAGTTGGTAGGACGTCTGGCTTCAGTAATCCAGACTCTTATCTTATTGATGGTGTGGAGTGGTGGGCAACTTATGAGTCTAAGAGAGTTATCGTTACAAGTAATTCCATGAAGAGGGAAGTTGAAGAGCACTTTCACCTACCACAGAGTAAAATCGACGTGATTCCAAACGCCATTGATACTTCTAAGTATGAAGTTAAGGTCGACCGTGAAGCTGTTAAAAGGCGTTATGGAATAGCCCCGGATGAAAGAATAGTCCTCTTCGTAGGAAGACTAGTCCCTCAAAAGGGAGTAGAATACTTAATTAAAGCTACGTCTAAGATCGTTAATAGTCATCCAAATGCCCGCATTGTAATAGTTGGAGATGGGTGGATGAAGGATCATTTATGGAATCTTACAATCTCAAGCGAACATAAGCATAAAATATCATTTCTAGGCTTCTTATCGGATTCAGAACTTGTTGAGTTAACCCTCAGCTCAGATGTCCTCGTAGTTCCTTCAGTATATGAGCCGTTTGGTATAGTTGCTCTTGAGGGGATGGCCGCCGGGGTTCCAATCGTAGCTAGTAATATTGGAGGTTTAGCTGAAATTATTGAACATGATAAAACTGGAGTTTTAGTCTATGCTGGAGACCCAAATTCAATAGCATGGGGTGTGAATAGAATTCTATCAGATTCAAAATACGCATCTTGGCTTGTGGAAAATGCTAAAAGGAAGGTCCGAGAAGTATATAGTTGGGATGCTGTGGCAAGAAGAACAGCTGAAGTATATGAGAAATCATACGGAGGAGCTTAGTTATGTATAGGGGAGGCTCTATGCCAATATCAGATGAAATATACTTTCTATGTATGCTTCACAATATCGGTATGACAGCCCCCGAAAAATCTCTTACAATCGAAGAGATATCGCGTTGGACGGCTGTAGAGCCAGCTAAAGCTGAGGAAAGCCTAAACAGACTTTTGAAGGCGAAATACGTAGATGTGAGAATTGTCTCCGGCGTTAAGAGGTATTTCATAACAGCCGATGGGATAAGAAAGGTTTTAAGTATGTATAGTTAGGTTTTCACTCCTCCCTGAGCGCGCCTTCCTCCAATTTAAAAGACTCTTTCAGCCCCTCTGCAGCATCCTCTGGAGCTACCGTGTTTATAAACATACCAGTGCTCTTCTCAAACCCGGCCCATATGGCTAGTTTAGGATAAACCTCCACGTGCCAATGGTAGTGGCTTTCAGACAACATGTGAAAGCCAAGGTTATAGGGTGGGTCATTCAATAGCCGCTTTAACCCGCCCAAGCTCACCCTTAACGTTTCGGCAAACCTTTCAACTTCAAACTCAGTCAATTCTAGAATAGACGGTTGATGCCTTTTTGGAAAGATCCAGAATTCAAATGGGTTTAATGAAGCCCAAGGTGTAAACGCTGTAAAGCTTTCATTCTCCCAAATGAAGCGTTCACTCTTAGATTCCTCCTCAACTATACTGCAGAAGACGCATTTTCCTTCATTTTCATAGTAGTTCTTGCTAGCTTCAGCCTCCTCTTCAACTGTTTTCGGAAGTATTGGTGTTGCTATTATTTGAGAATGAGCATGTGAGAGAGAAGCCCCTGCGCTAGCACCGTAGTTTCTGAAGACGGATACAAATTTCACGTATTCTCTCGAGGATAGGTGATAGAACCTATCCTTGATAGCGTTAATAACAAGCTTCAGTTGAGACTTTCTAGCGACGCTTGGGTGTTCGCCGTGAATCGGCGACTCTATGAGAACTTCATGAAAACCTAAAGCTTTCATAGACTTGTGAAAACTTGTAGATTTGAACATCTGCATGGGTTTTCGACCCTCTTCCGGAGAAAAGGCCGGGTAGAGGTTTGGAATACACCTAATAATCCAATTTTTATGGCGGAGCTCACCGTCCTCCAGGGTCTTTCTGACGCTTCCACCTTCTAACATATACACTAATGTCGCGGGTGGTGTTAAATGCTCATTACCGGGGCAGAAGGGGCATATGGTATTTTTAACCTCCTCACTTTTCACGCTAGAAAAATCTGAGGGCCTTTTTCTTCGCTGTGAAGCTATTACAACCCATCGATCAAGTATGTAGTCTTTCCTCAGCTCATTCTGAGACATTGTAATATCACCTTGAATAAAAATAGTTCGACAAAAGCTTTTAACCTGTTACATCCATGTAAACCCAATCATTCATCAGCTTAGATGACCGTTTACAGTAGAATTTCCAAACGTTTAATAGGAAGAGCGCTGATTAAGTGGGAGGATGTTTTTGAAGCAATTGAGTAAAGAGAAGAGGAATATACTGGAGCTGCTATGGAGGATGAATAGACCAGTAGACCTGGAGAAGATCGTTCAAGAAACCGGGTTGAAAACAAGATCCATTATTGTGCACCTTTCGACTCTTAAAAAGATGGGCTACGTATCTATGACAGACGAGGGTTTATATTCAGTGACGGATAAAGGTAAAGAGGCTTTGGGGCTATCGAAGATCGATAGGGATTTAGCCATAAGGCTTTTAAGTAAAGTGCCGCAGGAGAGGGCCTTCCACTTCTACATTGAAGTAGATAAACCGTTAATGGTTTCAGCTGATTCCTTAACCGACTTCTATGAGAAGATTCAGAATATAGATGTGAAATCCATAGAATTCCACACTTTACGTAGAGACTTTGAACTATGGATCCACTTCCTAGGTGATGTAGAGCTAGCTAAAAGATTGAGAGCTTTTAGAGAGGCGAATCTGACCGGTGAAGAGCTGAGGAGAAAAATATACGAGGCCGTGAAATCCAGATGCGAAGAGCTTCAGAGAATAGTTTCCTCACCGTTAAAAGCTCAATCTTAAGGATATGAATCAGTCTTTATATAATTTCTATGAAAGATTCTCCCCCGATTTGTAAAGGGGATACGCTTTCAACAGGTCGCTACTTAATATGGAAGGGCACCAGTGCTTCTCGATGTATTCGACGACCAACTCCGTACCCTTCTCATGGCTGACATAAGGTGGCTGACGTGGATTATACATAGCGTCTGTCAAGTCCCTAACGAGGATGCACCTTACGTCCCATTTAACCATCTGCTTAATCCCAAAGGACCTGTTTAGGATGCACATATTCGTGTGTACACCCATTATTATGAGGTTTTTAATCCCACGCAACTTCATGAAGCTGTATATTTCTAAACCATCGTCTGATATCACGTCAGGCTCTAAAATTTCGATGGCGGGATGTTGCCTCGTCCATGCTTTATATGGTCTACAAGGTGGAATATCATCGCAACCGCCGTCTGAGTCATCGATTGGTAGAGGTGGGGAGGAGATGTTTAACGGGCTCGGTGGGGTAACGCAAGGAATATTGGCAATCTTCTGCCTACAAGGTGTATCTACGTAGAAATTCATGGTTTCTGAGGGCGAGTGTATTATCTGTACACCATTCCTCCTGGCGGCTTTAACTACACGGTTCATTTTAGCGACGAAAGCGTTGATACGCCTAGTTGCGCTCCTACACCAATGTCTATCCCAAACGTCACAGATCAACAGCGCCGTTTCCAGTGTTGGAAACTCTTTCCGAAACACCGCAGCATCCCAAACGCCACTACCTTTAAACGTCTCAACACGGGTTCGGAGGTTAAGTCTAAGAACCTTTACATCCTTCATTTTCCCGGTCTTCTGACAAACATTCAACGTATAGCACCTGATGGGTAATTACCTGGAAACATATAAGGCCAAGTGATATGTAAGCTCTTCCACCAACCTATTAGATGCTTGCTTACAAATTGAAATATTAACTTCTAGGAGGCTGGATAATATAGGGGTGTTTAAAATGGGGTTAATCGATGTTTACAACGCATTTGTCTTAACGTCGAATAATATTTCAAGAGTGGAGGCTAAAGCAATAACTGTTTTAATTGAAGAGGTGGAGAAGAGGACTGGGATTAAACTTCCAGTAATTCATCAATGGGAGGGTGAAGATAGAACAACTATTATAGTAGGCTCGGAGAAGTCTCTAGAGAATCTGAAAGTTCCCTACCTAAACCTCTTAGATGGATTGGAAAAGCCAGGTAGAGAAGGCTATAGGATTCTTGTAGAAAAGCCGAAAAACCACCCGGTTATTTTCATAGTTGGGAGAGATGAGCGGGGAGTTCTCTATGGAGTTGGAAGGTTCCTACGTAAAATCGTATGGAGGAAAGGCTCTATAAGAATATACAATAAATTAAAAATCTCCAGTACACCAGTATACCCTCTAAGAGGCCATCAACTGGGTTATAGGCCGAAAAGCAACACATATGATGCGTGGTCTGTCGAACAGTTTGATCAGTATATACGTGAATTAGCGGTCTTCGGTGCAAATGCGATTGAAATAGTTCCACCTAGGACGGATGACGACCCGGTAAATTCCCTTATGAAGGTCCCGCCTTTGGAAGCTATGGAGAAACTATCTCAGATTATAGACTCATATGGGTTAGATGTATGGATTTGGTATCCCAACATGTTCTCTAGCTCAGAACTCGCAAATGAAGAGACTGTAAAAAGGGAGCTGGCTGAACGTGAAGAAGTCTTCAGTAGACTTCTCCGGATAGATGCAGTTTTCATCCCTGGTGGAGACCCTGGAAGACTGGGGGCGGGTGAACTATTCCAATGGGCTGAGAAAGTGGCGGAAATGCTACGTAAATATCATCCTAACGCCAAAATTTGGCTATCCCCCCAATTCCCAGAAGAACCTTCAGACAGCTGGTACTCTGAATTTTATGAAAACGTTAAAAGAAAACCGGATTGGTTAGGAGGGATAGTTTTTGGACCTAGAGTGAAAGCCCCGCTACCAGAACTACGTAAAATAATCCCAGATGAATATCCCATTCGCCATTATCCAGATATCACCCACTCTATTAGATGCCAATACCCGGTTCCAAATTGGGATTTAGCCTTCGCCATAACATTGGGGCGTGAGTGCATTAATCCGAGGCCTAAAGCTGAAAAGCACATTCACAATTTGTCTGCACAATATACAATCGGAAGCATAAGCTATTCAGAAGGTGTAAATGACGACGTAAATAAATTCGTATGGAGCGATCAAGATTGGGATCCAAATACACCCGTGATAGAGACGTTAAGAGATTATGCCCGCTTATTCATTAGCAGTGAATGGGCGGATGAAATAGCGCATTGTCTTATGGCTTTAGAGGAAAACTGGATCGGCCCTGCGATAGCTAATGAAGGTATAGAAGTAACCTTAAGACAGTGGCAAGAGCTTGAGAAGATGGCCCCTCAGGAGGTTTTAGAGAACTGGCGTTTTCAGATGGGACTACTCAGAGCATACTACGACGCTTATGTCAGAAGGAGGCTGATTTATGAAACGGAGCTGGAAAGAGAGGCTATTGAAATACTGGAATCGGCCGATTCAATAGGCTCTTTGAAGGCGATGGAAGAGGCTGAGAAGGTATTGAGGAAGGCTCAAACAGAGCCCGTGGCTGTAAAATACCGTAAAAAATGTGAAGAACTGGCTGACAAACTCTTTGAAAATATCGGACTACAGCTTTCAGTTAAAAGACATCAGGCGGCAAACTGGGAGAGGGGGGCGTTTATAGATGATATCGATATACCATTAAACAACATTAATTGGTTATTAGCCCAATTCGACAGTATACGTAAAATGAAAGATGAAGGTCGAAGGCTGAAGGCAATAGATGAAGTCATAAACAGGGTAAACCCTGGTCCTGGAGGCTACTACGAGAATTTCGGGGATTATACGAGTATAAACCGTCTATTTAAAGACGGCGATTGGAAGAGGGATCCGGGATTTATCACATCTAAGGGGATAACATTTGCAACACCCTTGCTACATTTAAAGGAGGGGATGACCGAATACGGCGACGTTCCTCTAGCTTGGATTAGTAATATTTTCTCACCCTATCAACACCCTTTAACGATTTCTTACGACGATTTAGACCCAACAGCACTCTACAAAATTAGAGTGACATATGTAGGTTTTTCGGGAGGCGAAGTGAAGCTATTGGCTAGTGGAAGATACGTTATACATGATTTCGTTAACATTTACGGTAAATGCATAACCATAGAGCGCCCCATTCCTCAAGAGGCGATTAGTGGTGGAAAATTAAATTTAACATGGATTGCAAAAGAGGGGAGTCGAGGAGTAAGCGTAGCTGAACTCTGGATAATAAAAGTGAGAAATACTGAAAACTCTAGCTGAAGTAGCTGTATGTGTTATTTAATTAATTACATATTGAATTATATATTATATACCGTTTTTCTCATCGATCAGTTAAGTTATATGCGAATACACCTCTCAGTTTAGACGATCGTTCCAACGCTAAGCGGTTAAACATCTAAGGAGAGTATAGTATTTCACGGGTTATCTTTTTCATTTTCCCAATGTTGAACACTTCCTTCCAATCCGGCTTCAAAATCCTATTACATCCATATCTTATAGCGTTTTCAGCGGCTTTAGAGATTTTATGAGAAGATTCTTCAAATAAAACGGCCAGCAGAATTCTAATATGACCGAGTAGGAAAGCCCGAGCCGCTTCCTCTGGGACGCCAAGTCTTACAGCTTCATCAAACGCTTCTCTCATAAGGTGGGACGCTGCCCCTACAACTATTTCTGAGGCTATTGGTTCAAGAATAGCTATTTCATCAACAGTTAACCTGTGACAATTAACGACTGGCGCAAATATTTCCCTACAGATTTTCTCAGCAAGTTTAAGGTTTTCCTCTCTTCCATGTAGTAAAGCGAATACTATGTCTTGTTTAGCTACTCCTCCAAAGAAGTCTCTATACGCCTCTATCGACTCTTGCTCTTGGAAAAGTTGCGGATGACATGGATGTACTATAACGAAGGTGCAATCATCCCGTAGACATACATCCCCTATGTATGCGGCTGCAGCATCTAGCAGAATCATGGTGGTGTTTCCCTTCATCATTGGAACAATTGTTTTTGATAAATCGCCTATCCTATCATCTGGAACAGCCATGATAATAACATCGCTTATTGGAATAGCGTCCTCCACTCTAGTGGCTGTTAACCCCTTTTTCTGAAGCTTGACAACTCCTTCGCCTTTTTCGCATAGGAAAACGTTGTAATCTTTCTTAAGTAGCCTGTCTGTGATAAAGCTACCGGCCGTCCCCCCAGCGCCGATAACTGTAATATTCAGCCTATCTTCGCTTCCCCCTAATTCAACTTTCATTTTAACATCCTCCTCTTTAAATACTCAATACTTCTAATAGCCCACTCTTCTTCTTTCAATATAGTTTTTTCTATCGAGCCCATGAATGGCACCCACAACTCTACTATTACACTCGGCTTTCTCCCCTTTCTCTCTAAGACTTTAAAAAGCCAGTCTATGTTCAGCCTTCCCTCACCTAGTGGACGGCCGACCACTTTAAACCCCATTCTACATCTAACTCTTACTATGTCGAAGTCTTTCAGATGTAGGTTTATAGTGAAGGCTGCAAGCCTATTTACAACCTCCTCCAAACCCTCTAAAGCACCAAATGAATTGACTGTATCCAGACATGCTCCAATATAAGGACTGCCCAGCCTCTTTATTAGAAGGGCCAATTCTCTTGATTTAAATTGTTCATAGTTTTCTAAAGCTATTGAAACACCTTCCCTTTCAAAGATGGGAAGAATCCGTTTAATTTGCATTATAACCTTATTTAAACTCAGTTTTCTACCGGAAACTTCAAATACTGTTCTCAGTAGCTTTGCGTTTAACCTTTTCGCTATTTTTAGATATGTCAGCAAGTTTTCAGGTTCAATCCCACGCGTACCAACCTCGATGTTAATCCCCATATCGCGGGCGGTTTTTGAAAGATCATTCAATGTCTTATCTTCCATCTTATGGAGGGGGAAATTATCGCATATTTGAACAACATTAACACCTAAAGATTCGGCTTTCTCTAGTAGACCCATAGCGTCTAGGGGGACTTTAGGTTGAGGATAGCCTTGAACGCCGAAAGCCCATGGAAAAGTATAGGAGCCTATGCCCAACTCCATCGTATCACCTATTAAACTCTACAATAGATTCCAACAACCATACTGATTAAATTTAATACTGATGGTGGAAATTTAGTTTAAATAGTGGTCGATTTGCACCCTTTAACCATTGGTTATAAAACTTGCCATGAACAGTATCAGCCCGATAGACTTTTAGTACATGCGGTTTTAGCTGAAAAGTACGGTTTTGAAACACTTTGGACAAGTGACCACTTCCACCCGTGGGCTCACACTGGAGCTGCCGGAGGCTTTGCTTGGGTGTGGATAGCGTCAGCCGCTGAGAGGACGAATAGTATTAAAATCGGGACTGCTGTAACTGCGCCAATTCTTAGATATCACCCAGCGATAGTTGCTCAAGCCTTTGCAACTCTCGCCTATACGTATCCCGATAGGATATTTCTCGGGCTTGGCGCAGGAGAGGCGTTAAATGAATCCCCTTTAGGATATGTTTGGCCTACTCCGAAACAACGTGTTGAAATGCTTGAAGAGGCGATGATCGTTATCAAGAAGTTGTGGAGCGGAAACTTCACCACTTTTAAGGGAAAATACTATAGGTTGAAGAAGGCAAAACTTTACACTACGCCGAGGAAGCCCATAAAGATTTACGTAGCCGCTGGTGGACCTAAAGTTGCGGAACTGGCTGGAAGACATGCTGATGGAATTCTCATAGGCCCTGGGGGATTGACAGAGGTCGAAAGGTTGTTTAATGCCTTCGAAGAGGGAGCTAGGAAAGCTGGTAGAAGGCCCGAGTTGCTAGAGAGGGTGGTGGAGCTTCTAGTCTCATATGATGAAGACTATGGGAAGGCATTGAAATCTTGCCGATTCTGGAGCGGATCTATGCTACCCATTTTCTTCAAATATGACATATATGATCCTAGAGAGATAGAAGAACATGGAAAACTTGTCGGAGATGAAGCCTTAGCTGAGAAGTGGATAATTGCAACAACAGCTGATGAACATATTGAAGCGATAGAGAAGTACGTTAAAGCTGGTTTTAACCATGTATACTTCGTAAGCTCAAGCCCCGACGAGGTAAAGTTCATAAAATTCTACGGAGAAAAAGTCCTACCATACTTTAAACAGTGCTCGAAATAACTACAATCTAATATTGAACTTAAAGATTAAAGATGAGCGCTCTGAAGCATTAGACATCTTCGGAAAACATAATAATTCAACATGGTATTGGGTTTCTACTTTTTATAAAAAACCTGGAAGAGACACACAATTAAGCTTATAGATAAGCCTAGGATGTATGGAGCATTCGGGGCGTATTCTGATACAAAGCCTCCGGTTAGTGAGCCTAGGAAGTATCCTACACCTATAAGGCTTTCGAACAACCCACTGGCATAGCCCTTCTTAGAACCCCAGTCTTTGAGAAGGGTTGCTATTGAAGATGCATAAAGCATGCCTGCTCCAAAGCCGAAAGACGCAAAAGATATGGCAAATGTTAATGCCGTAGAGCCGATTGCCGTTAGAGCCGACGCAAACGCCATTATTAGCGACCCGGTTAAAAACATGAAGCGTCTGCTGAATTTAGCCTCAATCTTATAGGTTTCAAGGAAGGCTATGAGTCTGAACAATCCGTTGATCAGCATTATCAAGCCAACAGAATATGCTGGAATCCCAAGGCCGACTGCATAAGCCGGAAAGAGGTTGAATATCACTCCACCTATGGAGGAGAATAGTAAAATCTCTACTACAGCTCCAACTATTGAAACGCTGTGATTTCCAGTTGACGCCGGAGTTTCACGCTCTCCAACAAGTTTACTCTTCAACCGCTCTTCAACCATGGTGATCGCTAGAAAAGCCAGCATAAGCGATATTGCTGAAGACACTGTGAAGGGTGTTTTAATTCCGAGAACGCTAATTAAGGACCCGCCTATCATGGGTCCTACTATCGTTGCAGAACCCCATGATAGATTGAACCTTCTAAGGGTTTCCTCAACATCCACTTCTGAGGCTTCCGTTAGAAGAGCCTCTACTGATGGCCAGAACAGTGCCACTGAAACCCATTCTAAAGCCTTAACCGGGATAAGCATGTATGGGTCTTCCACAATACTGTATAAGAAGCAGGATAGGCCATAGAGAAGTGTGGAAGTGAAAACGAAGGTTTTCCTCTTAAATCTATCTGATAGAATCCCTGAAGCCAGAGGCATGAAGGAGTATATAAAGCCCCCAGTAGCCCCTATGAATCCTAGTAGCAGCGGAGAAGCCCCCAATTCCGCAGCATATATAGGCACGGCTATTCCAACGATTCCAGTAAGCATCTGCATCAGAAAAGCTGAAGCCAATAGGAAGCTTGAAGTAAGACTTTTGCCGCACTTTAGCCTCGCCATATTCACTTAAAAATCTCACATTCGTACACTTACAATATAAATGTTTGTTCTTACAGCGACAACATTCTCTACCTGAAAAACGTTTTAACAGTGGATTCTCCAGAGGGGTGGCTTTAACATTGTAGGCGGGAGGCTCTATACCGTTTACGGGTGGGATAAAGGGTTTAAGCATCCGTTGCAAGTTTTATATCATCCTCTCTGATGCCACCATGTATGATGCATCATAATATGTTATTTGAAGTTCATGATTCGGAAACGCTTTGATCAGATTCTAACGTAGGGAAAGATTAAAGACTGCCCTTGTAAGACATGTGTCTGTGAAAGACATGTCTATAAGAAGCCCTTCACTATCATGGAGGGAAAACTACCTTAGAAGTGTTGAGTTTAGAGGGCCCGAGTATATACCATGCCGTATAACGGTCATGTGGCCCCTATGGAATACTTACAGGGAAAAGCTTGAAGAAGTCGCCCTAAAACATCCACTGGTTTTCCCAGGGTTTAAACCTGGGTCTGTAAAGTATGACGTTAAACCCGGTGTTTTAAGAGCCAACCGGATGATTAGAGACCCTTTTGGATGCATTTGGAGTTTTAACATAGAGGGGTTTCAAGGTCAAGTTGTACGTCATCCGCTTAAAAGTTGGGAGGATTTTAAGAAGTATGAAATGCCCGATCCAGAAGATGGGGTTCCTGTTGAGGGGGCTGAAAAACCCGTCCCGTGGAACGTAGTATTTTCAAGCTTAGATAAAGCGAGGAGCGAAGGTAACCTGGTAATTGCAAGTATGCCTCACGGCTTCTTCTTTCAAAGACTCTACTATCTTAGAGGATTTACAAATCTTATGAGGGATTTCATTCAGAAGCCGCCTCAGATTTATGAACTAATAGGAAGACTTACGGAATTTAATCTTAAACTCTTAGATAAATTTCTAAGTTCTGGTAAAATAGATGTGTTCTATTTTGGAGACGACCTTGGTACACAGACTAAAATGCCTATAAGCCCCAGAACGTTTAGAGAATTCATATTTCCAAGCTATGCCAAAACATTTCAGAAGATAAGAAGCCTAGGGATCCACGTGTACCTGCATACGGACGGGCATGTGGTCGAAGTCTTGGATCAGCTCATGGAGGCGGGTGCTGACATTCTGAACATTCAAGATAGAGTGAACGGTTTAGATAATATAGCTTCCATGTGTAAGGGTAGGATCTGCATAGACTTAGACATAGATAGACAGTACCTAGTACCATTTGGAAGAGCCGGGGACATTAAAAACTACATCAAACGAATCGTGGAACTACTTGCCATGAAGAAGGGAGGATTAATGCTTGAAGCGGAAATACATCCACCAACACCACTAGAGAACATAGACGCCGTAGCCAACGCCATGGAGGAAAACATGTGGCTTTGAATGCGTCAAATTCTACTGGATATAATCAACTACCTAGACTGGAAAAATCCCTTAACCAACGGTTGTATAACCTTAAAGTTTCTAAGAGTTTAAAATAGTCATTGTTTGAAAGAGGTGTTTACAGATGTACGATGAAAAGATGGATAAGTTTAATGTCGGCGGTCTTGCCGAAGCTTTTCCGGAACAGTTTGAAGAAGCCTATAGAATTGGCTTAGAATTTACAAGTACAATAGACTTTGAAAAACTTAACCCTAACATGGTCGTATTTGCCGGAGTAGGTGGTTCCGCAGTTGGAGGAGATTTAATTAGAGACTGGCTTAGATGGAGGGTTAAAATTCCAATAGATGTGTGTAGGAGTTATGATCCACCGGCTTACGTTTCAGATAAAACATTAGTGTTTGCTATAAGCTATTCTGGGAATACTGAGGAGGCGTTGAGCTTCATGATCAAGGCACATAAACTCGGATGTACAGTAATCTCGTTGAGTTCGGGAGGGTTTATGGAGAAGTTATCGGAGAGACTCAGAATACCTCATATAAAAGTCCCATCTGGTCTTCTCCCAAGGGCGGCAATAGCCTACTTATCTACGCCACTAATACCCATCGTTGAAAAACTGACACATGTTGAACTTAAATGGGAGGTTAATGAGACTCTAGAAAACTTGAGGAGGCTTAGAGCCAAACTCGTAAGGACAACTTCAATTGAAGAAAACCCTGCTAAGAAGCTCGCCGGGATGATTTACGGTAAGATTCCTACGGTATTTGGGTATGGGTATCTCTCATCTGTCGCCAGGAGGTTTAAAAATCAGCTTAACGAGAATAGTAAAGTTGTAGCTAGATGGGATGAGCTTCCAGAGTTAGATCATAATGAAGTTATGGCCTATCAGAATCCTGAACACCATATTAAAAACCAGTTTGTCATATTTTTAAGAGGAGGAGTCGAGCACCCTGAGATCACAGCTAGAATTGAAGTCACTAGGAAGATTATGGATGGGAAGATTTCAGGTGTCTACGATCTATATGGTTTAGGAAGCTCGATACTTTCAAACATCTACACAATACTCTACACGGCGGATTTCACGTCCATATACTTAGCGTATCTCAGAGGTATAGACCCTGGAGATACCTCACTAATAGAAGACTTGAAGAAGAAGCTCGATTCATCAATCGGGATACTCTCTAGGATTAGAAGTGAATACAAGCTCTAACGTTTTAGAGGTCTAATAGAAACCTTAAAATCCACATTTCATCCTTCCCCTCTATACTCATCATGTGATAGGTTACTGCTTTAACGCCGACCTTATACTCATGTTTATCGGAATTATAGTCTTCACCCCAAACTCTAGCTTTAAGCCTATAGCCTTCAGCTGTCCGCGTGATGCTTTCAACTTTAAACTTTGAATAAAGTCTAGCGTTTACGTCGAACATCACCAATAGGTTTTCAAGCCAATTGTATAGTAATGATTCCAAGTCAAAACCTTCGGCTTCAACAACCTCCTCTACTAAAGGCATGACTTTAGACGTGTCGGTCATTACTTCAAACATGGCTAATGCCGCGTTTTCAAACGCTTCTTCCAAAGTTAAGCCATAAGCCTCTATGAGGGCGTCACCCATATGTTGAAGAAACCTAAATCTATCCATAACGTTAAATAAAATTGTAAGGTGGCGCTTAAACTTTCAGTTTACGTAAAACTATGTAAGTTTGAACTTATCGATGTTCTCTTTAATCCTCTTCCAGTCCACAACTCTAGTAACGATTACTCTGAGGTGTTCTCTCATGAGCTTCATAGCAGCTTCACTTCCAAGCCTACTATTGTTCCAGGTTACAAATGGTGGATAGAACATAGCCTCTTTAAACACGGGAGAGCCGTCTTTAATATCAAATTTTATGTATCCGAGCTCTCTTAGATAGCATGAATCATTTGGACATAGGATGTCTATCTCCTTCATTTCCATCTTCAGGAAAAGTAGTTTAAACTCCTGTGGATTTGCAATAACCCTCCCACATGGACATTGAAGTACCGGAGCCTGTTCGCTCACAAACTCACCAAAAAAAGAATATTCATACTCTAAGTTAAAGTTTTTCCTAAAACTTAAACAACTATTTATAATAAACTTCTACGAAGTATTCTCCTAGATGAAAGTTAGGTGCACAGTTTTAGAGTTAATCTTTGGAGTAGTAGCCTTAGATGACGAGATGAACGTTATAGATTACATACTTTTCCCGAAAAACCCGGTGGATTTAGCGGAGAAACTGTATACTATGGAGGCCGGAGGGGTTGTAGATGATTTGATAGACCTTGTCGATAGACTTAAAAGTAGAGGGTTTAAATCTTTCATATTTGAACGCGAATCGTCATCCCATCTTATAAGGGAGCGCTTAAACGTCGATACAGCTGTCGAAAGCCCAAGCACCTTAGGAAGAATTGTTAGAAGGGATCTACCGTCTAAAGCCATAGAACTCGGGTTTGTGAAAAGCAGAGGCGAGTATTTAGAGGTTGTTCAAAAAGCCTTAGACTTGCTAGCAAGGAAAAACATAAGAGAGCGTAGTAGCAAGGGAGACATGCATGTTATTCAAGCAATACATGCACTAGAAGAACTCGATAAAACGATAAACTTATTCTATGGACGGCTACGGGAGTGGTATGGATTGTATCTATCAGAGCTTAGCGACGCCGTAGAAACCCCCGAGGAGTATTTTAAAATAATAGCTGAAATAGGTTGGAAAGAAGACATCAACATTGAAAACTTGTCTAAAATTGGGGTAGGTAAGAAGACCGCTTCAGCCGTTCTCGACGCTTTAAAAACGTCCATAGGCGTGGAGATGGATAAGCGAGACCTTGAGGAAATACGTGCGATGGCTTCAACCGTTTTAAAACTCGTAAGCCTCAGAGAGAGATTAGAGAAATATATAGAGGAGAGAGTTAAAGAGATTTCACCAAATCTTTACGCACTGGTGGGGCCGACCCTTGCAGCTAAGCTCATAGCCCAAGCGGGAGGACTAGAAGCCTTGTCTAAAATGCCGTCAAGCACAATCCAAGTGTTAGGAGCTGAAAAAGCCCTATTTAGAGCGTTAAGAACTGGAGCAAGGCCTCCTAAGCATGGGCTCATATTTCAACATCCAATCATAAGACAGAGCCCTAAGAAGCTTAGGGGGAGAATATCTAGGGTGTTAGCGGCTAAACTATCTATAGCAGCTAGAATAGACGCATTCACAGGTAAAGACGTGAGCGGCAAGCTTAAGGAGGACCTTGATAGGAGGATTGAAGAGATTTTAAAGCAAACCTAATAAGTTTAAAATAAACTACACGTTTTAGTTTAACCTTTAAATCTTAAAACTAGAGCAGAATTGTAAAAGTCTCAGGTAATTTATTACGCTTAAGAAGTTAGCTTTTTCTGAGCCTATTTATGCTTCGATTACGCCAAGAAAAGTCTAAGAGCTTCTTAGAAGCGCCGAAGCCGCATGCAACACATTTACGGCTTTTAACATTATAGGATCTACGTCCACACCTTCTACAACGTATGTGCAGCGTTTCTCTACCGTATTTACCCATAGAAGGGGTTCCTTTAACCATAATCATTCACCTAGCTCGCCGGGGATATTATCACCACATTATCTCCTCTGAGTATTATGGGACCTAGACTCTTTACCTCACCATTCGATAGGACTTCTTCAGCATCTTCTAGAAATAGGTTCATGTGTTGATCGTAGCCTTCGAGACGACCTCTAATTCTTTTATCACCTTTAAGTTTAACCAGCACTATTTTACCTAAACTGTTTTCAAGAATTTTTATAGGCATATCAGACATGTAAGAGCCACCGCTCAATGAAGAATAGTAAGAACCTATAATATTAACCTTTTCCAAAACATTGGATACGTAGTTTTCTAAAAGGGGGAGATTACTTCTTGGATAGTAGCATTCTAAGACTGTATGTAATATCGTAGTTTAAGACTTCAGATTCCTCAACCCACATGGTATCAGCAACCTCTTCTGAAGGTTTAACTGAGGGGGTATCTTTAACGTGCGCTAGGAAGCATATCAATATGTAATGGAAGCGTATAGCGCCTTTCTCATCCACCTCAATATAATCTACAACATTCAAAAGTTTGTCAAGCTCAACCTTCAACCCAGTCTCCTCATAAACCTCTCTCAGAGCCGCTTCATGTATAGTCTCACCGAGCTCGATTAAACCACCCGGGATAGACCACTTACCTGAACCTGGATCAAACCGACGTTTAATCAAGAGGACCTTGCTTCCAGATTTAACCAAGACCGATACTGCTGCAACTGGTCTAACCGGGTATTCTCTATAGTTTAAAGCCATTTTTCAACCACAATACTATAGGTTCCTCTGAGGGGGGAAAAGCTTAATGTTTTCACGGTCCCACCTATTAATGGTGTAGGTATTGGCCAGATTTTACGCAGATCTACATTTACATAGCAGATACTCGGCGGCAACGAGCAGGGAAATGACGATCGAGGAAGTCGATTTTTATGCTACCATGAAGGGACTTAACATAGTTGGTACTGGAGATGCTTTACACGGTTCTTGGCTTAAAGAGCTTAGAAGTAAACTTGTTGAGTTAAACGGTTTTGGAGTCTATAAAAGCGGTAAGAGCGGTGGTTTAACGCTATTTATAGTTCAAACGGAAGTCGCCACCATTCACGAGTATGGAGGAAGGACTAGGAGAGTACATCACGTCATAATGATGCCGAGTTTAGAAACGGCTGAAGAACTTAGAGAAAGGCTCAGAAAATATGGGGAACTAGATGTAGACGGTAGACCACTGTTTTCAATTAGACCGGCTGAACTCGTTGAAATCCTTATGGACACTGATAGAGACATCGTTATTTTCCCAGCTCACGTTTGGACGCCATGGTGGGGTATATTCGGTTCTATGAGTGGGGTTGATAAAATGGAGGAATGCTATGAAGATATGACTAAGTACATTAATGCTCTTGAAACCGGTTTAAGCTCAGACCCCCCTATGAACTGGAGGATTTCAGCTTTAGATAAATATACGCTTTTAAGCTTCTCCGACTCCCACAGCCCCTATCCGTACAGATTAGGTAGGGAGGCTACTGTTTTCAACTTGAAAGAAGGCACTTATAGGGAAGTTGCTGAGGCAATTAAAAGTAAAGACCCTACGAAAATAGTGATGACAGTCGAAGTTAACCCGGCCTACGGGAAAGGCTTTAAAACCCCCGATGTACCATTGGTCGGGCCATAGGAAGTGTGGCATAGGACCATTATCGCCTGAAGAGGCATCTAAAATAAACTATAGATGCCCTGTCTGTGGAAGAGCCCTTACGAAAGGCGTTGAAAGTAGGATTGAAGAGTTGGCTGATAGACCCAGAGGATTTAAGCCTCCAAACGCCATACCGTATGTTTCAGCCTTACCATTACATGAGCTTATAGCACTATCCTACGGTCTAGATCTATCCTACGAAGGGGCTTTATCCGCTAAAAAGGTTTGGGAAAGCTATCGAAACTTAACGTCCAAACTTGGAAGTGAATACTTCATTCTACTAGAGGCTTCACGTGAAGACGTTTTGAAGGCCACGGGTAACGTTGAATTGGCCGAGCTTATAATGGCTCAGAGAGCAGGCTCCCTAAGAATAAGACCTGGTTTCGATGGAGTTTATGGTAAGCCTATACTTAAACCAAATGAAGATGAGAGGCTTGGGAAAGCTCCGAAGAGACTTGAAGACTTTTTATGAGAATACTTATTACACTGCCTCTAACATCTTCTCTCTTAAGAGCGGGTTTGACTTTAGAGTTTGAAATTAGAGATAGAGATGCTGGAGCTAGACTTGGAAGACTTAAAGTTAAAGGAAGAGAGGTTGAAACCCCCCTCTTCCTACCAGTCTACAACCCCAACATACCGATCATAACCCCTAGTGAGATGGAGAAGTATGGTTTTAAAGCGGTTATGACAAACGCCTACATAATCTATAAAAATGAAATTCTAAGAGAGAAGGCCCTCAAAGAAGGCATACATGCCCTCCTCAACTTCGATGGAATGGTATTTACAGATTCAGGTGCATATCAGAGTTTTAAAGGCAGATTAGAGCTGAGACAGGAGGAGATCGTTAAATTTCAAGAAAACATAGGCGTCGATGTGGGAGTGATGTTAGATGTACCATCACGCGGTGAAAGCTTTGAAGAATGTAGAGAAAGCGTCATAGAAACCGCTAAGAGAGGAGAAGAGTGGTCTACTATAAGATCTAAAGGTAAGACCGCCTGGGAAGGCGTTATACAAGGTGGAGCCCATCCTGAGCTTTTAGAACTATCATGCAAACTCATGTCTAAATTTGACTTCGACATATTTGCCGTTGGAGTACCGCCGAAATATTGGATGAGTTATGATTTCGAGCTTATAGCCATCCAAGGATTGAGTAGCAGAGTGAATATCTCCCCTGAGAAACCTCTACACGCATTTGGAATGGGTAATCCATTAATACTGTCCCTCCTAGTAGCTATAGGTTATGACATATTTGACTCCGCCAGCTATGCCATTTATGCTAAGAATGGAAGATACATGACCGAGTGGGGCGTTAAGCAAATTGAAGAGTTAGACTACTTACCATGTGATTGCCCCATATGTCTAAGCATAGACGTCGATGAGCTTAAGAAAATGGCTGGAGAAGAACGGGTGAGACTCTTAGCAAGACATAATCTCTACATGATACGTAGAGAGATGAACGCTATAAAACAGGCTATAAGGGAGAATAGGTTATGGGAGCTTGTTCAACAGAGGGCGAGGGCACATCCCAAGGTACTTGAGTCCCTTATAAGAGCCTTTAAAGACGGCTGGGGTTACTTCAAAGCGGTGGATCCAGTAAGGAAGAGAGCAGCCCTCTTTTACTCGGGTGAGGAAACGATTCTGAGGCCTGAACTTAGAAGAGCATTAGAAAGGGTTAGAGAAAGGCTTGGATGCGATAGGATACCATCGGCTTTATCTGAGACGTATCCATTCGGACAGAGCATTCTTAAAAGTGGCATTTTAAACTTCGACGGAAAAAGTTACGACGACCTTGGGAAGATCAGAATAATAGCAGACTATCAATTTGGCTCAGGGGTTGGGTTGAAACTTATACCTGAAGATGCCTTCATAGAGAAGAGTAAACGTACCGGTAGGATCAGACGTATATGGATTGGCGACACCCTTATAGGAGCTTTAAGACCTAGCGATGGCTTTATAAGTTTAAGCTTAGATGGGGCTCTTAGGCTTAAGAAAATTTTACAGCCTCCAAAGTATAGGGTTTATGTGCCTGGAAACGATGAACTTCTCCAAATGGTTAAATCTGGAAGCGATGTTTTCTCGAGGTTTGTAGCCAAGTGTGACTTAGAAATAGTACCGAAGGAGGAGGTTATAGTGGTGGATCAAAATGATTCTCTATTGGCTGTAGGTCAAGCGGTTTTAGCTGGTTTTGAAATGGGTAAGTTTAGAAGAGGAGTTGCTGTTAAAGTTAGAAAGGGGGTTGAGGAATGAGCATCAGAAGCTTCATTAAATTTTTCGATGAGCCTAAGCTTGAAAACCCCGTACTCATAGAAGGCCTCCCAGGGATAGGTTTAGTCGCCAGTTTAGCAACGCACTACATTATAGAGAAATTTAACGCCAAAAAGTTTTGCGATATTAAATCGCCCTTTTTTAAACCCCTAGCCGTCATAGGTAGAGGTGGACACTTGAGGCATCCAATAAATAGTCTATATTATATTAAAGCATCTCCCGGGCTTGGAAGAGATATCATAGTATTATTTGGAAATAATCAAGCGACCACTTTCGCAGGTCAGAATGAATTGGCTGAAACGGTTCTCAGCCTAGCCTCCAAGTTTAGATGCGAGACTATTGTGACTCTTGGCGGGTTTTCAACGTCAACACCTTCAACCCCACCCAAAATCTACTATGCGACAAACCACTCAGAATATGCTTTGATGTTTGAGAACATGGGCTTAAGGGAATTGTCTGGACGAGTATATGGAATGGCTGGGATATTAGCAGGCTTAGCTAAACTTAAAAACATGCGAAGCGTCTGCCTACTTGGAGAAGTTAGAAGCGGGGAGATAGGCCTAGATGCAGCAAGAGAAGTTTTAAAAGTGTTAAGCGTTTTTCTAAACCTTCACATCGATCTAACTAATTTAGAGAAGTGTCTAAACCATTTGAGGGAGGATTTTTTGAGCTTAATGTAACATTCTATCCCGTTACTTCTTTAATGAACTCTTCGTAAATCTTCTGAACCCTTTCAGCGGCAGGACCTGAACCTTCAATAACGCCTTTCTCAGTGACCCTTATCTTATCCATAACAACTATTACACCTTGATCTTCATACAATTTAACAAGTCTCGGAAAAACTCTTTCAAGCCTTTCGGCTAAGTTTTTGAGGCTTAAAGGCCTTTCAGAAGTGTATACTTGCGCTATAACCCCTCCGTTTATTATAAGCCTATACATGACTGTATCTTTCTCATCCCTAGCATCCCTAAGCGATAAGTTCAATCTATCTGGGTCGAATCCTGTTAAAATACCTGTGTACCTTTTCCCATCTACAGTGACGACTGTAACAGTCTTATTCAAGAGTGAGGCGACCTCCTCTGCAAATTTACTCCTAGACACTAAACCCATCTTCAAACACCTCTTGAGACATCTATTAGAAACATTTCGTATAAATTAAGAGTTATTCTAGATCTTCAACTCCACAAATTTTTTACTATTTTAAAACCGATTTGAAGCCTTCAATTAGAGGAGGGTTCGGATAAAATTTAAGGGTGTGAAGTGGTGCAATATTACTAGATATATTTGGGTAGGAGAAGAAGGAGGAAGGTTGTACGGACATTTAGGAGGACTATACCAAAGGTTTACGTATGTCCACAATGTGGAAGGCGAACTGTAACTGTTCAGATAATAAAAGAGGCAAATATTGCCCATGTGGCATGTGGGACATGTAAGATCTCAGGCGATGTTGCACTCATAGAGGGGATGACAGCTGTAGACGCATATTGCACATGGTTTGATGAAATTGCACCTGGAAAAAGATTAGAGGAGATTAAACAGGTAAATCCAGGTGAAGGTTAAGCGCATCCGGCAAATCATGAGAGATTACGGAGATGAGGGGTGAAGGATCACTATGACTATCAAGTTAGGAAAAGTTGAAAAGTACTTGATTAAGAGGCTTGAAGAAGATGGCGCCCTACATATGCCGCTCATAGACCCTGAAAATGTATCACCGGAAAAGGCTGCTGAAATAAGTGTTATTGCCGAAAGAGGGGGATCTGCAGCCATAATGATAGGCGGGTCGACTGTAGCATCTATCGTTAAGTTAAACGAGGTAGTAAAGCTCGTAAGGAAGAGTGTTTCAATACCTGTAATACTTTTCCCAAACAATCTTTCAGGTATAAGTCCGTATGCAGATGCCATATGGTTTATGTCTCTTTTAAACTCGCTAAATCCTTATTACATAATAGGTGCTCAAGTCTTAGGTGCTTCCGCGGTTAGAGAATATGGTTTAGAGCCTCTCCCTCTCGCATATCTAATTATCGGTGACGGTGGTGCAGCAGGATACATAGGGCAGGCTCAGCCAATACCCTACGATAAACCTGAGATAGCGGCTCTATACGCGTTAGCTGCACAGTATCTTGGCATGAGGTTTATATACCTTGAAGCGGGGTCTGGAGCAAAAAATCCGATACCAGTTGAAATGGTTGCTCTGGTTAGAAAAATTACGAGTATTCCCATCATAGTCGGAGGCGGTTTAAAGCGTCCAGATTCTGTAGAAGAGAGGGTTTACGCTGGTGCAGATATAATCGTAACTGGAACCGTGATAGAGGAGGCTGTGGATGCTGAAAAATCAATACTCCTATTCATAGATGCTGTAAAGAAGGGTTTTTCTAGAAGATGTGAGAGGCAGATGTGAATTGAAACGTCAACCCGTTTTAGAGACATCGGTTGAATATGAAGAATACTTCAGAAATATAGAGCTTCAAATCAGAGCTCTTTACGAGATTGCACATGAAGCTAGATCTAAGGGTTTAGACCCGCTTCCACAGCCCGAGCCGAAGCTCTCAGAGGATCTGGCTGAACGGGTAGAGTTTTTAGTAGGACCTAAAGGGGTGGCAGACCGTATAAGAGAACTAAGTTCTACTATGGATAGAGAGGCTTTAGCATTCAAAGTATCAGAAGAAATCATCTATAGTGGCTATGGTAGATCGGGGTTGGAGAAAAATGCTGAGCAAGCTTTGAGAACCGCCTTAGCCATAATCACTGAAGGTGTAACTGTAGCACCTGTCCAGGGAATCTCAAAGGTTTCTGTGAAAACGAACCTGGATGGTTCTAAATACCTAGCTGTCTACTTTGCAGGCCCCATAAGACCCGCCGGGGGGACTGAGCAAGCCCTCATAGTTGTTATAGCAGATTTCATCAGGAAAAAGTTGATGCTGGATAGATGGAAGCCGTCTGAAGAAGAGGTTTTCAGACTTATAGAAGAAGTTAGAACATATGAGAGGTATGTACGACCCTTCCAATACCAAGTTCCGGATAATGTTTTAGAGAAGATCATTCGAAACTTACCCGTTGAGATTACCGGCGTTGAAACAGACCCAGTTGAAGTCACGTCTTACAGAGATCTACCAAGGATTGAAACGAACAGGGTTAGAGGGGGAGCTCTAATAGTGCTTAATGACGGGCTTGCAGGTAGAGCTAGGAAACTTATGAAGATCATAGAATCTCTTGGTATAGATGACTGGAAGTGGGTAGGTGATGTATGGAATTCTAATGAAAATGGGGGAAATACAGAGACGATGGAAACAATGTACCTTGAAGAAATACTCGCCGGCAGACCGGTTTTCGGATTTCCATCTAAATTTGGAGGGTTTAGAGTTAGATACGGTCGTGCTAGAAACACCGGGTTCGCCGCTTTGGGAGTACATCCCGCAACAATGGTGGTGGTTGACAATTTTCTAGCAGTAGGTACTCAAATAAAAACAGAGAGGCCTGGGAAAGCAGGCATAGTCGCTTCAGTAGATTCCATAGAACCGCCTATTGTGAGGCTTAGAGACGGCTCTGTGATAAGAGTTGAAACAGTCGAGGAGGCTTTAAACGTCAAGGATAGAATCGATAAAATACTTTTCTTAGGCGATATTCTCGTAAGCTTCTACGAGTTTCTTGAAAATAAAGCCAACCTACTCGTGCCCGGCTTTACAGAAGAAGTTTGGAGCCAAATGTTTCTAAGCAGTTTAAAGGAAAAATATGGATTAAGCTATGTTAAGTTCAGTGAAGCCTCAAAAATACCTGTCGATAGGCTTAAAGCATTTATTGAAGAGCCGTTACATATTAAGCCTACCCCACTTGAGGTTTTAACAATATCCCGCTTACTGGGGATACCTATCCATCCGCGTTTCACTTACGCGTGGGGGGAATTGACGCTTTACGAACTTAAACATTTGCGGAAGGCTCTCTCAGAGGCTGAAATTGAACGCATTAATGGATTCATTAAGAGGATAAGGCTTAAGGCAAATAAAGATGTTAAAGTCATTCTTGAAAAGCTTCTTGTACCTCATAGGGTTTCAGGCGAATGGATAATTTTAGAGGAGGACGGACAGGTACTATATGAGTGTCTAAAACCCGATGCGCCGTTGAATGATTTGAATAACGACGACGTTTTCAACATAATATTTACGATCTCAGGATTTGAAGTTAAACCTAAATTTGTAAGCTTCATAGGTGCTAGAATGGGCAGACCGGAGAAGGCTAACCGAAGACTTATGAAGACTTCAGTTCACAGCTTGTTTCCAATAGGTCTTGAGGGTGGATTTAGAAGAAACATAGCGGAAGCCGCTGAGAAGAATTTAGTAGAAGTTGAGCTTGTTCACCGTAAATGTTCGGCGTGCGGTTTTGAAACCTACAAATCCACTTGTCCTAGTTGTGGAAGCAGAACCGTTATCCAATATGGATGCCCAATCTGTGGAAGACCGTTAAGTTTAGACGCTGTATGTCCATCTTGTAAAACCCCTTCTTCACCATATAAAATCACACGTATAGACTTAAGAAGTGAGCTTTACGAGGCTTTAAGAAGGGTAGATTCTCCAAAGTTGAAGATTATTAAGGGAGTTATCAAACTTATGAATGCGACCAGAACCCCGGAGCCTCTTGAAAAGGGTATATTAAGAGCAAAATACGACTTGACGGTGTTTAAAGACGGCACTATCAGATTCGACATGACAAATGCTCCATTAACTCATTTTAAACCATCCGAAATAAACACTCCCATACATAAACTCAGAGAACTTGGTTATCATAGGGATTTTGAGGGTAAACCGCTTGAAAGCTTAGATCAGATATGTGAGCTTAAAATCCATGATGTAATACTTCCAAAGACTTGTGGCAAATATCTTGTAAAAGTGGCAAACTTCATAGATGAACTTCTTGAAAGATTCTACGGCTTAAGGCCGTTTTACAACGTTAAAAACGAGAACGATCTCATAGGACACTTAGTCGTCGGATTGGCTCCTCATACGTCGGTCGGCGTTGTCGGTAGAATCATAGGTTTCAACGATGCAAACGTATGCTTCGCTCACCCGTATTGGCATGCGTGTAAGAGGAGAGACTGCGACGGAGATGAAGATTCCATTATGCTTGCTTTAGATTGCCTAATAAACTTTTCAGTCGAATATCTACCTGCCCAAGTCGGAGGTTTAATGGATGCACCGCTTATGATAACCTATAGGATTAACCCGTTTGAAGTAGACTCTGCCGTTCACAATCTAGATGTTTCAGATAGATATCCTATGGAGTTCTACAGTCTTTGCTTTAAGGAGGCTGACGCTAGAGAAGCTAAGAATTTGATTGAAATAGTTGAGAAAAGACTGGGTTTAAAGAATCAGTTTGAAGGGTTTAAGTATACGCATCCATCGACAACAATAGCCGGTGGAAACTTAAATACGAGTTATAAAAAACTTAAGACAATGAGCCAGAAAATGCTAAGCCAACTTAATCTTGCAGATAAAATATCAGCCGTTGACGCGGCTAAAATTGCTGAAAAGATTCTGACAACACATTTACTCAAGGATATAACTGGCAATCTTAGAGCATTTACATCCCAGACATTTAGATGTAAAAGTTGTAACACTAAGTATCGTAGAGTGCCTCTGAGTGGTAGGTGTAGGAAATGCGGTGGAGCGCTAATATTGACAGTTTTTAAGGGAGGGGTTGAAAAATACCTTAAAATGGCTGAAGATATTGTTGAGAAGTATAGACTTGGAGACTACTATTATCAGAGGCTTATGCTGATAAAGGATGAAATATGTACACTTATGGTTAGTGGTAAAACTGGTGTGCAAGCAAGTTTAAGCAGATTTATACGAGACCAAACATGAGAAGCACTTAAATACTTAATTCCTCTTAAACCATGAGGAGTTGAAGATTGACATTGGTGTTCAATATGATTAAGATAAGATTTTACGTGCTACTGATAGCAACTTTCATATTAATATCTGTCCCGTCTACGCATTCCACCAGCAGTGTAACATATAATAGGGAGGCAACTCTATATTCTACTGGTCTTATCCTTATAGAAGACCGTATTTCAGGACTTAATGGAAGCGATAGACCATTTACTCTGAGGCTTCCGAGAGGCCTCGCGGAAAATCTGCTGGATTATAGAGCTGAAACGGCAGACGGTTTAAACTTAAACGTAAGCATCGTTGGGTTCACGGAAAATGAGACTGTAGTAGAAGTGATAGATGTTACTTCTTCATCTCTGACTTTGTTTTTCTTAGTTAATGGTAGTGCGTTAATCGGACTGGCTGATACATTTACAATATACGTACCCGTCTACCCAGGATTAAGCATGGATATTGCACGGTTAAACTTCACCCTAAAAATACCAAGAGATGCTATGTTTAAAGACTACCCAAGTGATTTCAATATATCTGCTGGTAAACTCTGGCTTATACGTGAGAATTTAGAGCCCGATGCTTCTAGAGTAGAACCGATATCTATAACTGGAAGTCCATTGATTGAAGTTGAAGAGTTCAGTAAAACCATTACTGTTTCGGAGCACGGGGATGTAGTGGTGGAGGAATTCTACATGATTCTAAACGTAGGCTCATCTACCTCACAAATAGTTTTTAGTCTTCCAGCAGACGCTTTTGAAGTCTATGCGAAAGACGAATTTGGAAGACTACAATCCTCAACGAATACTGAGGGGGGCACTCTAACATTAACCGTTAAACCTAGGTATGAATTGAGGAAGGGCGACCGATATTCTCTAACGATAACGTACAAGTTTCCAGCGGGCTTAATGGTGGAACACAGTTTATTCAAGTACTCTCATGGGCTAAGCATGGAATTGGGATCAGCTTTACCCATAGTTGCTGAATCTATACAGGTGAACCTGAAGCTGCCGAATTACTCTACGATCGTAGATGTTAAGCCTGAAAATTACACGGAGAATAATGGTGTTTTAAGCTGGATTTTGAAAAGTAGCGATCACACCCCTGTTTTATCTCCGATTAGACAGCCGCCTATTCTCATGTTAAACTATAACTATAACGTCCTCTGGTCTTCCTTCAAACCCGTTCTCTGGACTTTATGCGGATTAACAACAGTCGCTGTTATATACTACGTATACAGAGCTAGAGTCGCGAAGACAGTTGAAGCCATGCCTAAAGTCAAAGCGCCAGTTGCCACCAAGGAGATTTCAGAGTTTATTTCAGCCTATGAGGAAAAGCTTAACCTTAGAAGAGAGATGCGTGAGCTTGAAAGCAACTACTTGACTGGAAACATATCTAGGGCTGAATTCTCAGCGCGTTCTATAAAGGTCAAGAATAGGATAGCCGAACTCGATAGAATGATTGAAAACTTAAAGCCTACTATTAGACTTGCCGGTTTCCTCGACGAATTGACTAATATAGAAGAGGCCGAGGCCGATTTAAGTATTTGTGATGTAGGTCTAGGCGAGCTTAGAAATAGATATCGAACTGGCAAAATTTCAAAACACGTGTATGAGAGACTTCTCAACGAATACAATAAACGCATACGTACGAATGAAAATAGGATAAGGAGAGCCATTGAAGCTATCTCCTCGGGCTAAAAACATTTATATACTTGCCAGCTGTCCTATGTCTCTCGGATTAAGAAGGTAAGAAAGAACCTATTAAAGGACTCTTTCCTACCTTCTTAAATCCAATAATTTAAAGGGAGGTTGAATTATGGAAAGAAGTAGGAGAAGGCGGCCGGCTACAGGCGGTTTTAGACCAGCTAGACCAGTGCCAGTTGCCGTGGGCGGCGAATACGACGTTGAAATAGAGAGCATTGGAAGCAGAGGAGATGGAATAGCTAGAATCGAGGGTTTTGTAATATTTGTGAAAAACACTAAAGTGGGAGATAAGCTTAAAGTCAGAGTGAATTCTGTCAGTAGAAGATTCGCCATAGCTACACCGGTCGCTCAGGGTGAGGAGTAGAAGAGGCGTTTAAACTATTTCTAAATCGTTCAATAATGTCCGGTATTTTTCTAAGCTTTATTTTTGCTAAAACTGATTCCTATATTCTCCCATCATAATCAGAAAAACAATATGATGGAAGAGGGAGAAGTTAAAAATAGTTGATTTTAAGACTATTCAACCGTTGGAAAAGAGTACCGATTTTCGACTTGAGGAAGTATATGATGTAGTTGAATGTGAAATCGTTAGACGGATTAATAGGTTTCTCGTTGAGATACTTATCGACGGTTCTCCAACCATAGCCTACCTCAACAACACTGGTAGACTTTTAGAATTCATGGCTGAAGGTAGAGTGGCCTACTGTTTAAAAGCATATGGTGGAAAAACTAGGCATCGCCTTTTTGCAGTAGATGTTGGAGACGGTCTAGCCGCGATTGTAGATACCAGGATTCAGATGCGCCTTTTTGAAAAAGCGGCTAGTAAGGGGTTGATACATTGGCTTGGAAAACACAGAATAGTTAAGAGAAACTGTAGATTGGGCAGATCCTTAATAGACTATCTAATAGAGCTGGATGGTAGGCTTGCATATCTTGAAGTTAAAAGTGCGGTTTTGCGGGATGGTGAGGGATATGCCTTATACCCAGATTGCCCAACTATTAGGGGGAGGAGGCATATAATGGATATTATAAAGCATGCTGAAGAGGGCGGTTTGGGAATAATAGTGTTCATAGCTACGCTGCCAAATATCAACGGTTTTAAGCCGAATCCTAGAGGAGACGGAGAAATACCTAAACTGCTTTTAAAAGCTTACGAGACCGGGTGTGTTTTAAAGGCGATGAGCGCCTATTACGACCGACGCTCTTCATCATTTTATCTAGATAGCCCAGACATCCCAGTTCTTCTACGATAGAGGGATTTATATGGCCAGGGTGGATGAGCTGTTTGAAGAAATCAGCCGCTTGAAAAGTAGCCATGTAAAAAAGCTGGTAGATGCGCGTATAGAAGAGTTTAAACAGACTGGTAGGAAAACTAGTAGAGAAATTTTTAAAGAACTATGTTTTTGCATTCTAACGGCGAATTTCAACGCTGAGAGAAGCATAGAGATTCAGAGGAAGATAGGTGACGGTTTTCTAACCCTTCCATTCCCCCAGCTGATGGAAGAGCTTAAAGCACTTGGCCACCGCTATCCCACAGCTAGAGCACAGTACATTGTAGAGGCTAGAAGATACGCCGATTCTCTGAGAGAGGTCATTTCACATTTCGAAAATGCTAATTCTCTGAGGGAGTGGCTTGTTAAAAACGTAAAGGGAATTGGGTTTAAAGAGGCAAGTCATTTCCTTAGAAATATCGGCTTCTCCGATTTAGCTATAATAGATTTCCACATAGTCAATATACTATCGAAGTACGGTTTGATAAATAGACCTAAGACTATGACTAAGAAGAGGTACTTGGAAATAGAATCCATGTTGAGAAAAATAGCCCACAGTTTGAACATTTCACTAGCCGAGCTTGATTTATTCCTCTGGTATCTTGAAACAGGTAAAGTCTTGAAATAAAAAAGGATGAGTGCATAGCGTTGCTTTACAGGGATTACGGTATTTGAAGCCGATGTCTAACTCTTTCCAAGGCTTTCCCAACATCACCTATACCCAGTTTTTCAAGAACCTCCCTCTTAGGTAGACCGTATTCATCCCATCCAGCCACCTCATAGTAAGTCCGCTTCAGTTTATCGACATCTTCTTTTTTAACAGTTGCACCTTTATTAGGTCCAGAGGGTAAAGGTTCATAGAATCTAGGCGGGTTATCATCGTCGACGCGTGGATCCCAGTAGACGTCTGGACCACCCAGTAAGAGCAATGTTCTTTGGATTGCAGCTATCCTAGGAGCTGTTTCAGTGTAGAGCTCGTCGTCGGATATGCTCCATCCAGCTACGGCTTTGAAAAACTTGTAAACGTGTTCTTTTCTAAAGTTAAACCAGCATACAACTGCAGAATCTATGAGTATGATCTCCCACTCTTCCGGTCTACTCTTCTCGTCTAGGTTTGAAACAGACGTGTGGTCTCCACCTTGGAGGTTGCAGACGTACGCCGTAGGTTTTGTGTAATCTAAACCGCTTCTTATACCGTGTGCTCCAACACCTATCCCTTTAACTTGCACAGCATACGGCATTACGTCAACGTTTTTCATTTTACCTATTTTTAAAGCAGCCCTATAGGTACCTTCAGCTAGAACATCGCCTATACCTATTCTATGCGCTATCATCTCTTGAACTTTTGCAAAAGCTTCAAAGTCTCCCCATTTAAGTTCAAACCCAAGGTCTTCCTTCGTCAATATACCTCTTTGATAAAGTTCAGCTGCAAAACCCAGTACATTGCCAACCTGTATGCCGCATAAGCCGAGGTCGTCGGCTTTAGCCGATAGGTATACGCTCCCATCTGGCTCAAACACCCCAAGGTTTGTACCTAAGTATGCCTGTAATTCGTAGTCTGGGTTGTCTGTTAAAGTGCCTTTAAACTTGCCGTGTTTGATCATGGCCAATTTAAGGCACGTTGTTGGACATCCGAAGTCGCCCCAGAACCTCTTAATCCAAACCTTACTCTCGAATGCGCTCGACCCATATCTAGTTTCATCATGCCACTCCTCCTGCCAATTTCTAATGGGCTCGCTACTCGTATCAACGCCAACGGTATACCCTGCTGAGCCTGTACCCCAATATCTCATCGTGAACGATTGTGCAAGGCTTTTACAGATATCATCTAAGGCTTTTTTGAAGACTTCGGGCTCTGCAACCTCAGGTAGTGGGCCTGTACCTTTGACAGCTATGGCTTTAAGCATTTTTGAGCCCATGACCGCTCCATAGCCTCCATATCCGGCGGCGTGTGTGATTTTGGTAGCTACAGCGGCAACTCTCACCTTATTTTCACCAGCAGGTCCTATGTATAGGATGCTCGGTTCTTTGCAGACGCCACGCAGTGGATGTTCTTTAGACATTTCGTCTCTAAGCTCCTTTGTAAGTGTTCTCAACGTTTCTTTAGCGCCTTGCCCCCATATGTGTGATGCATCTTTAAACTCTACCTCTTCATCTTCGATCCATAGGTAGGCCGGCTTCTCAGCAACACCGTTTACGATTATTCCATCATACCCTGCACATTTGAGCTCGACTCCGAACTCTCCCCCCACTGTTGAACCTACTACACCATTACTTTGAGGAGACTTACCGGATACGCATACCCTCCCTCCTGGGTAGTAGCCGGTTAAGGGACCTGTGAGTATGAGAAGTACATTGTCTGGACCCAGTGGATCTACTTCTTCCCATTTTTGACCAAGCCTATCCCATAGAATTTTAACGGCTAAACCACGGCCCCCTATGTATCTACGCATAATGCTTCTGTCTATTTTAACAACTTTCACGTTTTCTGTTGATAGATCGACTTCTAAAAGCCTACCCCACCATCCATAAGGCATTAAACCCACCCCTCCCATTCTTCACCGTAAACCTTTAAAGCTAAGTCTCTGACTATGTCTTCAGGCTTTCTAGCATAGACTTTGTAGACTTGAGATGCAAATCTAGGAGCCTTTATAAGTGCATTGTAGCCAGCCTCCATACAGACCTTGACGCACTCGGGCTCTCCACCGCATAGGTCACAGATCACAGCGTACTTCATTCTTGGGTGAATGAAGGGTACTTTGCCCGGGCACGCATCTATGCATTTGCCACATCCAGTACACTTATCCACGTCTACTAAAACGGCGCTTGTTTTCTCATCAACAGTCAATGCTTTAAACGGACATGCTGAGACACATGGATAGTCTGGGCATTGAGTACATAGATGTGGGATTTCAAGCCCTGGTATAAGCATGAAGACCCGGACTCTTGAAGCTTCAGGCCATATTCTCCCCTCATGTTTTAGAGAGCAGGCTATTTCACATCTTCTACAGCCGCTGCAGCGTTCATAGTCTCTGAATATCCATATTTTCGCTTTTTCTTCAGCCAACAGTAAACCACCAATTAAGATTTGGCTTAATAGCTTATATTTTTTCCGCTGACTCCAACTTACGGGCTATTCTATTGGCTATTAGAGCCGCTACGACTCCGGCTGCTACTCCAGAATCTATGTTTACAACTGCTAAGCCTAGCGGACATGCCTGAAGCATCGCCTGTAGCGCGGCCAACCCTCCGCCTCCAAATCCATATCCTTGAGAAGTTGGAACACCTATCACTGGAACGTCTACGAGGCTGGCTATTATCGATGGAAGGGCCCCTTCCCTACCAGCTATAGCAATTATCACATCGACATCGTTTAACAGCATTTCTTTAAGGGCTTCAAACGTCCTATGTAACCCGGCAACCCCCACGTCGTAAGCCTTATAAACTTTACAACCCATTTCTTCAGCGACTATACGGGCTTCCTCGGCTACAGGTATATCAGCCGTCCCGGCTGTGACTATTCCGACGCGCCCCCCACGTTCATGCTTAGTACTTTCCTTTCTCAAGATGATCATGCGGGCTTTATCGTATATTTCGACTGTAACTCCTCTATTTGAGAAGAACTCCGTGAACTTATCCATGATTTGCCTGTCGGTTCTACTTACGATTATGCGGTCGGTTTTCTCAATGGCTCTTAGACAGATCTCTAGGAGGTCTTCTAGATTCTTACCCTCTGCGAGTATTATTTCAGGCACCCCTCTTCTAAGCTCTCTACCGATATCTACACGGGCGAGTTCATGAATCTTCTCTATCGTAAAGAGTTTGAGGGCTTTTAACGCTTCTTCTAGAGAGATTTCTCCTTTAGATAGTTTCCTTAGAATCTCCTCCATAATGATGCACTTAAAAAGAGATAATATTATCCTTAATATATTTTAATAGGCTTCGCTTCGACGAGAAGTACGTCCCGAGATACCTTTGGCTGTAGCAACGTATTTCCCTGTTGCCAGCCCCTATGAAGCCCTAGACCCCTTACCGCTTAAACCTTAATGCTCTTCAGAAGATGTAAGTAAAGTTAAATTTCAACTTGCTTAAAAGTAATGTTTAGATATTCTAACACATTAGTTTTAGCTTAAGTGTATCTATGAGAATCCTATACGTTGACTGCTCTCTAGCTGGGATATCCGGCGATATGATGCTTTCAGCCCTAATAAACCTTGGAGCTAAAATAGACCTTGAAAAGCTTTCGGAGTCCATTGTAGAGAGCCTTGACGGTGTTGAATGGCTAGAGGTTTCGTACGGTATTGAATCTAAGATGGGTTTTCAGGCTGGCTTGCTGAAGGTCGCTTACTCTGATTCTAAAGACCATAGGAGGGGGTGTGAATTAAAAGATGGTTTGGAAAAGACGCTGGAGCTTATGGACGCTAGCCATAGAGTGAAGGCTTATGCCGTTAAAGTTCTTGAAACACTTCTAAACGCTGAAAGTGTTATACATGGTGAGTCGGTGGAAGAGGTCCATCTACACGAAGTGGGTTCACCGGATACACTGGTGGATGTTGTGGGGACAGCGTTGGCTTTAGATAACCTCGGTCTCTTTGAGGACGTTAAAGTATACGGTAGCCCAGTATCAGTGGGTTTTGGGTTTATTAAGACAGAGCATGGACGTCTTACTGTGCCAGCACCGGCAACTCTTGAAATTTTAAAATCTAAAGGTTATCCTTTTAAAGGTGGACCTGTTGAGGGGGAGCTTGCAACTCCAACTGGCGTTGCGTTACTCGTAAACATCGTAGATGAAGTTACACAGATGCCGCCGTTAATTGAGCCTGTTAAAGTCGGATATGGTGCTGGTTTTAAAGAGCTGCCTGAGACCCCTAATGTTTTAAGGCTCATTTACGGTGAGCAAAGAACGCAGTATATTCAGGAAGACGTGTACGTTTTAGAGACGAATATGGATGATGTTCAAGGAGAAGTTTTAGGTCATGTCATTGAAAAGCTCATTGAAAACGGGGCGAAAGACGCATGTATTATTCCAGCTACGTGTAAGAAGAGTAGGCCTGGGCAAATTCTTAAGGTGATTTTGGATTGCGAAAACCTCAACCGTATAGTAGATATCATTTTCAGAGAAACCGGTACGCTGGGGATTAGGTTGGCGAAGACGTCTAGATTCATCGTTCCCAGGGAGTTTAAAACGATAAATGTTCAGATAAACGGTATGGATTTCCCGGTTAAGGTTAAAGTAGCTAAAGACCTTGAGGGAAGAATTATCAGAGTTAAACCGGAGTATGAAGAGCTTAGAAAGATTTCAGACATCACAGGTATACCGATAAGGGAGCTTTCTTCAATTATCGAAGAGAGGGCTAAGACTTACTTGACTTCTTAACATTTAAATAACACAGTCATCTTCTTTCTCTGAGGTGGTTTATTGGCCTATTGGCACGGTGATCTTCATAAACGTAAACGAACCGGTGGGAAGAGCCATCCATATAGGGGTAAGAGAAAATACGAGCGCGGCGGTTATCCCGTTGAAACGCAGATAGGTGATAGAGCTATAAAAGTCGAACGTGTTAGAGGTGGAAATATAAAAGTTAGAGTTATTAGAGATAATACCGTCAATTTGAGCATACCATCCTCAGGCAAGACGGTTAAATGCAAGATTTTAAGAGTCATTAAAAACCCGTCAAACAAAGACTATGAGAGGAGAGGTGTGATAACTAAAGGTGCTATAATTGAAACGGAGCATGGCCTAGCTAAGGTAACTAGTAAGCTCGGCTCAGACGGTGTAATAAACGCGGTGCTCATAGAATCTAAAACCTAGACATAACTCTAAATGAGCCACAACTTCATTCAACATATATGGCTTTCCGCTTAGGTTGAAGCAACCATTATAGGTCTTTTAAACCATATGTCGTCGATAAAAAATAATGGAAAAGGTACGCTGATTTGGATTTACCACCACATCTTCCTAAGGGGCATGGCAAGTATCTCTCTAACCTCGAGCTTTTTCGACTTATCTTTACTGAACATGTCGTTGGTTCTAGTGGCTCTAGCCACTATAGCCGTATCCGATCCTCTATCCGTCCCTGCAACTGCTATTACGTCTTCTCCAATATTCAAGGCTCCAAGATCGGAGGCGATAAGAATAACCTCTACGCAGACTTTAAACCCTTGACCTAAGGTGTAGAAGCTATTTCTAATGCTGTCCATTCCACGTGCATGTAGAGGAAGATGCGTCTTATCTAAGGGTTTTCCCCCGAGTTTTACAATTTCTTCTTTAAACTCCAGGTTCATCTCCTCATAGGATACCGCTACGACGTTACACAACCCCTTAAGTGCTCTGGCGAATTTAACACCAGTTTCCCCTGACGTACTTGCAACTACAACTGTTTTAATGTCTCCCTCTTTCAACCTTCTGGAGACGCAGTCTAAAACCGCGTCGGTATTCTCTGGGCCAGGCTCTTTAAAGTAGACGATCTGCTTTACAATGCTCATACGGATTACTATTAAAGCTTTCAAAGCTTAAAAATCTAGCCTATCTCCGAGCGTACACACCGTGTTTCTTAGTATAATCGATCATTAGTAGGAAATTGTCAGCGTTGGTGTTGACCGATATGTTCGCCGAAGCCGATAGAACATACCCACGATTCCCCCCTTCACGTAAACATCTTTCAACTTCCGCCACCACATCTTCGGGTTTACCGAATTCGAGAATTCTAGGGTCTACATTGCCGACGAGACATATCTTATCGCCATAATCTTCTTTAACCCGTTTTAAACTCATCCCAGCCGTCACGTCTATACCCTGATATGCGTTTATCCCAGCGTCTACGACATCTGAAAGTATGGGAGTTATGTTTCCATCCGAGTGGAGAACTGCAAAGGCGCCTCTACGCTTAAAAGCATCACATTGTCTTCTAAGGGCGGGTTTTATAAACTCCCTGAACATTTTAGGAGAAAACCAAGGGCCCAGTTTATTACCATAGTCTACACACATTTGTATGGCATCCGCCCCCTCATCGATAGCCCATTTACCGACCTCCAGAGCGTAGTTGGTGTTGAATTCTATGAGAGTCTTCACAGCGTCAGGACGCTTATACATCCAGGTTAGCACGCGTCTAAGCAAATTCGGGTTTGAAACTATAGGACCCCATGACCCGTCAGCGTCAAACGATAGGAAGAACTCTCCCTTAACTTTCTTCACAAGATGCCTTAGGATTTCGAAGATTTTAGAGTCTACTTCAACAGTAGAACTTCTACAGAATTCTATGATGTCATCTGGGTCATAGCTTATCGGCTCGTCCATATCCCAGAGTGAGAAGCCGCTCCACTTATACCTTCTTCCATCTATCACCCATACGTGCTCATTGACCTTTTTCAGGATTTCCGGCTTCTTAGTATAGGCTGAAACAACTCTTACCCAATCGAGCCCCGTTACTCTATGGAGGGCTAGAAGTTCTTCAGCCATGCATTCATTTATCTTATCTAAGTCTAAACCATTCTCCATCATAAGAGCGAATACAGCTTCTGGGTTATGCACGAGGATTGAACTGGTTGGTTTTCTAAGTATTCTAGAGGCTATTACTGGTGGGATGTGCATTTCGTAAAGCGGAACTCTATCTGGCGTTGAAATCTCCATGGCTTTAACTACCCTCTCCCAAGAATTCATACAGGTTGATAAATATGCACAGGAGATTAAATAATTTCCACAACATGGACGGTGAAACTTATATACATACTTAGACAGATTTCTAATCATGCCGAAGTATGTTAGACGTACAGGCCCTAAGCGTAAACTTGAAAATCGTAGAGTAGCCATAATAGTCGCCCATGAATTTGAAGACGTAGAGCTTTTATACCCATTTCTGAGGCTCAGTGAAGAGGGGGCTGAGGTTGTGATAGTGCCTGTTGAAGCCGGTCTGCACCCCAGACCATCAGTTAAGGATAAGCCCATAACTGGACGGTATGGAACCCCAGTGCCTATGGAAGTCTTCGAAGAAGGCGGCAGATACACCATAAGGAAGATAAGTCAGATAGGCTTGGAAGACTTAGACGCGTTAATAATACCTGGAGGCTTCTCCCCAGATGCTTTAAGAATATTGCCTGAAGTCTTGGAACTTGTTAGGAAGGCCTACGAGAAGGGTAAGATTATAGCGGCGATATGTCACGGTCCTCAAGTTCTAATATCTGCCGGTTTGGTGAAGGGAAGGAAGGTGACGAGTTACAAAGCCGTTAAAGATGATCTAATAAACGCCGGGGCTATTTTCGTAGATGAGCCATCTGTCAGAGATGGAAATATCATAACAGGCAGGGTCCCAGACGACTTACCGGAGTTCTGCCAGATGATAATTGACGCTTTAACCTAAGGGAAAACTCTATGCCTTTATCGCAACTTCATCTATAATTGAAAACTTTAAGCCTAAACATCTACTTTGACCTTTAAATCTTCCTAGAGGAAGCTTTAGACAGTATTGGTTTAATGACTATCGTTAATATTAACGACACGGCTACTTGACCAAACACGTCTCTGAACAGCGATATTACTGCTGGTCCAAACCCTTTAATGAACACGTTCACGTAGAAGTATGTTAAAGCCATAACGACGCCGCCCAGCAGACACAGAAGCACTTGCATGTACATTTTCCGACCCTTACCCAAGCCTGCTATAAACCCTTCAAGTCCATGGGCGGGTATCGATACGAACCACCTTGGATAGCCTACGTATATATCTGCTGCTACAGCACCTATTGCTCCTACGAGGACCCCAACTTTTGGCCCATACATCAGAGATGCTATGAATATTACGGAATCTCCCACATGTGTATATCCACCGGTCGGCGAGGGGAAGAATTGACCTGTAAAAGCCGTAGCTGAAGCCGTTAAAGCCGAAAATACTGCTATGGAAGCTGTTTCAACAGTTGAAAATTTCAACGTAGGTGGGGGAAATCCCATCCCATAGATCAACCCTGAACCGTAAGCTAAGATTCCAGTAGATATCAAACCCAGCATTTCAAGAAAAACCGAGGTTTGAAAATTCATAAAGCTTGTAAATGTCATGGAGGCCATTCCAAAGATCACAGCTAAAGCTGATAATAAAGCTGACCAGAAGCCGTTGCTGACTGCTGAAGTCAAGGCAAAGAGAAATGATAAAAGACTTAAAGTTAACAGTAAGCTTAAACCGTTTTTCAAATCACCAGGAAGGCTTAAAGCTTCAAGTATCCCAAACCCGGCTGTGTGAACCATGAAAGTTGCCTCAACAATTCCATATAGGATTATTAAAATTGCACCGGAAATAAGCAGGTAGAATCTAAGACTTCTCATCTAGAGCCCACCTTACATATATTCAAGACAAATTTTGAATATATTAAAGTTTTTCCTTGATATTTTTAATTTAAATATCTGAGCTGAAATACTACAGAGTCTAGCCCTTACGAGGTTCAAGAAGTAGATTCCATTAAATTTATTTAATCCGTGATGGTAACGGGCCCGGCGGGAGTTGAACCCGCGACCACCGGGTTACTTCAGTAGTGAAGTAATCCTCTACTTTAAAAGCCCGGCACTCTACCATTCTGAGCTACGGGCCCACTCGCCATTTAATTACAAAAAATTCTCCCTTTTAAGGTTTCTCAACGTTGCAGATTTTAAGGGGGTAAGCCGTATAAGTTTGAACATTCACCCTATTATTTTAGGGAGAGTTTTGAAGGTGGGTGTTTTAACTAGAAATGAGTTTTCATGGTGTAGTCTTCAGCTTAAACAGGCTTTAAACAGTAGAGGCTGTGGATTTGAGTGCTTCAGTTTTAACGATTTAACTGCCTACGTAGATTTTGAAAACGGTATACGCTTCAAGGGTAAACCCATTAAAGAACTTGATGCTATAATAGTTAGACCTATAGGTAGAGGATCGCTTGAAGAGATAATTTTCCGTATGGATCTATTAAGAGCTGTGGAGGGTCTGGGAGTATACGTGGTTAATAGGGCTGAAGCCATAGAGAAGGCCGTAGATAAATACCTTTCACTCTTCCTATTGAAGAAGGCTGGACTACCAGTTCCGAGAACAATCGTGACTGAGAATCCAAGGGTTAGCTTAGAGGCGTTTAAAAAGTTTAATTCAAGGGTTGTTTTGAAGCCTATCTTCGGGTCGAGGGGTTTTGGAATAACGAGGGTTAGAAGCCGGCAAACGCTCTACCGTCTGGCAACCGTTCTAAGCTATTATCGCCATGTCGTCTACATGCAGGAGTATATTCCCCATGCTAGGGAAGACGTTAGAGCCTTCGTGGTTGGAGACGACGTTGTAGCGTCGATGCGTAGAGTCGGGGCTTCGTGGAGGACGAACATAGCTCAGGGAGGTAAACCGGAGCCCTACAATCTTCCTGAGGAGTTGAGGGAGGCTGTTTTAAAAGCGTGTAGTGTACTTGGGTGTGAAGTGGCTGGTGTAGACGTTTTAAATCCAAGCGGTGAATTCTGCATAAATGAGGTGAATAGTCAGCCGGACTGGAGAGGGCTACAGAGCGTCTCAGAGGTGAATATAGCTGAAGCGATTGTAGACCACGTGGTATCAAAGGTTAAGCGCTAGCGAAACAGATCTCCCTCTATAGGTCTCACAAGTTCTCTAGCCGAGCCTTCACCTCGGACTGGCTTAAAGCCTCTTATCACGGCTACAGGTATTCTCGAAAGTTTACCCATGACGAGCTCGGCTGCTGCCGCAAGCTCATCTGCTACGGCTATAGCTGTAACTTTAAGCGTATATCCATATGGATCGTTTAAACCCCTGTAGTCTATAGTGGGCTTCATGCCTGCTACTCCAACCGCGAAATTGACTTGTCCAATACGCCAAGCCCTACCAAATGTATCGGATATTATGACCGCTACATCAACCCCCTTAATCTCCCTTATACGGTCTCTAATCCTTTTAGCAGAGGCATCTGGGTCGACTGGCAGTAGTGAAACCGTGTCGTCGCCCGGTATGTTGGATTTATCCACTCCGGAGTTTGCGCATACAAATCCATGTCTAGTCTCAGTTATTATATGTCCGTTTTTCACTCTGACCATACGCTTCGCCTCTCTGAGTATTAACTCCACAAGTCTAGGGTCCTTTCCCTCGGCTTCAGCGAGGTTGAGGGCGAAACTTGAGGGCGTAACATCTCTCAAGCGTACCAGCCTATTCTCAGCCTTCGACACTATCTTCTGAGATACTACTACAACGTCATCATCCATTACCCCTACACCGCTTCTCTCAGCCGCTTCAACTATAAGCTTAGCTAGGTCATCATTAGGTTTGACTTCAGGAATACCTTCTAAACCGTAGATACATATTTTGAGAGCCATTATAACACCTGAGCTATGAACAATTATAGTTTAAAAAGTTATTTCAAAAAGATTAATACGTTTAAAAGGGAGATTGTAAACCATCAGTTAGATAGGGGGCTAAAACCGTCATGGAGTTTAAACTTAAGGGAGAAGTTCAAGCGAGTGGGAGCCTGGAGGGTTTAAAAGAAGCCGTAGCCTCTTGGATTGATGAACTCAACAGGAAAGTTCTACTCAGAGGGGCTAAGTCTCCAAAAGAAGGTGCTAGGATATCCGACTGGAGGATTGAAGGGAGTAGATTGCTTCTCACAATAGAGTCTGGGAGAGCTGTTAGAGCCCATTCAGCCCTGTTAAGGGTTAGAAACTTCCTAGCGGATAAACTTGGACAGTATAGGTTAGGTGTAAGAGGCTTAAAAGCCGAGGAAGCTAAGATAATACTCAGCGATTCAACCGTATCTAGTGACGCTTTTAGAGGAGCTTTAGAAGGATTGGCCGAGGTTCAAACAGTTGAGGGGAAAACCGTAATAGTCTTCAAGGAGGTTAGCAGTAGAGATTTGGAAAAAGGTGTTATAGATAGGGTTCTGAAGAAGATCGAACCCATGCTTGCTCCAGTAGGCGTGGCAGTGAAGCCCGAAAAACCGACGTATGTTCCAATGGGATACGTGATCAAAGAATCGGCTAGGAAGGACGTTAAATTCAACGGAGATGTTTCAGAGTGGGCTGAAAAACTCAACTGGATTAAAAGATACCCTGGAAGGGGACAGTGGATTTTAACGGCGCCAATAACCGCTTTAATCAACCTCATAATGGACATGATAGTGGATGATGTTTTAAAGCCCATGGGTTTCAAAGAGTGGATGCTTCCCAAATTGACACCTCTCCAAGTTATGGCTAAAATGCCCGGCTATTTCGACAACCTCGCAGAAGGTATGCTCTACGTTTTCACACCGGAGCGGGAGGAAGAGGCTTTGAAAGACTTTAAACGTAGGTTTTCGCTCACAGGTGAACTAGACCTTGAATCTTTAAAGATGGAGCTTAGCGGTCCAAACTATGTCCTAGAGCCAGCCCAATGTACACCCTTTTACCAGTTCTTCTCAGGTGAAATCGTAAACTTAGACGATCTACCGATTAAGATATTCGATAGAAGCGGTTGGACATGGAGGTGGGAGGGGAAAGCTACTAGAGGACTCGAAAGGACTATCGAGTTCTATAGGATAGAGGCTGTTTGGCTATCAAGCCCCGAAGAAGCCGTTGAAATACGCGATGAATTGGCTGAGGAATCTATGGAGCTTGCGGATAAAAAGCTCGATTTAGAAGTTAGAATTGTTGTAGGTGCGCCATTCTACATGAGCAGTGATGAAGCTTCTAAGACATACGTTGACATATCCAGTAGCGATAAGATTCCTACCCTCGACTTGGAGGCATGGCTTCCCTACAGAGGCCCTAGGGAAGGTTCTGAATGGCTTGAAATAGGAGGAGCCTTCTCATGCCACAGAGACAAATATGTAAAAAGCTTTAAGATAAAGGAGGCTAAGGGTAGAGACATATGGACTGGATGCTCAGGCTTCGGCGTAACCCGATGGATTACAGCTTTTCTAGCTCAGAAAGGCTTCAACTTAGATGATTGGCCTAGTGAAGTTAAGCGTAGAATTGGAGAATTACCTAAACCAGTTAAAACAATTACCTGACTTGAATACTGTTTCTCCGTTACACTATTGTATGGTTACTCCGAACTCTTCCTTCAAAACCCGTAAAACGAGCATTGTCACCGTGTTTTTAACACCAGGTATAGCGCCGACTTGATCTATCACCCTGGTAAGCTCCCCCTTATCTCCAACTTTAACATCTATCAGAGCTGAGAATTCACCCGTTACGTCATAAATGCCGCACACCCCGTTTATTTCACTGAGTTTCTTCAAAATGCTTTCATACAGCGATGGATCTGCCTGTAATCCTATGAAGGCTCTAATCGGCAATCCGACTTTCTCCGGGTCGAGTATCGTGTAAAAGCCTTTTATAACGCCTTCCTCAATTAGTTTTTTCACCCTTAGATGGATAGTACCTTCGCTCACACCGAGCTGTTTAGCTATTTTTACAAAGCTTATCCTAGCGTCTTTCTGAAGGAAATTTAAGATCTTCTTGTCTAAAGTGTCAAGATTCATAATTTTCTCGATAACATTTTTCAAAGTCCTCACATATATACCTTAACAGTTGAGGGGTTTAGAAGACTGGGTTAAACGCGAGGTTTTGAAAACGCTACTAAGGATTAAGCGGTCTGAAGAGTGGAGTTTGACTAAACTTAGCGAAGAAGCCAATATGCCAGTTGAAGTCGTCAAAAACGTCTTGATGGAGGTGGCAGATTTTGTCACCGTGAAAGACGATGCCATCAGCATAGCCGGATGCGGCAAGGTTCAAATCGCCGTACTCTGTCTCAATTTAGGCGCAGACCCATCATACATTTCTAGGCATTTAGACTGGAGAGAGTTTGAAGGGTTTACAGCGACAATTGTGGATGCATATGGATATGCCGTCTATAAGAATTACAGGTTTAAAAGTGTGAATAGACGTTGGGAGATAGATGTACTGGCCATAAAAAAGCCGGTTTTACTATGTTTAAACTGTAAGCATTTCCTCAAGCAACGCTGGGCTTCTCTGAGGAAGGCGGCTTTGGAAGAACTTGAAAGGGCTGAAGCTTTAAAGCAGGCTCTTCCAAGGTTAAAATTGGAGTCTAAACCATCTGAAGGGTGGAAGATTCTGCCAGCATTAGTAACGCTGATCGCACCAAAGTCTAAAGTTTACGATAAAATTCCAATAGTTAGGATAACAGAGCTTGGAAATTTCCTCGAAGAGTTAGCCTTATACACCGATTCGTTAAGGTTTTTACAGGTTTAAACATAGGGCGTTCTACATTTGGCGATAGTGATTTCCCTCGCGTTTAACCCCTTATTTTTTATTTTTACATTATTGGCTTAAGTCTATCCCCTTCACACGCCTGCTCACCCTCGAGTATGTGTAGCTTGGGCTGTAGCAGTGGAACCCCCTGTTGTAGCACCATATTATCCTAAGCCCGTTGCCAGTCAACCTTTTATGCTTGTGTAGTCATAGCAGACTAAGGCTGAAGGAACTATGGAAAAACCGCTAAAGGAAGGTATACCAAAAGAGGAGAGGAAGATCGTATAACTCGTGCTCCTCTGTTAAGATGTGGCCGTGATAGGCTGAGGGTAAGACTTAAATGTTTTTCATTTTTCATCTATTTATTAAATTAATTTTTATTTTTATTCCTACTGCACCGAGACCGTCAGATGTAGATTTTAAGCCGTCTGGTGTAGGAGTTAGCATCCGCCCTTGTTATAGGGTTGTTTTGAAGAAAGGTCTTAACGGATGGATCCTTGCAAAGTGTGTTGATGTTAAAGGTGCCGTCTCACAGGGGAGAAACTTGGAGGAGGCAGTTAGAAAGGCTATATCAGCCATATTAGAGGATATCTACGGCGAGGAGAGAATTTTCAATACTCGTACGGGAAGAAATATGAATGCCTAGACTTCCTGAGCAGAATATAGAAAAGTGGAGGTGTTACCATATGGTGTATCCGCCGTCGACTACTAGATCATGGCCTGTGATGTAGTTTGCGGCATCTGAGGCTAGGAAGAGTGTGGCTCCGACTATGTCTATGGGTCTTGCAAAGCGTCCTAGGGGGATTAGGGATTTCCAATACTCGGCATACTCAGGTTTATTCTTAAGCAGGTTCTCGACTAGAGGGGTTAAGGTGTACCCTGGGCTGATGCTGTTAACGTTCACATTATATTTAGCCCATTCAGCAGCCAAGCTTTTAGTGAGCATTATAACTCCCGCCTTTGAAACGTTATAATGGGTTTGAGGTTGAGGTCTATTTACGATTCTGCCCGACATTGAGGCTATATTTATGATCTTGCCGTACCTCTGCTTTATCATGTGGCGGCCTACTGCTTGGCACATGAGGAAGACGCTCTTCAGGTTCACCGTGATCATTCTATCCCAATATTCTTCACTCATTTCTTCAGCGGGACACCATTGAGCTATACCGTGGCAGTTTACGAGTATGTCTATGCGGCCGAAGGAGTCGAGAACCCTATTGACTGCGGATTCAACCTGCTTCGCATCGCAGAGGTCTGCGGGGACGGCTAGAATTCTCACTGGGAAGATTTTTTCCAGTTTTTCCTTGAGAACTTCTATGCCCTCAGCATTTACATCAACGAGGGCTACATCCGCGCAGAATTCGGCGAAGCCGAATGCCATAGCGCTACCTATCCCCCCTCCAGCACCAGTTATAATGGCCTTTTTCCCCTCCAATGTAAACATCTTCCTTATAGATTCAAATGCACTAGATGTCATATCAACCCTCGGGAATCAATTTCATAAGAGCATAAATTTAATAATTTTCACAATAACTGCACACGTGCTAAATGTATCTCCTCAGGGTGAGTTCTCTAATCCTCTCAAGGAGTTTTACAGCTTCTTCTTCACGAACAGCTTCATCTTTCTTCAAACGCCTTATTGTCGAGGTTTGCTTCATAGAAGTGTTCGTGAAAGACCTGTGTCTTATCGAGTAAGTCTCTAAACAATGCTTTATATTTCTCCTCAGCTTAGCCCTTATCTCATCTACATCGTACGCTGAATCCCCATAAATCCCCCAGGCTCAAGTGGAAGGAAGGCTGAAATAACACCCCACTCAATATCAGTTAACTCAAGAAACTCCATAAACAAAAAATGAGCAACAGAAGACTTAAATTTGAAGACACCTCAACAATTTTTGGTTCCAAAAAGTAGAGTTGGGAGGGTTTTTGAAGACGCTTTCTCCATTAGAAGAGCAAACATTGTTGAACTATTTGCTCCCCCTACCGAAACACATCGAAGTTAGGGGTATGACAAGAATACCCTTAAAAATGCTGGTGTTGCATCTGCCGAAAAATAAAACATTGATTGGTGAGCAGGTTGCTGAGGAATTTTGTGAATTGTTCGGTAAAGTCGGGGCCCCCTTAACAGTAAAATGGTCGCTTGCTTGGAATTACACCGCTATTTTAGCGTTGGAGAGCGTTGAGATAGATGAAAGTTGGTGTTATGATAGGAGCGAGGTCCGCCAACATAACTTGGAGCAGGTGCCTAC
>Ga0185307_1000087_pt1 | contig 64938 bp, 58 predicted proteins | sample LHCtaG_FD_128010 | JGI IMG/M metagenome (GOLD analysis project Ga0185307, IMG submission 128010) | Hot spring microbial communities from Little Hot Creek, USA to study Microbial Dark Matter (Phase II) - LHC4sed_matched (SPADES... | ecosystem: Environmental > Aquatic > Thermal springs > Hot... | reverse complement strand
CCTTGAGATAATGGCGTGGGGCGTTTTTTTGAAGCCTTCCATCCTCATAGCTTCGCTGAAACCGGGCAATTCCTTATCGAGGAGTTCCCTTGTGGCTTCAGGCGTCACATCTCGAGGAGAAACCCCCGTTCCTCCACAGGTAACCACGAGGTCCACGCCCAAATCACAAGCTTTGAGGATTGCCTCCTTTATCAACTCTACTTCATCTGGTACGATCTGCTTTAGGATAACCTGGACTTTTAAACGTTCTTTTAGTACCCTTTCTGCCACTGGTCCAGATAGGTCTTCCCTTTCCCCTCGAAATCCCCTATCACTGACCGTTATAACTGCCGCTTTCAAGGCCATATCCTTTTCCCCATCTCTTCCGTTTTGTATCCTCCCAGGTACTCGATTTCTCCTCTTAAAGCAGAGTCGGAAAGAAGGCCTAACAACACCTGGATCTTCTCGTCTTTTAAGACATCTTTTTCGATGATTAGATCAAATGGTTCTTCACATAAAGGTATAAAATCCAAATCCAAAGCCTTTGCTGCAGCAAGTATCCCCACTCCCACATCAGCCCTTCCGCTCTTTACAGCCATTGCCACTGCCATATGGTCCGTGAGTTCATCATTATACCCCACTATTTTTTGGGGGTCTAATCCCTTTTCCTTAAGGAGATAATCTAAAAGGACCCTCGTTCCAGACCCTCTTTGGCGATTTACGAAAACCACGTCCTTTCTAAAAAGGTCTTCTACATTCTTAATACGCTTGGGGTTACCTTTAGGAAGGATAAACCCTTGTTGCCGCCAAAAAAGTCGAAAAACCACCACTTCCTTATCGGGTAAGTAACGTTTTATAAAAGGAAGATTATAACTTCCGCTTTCCGGATCCAATAAATGACAGGTAGCCATTTTGGCGTATCCTTTTGCCATCGCCCTCAGTCCACCGAGGCTTCCAGTATTTTTGGTTATTAGGAAAATAGGAGGATATGTTTTTTTTAACCTATCAGCCATAATATCAATAGATAGGTCATGGCTTCCCACTATGAGCAAAGTCCTTTCCACTACTTCAGGGTTAACAAGAAGTTCTACCTCCACTTCCCTTCCTTCTGCTAAGCCTTCACTTTGTAAAGGTATCTTAAGGAGCCCTTCGGCTTTTATAATGGAACTCAAAACTGAGGCCCCTCTTGGTAAAGGGTGGGCCACAAAGTTTCCTTTACTTTTGAAAACCTTAAGCCTGACGAATTCGTAAATTCCAAGTCGAGAGGGTATGTCTTCGGCTAAAATGGCCTTTATGACAGGGGGTTTTGATGGGATTTGTCCCAACATAGCTGACAAAAAGGGCTCTGCCAAAAGTTTAAAAGCCACAAATGCTGAGATGGGATATCCGGGTAAGCCCAAAACGGGTTTTCCTTTGTATTCTCCTCCCAAGGTGGGTCTTCCAGGCATAACGGAGATTCCGTGAAATAAAACCCGCCCGTTTTCATCTATTACCATTTTGGTAAAATCGCCTCTGCCCGTAGAAGAACCCGCATTGATTAATATGAGGTCCGCTTCTTTGTATACCTTTTCGAGCGTTTTCCGAAGTTCCGAAGGATCATCCTTAACCGGGCCAATTTTTTTAAATACCCCTCCTATCTCTTCCACCATTGATCCGATTAAAACCGAATTGAATTCGGGGGCCTCTCCCGGAGCGAGATCTAAAAAGGGATCACGAATTTCATCTCCAGTAGGGATAAAAATCACTCGGGGTTTGGATTTAACTTGAACAAACTTAACACCTGAGGCTACCAAAAGTGCTAAATCTTCGCCCCTTAACCGGTGATTGGAAGTGAAGAGCATCTCCCCTTTTATCACATCTTCTCCGGCCAACCTTACATGTTGCCAAGGATAAGCCGCTTTGATCAATTCGACCCATTCTCCTTCTTGATTAACCTCTTCAAGGGGAACAACCGCGTTTGTTCCTTCGGGAAGTGGATCACCCGTGTCTATCCAAAAAGCCTCTTTACCCAAAAGAAGCCGAACGGGCGTTTTTTCAGAGGCGCCGAAGGTCTTTTCGGCCTTAAGCGCAATTCCATCCATAGCGGCTGCATGGTAATGGGGAACGGATCTTAAGGCGAAAATAGGACTGGCTGTAACCCGTCCCAAAGCGTTAAGTGTTTCTACTGTCTCCTTTCGATCATAATACCAAGGTTGGAACACATCCATGAGGATACTTAAAGCTTCTTCCGGAGTAATGGTTTTCAAATATGGACTCATCCTTTAATCACTCCTAAAGGTATAAGCTTCGCTACCTTTTTGCTCAACCCGGCATTATGAACCACTTCGACCACATCCGCCACATCTTTATAAGCCTCGGGTACCTCTTCGATCATGGTAGAACGGCTTGCTGCTCGAATGTAAATGCCCCTTCTACGAAGTTCTTCGGCCACTGAACGAGCTCCGGCCGTCTTCTTAGCCTGATGACGACTTAAAACCCTCCCCGCACCATGACAAGTACTACCAAAAGTCTCTTCCATCGCCCTTTGAGTTCCAACCAGTATATAAGAATACCTTCCCATATCTCCCGGGATAAGGACGGGTTGTCCCGTTTCTTGATAATCTTTAGGAAGTTCCGGATGTCCAGGCGGAAAAGCCCTCGTAGCTCCTTTTCGATGAACGCATAATCTTTTTTCTTTTCCGTTAACCTTGTGTAGCTCAAATTTCGCAATATTATGACACACATCATATACCAACTCCAAACCTAAAGCTCTGGGGCTTGCCTTCAAAACTTCCTCAAAACTCTCCCTTACCCAATGGGTGATCATCTGCCGGTTAGCAAAGGCAAAATTAGCGGCACATGCCATTGCTGCAAAATAGTCTCGCCCCTCAGGAGATTTTATAGGAGCACAACATAACTGTCGGTCTGGAAGTTCAATGCCATATTTTTCAACGGCTTTGTTCATAATTCTGATAAATTCATCACATATCTGATGCCCAAGGCCCCTTGACCCAGTATGTATTGTAATAGTTATTTGATCCTTAAAAAGACCCAACGCGGAGGCCAATTTTTCATCGTAAATCTCCTTTACATATCCTATTTCTACAAAATGGTTCCCCGATCCTAAAGTTCCTAATTGTGCTCTCCCCCGCTCCAAAGCTTTTTCGGACACTAAATCAGGATCAGCCCCTTTTATACACCCCCCTTCTTCTATGTGATTTAGATCCTCCCATTTCCCGAATCCCTGTTCTACCGCCCATTGGGCTCCTTTTAGGAGCACTTTTTTCTCTTGGGTTTTGTCCAATTTTAAATCCTTCCGATGAGAACCAACCCCTGAGGGCACATTGCGGAAAAGGGCATCCACCAGGTCTTCCAGTTTTCCCTCCACGTCCTTCCTGGTAAGGTTAGACCTCAGAAGCCTTACCCCACAGTTAATGTCATAACCAACACCACCCGGGGAAATCACACCTTCTTCTTCGTCAAAAGCCGCCACCCCTCCAATTGGAAAGCCATACCCCCAATGGATATCGGGCATAGCCAGAGCTCTTCCCACGATTCCAGGCATGGTTGCTACATTTTTGACTTGTAGAATGCTTTGGTCTTCTTCAATTTCTTCAAGCATTTTTTCGCTTGCATAAATTAACCCTTCTGTTCTCATCTTTCCTTCTTTGGGTATTAACCATCTATAATCGTCAATTTTTTTAAATTTTATCTTTGACATCATGGTTGTCCCCTCCTCATATATCTAATATAATCTCTACCTCAAACCCCTTCCCAGTTTCGCGAATTTTCAAATTATGATAGGTAACAGCCTTAACGGAAGTCAAAATCTCGTGCTTTTTCGAGGAGAAAAGTTCGCCTTTGGTTTCAGCCCTTAAAAATGACGATCCAAGCTCCAATACTTTAAAATGACAAAATAACATGTTCTTAACTTCATGACGGTACAAAAGTTCATTTAGCCAACTTACAAGAAGCTCTTCATAATCTTTGCCTTCCACTGCTACAAAAAGGGTTTCTTTAGGGGTTACTTTCTCTAAATCAGTGATAAGGGAAAAGAGGGCATAAGCGCTCTCTTCAAATAAGGCTTCTAAACTTTCGGCCCATACCTTAATCCGCACATCAGCCGTATGATTCAAAAAACTAAAGCCCATTTTTTAAATCTCCGAAAGACACACTTCAACAAGCTTTTTTACTTGTTCATCCACATCCAGATGGGCTACACTCATTCTTATTTTTAAAGGGTCCTTTTCTTTAGAAATTGCCAATTTCATGGCATACGCTAGAGAATCCACCTCATTTGGATTTTCTATTGCTATGCCAGAAAAGTCTTTGATTACTTCTGAGCACCCATTATCTTTCGTTGTGATTACAAATAAGCCCATCGCTAATGCCTCAAGAGAAGCATTAGAAAACGGATCATATAACGTAGGTAATAAAAAAGCATCGGCTATTTGATAAAATTTTGTTACATTTTGTTGATATCCTACAAATAAAATTCGATCATTTAATTTCAAATTTTGAGTAAGTTTTTTATATTTTTTAATATTTTTGTCATAACCTACAACAATTAACTTAATATCTTTTGGGAATAAACTCAAAGTTTCAATAGCAAATTTCAGCCCTTTTCTCCCAAATCCATTGCCTACAAAAAGGAAATAAAAAGCATCTGGATCTAACTTCATTTTTTTTCTTAAATCATACTTATTTTCTTTTTCCAAAAAGGCCCTTTCTAACGCTTTCCATTCGACTCCATTATGGATAACAACAATTTTTGTCTCATCCACGTTATAATGCTCTAATATTTCTCTTTTTACCATGTTTGAATTGGTTATAATTTTTTTTACCCAGGGGCCCTCAAATCCGAGTTTTTCTAGCTTCAATACGAATTTATGGTATGGATGAAGAGATAATAACTTCTTTTCCCACCAAGAACATGATTTTCCCTTTCTCAATAACCAAGCTTTATGGCATCCGCCACCAGCTCTAATATGTGTATGATAAATGGTTTTATCCATGCTTATTATTGCGTCAAATTCTCTATTATTAAAATAGGAGCAAATATACTTATTGAAACTGTAAAGTCGTAAGACTTTGTTAAAACTAAGGGTTGGTACTTTGTGTATTAAGGCTGGGATAGGTTCGAAAACTTTAGAAGAAGAGAAAATTACGGGCGTATGTCCTTTTTGAAACAAATAACGAGTAAGAAGCAGGCAATACTTCTCGCTTCCTCCGTAAGTGTTGAAATTTATCTTTAATATAGCTACCTTCATTTGGTTTTCACTAACGTATATTTTATCTTCTTTCTTTCTTTTTGAGAAAAACTTTTCAAAAACAAACAAAGAAAGCGCAAATAAAAAAATCTGTTAGAATTTTTGAAAGGAAAGGTATGGTACATTTGCGTTAGCATTTTCTTGATGTAATTAAAGTTCCATTTCTTAAAAAAAATATCCTCAGTGTCTATAAGAGAAAATGACCAGTGATTTTTTTCTTTCAAAACTAAAATATGGTTTATTTTGAAATCTTTATGGCATAAATCAAATTCCTTTATTGTAATTAAAAACTTAACGAAAGCCTTCAAAAAGTTATTTTTGGTTTTTTGATCTTGTTGTATAATATCATTTAGAAAAATATGTAATTCATTCACATTTGAAGGCGTGAAGAAAACTAAGTAGGCTTTAGTATAAAATAAGCACCTTTTTTGTTCAACTAAAGCAATAGGTTTGGTATTGCTGTTAAAAATAAAATAAAGAATATTAGCATTTATCCAGGCTTTTCTAAATTTTGGAAACCTGAGCCTTTCTTTAAGTTTCTCAAAAAATCCCGAGAGTCGGTATTCCTTAATGTAAAAAATACCTTCACTGGTCTTATAGCTTGTGATGATTTTACGTGAGGTTTCTTTAACTAATTTTTGAGTTTTTCCGCTTTTAATCTTTTCGTGTTTTTCTAAAATAGAAAAAACCAAATTTTTGTTGGTATCTTTTGACATAAAAAAACATAGATTTTGCAAGTTTTCCTTTTTGAAGTACAAAGAATTTCTTAAGGCGTCTCTTTTGATTTTTTTTATTTCCCTCCGAACTATTTTTTTGAAATATTTTTTTAGTTCCAAAAAATATGAATCGATATTTTCAGTTTCCGCATAATTGAGAATAAATAACCTATTTATTTCCTCTGATTGAAAAGGCCAGAGAAAACAAGCTATGTCCCATAGTTTTTTACTCAAAGGGACGCCGTTCTTATAAAAACGATGTCGGTGAAAATCAGTTAAATAAATTTTACCGGAAGAATAAAGGATATTACCCGGATGAAGATCTTTGTGGAAAAAACCCAGTTCATGGAGTTTTCTTATAGTTTTAGCAACTGTAGGTATTACCTCAACAATTTTATTGTTAGATAGGTAGGTTATAGGTTTACCATCTATTAATTCTGTTACACATATTTCTATGTTTTTATTGAGGGGGAAATTACTTATCCATTTAGGTGCATAAAGTTCATGATTTCTCAAAAAATTAAGGGCATAACGTTCTTTTTCAGCTTTACGTTGGAAGATTAAATTTTTTATCCTTTCTTTAAAACTATAGACGAATACTTTAACAAAAAATCCGTATTCCTCCAAAGTTAAATGAGCTTGTTTTTTTAGGTTTGAAATAATCAAATTTTTAGCAATTTCACTTAACAGTAAATCTTCCTTCATTTTGTTCTTGCTCCCACATTTTTGCGTATTTTATAAACACATAGTAAGAAGCCATTACAGCGGATATAAATCCGGGCATTCCGTCGAGGAATCCGAGTTTCAAAAAATAATTTCTGAAAAAACGAAATGCAGGTCTTAAAAATAAGTTGGTCAATTTAAATTTGCGTCGCTTTTCATAAAGAGCGGTTTTGGCAAAAAGAGTTGAATACTGGTTAATTTTATCCATATGATGTTTTAAATCTCTGAAACTATAATGAAGGCAGGGATTTTTCAACTTTTTGGCCCTTCCTTGAACCTCAGGGTAAGGATCGAAACTTCTTCCCGTCCATTTGCCCAAGGTCTTGTCGAAAATGCGGAGTTTGTAATCGGGATACCATCCTCCATGTTTAATCCATTTTCCTAAGTAAAAGGTCATTCGAGGAACTAAATAACCGGCCCACTTGCCTTCATTTTTTGACAATTCTTCCCTTACTTCTTCAGCAAGTTCGGGGGTAATTTCTTCATCTGAATCGAGAAACATTACCCATTTGTTGCTGGTTAATGATATTGCATAATTATATTCATCTCTGTAATTTGTCCACTCTTTTTGGAAAAATTTATTAGTATATTTTTTACATATTTCAGGCGTACGATCGTTGCTAAAATGATCAACTACGATTATTTCTTCTGCCCACAATACACTTTTTAACGCTCTTTCTATAGTATCTTCATTGTTATAAGTAAGGATATAGACAGAGATTTTAACTTTTTGAAGCATTTACTATCCTCAAAACTGCGGATAATACCTGTTCAACTGTGATTTCTCGCATACACCTTAAATCTCCTTTGGGGCATTTTCTCTTAAAGCAAGGACTACAAGGAAGAGAAGAGCTCAATACGATGTTGTTTCCCTTCCATGGACCTGTAAATGCAGGGGAGGTGGAACCAAATATGGCAACCAATGGTACCTCCAAAAGCACCCCTAAGTGCATAGTACCTGTATCGTTGGTTACCAAGCATCCCATTTCCGTTAAGATGGCCATTAATTCTTTAAGGGAGGTTTTCCCAGTAAGATCGTTTACGTTTTCTCCTATGTGGTTTTTTATTCTTTCGTTTTTCTCCGCTTCTTTTTTGGATCCCAGAAGTACCACTTGGAAGCCATTTTTTATAAGGGCTCTGCCGAGCCTCATGAAGTTTTCCTCGGGCCAGCATTTTGCTTCGCCGTAAAAAGCTCCGGGATTAAGGGCTATAAAGGGACCTTTTTGGGGGTTAAGGAGACCTTTGGCTTTTTCTTTTAAAGATTGGTCAATTTTGGGCCTTAAAGGGGGTAATCGGTGGACATTAATGTTTAATGGTTTAAGCAGGTTTAAATATTGAAAGACCCGGTGTTGTTTTTGCGGTAGGGGTAAAGGGTGGGTTAAAAGGAATTCCCTTTTCTGGGTAGCGAAACCGATCCTACTTTTAGCTCCACAGAGCCAACCACTTAAGGCCGCTAAAAAAGAATTGGGTAAGGATATATAAAGATCAAAAGCCTCTTTTCTCATCTTTAAGGCCATCATTATTTCGCGTAATTTTCCTCCCTTTATTATTCTTATTTTATCAACCGCAGGATGAACTTCCCAAAGTTCTGCCAAATACCCCCGTGTCATTATTTGAAGGGAAACACCCAAAAGATTTTCCTTAAGGAGCTGGACCAGGGGAAAAGCCATTACCGCATCACCTAACCAATTGGGCGAACGTATTAAGATCCTCATCTTATGTTGACAGCTTTTAAAGCTTAATCTAAAAAAAACCTTTATGGAAGTCGGACAATGGATATGAGGATTATGCACATAAATAGCGAGAGGACATGGAGAGGCGGAGAAAATCAAATGAGACTTCTGATAAACGGTCTACGGGAAAAAGGAATAACCTCATTTTTAGTAGCTCCTTCAAACTCGCATATCGCTCAAAAGGCAACAGATTTTAAGGCCCAAAAAATTTTCTTGGAAAAAATGGGAGGAGAAATTAACATTTTGTTAGCTTTTAAATTGGCTAAAATTGTAGATGAATATAAAATAAATATTCTACATGCTCACACCTCGCATGCTCATACTTTAGCTTTTTTGGTAAAATTAATTGCACATTCTAAACCGAAAATAGTAGTCACAAGGCGCGTTGATTTTTATCCCTATCGTAGAAAAAATCTTTTGAATATATTAAACAGAATAAAATACATAAAAGGTGCAGATCATTATGTAGCTATTTCAAAAAAAATAAAACAAATATTGATTGAGTGTGGAATTCCAGAAAATAGGATTACTGTAGTTTATAGTGGTATTGATCCAGAACGTGTAATTGGAGGAAATGGTGAATTCTTTTTTAAAACTTATAAAAAAAGTGATGAAATTATAATTGGGAATATCTCCTACTTTGCTGACCATAAAGCCCATGAGGATTTAATAAAAGCGACAAAAATAGTGAGAGAAAGTGGTTATAATGTAAAATTATTTTTGGCAGGATATGGGGAAAGGGAAAAATTTTTAAAGAAATTAGTGAAAGAAATTGGTCTTGAGAAAGACGTGATATTTTTGGGTTTTGTGGAAAATGTGAAAGATCTTTTGGCTTTTTTTGACCTTTTTGTTGTGAGTAGTAGAGAAGAGGGGCTCTGCAGTTCGATCATTGATGCTTTCTTTGCTGGTTGTCCGGTGGTGGCTACCGATGCTGGGGGGATCCCGGAGCTCGTTAAGAATGGGGAGACGGGGGTTTTAGTTTGTAAGGGTGATCCTTTTTCTTTGGCAAAGGGCATCATGTGGGCTATAGAGAATCCGCATCTAATGAAAGAGATGGCCGAAAGGGCGAAGGAATTTGCCTATGAGCGTTTTACCGCTGAGAAGATGGTGGAAGGTAATTTAGAAGTTTATAAAAAACTTCTTCTTTCATAATTCCCGGAAGAAAATTTGGTGTTTTTGATAATTCCTCTCAGGGAATTTTATTGAAAATTTGTATAATTTGTATAATATGTATTATGAATTCTCAATTTTTTCAGTTTCAAAAAAAGGAGGGGGATATATGAAAAAGAGAAGAGGGGGGTGTGAATTTTTGATAGCTCTTTTGTGGGTATTAATATGTTTTGCCTTTTCTGGATGGTCAGAAGAAAAAAAGGCTGAAAAAGGGGAGGAGAGGAATTTTACAATTTTAAGCGAGTACAATCGGGTAGTAGTTGGTATGGATAAAAAGGAATGGGAATTTGACGTAAAGGTTCAGAACTTGGGTAATAGGGAGGAAGAAATTTTATTAAAAGTAGAGGCGCCTCCGGGGTGGAAAGCCGGTTTATATAAGAAATGGGATAGTTTTTTAGTAAAAGGGGTGAAGCTGGGTAAGGAAGAGGGGAATAACTCGGTACTTTTAGCCTTGAAGATTAACGCTCCTGAAAGAGGGGTAAAAGAAGGGGTTGATTATCTTTTTAGAATAAGCGGTTCCACGAAGGACGAGGCCATTAGTCGTACGTTAGATTTTATCCTGAGTTTTGAAAAAGGAGTAAAACCCACTGAGGCTAAGGGTTTGAGTTTGAAAGCCGAATATCCTTCCGTAAGGGGGGCGGCAGGGGATAAGTTTGAATTTGTTATAGAAGTTAAGAACGACACGGATAAAGCGAGGGTATTTGAACTTTTAACGGAAGCACCCTCGGGATGGGCTGCGTATTGTACGCCTCGATGGGAGGAAGAAAAGAAAATTTCGGCTATTAAAGTGGATGCAAAGAGTTCGGAATGGATAAAGGTATTTTTGGTTCCACCGCCTATGGTTACAACAGGGGAATATCCTGCGAGGTTGATTGCCAAATCTGAAGGTGAACAAGTTTCGATGGATCTCAAAGCGGTGATAACTGGTACTTATGAGCTCAAACTGGGTAGTGAAGCGGAAGTTTTGGGAACAGGAGAGAGTAGAAACATAAAAGCCATAGCCGGAAAGGATAAACATTATACCCTTTATGTATGGAATGAAGGGTCTGCGCCTATAACCGACGTTAACTTTTATGTAACTCAAAAGCCAAAAGATTGGGAAATAAGCTTTGAACCAAAGAAGATCCCGTCCCTTAATCCTCTTACTTTAAAAGCCCCCGAATTCCAAAAAATTGACGTTAAGATAAAACCAAAGGATAAAGCTATACCGGGTGATTACGTGGTTATGATTTCAGCTATGGGAAAGGAATCTAAGGCGGAGATGGAACTTAGAGTAACCGTTGGGAAGCCTACGATTTGGGGATGGATTGGGATAGGGATAGTAATAGGAGTTATTGCGGTTTTGGTTTTGGTATTCGTTAAATTAGGACGGAGATAAAATGGAGTACATAGTTGAGGCCAAGGGGCTTCATAAATATTACAACACTGTAAAGGCGGTAGACGGGTTAAATCTATATATAAGAAAAGGCGAGATTTACGGCCTTTTAGGTCCAAATGGAGCGGGAAAGACTACGACCATACTTCTTCTTTTAGGCCTGACGGAACCCACTTCTGGGGAGATTCGAGTTTGTGGCTTTGATCCCAGAAAAGAGCCCTTAAAGGTCAAGCGCCTTATCGGATATTTGCCCGAGAACATAGGGTTTTACGAGGACCTTACCGCTTGGGAAAACCTTTATTATATAGCTCAGCTTAACGGTCTAAAGGGGCAAGAAGCAGAAAGGAGGATTAAAGAGGCGCTTTACGAAGTAGGGCTTGAGGAAGTGGCGCATCGGCAGGTAAAGACGTTTTCCAAGGGCATGAAGCAAAGGCTGGGGATAGCTGAGGTGATGTTTAAAGATCCCCAGTTTGCCATTTTAGACGAGCCTACTTCTGGTATAGATCCCGAGGGGGCGCATCAGATATTGGAGCTTATCCAGAAGATGAACCGGGAAAAGGGAATGACAATTCTGTTGTCTTCCCATTTGTTGTACCAGGTTCAAAGGATTTGTCATAGGGTGGGTATAATAAGCAAGGGGCAGATTGTAGCTGAGGGGACACTTGATGAGCTAAGAACAAAGACCCTCACTGAGGGCAAGTTTCAATTTAAAGTGAGGGTTAGACCTCTTAGTGAGAATTTGATAGAAGAGCTGAGGAAAAGCAAGGAAGTTATAGATCTGCGAAAAGAGGGGGATTTTTTGGTCATTACCTCCGAAAGTGATATACGCTCGGAAATAGCGAAGAGGATTTTAGACCGTGGATTTGAGCTTATTGAGCTGAGGGGTATGGATTATACGCTTGAGGAGATATACCTAAGGTATTTCCAGGAGGTTTGAATGGGGGGGCTTTGGGTTGTTTTTTGGAAAGAGTTAAACGACAATTTTTCAAGCCGTCGTTTTCTCATAATGTTCTTTATCATATGTTTTGTGGCAATAGCGTCAAGTTATCTTTCGGCTCAAAATCTGAGTACCACTCTTGAACAATATCCTACTGAGTTCGTCTTCCTGAGGCTTTTTGTTACGCCTGCGGAAAGTTTTCCCTCTTTTGCTTCTTTTTTGATGTTTTTTGCCCCTTTGTTAGGAGTCATATTCGGCTTTGATGCTATAAATAGTGAGTTTTCGCGTAGAACGGTGAGTAGAATCTTGGCACAACCGTTACATAGGGATTCTTGGATAAACGGTAAGTTCTTGGCCTCTTTTGTGACTTTGGCAATTATGTTGACCAGCATCACCGTTCTCATTGTAGGACTTGGGATTGCCCTTTTGGGGTTTCCTCCGGAGATAGGGGAATTAGGTAGAATTGGCTTATTTTTGGGCATAAGTATTATTTATGTGGGGTTTTGGTTGGCTTTGGGAGTACTTTTTTCAATTCTTTTCGATCGGACGGTTAGTTCAGCCCTTGCCTCAATAGCCGTATGGATTTTCTTCTCTTTCTTTATGTATATGTTAGCCGGGGTGATAGCTGATAGGCTTGTACCACTCGGACCGAAGGCTTCGATGGAGGCATGGGTTAAACATTCATACGTTAAAGAGGTAGTTTTAAAGTTTTCACCGACGACCATTTTTAACGAAACCATAAGCGCCATACTTATCCCCACTTACAAAGGTGTAGGCGTAATTGCCCTTTTATCAGGGGAGGAAATTCCCACAAGTCCCTTAAGCATTGGGCAGAGTTTACTTGTCGTTTGGCCCCAGTTGACTATCCTTGTTGCAATGGCACTTATATGTTTTGCTATTTCTTATGCTACCTTCATGAGAAGGGAAATTAGAAGCTAAAGAATGTCCTATTCAAAAGTAAAGGGGAAATTGATATTTAATATGTGGGCTTTTGTTATATTTCTTCTTGTACCTTTTACCGTATTTTCCTCGGAATTTTTGCGCCTAAGTTTTGATAATGGTTTAAAGGTAATAATTGCCGAGAGGCACAGGAGAAACCTTGTTGCTTGTCAAATTTGGGTTAAAGTAGGAAGTGCTTATGAAAGAGAAGGAGAGTACGGTATATCACATTTTATCGAACATATGATTTTTAAACCGACTCTCAACTACCCTCAAGGAGTTGCTTCGATAGTAGAATCTTTTGGAGGTACAATTAATGCCTTTACTTCTGTGGAATATACGGTTTATCACTTCGTTGTTATGAAGGAAGGCTTTAAAGAATCATTTAAAGCCTTAGCGGATTCGGTTTTGAATCCTCTTTTTTCAGAATCTGAAGTTGAGAAGGAAAGGCAAGTGATACTTGAGGAAATAAAAAGGGGATATGATGATCCACAGAAGAGGTTTTCCTTAAGATTATGGAAGGAGGCTTTTTTGGATCATCCTTACGGACGTCCGGTGATAGGTTTTGAAGAGACGGTGAGTTCCTTTAAGAGGGATGATCTGGCAAGGTTTCACCAGAGATGGTATATACCGTCGCGTATGAGCGTGGTAATAGTTGGTGATATTGATCCTTCCGAGGCTGTTCAGCTTGTCAAGGAAACCTTTGGGCACCTTAAGGAACAGGAAAAAAAGGAGACTTCAGAGATGTCCCTTTCTTTAAAGCCCCAAAAAGAAGAGGTGCGAGTTTTTTACGAGTGGGGTTCTGAGCGCGAGCTTTTGACTTTAGCGTGGATAATTCCTGGGATAAGTTCGCCCTTAAACGAGGCCTTTGATCTCTTATCCGAGGTCCTCGGAGGTGGAAGGGCTTCGCGTTTGGTTAAGGCTTTGAAGGAAGAGGGTAAGCTTGTAATTTCCCTCGAGACGAATTCCGTAAGGTTAGGGCAGGGGGGGTTGTTTTTTGTAAGGATGGTTCCAAATACAAAAGATTATGCCCGATTGATCGAAGAGACCATGAGGGTTTTACAAAAGGCTTCATCAGAGGGTTTTTCAGATGAGGAATTAGATCGGGCTAAGAAGGCTTTCTTCGCTTCTTCTTTTTACCAAAGGGAAAGCTTTGATGATGAGGCTTTCCGATTGGGATTTTTTGAAACCTTGTTTGGAAATGCTAAAGAAGCGGATTCTTATTTGGAAAAAATAAAGGGTTTATCCGAAAAAGAATTGCGGAAGGTTCTTTCTGAGGTTTTGGCTTCTCCTCCCTTGGTGGGGGTTTTGGGATCAAGGAGGCTTGAGATAAGTCTTGAAGAAAGCATAAAGGAGCTCTTTAGTCCTTTTAAGAGAGTGACCTTTCCAAATGGAGCCAGATTGATTCTTGTGGAAGATCGTTCCCTTCCGATTGTGGCCGTAAATGTGGCCTTTCCTGGGGGATCCCTCTATGAGTCCAAGGAAAAGGCGGGTTTAAGTCGGGTTTTGGCGAATTCCATAACCCGTGGTACTAAAAAGCGTTCTTCTATACAAGTGGCTGAAGAACTTGAGAGAATGGGGGCAATCCTTGAAGGGTTCTCAACCAGGGAAATTTTAGGTTTAAGGGGTAAAGTTCTTTCCTCGGATTTTCCCAGGTTTCTTGATCTTGTAGAGGAAATTTTGAAGTATCCCGCTTTTCCGGAGGATCAGGTTGAAAAGGCCAAAGCCGAACAGCTTGAGGCTTTAAAACGACAAAAGGAAATATTGACGGTCTGGACTTTACATAACTTTCGATCGGAGTTTTTTGGGGATCATCCCTATGGATTTAACCCCTTAGGTTCTTCTGAGACCCTTCTTAACATATCGCGAAAAGACGTCGTTCGATACTGGAAGAGCCGATTTGACCCTTCAAGGATGGTCATAGTTGTGGTTGGAGATGTGGATTGGCTTTATCTTCAAAAGCTTATGTTTGAAAAGTTTGGAAAATTGCGAACAAAGAAGCAAAAAGTATTGCTTGAAATTCCCAAGCCCATTTTTAAAGGCCCATTTTGCAAAGAGCTCAAAAGGGAAGGGATAAACCAATCTCATCTTATAATAGGAAGCCTCGGCCCGAGTTTTGGGGCTTCCGAGTATTACCCTTTTAGTGTTCTTTCGGCTATTCTGGAGGGGCAAGGAGGAAAGATTTTTAAACGCTTAAGGGAAGATTTAGCTTTGGGTTATGAGACCTTCTTTTTCTATACCCCCTATAAAGAAGCGGGATTATGGGGGGCTTATGTGGCTACAAGTCCCAATAGGACGAAAGAGGCGATGGAGGCTTTACAAGGTTTGTTTTCTGATCTTCGTTCTATAAATGAAGAGGAAATAGAGAAGGCTAAAAAATATCTTCTTGGAAATTTTGAGATCTCGCTCCAGGATTACCTTTCCCTTTGCGATGAGATTTTGAGAGCGGAACTTTTGGGAGTGGGTTCAACTTATGTTCAATCCTTTCCTCAAAAAATAAAAGGTGTAAGACTTGAGGATGTCAGAAGGGTAATAGAGCTTTATTGTGATCCCAATAAGATGTCCATCCTTGTAGTTAATCCTTCCTAAGGTCTTTAATGCTTAATTGATTCCAGAAGATAAAGACCAATTGTTCCAAACAAGATAGTAGGTCCCCACGCAGAAAGCCAGGGATAAAGGATTCCTCCCTTTCCTAAAGTGAGGGATAAGGTTAAGGTGATATAATACAGCCCTCCAACAAAAGCGCTTAAGGCAATACTTTGAGGCATTCCTCCCTCGCGCTTTTTACCGAGTAAAAGCGAAAGGGGAACACCGATCATTACCAAAATCAACGAGCTTAAAGGATAGGAGAATCTTAAATAAAACGCTATGAGATAATCCCTTGCCTCCAGGCCTTCTTCGATTATTTCACGGACGTACCTATAAAGCTCTTTAAAACGCATCTCCTCAGGTTCCTTCATTCCTTGGATGAAATCCTCTAAAGTTACGGGAAGCTTTAAGTTTATCACGTTTAATTTGGAAATAGTGATACCGGAGGGCTCGAATTGTAATATTTTAACCCCTTTAAGTTCCCATATCCCTTCTTTCCATAAAGCCCTTTCGGCTTCGATTATCTTATAAATTCTCCAGGGATCTCCTATAAAAAGAACCGTTAAACCTTGTATTTCTTTTTCTCTGACCATTTTCACATTGAATATTAACCCATTTTCCCTTAACCATACCCTTTCCGCTTCAAAGGAGGCCTTCTTTTTTAAGCCCTTTACCTTTGTGTCCCAAAGGATTTCCGATCGCTCCTTTAGGGGTGGACTTACAAATTCAGAGCCTATAAAGGAGAAGAAGGAAAAGAAGATGGCTACCACCAAATATGGTAAAAAGATCCTGTGATCGCTTATTCCGCTTATTTTCATAGCGAGGATTTCCTTCCTTTTTGACATGAGCCCTATGGAAATAATAGTGGCCACCAATACCGAAAAGGGTAAAAACTGAAAAAGGAAGACCGGAAGTTTCATTCCCAAAAAGAGGCCCAGAACCTTTACCGAAATGCCTTTCTCAATTATCGTCTCTATGCGTTCCAGGGCTTCAATAGAAAGAAAAATTATCACAAAAGCCAAAATGGAGAAGAGAAAAACCTTTAAAAATTCCTTAAAAATATACTTTTCGATTATCTTCATCTAGGTTTTTTTATAGCTTCAAACCCATGTTCAAGTATTTCCAAAAGTTTAACCGGAGATTCGGTATGGGATTTCCGAAAAAGATATATTCCTATTAAAGCAATTACAATATTAGAAAGCCAAGCCCCCACCCATGGTGGAATTAATCCCGCTGAAGCTAAAGCTTTTCCCTGAAGAAATAACGAATAATACAAAAGTATCGCGAATAGACTTAACACTAATCCAAAAGACCTACCGCTTCGCGTCCTTTGTGTGCCAAGCCCGAGCCCCAAAAGCCCCACTACAAATGCCGAAAAGGGAAGGGCAAATTTGAAATGTAACTCTACAAGTTGGGGCCTTGGATCCTTTCCTTCCCTCATCCTCATCTTTATCTTTTCCTTAAGGTCTTTTACAGAAAGCTCCTTTTCCAAAAGTTTAACCTGAGCTTTGTTTTCTACTTCTTTAATGACTTCTTCTGGCGAGAAACGAAAAACATAACTCTTAAACCGCATAACGGAATAAGCTCCTCCCTCTTCTTGATGAAGTTCACCGTTCTCGAGATGAAAAATAAGAGAGCCCTTTTCATTTCTTTCCATCCACCCTTTTTGTGCCAAAATGAAGCTCTTAGTTTCGCTCTTCCTTTCATCAAATATCATGACATTTTTAAAAATTCCGTCTTTGTCAATTTCATTCACATAGAGTATCACTTTGGGAAAGATAGAGTAAAATACCCTTTCTTTGGCCCTAGGTTTAAATGACTCTTCTGCTACCTTTATTAGCTTGTCCTTAAACGTTTTCATAGAAAAAGGAACAATATAAAAAGTTAAGGATCCGGTTATAATCGCCCCAATAAAACAAAAAAATAAAATAGGCTTGATTAAAGATGTAACAGCTATTCCACATGTTTTAAGTGCTAAAAGTTCTTTATCGGCACTCATACGACTCAAAGTAATAAGTACACCAAAAAGAATTGCCATGGGTATTATATAAAGTAAAAATGAAGGTAACAGTAATATGATAAGTTCACAAGTATAAACAATCGATATTCCTCTATCGAGAAGCATATCAATAACACGAAGGAATCTTACGCCAAAAATAGCAAATATGAATAATAAGATTCCTAATATCCAATATTGAAAAGCTTCCTTTAAAAAATATCTTTTTATAATCATTGCATCCTCAAAGAAATTACTTTGGAGATACCGGGTGTTTCCATTGTTATTCCGTATACATATTGAGCTTCCTCGATGGTTTTAGGTTGATGAGTTACTAATATAAACTGGCATTGGTCCTTTAATTCTGTAAGTAAGCCCAAAAATCTCTCTATGTTCATTTCATCGAGTGAAGCATCCACTTCGTCCATAATGCAGAAAGGGGCAGGGTTTAGGAAGAAAAGGGAGAGGATAAAGGCTATTGAGGCCATACTCTTTTCGCCTCCTGAAAGAAGCTCGATGCTTTTTAACCGTTTCCCCTTGGGTTCTATGAGAATTTTCACCAAAGGTTCCGAACTTTCCTGGAAGATAAGATCTCCTTTGCCTCCTTCGAATAATTTGCCGACCAAATCCCTAAATGTTTCCTTTACTCGTTCAAAGGTTTCTCGAAAGACTTCTTGGCTCCTTTTCCTCATTTCTTCCAAGGAATCTTCCAGATTTCTAAGGGAACGTTCAAGATCCGCTTTTTGGGTTTGAAGGAATTGAAGCCTGGTTTTTATCTCCTCATACTCCTCAATTGCGCCCAAAAAAACTTCACCTAATTTCTCAAGATCCATTTTAATCTCTCTTTTTATCTCTTCATAATCAGGAGGCAAAGGTTTTGTGGAGAGGATTTCCTTTGCTTCTTCGGGTTCGACCTTATAGTTTTCTCTTAAAATGTCTATAAAATGCTCCATCTGAACTTTTAGGGTTTCTTCGTTTATTTTTAATTGGGAGAGTTTGCTTTTTATTTGTTCTCTTTTTTCTTGAAGGCTTTGGAGTCTTTTTTCGATTTTCTTTAAAATCTTAGTTTGTTCTCTTTCTCTTTCTTTTAATTCAAAGAGTCGATTCGATAAGACTTTTATTCCAGCTTGGGTGTTTTCGAGTAATCCTTTAGTTGTGGTTTCCTCTTTCTCAAGTTCTTTTAATCTTTCTTGAGCTTTTTCTAATTCATTTTTAAAAATTTCCATTTCGTCCTGTGCCTTTTTTGTTCTAGACGATAGTTCTTCCAGTAAGTCCTTTTTCCTTTCAAGTCTCTCCTTTAAGGTGGCTATTTCGATTTTTAAGAAGTTTCTTCTTTCCTCAATTTTTCTTCTTTCTGTATCAATATTTTTTGCTTGAATTTCGTTATGTTCGTAATCGGCTTTCATTTTGTTATATTTTTCTTGAATATTCTTCAGTTTCTCGTCATTTTCTTTTATTGTCTTTTGCCACATAGTTTTTTGTTCTTTTATTTCCTCTAATTCGGCAAAAAGAGCTTCTCTTTTACGTTTAAGTAAAACGTATTTCCCTTGTATTTCTTTTTGTACGGATTCTATTTCGTTGAGCTCTTTTTTAAGTTTTTTAATAATATCTTCTATCTCGTTTATTTTTTTCTTGAGGATTTCTTCTTCCTTTTTCAAATTGATTAATTCCGTTTCAATGATGGCTTTTTTTTCTGAAAGATCTTTCAGATTCTTACTGATCTCTTTGAGCAAGTTTTTCCTTTCGAGGATGCCAAAAGTTCTCTTCGGCCAGATGAAACCACGACGGTCTAAGAATACTCCTTCTGGGGTAACGTACTCCTTTTCGGCTTCTAAATTTGAGGGTAGTTCTTTTACCAATTCCACATTCTGAAAGAGTCCGCTTAAAATTTCCTCTTTTTCTTTGGCCTTTATCCCTTTTAAGATTTCCTTTCCCTCGGAGAGGTTTTGGCGAGGTAAAAGGAGAGGTATCTCTCCTCGGGTTTTTTCGATTACCTCAAAGGCTTCCTTTAAGTTTTCCACCACTAAAGCCTTTATTCCTTCTCCGAGGACCGCTTCTACCGCCTTTTCGTATCCGGGTTCAGCTTCTAAAAGATCTCCTAAGCTTTTAACGGGTTTAAGGCCAAAACGTTGAGGGTTTTCTAAGACGGCTTTTACCTCTTCAGAGTATCCTGTGAAAGGGGTTTGGAGGTTTTTTAAAGTTTCTTCTTGAAATTTAAGGGCCTTTATTTCCCCTAAGATTTGTGAAAGCTGTTGATTTTTTAAATGAGTCTTCTCTTGCAATTCTTTTTGATTCTCATAAAGCGAATGAATCAGATGCTCCTCATTTTTTAATTGGGTAAGAAGCATTTCTCTTTTTGATTCAATTTGAACGGATTCCTTTTCCCATTTATCTATATTTTGCGACAGTTCTGCGATTTCCTTTGTCAGTTTTGATTCTTTTATGTCCAACAAGAAATTTTTTTCTTCTGCTTCCTTTAAGTAGTTGGATAAACGCACTTTTAAAGCTTCAAGTTCAAGAATTTCTTTTCTTAAAAGGTTTCTTTTTTCATGAAATTCCCTCCGTTTTGGTTCTAATTCCTTTAAGCGTTTTTCGTTTTCGATCAAAAGGCTTTCTTTGTCCCTTAATGCGTCTTCAATCTGATGGATTTCAGTTAGGATTTTCTCTTTACGCTCTTTGAAATCGATGAGGCTCTTTTCAGTTTCTTCTAAGTGTTTTTTAAGAGTTGCGATTTGTCCTCTTTTGTTTTCCTTTTCGGAAAGGATGGATTTTAATTTTTCTTCCTCTCTTTCCCTTTTTCCTTCCAAAATGAGGATCTGTTTTTCTAAGGTTTGAACTTCTTCAGTCAGGGAAAGTAGGTTTTCGCGAGCTTGATTGACTTCAATTTCAAGCTGGGCCTTTTGTTTTTCAATTTCAAAAAGCCCAGCATCTAAGGCTTTTTTGGTCTCTAAAATAAGAGTAATTTCCTCTTTGAGTTTTATCAAATTTAAAGTAATTTCTTTGATTTCTATTTCCCTGAGCCTTTCTCTCAAAACTTTAAAACGTTGAGCTTTTGAAGCTTCTTCCTTAAGGGATTCGGCTTCTCTTTGGACTTCTTCCAAAAGGGGCAAAAGTCTGTCTAGGTTTCTTTGGGTTTCTTCGATTTTTTTCAAGGTTTCTTTTTCCCTTTCGTGGACTCGGCTTATTCCTGCTGCTTCTTCGATTAAAAGCCTGATCTGTTGGGGAGGTGCGGTTATAAGGGCTTCTATTTCGCCTTGGGGTATTACCGCATAGGTGTTAGTACCTAGTCCTGTCCCTAAGAAAATGTCCCTTATATCCTTTAAGCGACATGGTTTTCGGTTGAGAAGGTATTCGCTTACTCCAGAGCGATAAAGCCTTCGTGTAATCCTCAATTCTTCTTGGTCCTGGGTTTCAAAAACCAAAGAGACCTCGGCCATGTTTGAAGGTTTTATGGCTTCGGTTCCGTTGAAAATGACGTCTTCCATCTGTTTGGACCGTAAAAGAGAAGGTCTCATTTCGCCAAGTGCCCAAAGGATAGCTTCCACGATGTTTGATTTACCACAACCGTTAGGGCCGACGATCACGCTTAAACCAGAAGACGGGAAAATGAGGGTACAGCGGTCATGAAAGGACTTGAAACCGAAAAGCTCGACGGCCTTAAGGTACATCCTTTTTCTTTGCCCATTCAACGGCCCTTTGGATTCGCTCCGTGCATTCATCTTTCCCCAATATTTGCATTATCTCAAATAGACCAGGACTTACTGTTTTGCCCGTTAATGCAAGCCTTATGGCTTGGCCGGCTTCTCGTGTTTTGATGCCCACCGAGGTGCTCACCTTTCTGAAGATCTCTTCTAAGGTTGAGGGTGTGAAAGGTTGGAGGTTTTTTAGATCTTTAAGAAAAGCCTCAAGGAAGGCGATGCCCTGGGAGGTGAAGAACTTTTTGCTCCCTTCTTCGTCATACGAGGATGGTTTTACAAAATAAAATGTGGCCTGTTCAGCCATTTCTTTAAGGGTACGGGACCGGGGTTGTAGGGTTTTAACAATCTCCACCAGAGTTTGATCCAACTGCACCTTTATCCCCAATTTTTCCAAAAAGGGCAAAAGCCTTTTGGCTATCTCTTCTGAGGGAAGTGTTTTTAGGTAATGAGAATTGAGCCAAAGAAGCTTTTCTATGTCAAATACAGCAGGTGAAAGGCTTACATTATCCAAGGAGAACTTTTCGATCAACTCTTGCAATGAAAAGATCTCTTGGTCGCCGAAAGACCATCCTAAACGCGCGAGGTAATTGACCATCGCTTCCGGCAGAAAGCCCATCTCTTTATAAGCATTAAGGGCCGTTGCCCCATGGCGTTTGCTAAGTCGAGTTCTATCGCTTCCAAGTATAAGAGGCACGTGAGCGAATTTCGGGGGTTCGAAGCCTAAGGCCTCGTAAAGAAGGAGCTGTTTCGGGGTATTGTTAAGGTGATCATCTCCTCTTATTACGTGGGTTATGCCCATAGATATATCATCCACCACTACCGAAAAATTATAGGTGGGAGTTCCGTCCGATCGGAGGATTATGAGGTCGTCAAGTTCCTCGTTTTTAAAGATAACCTTTCCCCTTAGAAGATCTTCCACTACTGTAACTCCCTCATGAGGGGCCTTAAACCTTATGACAAAAGGCCTGTTTAAAGGTTCCTTCCTTTCCCGGCACCGACCATCGTATTTGGGTTTTTGCCCCTCTTGTAAGGCCTTCTTTCTCATCTCTTCCAATTCTTCAGGGGCGCAATAGCACCTGTAGGCCTTTCCTTCTTCAAGGAGTCGAAAGGCATATTGCCGGTAAATCTCCATTCTTTCGCTTTGAAAATAAGGTCCCTCGTCCCATTTAAGTCCAAGCCAAAGGAGTCCTTCCAAGATGTCCTTCAGGTATTCTTCTTTTGACCTCTCTCTGTCGGTGTCTTCAATCCTCAGGATGAATTTCCCCCCGTGATGTTTGGCGAAAAGCCAGTTAAAAAGGGCAGTTCGAGCTCCTCCTACGTGTAAATAACCGGTTGGACTTGGAGCAAAACGGGTTCTTACCTCGCTTATGCCCATATGAAGATGAAGCCTCCTATCGGTAATGTGATGATGAAAAACACTATAAAACTCAAAGCCACCGCCACCAGGGCTTGGATTTTACTTACTCCGTAAACGGTTTCAAGTCCCACCAATTTTATCCATAATCCATAAAGCGAAAACAGAAACCCTATAAGGGGGATCCAGGAAAGAAGATTTACGGCAGCACTGTAAGCGGTAATCCGAAAAACCCCTTCGTAAGTGGCAGGTACCTCAAAAACCTTCTTTAAAATAAAAAGCAGAATAGCCGATCCCAAGAAAGAGAAAAAGAAACTTAACAAAGCCACCAAAAAGAAAAAGGGATTGAAAAAGGTCACTGACTTTAAAACCCCCCAGATTAAAAAACAAAGGCCAAGATATAAAACAGGCCCTCCATATCCTCCACTTGGGGGCATGATCTTGAAGAATCCCTTGGGCCAAATGAGAATGTCTTTGGTTATACCGAAGAAGCTCTTTAAGAAATTTCGAAGACCAAGTTCTTTAAAAATTTTCTTCATTTTACCTCCTGATCTTTATCTCTTTAAGGATATCACCTTTTAAATTTAAAAGCTTAAGTGAAGCGATGGAAGTATCAAGTAAACCCACCGTAGAAGGTCCTTCCTTGGGAAGAGAGGGTGATCCTGGGTTAAAGAGGATGTTTTTTTCTTCTTTTAAGTCGGGTTTGTGAGTATGACCGTAAATTAAGATGAGAGGATTATAGGCGTTTATAAATTTGGAGGAGTTTTTGTCAAGTTCATGAACTACAAAAATAGTCAGACCTTCAACGAAAAGAACCACGAAGGGATTCATCAAAGGAAACCTTATTAAAAGTTGATCCACTTCAGCATCACAATTGCCTTTTGCGAAAAAGATGGGGATTTTTTCTTCGTTTAAAGCTCGAGCCAACCCCTTGGGATCATATCCCTCGGGCAAAGGGTTTCTTGGTCCGTGGTAAAGCACATCTCCCGCATGCAGGATAAGGTCCACTTCTTTGAACACTTTTTCCCGCACAAGCTCCCAAGCACTTAGGGAGCCATGGGTATCGCTGAGGATGCCGATTTTCATTTCTTTAATAACTCCAGAACAGCCTTCGCAAACTCTTGAGCCGCCTGAGGACCATTGGCAGTTACGATTAATCCATCCACCTCGACTGCTTTTCCCGTGTAAATGGCCCCCTTTTCTTTTAAGGTCTTTTCTTCCGAAGGCCAAACGGTTGACCTTTTACCTTTAAGTACGTCAGCTTTCGCCAAAATACTCGGGGCCAAACAAATGGCTCCAATAACCTTGCTTTTTGCCTGAGCTTCCTTGGCAATCCTTAATGCCTCTTGATCATCGAAGTACACAGGGGTCCCAATTCCACCTACAAAAACTACGGCTTTATATTCCTCGACTCTTACTTCCCTCAAGGTAAGATGGGGTTTAACCTTGGTCCCGAACATCCCTATAGCTTCTTTATAGGTTTTTGAGGCCAATTCCACCTTAAAGCCCTTTTCCTCAAAGGCCTTCTTGGGGATCAAAAGCTCCTCATCTCGAAAATCCTTAGGCGCTATGATCATTAGGATCTTGTCTTCAGCCCAGGCCAAAATCGGGATAAAAAGTATCAAAAGGATTAAAAGCCTTTTCATGGAGCCTTTACCTCCAGGATGAAATACCTCTTTTGCCCTTTAGGAACCTTTACCTCCACTTCATCCCCCTCTCTCTTTCCTATAAGGGCCCTTCCTACAGGAGAATGAACCGAAATCTTACCCTTTGAGGGATCGGCTTCCTCACCTCCCACAAGCTGATATTCCAAGATATCACCGGTCTCAAGGTCCTCCAGCTTTACGCAACAGCCAAAAACGACCCTCCCGTCCTCGGGAATCCCTTCGACTACAAAGGCCCTGGCTAATTTATCTTCAAGCTCCTTTATCTTCGCTTCGATAAAGGCTTGCTTTTCCTTTGCTGCATGATACTCGGCATTCTCAGAAAGATCACCAAAAGCTCTGGCCCTTTCTATTTCCGCTATTATCTTTGGCCTTTCTTGCCTCTTTAACCTTTCAAGTTCCCTCTTCAAGGCCTCATAGCCTTCCCTGGTCATGGGAATCTGATCTTTCACCATATCACCTCCTGTTCCCTAGCTCTATTTTAAAAATAATTTTAACATTTTCCCCCTTTTCTTTCAAAATTCTTCACATCCTTGGAGTTTTGGGCTATAATATTTAAACGATGGTTAAAAAATTCCTGATAGGGTGGGTTTGCTTATTTACTTCTATTTTTACCATATATCCTTTTAAGGCCTTTTTACAAGAGGAGCTGAAAGGGCCCTTTAAAGTGGAGGGAGAGGTTCTGTTTACTCAGAAAGGGAGGTTTATCCTCTCAAAAGAAGTAAAGGTAAAAAGCCTCGAAGGAAAAGAGTTAACTATCGAAGGCCTTCAAGCAGCAAGGCTAATTAAGATTTACTTGGATAACCAAGGTAAAATAAGGGAGGTAATAATCTTAGGATGGGAGATATAAAGTTAAAAAAAACATTTCTTAAAGGCGTCCTTTTGAGCCTTCTTGTTTTCGCGCTCTTTTCTTTTAAAACAGAATCTACAATGTCGCAGCAAATGTCAGACTATTGTTATGTTCCTCCTTCTACCCCAGCTCAAGAGGTAAAACCAAACGTCCTCTTTGTGGTAGATTTTTCAGGTTCAATGCAATTTCCGACCTATGTGCCTTGTACTTTTAATGGATATACTCAACAAAAAGTAGCCAAGTGCGGGACAAACACTGCTTCTTACAATAGCACTCAGACCTATTGGGGATATTTCGACCCTGATAAATGTTATCAGCCAACAAATCAAGGTTTTGTAGAGACCTCTTGCAATTGCTCAAGAAACATACAAAATATGACTTCTTCTTGTATTTCGGGAAATCTCCTTAATTGGGTTACTACCACAAGGATAGATGCGGCAAGAAAGGTATTGACAGGAGGAAAAGCACCACAAGAAGGTGCTGATAGAGGGAAATTAATCAGTGAAGGATCAATATATACAATTGAATATGAATATACAATTAACGATTCCACAAAAAAATGTATATTTACCATCACAGCCACTCAGCCTGATTCAAGGAAAATAACGATTCAGGGACAAAATTGTCAGATTAAGCTCAATAACATAGATATAAAAATAAACCTTCCTTCAAATGCTCAAGTTAAGGGTATAATTCATGATATATGCGATACTTCGGACTTGAATGGGCAAATAAACGAGAAATGTAAAGCAATTATTGAGTTTATGATATTTGCGTCTGACGATAGAGAAGGGGAAATTTTAGTTGGCAAAAATGCAACCATTTCCAATTTGATAAGCGCCATTAATAATGCTCAACCTTATTGGGGAACTCCAACTGGTGAAGCTTTATGGGAGGCTTATGATTATTATAAACAGCGTAATGATCACCCCTATGAAGCTAATACGCAGCATATAGGTCGAGCCAATGTGAATAAAGATCCTTATTATGACAGAATTGGAAATAAAGACGTTCCTGTATGGTGTAGAAAAGGTTTTGTCCTTTTGATTTCAGATGGAGCGTGGAATGGGGATGTTGATCCGGTTATCCCGGCAAGGGTAATGGCGACAACGGATTTAAGGGAGGATTTGGAAAGTACACAATCGGTAATAACTTATGTGATTTATGCGTGGGGTGATTTAGATACTACAGCAAGGCTTGAAGGACAGCGGGCAATGATCACAACCGCTATTTTTGGAGGTTTTGAAGATTATGATAATAACAAATGGCCTTATCCATTTGTCTCTTATAATGAAAATGCTCAAGGAACATGTAATTATGGTGGAGATTCAACCCGGCGTTCGAATATAAGTGACAATACTACTACATATTGTAATAGCAGAGGTGTTTCTTATCCACTTTCGAAATGTAACCCTAACGGGAATTGGGATAACCTTTGTGCGGAATGGGATACTGTATCTAATTCACCGAAAGACGGGTTACCTTACAATTATTATGAAGCAAATGATATAGAAGGTCTTAGAGCAGCAATTCTTAACGCCCTTTATGACATACTGCGAAGGGCTTCTTCACAAGCAGCAGTTGCCTGCCTTACTTCAAGAAGCGGCCTTTCAAGTATCGTAATTCAGCCCTATTATTTCCCCAAGTTTCAGAGTCAAAAAGGAGAAAGGTCATGGTTAGGGTTTCTTAAGGCCCTCTGGATCGATGCGAAACTTCAATTAAGAGAAGATACACTTTCCAATAAAATTCTTAACCTATTAGGAGAAGCGTTTGATAAAATTATACAATTTATAACTGGAGCTCAAGGAACAAAGGTGGCAGTTCTTCAAGGTAATGAGCTAACAGATAATAATTCTTGTTCTGTTTATCAGTTAAAAGATATAAATGAAGTCATTTCAGTTTTTGATAGTGGTTGTATACTTGCTGAAAGTAATCCCAATGAAAGGCGAATATTCTTTAATAGTGGTAATGAAACACTGGATTTTATAAGTAGTGATAATAATGTGGTAAATTTATTAAGTGGAATATGGGGAACTACTCCCGAAGAAGCACGATGTGTAATTCGCTATCTTAGAGGAGAGAACTTAAGTAATGATCTTCAATGTAACATATATGATTCCGTTAGAAGGCCAAGGGAGGTTTTGAAAAAAGAAGTATGTATAAGTGGAGATAATGAAATAACTTGGAGACTTGGTGACATTATTTCTTCAACTCCCTCTCTTGTAAGTGAGCAACCGGTTAATATTTATCATTTAAAGTATTGGGATAAGTCTTATCGAGCATTTATAAGTTCTCAGGAGTATAAAAGGAGGCCGACTTTTGTGTTTGTCAGTTCTAATGATGGTATGCTTCATGCTTTTAGGGTGGGTTATCTTAAGCCTGGAGAAAATGCGGGAAGTCCGGTTAAACTTGTTAATGCTCCTGGGACAGAGGAGTCTGATTTAGTTGGGAAAGAGGAGTGGGCCTTTATTCCTAAAAATGCCCTTCCTTATATGAAGTGGTATGGGAATCCGAATTATTGTCATATTCCAACGGTAGATTATAGAACGCTGGTGGTGGATGCTAAACTTAACGGTTCTTGGAAGACTTTGCTTATTGGGGCTATGGGATTTGGTGGAAAGGAAATGGGAAGTTTTTCCTCATCGTTATTTGTTCTTGATGTTACTGATCCTTTAAATCCTCGGCTTTTATGGGAAAGAAGTCTCGATGACAAGACCTTGACTTTATCCATGCCTGCGGTGGTGAAAGTCAAAGAAAATTGGTATGTGGCCTTAGGTAGTGGGCCAAAGGAGCCGGAAGGGAAGAATTTCGTCGGAGCAAAAATTTATTTCTTTGACCTTGGAACGGGGAATAAGGTTGTGGAAATTCCGTTAAAAGAAAATAACCAGGCACTTATTGGAGCAGTGGGTGACCTTATGCCGGTTGATGTGGACGGGGATTATAGCGATGATGCCATTTACTTTGGAGTTTATACCCAGACTTCAGGGGATTTTTACAGGTTGAGGTTGAGAAGTGGAGAAAGTTATAAGGAAATAAGTAGTCTTGTTTCCTCGGATATTACAAAAGCGGTAAGCATTTCGAGGCCTATATTTGCCGCTTCGGCTTTTGCTAAAGGGCCTGATGGTAAGTTATGGGTTTATTTTGGAACGGGAAGGTTCCTTTCGGGAGACGATAAGTTGATAAATTATTCAAATTATCTTGTTGGATTTAAAGATGGAGCCTGGGATACCAAATATGAGCAGAGTTCTTTATATCGATTATTGACCGATTTTCAAAAAACAAACCCTATGGAAATCATTTCCACTGTTTTGGGATATCAAAATGTTTGTATCTGTAACGAATCAGGCTGTAGTCTTCAAAGTGTCGTAAGGGACACTTCTCCCATAAACCCTCAAGTTTCGCCTGTTCAAGGATGGTATTTTGAGCTTCCCAAGGAGGTCATCATCTCTCAACCGGCTATTTTGGGGAAGACGGTCGAAGCTGTTTCTTATAAGCCCTCTGATGATATTTGTGCATACCTTGGTGAAAGTAATCTCATAAGCCTTTATTACCTTACAGGCACAGCTAATCCAAGGCCTGTTGTGCTTTCTCCTTTGGCTACTTCTCCTGCGGGAGAAGGGAGAGTTAAAGTAAATCCCAAAATTTCCCTTGGCCTAGGGAGTCCGCCTCTTGGTAATCCTTTCCAGGTGCTAGGAGGAAGTATAGGAAGAAAATATGCGAAATTGGTTCAGATTTCAGGAACCCTCCTTAAGATTGAGCAACAGATAGCAGAACCACTTCGAGGTAGAATCATCCATTGGGTAGAGCGATAAAGGGCATCACCATTTTAGAGCTTATGATAGTAGTCATAATCCTTGGGATTCTGGCGGCACTTGGGATTCCTGGGTTTATAGAGTGGAAAAGAAAGATCGATGTGGAGAATGCTACAAAAGAGCTTTACTCCCTTCTTCAAGAGGCCAAGGCAAAGGCCTTTTCGGAAAAAAGGGTTTGCGGGTTAAGCTGGGAGAGTGAAGGCGTAATTCAAAGTTTTAGTTTTATTTGTGATGGCAATGAAGATGGAGATATTAATAAGGAGGATGATGAACTTGTTTTAGTTAAAAACTTTACCGTTTCTTTTAATGAGAACTTTAACGAAAAAATATGCGCTTTTGATGAAAAGGGATTTTTTCAGGGTTTAGAGGGGATCTTTTGGGTAAATAATGAAAGGGCCGATTATAATTGTGTATCTGTTTCCCGAACGAGGATAAAATTGGGGAAATACCAAAATGGGCAGTGTCAACCGAAATAGAAAAGGTTTTACCCTTCTTGAAGTTTTAGTTTCCCTTGTTCTTTTGGCCATAATCCTTATCGGAAGCCTTTTGGCTTTAAATCTGGTTCAAAGGCTTACTTTAAAGAACATCCTTCGAGATGAGGCCTTAGCTATAGGCCAAAGGGTTTTAAAAGGAGAGGAGAGTCCGGGTTCTTTTGAAGCTAATGTAAGAAACTTCAAGGTTTCATATAATGTGATGTTAGAAAGTTGCCCCAATTCTTCAGATCTTTTAACCAGTTTGAACCTCACCTGTAAAAAGGTTCGAGTAAGGTGGAATGATCCATATGGGGAGGAGCATGAGCTTGAGATTAACTCCTTTAGATGATCAAAAAGGGCTCACTTTGCTTGAACTTCTTGTGGCCATCGTGATAATGGTGGTGATTACTGCGGCTGCTTTCGCCCTTTATGTTTCGGCCTTTAAGCGTTATAAAGAAGAAGCTCGTTCAGCCGAGTCCTTTCTTTCGGCAGAAGTGGCTCTGGAGATAATAAGGCGCGATATAGAACATGCGGGGTGTGGATTGCTGTGGGAATTGGATAACGTAACTTATAACGAAGCAGAGAACACGACCTTTAACGACGCTCCTTCAAATCCACCTCGGGCTTTGATAGTTCAAAGAAATGCGGAAGGAGGGGATTACCTTGTGATTAAATCGGTTAGAGCCAAGGATAACAGGGCCACAAGAAAATGGATGATCTTCGATCCAGAAAGCCAAAACCTCACTTACCTTGGAGAAGAAGCGAGTAATTTTGAAAGTGATGAATGCTTTATTGCTCTTGAAGTTTCCAGTAGCTCCATAAAGCTCTCAAAACTCGGATCAAATTGGTATGGATGCGGAAGCTTTAACCCTGACTCTTTAGATTTACCCGGTGCTTTATATCTTGTTTTTGGAGTTTCGGATAATACTCCCCAACTGAGAATGCCCTTTAACCGGGTTGATTATTTTTTAAAAAGACCGAGCAGAAATTTTCCACAAAAATGCGCTCCCACTACCTTTATCCTTTATAGGGCTGAACTAAACCATGAAGATGGTAATTTTACAGAACAACCCCTCCTTGACTGCGTTAAGGAATTTAAGGTAGTGACAAAAAGAGATAACCAATGGAACGACGGAAATTGGACTCTAACTTCTTCAGCCCAAACAATAAGAAATGAACTCAAAGAGGTAAGGGTTTTTATTTTGTTTCAAGAGGGGCAGAGACTCGATCACATAGCCTCTCCTGAAAGTATCGAGCTCGGTGATAGTGAAACGGGAACAGTAAAAACGGTCACTTTAAGTGAGGAGGAACGGTATTACCGATGGAGGGTTTTAAAAGTTATCGCACGACCTTATCTACTTGGAGGATATTAATGGATATAAGGGATAAAAAAGGGATTTCCTTAGTTATAGTTCTTATTTTAGGCCTTATTGCTACGCTATTTGTGGCTTTAATTTATAAATTAACTGCCTCTGGAGCGAAGGTTTCAGGAAATATCATTCGATATGAAACTGCTCTTGAATCAGCAAAAAGTCATTCTTTAATTGTTCAAAGATTGATCCTTGCTTATTTAAATGGAAATATTAATGAACTTTCAAATAATGATACTATGATAAGTTTGCGGAGTGATGTAGCTTGCTTAAGAGCTAAAATAGAAAGACCAACTGAAGAATGGACTAATCAGTCGTATTCTTATAAGTGCAATAGTTTGAATAATGAAATTTCAGGTGAAAAATTTGGCGATGTTGAAAATCACTGGGATATAAAGCTTAATGCAGGTAATTATGAGGCGTTTGCTAAAATAGTTAATACCAAAGTGATACCTGTTTCAGGGAGGAGCGGAGTTGCATTAACTGGAGTTGCTTATTCTAAGGCGAGTCAAGTGGACGTGGAAAGAATTTATACCATTCATGTGGTTAGTAAAAGTACGAAGTTTTTTAGCCAGGAGAGGGCTTGGATCACTTTTGTTTATGCGGTTGGTCCTTCTGATTGATCCGATTGAAGGGTTTTTGATTTTCTTTCGGCCATTTTAGCAAGAATTATGCTTACTTCGTAAAGGGCCAGTAAAGGTCCTGCCATTAGCAGTTGTGTTAATACATCTGGTGGAGTGAGGATTGCGGCCGCTATGAAGATTATTAAAATGGCGAAACGGCGGTTTCGGGTTAGGGTTTGGTGATTTATCACCCCCATTTTGGTTAAAAAGAAAACGAAGACCGGTAGTTCGAAAACGGCTCCAAAGGCTAAAAGAAGGGTAAGAGTGAAAGTAAGGTAGTCTTGGATCTTAACCATTGGTTTAATGAATTCGGTGGAGAAGCTCATCAAAAACTTTAAGCCGAAAGGAAACACCACAAAATAGGCGAAGGCCATACCCGTTAAAAAGAGGCCGATGGCGGTTATCATAAAAGGGAGAACGTAACGTTTTTCATGGGCATAAAGAGCAGGGGCTATAAACATCCAGGCCTGATAGAGTATGTAAGGAGATGAGAAGAACAAAGCGCAATAAAAAGCGAGTTTCATGTAAACCACAAATGCCTCAGCTGGGCTGGTGTAGATCATACTGGATCCTTTTGGAAGGGTCTCAATGAGGGGATGGGATAAAAACCTAAAAAGGTCTTTAGAAAAATACCAACAAACAACAAAAGCCACACCTACTATAATTAGGCATCTGATGAGCCTTTGCCTTAGTTCCTCCAGGTGTTCAAGAAAAGGTCTCCTTTCCTCCGTCTCCACTTGGTTCATTTTCCTCCTTTTTATCTTCGATCAAACGAGATGGTTTTAATTCCTCTTTAACGCTTTCTTCAAGCTCAGTTTTTACTTTCTCCATTTCCTTCACCGCTTTACCCAGGGATTTGGCTATTTCGGGTATCCTCTTTGGGCCCAAAAGAATAAGGGCTAAGAGTAAAATCACCAGAAGTTCCCCTGTCCCTATACCGAACATCTTTTCCTCCTCATACACTGAGGACCATCATGTCCTCGGCTAATATGAGTTCTCCCGAAAATTCCTCTCGGCATTGGCTTATTATGTCGGTCTCGTCACAGGGAGGATAAAAATGGGTAAGAACAAGCCTTTTCGTTTCGGTTTCCTTTGCCACTTTGCCAGCAAGACTGGGCGTCAAGTGTCCTTGGATCTTTCTTTCGTTGGGGAAAGAACATTCAAGGACAAGGAGATTTGCTTCTTTTCCCATTTCTATTAATTCTGGACAATAGTCCGTATCTCCCGAATAGGCCAAAACTTTACCTTCGTATTCAAACCTTAAACCGATACTTGAGCGAGTGTGTCGGAGGGGAAAGGTGATAAAACATATTCCCAAAAGATCCCTTTTTCCATGAGGCGCTTCTTGGATATGAAGTTTGAAGGAATCAGGTTTAACCCAATGACCGTAAACCTCTTTCAGCCTCTCGTAAAATTCCCTCATCCCCTTACCCCCTATCAAGTAAAGCTCTTTTGTACGTGGGGCAAGGCTATATTTGCAAGCAAAAAAGAAAGGGACAAGATCCGAGATATGATCGGGGTGAAGGTGAGTCAAAATGATGGCATCAAGGTTCAGGTGACTTACCCCAAATTGCAGCATCTTTTGAAGAGTACCCGATCCTATATCAATTAATAAGTTTTTATCTCCAATCCTCAGAAGGGCTCCTGGTGCCCCTCTTTTTAAGGAAGGAACGCCTGTCCCAGAACCTAAGATTATGAGCTCCATTTAAAGGCCCTTGCTAAAGGATAAAGATGGATTTATTATAAGACGTCGGTAAGGAGTTATCCAATAGGAAAAACGAATGGATTTTTCGGAAAAGGGTTCTTATGTTTTTTGTAATTTCCTTCTTAAAGAATTAATTCCCATTATTCAAAAACAATCCGATCCTAAGGACATTTTTGAGTGTATATCCAAATTCCTAGTGGAAGAATTTCGGGCAAAAGGTAGCCTTTGGCTAGGAATAGATAGTAAGAAGGGATTTTTTATAAAAGGGGTTTATGGAGAAAGGCTTAAAGAAGTTAAAGGAGCTCCCTGGGATCCCTTTGAGGAGATTAAAGCGAGGCTAATGGTAGGGGAGACCGTAATTTTTTCTTCCTTGGCCTCCGATCCCGTTTTCTCCAAAACCAAGACCAATGGTTTTTTGCTCTTAACGCCCCTTATAGCGGGCGGTCATTTGAAAGGTGCCTTAGGAGCCCTTTACTCGGAGCCTACACTGCCTATTGAGTTTCTGGAAGATATGATGGGACTTATAGGAAAAACCATGGGACCAGCTCTTATTTTGTCTTCCTTATGGGATGACTTAAGTATCGATGAGATCCTGGAGAGGAAAATCGAACAAACTTTAAAGAGCATTCCTTTAAAAGGTGAGGGGGTTTTAAAAGAAATAATGAACATTGTAGAAAAAAGCCTTATAAAATGCGTAATGGAAAAGGTGAAAAACAACCAAAGCAAAGCCTCCAGAATCCTCGGGCTTAATCGGAATACTTTGAGAAAAAAACTTAAAGAATACGAGCTCGGGATTTAAACTTCACCCACATACTTGGCTACAAGATCGCCCACTTCAGAAGTAGAAAGGCCCATTTTCCCCGCATCCATGCTTTTCATGTGTTTGGTCGTGACCTCCATTACTGCCTTTTCTATCCACTCGGAAGCTTTTTCTTCTCCCAGGTGTTCAAGCATCATCTTACCCGCCAAGATGGCAGCCAAGGGATTGACCACGTTTTTCCCTGCGTATTTGGGAGCAGAACCGCCTATTGGTTCAAACATGGATACTCCTTCTGGATTGATGTTCCCCCCGGCAGCGATGCCCATTCCTCCTTGAATGATGGCTCCAAGGTCGGTGATGATATCTCCAAACATATTGTCGGTTACTATCACGTCAAATCTTTCGGGATTTTTCACCATCCACATACATAACGCATCCACATGGGCATAATCCCTTTGGATGTCTGGGTATTCTTCTCCGACCTCGTGAAAAGTCCTTTCCCAAAGGTCAAAGGCATAAGTTAACACATTGGTCTTACCGCAAAGGGTGAGCTTTTTCTGTTTATTTCGCTTTCTACAATATTCGAAGGCAAACCTTATACAACGTTCAACCCCCATCCGCGTGTTAACGGAAGTCTGAATGGCTACTTCGTAAGGGGTGCCTTTCCGTAAGAACCCCCCTACACCAGCGTAAAGCCCTTCGGTGTTTTCCCTCACCACGACAAAATCTATGTCCTCTGGTCCTTTATCCTTCAAAGGGGTCTCGACCCCGGGATAAAGCTTAACGGGTCTTAGGTTGATGTATTGATCCAGCTCAAACCTTAACCTCAAAAGTATCTCTCTTTCCAATATGCCCGGTTTCACATCGGGATGGCCTATGGCCCCAAGGTAAATGGCATCCACTTTTTTGACTTCCTCAAGGACACTTGATGGAAGGGTTTCACCAGTCCGGAGATACCTTTCTCCTCCAAGATCATAATGGATCCATTCGAAAGAGAAACCGCCCCTTGAAGCCGCGGCTTCGAGAACTTTTATGCCTTCTCTTATTACTTCGGGTCCAATCCCATCGCCTGGTATGACCGCAACTTTGTAAATTTTCTTTGCCATTTCGCCTCCTTATCCTATAGGTGAATTTGTGCGGATAGAGTATATTATAAAAACCGTGAAAGTTGTAGAGTTAAAAGGGGTTTGGGTTAAGTTAGGTAATCTAGTGGTTTTAGAGGACATAAGTTTTGACGTATTTGAAGGGGATTATATTGGCATAATAGGCCCTAATGGAGCTGGCAAGACCACCCTTCTTAAGGTTATCCTCGGTTTAATAAAGCCCTTCAGAGGAAAAGTGAGTGTGTTTGGTTTAAAGCCCGAAGAGGGAAAGAAGTTTATAGGCTATGTCCCACAAGAAAGACCTTTTAATAAGGATTTCCCCATAAAAGTCATGGATGTGGTTTTAATGGGATGCCTTAAAGATAAAGGGCTTTTTAGAAATTTTACCCCAGAGGACTTAAAAAGGGCCGAAGAGGCCCTTGAGCTTGTAGAGATGCTTCCCTTAAGGGATAGGGAAATAAGCGGTTTATCAGGAGGAGAGCTTCAAAGGGTTTTAATCGCCAGGGCCCTTGTCTCCAAGCCAAAGCTCCTTCTTCTGGATGAACCCACGGCTCATGTGGATCTTCCGGTACAAACGGAATTTTTTGATTTACTTAAACGTTTAAACGAAGAAGGCTTAACTATAATCATGGTCACCCACGATGTAGGCGTCCTTTCAAGTTATGTGGGGAAAATAGCCTGTTTGAACCGTAAAATTTATTATCATGGGACAAAGGAGATACGCCCTGAGGATCTTGAAGCCGTTTACGGTTGTCCAGTTGACCTTATCGCTCACGGGATACCTCACCGAGTGTTAAAGGAGCACGATTGATGACGCTTCTTCAATACGAGTTTCTAAGAAACGCCTTCCTTGCGGGCCTTCTTATCTCATTAGCTTGTGCCCTGGTGGGAACGCTCATAGTTATGAGGAAAATGGTCTATTTGGCCGGAGGAATTGCCCATATCGCTTTCGGAGGGGTAGGGATAGGGATATTCATGGGGGTTAATCCGGTTTATTCGGCTTTGGCCTTCAGCCTGCTTTCAGCCTTTGGAATGGGATTGGGCCTTAAAAGGTTAAAGATATCCGAGGATTCCGCTATAGGGGTTCTTTGGGCCACGGGAATGGCTATAGGGGCTCTTTTTGTGGGTTTGACCAAAAGTTATGTGCCTGACCTCATGGTTTACTTGTTTGGTAATATACTCATGGTTTCTTCCAGTGAAGTAAAAACCATGTTGGTTTTGGATGGGATAATATTCCTATTAACCTGGGGCCTTTGGAAGGAACTTTTAGCTGTTTCCTTTGATCCTGATTTTGCGTGGGTTTGTGGTGTTAGAGTAAGACTTATAGAGACAATTTTTCTCATAATGGTTGCGGCAAGTTGTGTAATTTTAATACATGCTGTTGGGATAGTTTTGGTTTTAGCACTTTTAACGATTCCTACCCTGATTTCGAGGCATTTTTATCGAGGGCTCAAAAATATGATGATATTAAGCGGTTTATTTAGCTTTGGACTCATTATGGCAGGATTGGTCCTTTCTTATTTTCTCAATCTGCCGTCGGGAGCTACAATTGTATTACTTTCGGGAATCGTTTTTGGAATTGTGGAAATATTGAAAAGGCCCTAATTCCTTTTGAGAAAAGAAACGGACTCTATATGAAAAGTTTGAGGGAAGAAATCCAAAGGAATTACTTCTTCTAAGGTATAGCCATTGTCGATCAAAAACCTTAGGTCTCTTGCCAAAGTCGAAGGGTTACAGGAGATATAAACGATCCTTTTTGGATTAAGGGATAAAGCTTGTTTTAATTCCTCAAGTGCCCCTTGCCTTGGAGGGTCAAGGAGAAGAATATCGCATTTTTTTCCTTCTTTATTCCAGTTTTCAAGAACCCTAATGGCCTCGTCATTTATGAAAGTGAGCTTTATGCCATTTTTTTGAGCATTATAGTTACCGTTTTTAACCGCAAGTCTGTTTTTTTCAACGGCTGTCCAAGAAGAAAAGAACTTCGCCAGTGGAAGGGATAGATTGCCCATTCCGGCATATAGTTCTAAAACTTCTCCACTTTCACCTTTGAGTTTTTCTTTGAGGATTGAGATCAAATATTTGTTTTGATCCAGGTTCGATTGCATAAAAACCCCTGGGTAAAGTAGGAATTCAATATCTTCATAGAAAAACCTCAAAGCTGATTGGGTTCTTCCTAAACCCATCAGAGAATGTGGAAACACCAACGCCCTGGTCTTGAGGAGAACGTCCTTAAGGTTGGGAGAGCCATTTATCAATTCTTCGGCCAATTTTCGCATGTGATCCTCTTTGTGATGGATCAAACTGTAAATGATCAAAAAGCCCTTTTCTTCATCAGGGCTTACGAAGATCTCCAAGTGCCTTATTGAGGGAGCCAAAACCAAGTGCCGTTCTAAGGCCTCTTTAAATAAAAGTAGCAATTCCTCAGCTAAAGGATGGGCTACGGGACAGGTTGAAATAGAAACTACTTCTCTGGTATTTCGACGATAAAAGCCGATATGAAGACTTTCCTTCATTTCAATAGCTAAATCAAGCTTTATTCTCCACCCGAAAGATGAAGGAGAGGGTACAATGGGCCTTACCGCCTCTTGGGCGATTTTTCCTATTCTCTTGAGTTCCTCTTTAAAGATCTCCTCTTTATAAAAAAGCTGGAGCTCATAGGGGATATGTTGGTAATCGCATCCTCCACATTGTAAAAAATGGGGGCACTTAGGTTCTATCCTTTGAGGAGAAGCTTTAAGGATCATCAATGGTTTTGCGATCATGTAATCCGTTGACTCTTTCTGTACTTCGATCTCCACTACTTCCGAAGGCATAACGCCGGGGATTAGCACCACTTTCTCCTCATACCTACCCAGGCCCCAGCCTCCATATATCAATTTCTCTATCGTCACTTTCATCAGACGTTCCAATCGAGAATTTTCTCCTTTTTGCCATTTTGTTTCAACTGTTGCCAAAGTTTTATTTTTTATGTTAAAAATACGCCAATGGGAGGTTGGCTCAAATTTAGATTGATAATCGTTTTACTTGCGTGGGTTTTTGCTATTTTGTTTTTATTGCCGACTCTTAGCGGTAAATCCCTTGGTTTTTTGACAAAAGATAAAGTACGATTGGGTTTGGATCTGCAAGGAGGAACTCATTTGCTTTTAGAGGTTAAGACAAAAGAGGCTCTTTCGAACTTTTTGACAAGGTTAAAAAATGAAATAATGGATAGCCTCAAATCAAAGCGCATATTTGCCCTCGGAGGAGAGGTACTTAACACTAAGATAGAGCTTCTCTTATTAAATGAGGAGATGATCCCGCCTTTTGAAAAGTTTTTGGCTGATGAATATCCCAATTTGAAGATCGAAGACATAAAAAGGGTAGGTGATAGAGTAAAGATAACGCTTAACCTCGATTCTAAGGAGAAACAAAACATAGAAAATTCGGCTGTGGATCAGGCTTTGGAAACCATCAGAAATCGTATCGATCAGTTGGGGGTGACCGAACCTGAGATCGCCCGTCAAGGAGAAAGACGCATTTTAGTGCAATTGCCAGGGATAAAAGATCCGGAAAGGGCCAAAACCATAATTGGGAAAACGGCCCTTTTGGAATTTAAGCTTGTTGACGAGGAACACGACATTCAAGAGGCCCTTAGTGGTAACGTGCCTGAGGGTAGTATCATCCTATATGGTATAAGGAGAGATAAAACCACCGGAAGGGTCGTAAAAATCCCTTATTTATTGAAGGAAAAAACACTTCTTACAGGTGATGCCGTAAAAGATGCTCGCGTGGCCTTCGGTGAGTTCAATAGGCCTTACATCTCCCTTTCCTTTACTTCTTGGGGAGCAAAGGAGTTTGAACGTATAACCGGGGAGAACGTGGGAAAGAGGCTTGCCATCATACTTGATGGGACGGTCTATTCGGCTCCCGTGATAAGGGAAAAAATAAGCGGAGGAAAAGCCGTTATAGAGGGCGACTTTACCCTAGAGGAAGCCCGCGATCTCGCAATAGTCCTAAGAGCTGGGGCACTTCCGGCCTCTTTAGGAATTCTGGAGGAACGAACAGTAGGTCCCTCCTTAGGAAAGGACCTGGTGGAAAAAGGAATAAAGGCTGTAATAATCGGTGGGCTTTTAGTACTTGTATTTATGATCATTTACTACCGCTTTTTTGGCGTTGTGGCCGATTTGGCCCTCGTATTGAACTTATTGTTGATTTTAGCCGTAATGGTAATGCTTAAAGCTACCTTAACGCTTCCAGGTATAGCAGGTCTTGTCCTTACAGTAGGTATGGGAGTTGATGCCAATATACTGATATTTGAAAGAATCAAAGAAGAGTTGAGAGAAGGTAAGCCTTACAAAGCAGCTCTTGATAATGGTTATTCAAGAGCTCTATTGACAATTCTCGATGCTCAAATAACCACTCTTATAGCGGCTTTAGTGCTTTTTCAATTTGGTACTGGCCCAATAAAAGGATTTGCCGTGACTTTAAGTCTTGGTATATTGATTAATCTGTTTACTGCTATTTTTGTAACAAAAGCTATTTTCGATTGGTTATTCCAAGCACGTGTTGTCAAGGAGTTGAAGCTCTGATGTTTCCATTAAAGCCTTCTAAAGAGATCGATTTTGTGGGGAAGAAGACAATTGCTTTAATCATTTCGTTAATTTGTGTAGCTTTAAGTGTTTTATTGCTTATCATTAAAGGGCCAAATTACGGAATAGACTTCATAGGTGGAACTATAATTGACGTGAAATTTGAAAAGAGCATATCGCTTGAAGGTCTTAGAGTGATTTTGGATTCCATTGGCCTTAAAGATGCGATCATTCAACCTTCTGGAAAGAACGAATATCTTATAAGGACCAAAGCGAGTTCCGAGGCACTTGAAGGTGTAAGGCGTTCCTTAGAGAGTAAAATGGGAGAGATGCTTAAAGAGAAATTTGAGATTCGACAACTCGAAATGGTAGGTCCTAAGGTGGGCAAGGACTTGAAGAACAAAGGTCTTAAAGCGATGATCTTCGTTTTGATCGGACTTCTTATTTACATAAGCTGGAGGTTTGAGTTTAGATTTGCAATTGGAGCTATTTTAGCCTTAATACACGATGTCCTCATAACGCTTGGGGCTTTCACGTTAAGTGGAAGAGAGTTTAACCTTCCTATTGTGGCTGCTTTATTGACGATTCTTGGGTATTCTTTAAATGACACTATAGTTGTTTATGATAGAATTAGAGAAAACATGAAAAAGATAGAAGGAAGTTTAGAGAGATTGATTAACCGTAGTATTAATGAGGTTTTAAGACGAACAATTTTGACTTCTTTCACAACTATCATTGCAGTTTTAATGCTTTTTGTTTTTGGAGCAGGAGTGGTGAAAGATTTTTCCTTTACGCTAATAATAGGGATAATTGTTGGTACTTATTCTTCTATTTATATTGCAAGTCCCATTGTAATATTCCTTGAAAAGGGCAAAAGAAAATAAAAAAGCCCTCTTAATAAAGAAAGGTAGGCTTTTTGATCCGTTAAAGGAGAAGGAAGAGGTATGCGATGTCCTTATCGAAGGGGGTAGGATAAGGAGTTTGGGAATAAATATTGAAGAGTCTTCGGCTTTTGTGATTGATGCTCAAGGGAAATGGGTTTTTCCCGGGCTTGTTGATCTTCATGTTCATTTGAGGGATCTTGGGGAATCTCATAAGGAGACCATTTTCACAGGTAGTGGGGCTGGGGCCTTAGGGGGTTTTACGCTTTTGGTGAACATGCCGAATACGGTTCCTCCTCTGGATTCCTTGGATCCCCTTAGATTATGGAAGCAGAGGGTGGATAGGGAAGCCCTTATTGAAGTGAGGACGATGGTCTGTTTGAGTAAAGGAAGGCAGGGGAGGGAGCTTTCGCCTCTTGAGGAGCTTTGTTCGGATTCTTATGTGGTGGGCGTAACAGATGACGGCAATCCATTTATTTCGGAATCCCTTTTAGAAAAAGCCCTTGAGTTTTCCGAGCAGAGGGGGATCATTGTAGCCTCTCACCCCGAGGATGGGCCTAATGTCGGGGCTTTTGGGAGGGTGACATTTTCTAATGAGCCCCTTTACGTGGAGAGGGACCTGAGGGTTTTGGGAAAAAGGGGAGGGAGGCTTCATCTTCAGCACATCTCTATGGCTGAGAGTTTACTCCTTATAAGGAAAGCTAAAGAAGAAGGGCTTAGGATTAGTTGTGAAGTTACCCCTCATCATCTTCTCCTTTCCCAAGGGGAAATCCCTAATGGGAGGGCCAAAGTTAACCCACCTTTGAGAAGCAGAAGGGATTGTGAGGCTTTAAAAGAAGCACTGGTCGAAGGTTTAATAGATGTCATAGCCACCGATCATGCCCCTCATGCTCCTTGGGAAAAGGAGGGCGAGTGGGAGAATATTCCTTTTGGTGTTTCCGGTCTTGAGACAGCGTTATCGCTCATTTACACCGAATTCGTTCTAACGGGGCTTTTGAGTCCCTTCGAGATGTTAAGAAAAATGTCGATCAATCCTTTGCGGATATTGGGTTTACCTTTGCCGCAAATTAAAGAGGGTGAAGAGATAAATTTTGTCATATTTGACCCGGAAGTGGAATGGGTTGTGAATGAAAAGCTCTTTTTTTCTTGCGGTAAAACGAGTCCCTTTAATGGTAGGAAGCTCAGAGGGAAAGTTTGGGGTACTATTATAAAGGGAGAGTTGATAGTCAAAGAAGGGGAAATCCTTACTGCTTAAGCGATTTCTTAAGCGAAGAGAACGAAAGATGGTAATGCCAAAGGTAAAAAAGCCCCATGAATGTGGTAAAAGAGAAGAACAACGCGTGAAAGACCAGGGAAATGGCCGCTGCTTCTTCCATTGAAACATCATACAAAACCAATGAATAAGACAAAGCGGCATGATAGGTCCCTATGTAACCCGGTGTAAAAGGTAAGGTGGTCACTACACATATGGCTATCATTCCGAGAAAGGAGGCTATGAAAGGGATATTTACGGAGAAGGCCATCGCTGTCCAGTGGATACCTAAGGCGTAGCTCAACCAGCTAAGATACGAAAGGATAAGCGAAGGGATTAGGTATTGGATTTGGTCAAACCATTTGAGTCCGTCTCTGAAGGCAAAAAGATGAGTTTTGGCTCTTTCACTCCATCCAGAAGGTTTAGTTAACTTCATGAACTTTTCGGGGGCATATTTTATTAACAAGAACGCTAAAAGCGTCAATAAAAACAATATCAAGCTAAAATAACCGCTAAAAACTAGCGTTTTATAAAAAGCCCTGTGGGTCTCTAATTTTCTCAAAGTGAAAGAGAAAACGGCAAAAGAGCTCAAAATCGTAAACCCATCGAGGAATTTCTCCGCAATTAAAACGGCAAAGGAGCTTGTTTTAGAGAAATTTTCCGTTTTACCTATTAAGTAACCCCTTATAACATCTCCCATTCTGGCCGGTAAGAAATTGTTGGCCATAAAACCTATAAAAAATGTTCCGAGAAGCGAGGAAAATCGGGCCTCTTTAACGGGTTTAAGCAGGATTTTCCACCTCCAAGCCCTTAATCCCGTATGTACAAAAAGCAAGATTAACGAGCCCCCTAAGAAGGTTAACTTAGCTCCCTTAAGCGTCTGCCAAAATTCCTGGTAATTTATCCGGCCAAAGACCAAATAAAGCAAAAAAAGGGAAAGAAGGATGCCTAAAAGTAAATATAGGTTTTTTTTCATTTAAAAACCCTCATCTCCTTTAACACCTTTGAGGCATAATCAATGTCTCTTTTTATTTGGTGGTATAAAGCTTGCGGACTTTCGAAGGGCCTTTCTTCCCTTATCTTTTTGATGAACTCTACGAAGAGTTTCTCGCCATAAAGGTTTTCGGAAAAGTTGATCAAGTGAACCTCAACGCTTAACTCTTTACCCCCGAAGGTCGGTCGAGTGCCAATATTTAGCACTCCTCCGTATGGTCCCTTTTTATCCCAAGAAATTTTAACCACAAAAACCCCTTTTGGAAGTATTTGCAAAGGATCTACTTTAAGGTTTGCAGTCGGTAGACCCAAAAGAGAGCCTATCTTTTGACCATGTATTACTTCACCTTTTATGAAAAAGAGGCTTCCGAGAAATCTGGAGGCTCTTTCCACTTCCCCCTGTAGGATTAGGCTTCGGATATAGGAACTGCTCACCACAACGCCCTCAATTTCTAAAGGGGGAAGGACCTCCACTTGAAATCCAAAGGCATCGCCAAGATCCCTTAAAGTTTCGGCGTTTCCTCCACGGTTTTTCCCGAAAGTAAAGTTATAGCCCACAATTACTTTCACCGGCTTTATGGATTTATACACAACTTCTTCCACGAAGGCCTCGGGTGATTTTTGGGCTGTTTCATGGGAAAACGGATAGGCGATAACTACATCAACCCCCAAGCTCTCCAGTAGCCGGAGTTTATTTTCATAAGGGGTTAAAAGAAGCAGTTTCTGTTGGGGATTTAACACGTGCATTGGATGGGGCTCGAAGGTAAAAATGACTACCTCACCCCCTCTGATTTTTGCTTCCTCTTGGGCTTTTTTTATAAGAAGCCTATGCCCGAGATGTACTCCGTCAAAACTTCCTATGGTGAGAACCGGTCGAATGAAATCCTTCGGAGAGAATTTATCACTCAATACCCTCATTTATCCCATTTCCTTGACAAGGACAGTTAACAAGTATAGGTTATATGAGGGTGTTTTATCAACTGCCGAAGTGGCGGAATTTGGTAGACGCACTGGACTCAGGATCCAGGGGGTATAAACCCGTGGGGGTTCGAGTCCCCCCTTCGGCACCAAGGTTTTTGGCCTATTCCTAAAAACCTCCCCTTAAATTATATTTAAGGAAAATCGGAGAAATGGGAATGAAAAAGAAGGCTCTTATCGTACTTGAGGATGGGACCGTTTATGAGGGGTGGGCCTTTGGGGCTTTTGGCGAAAAGGTAGGGGAGATAGTCTTTAATACCTCCATGACCGGTTATCAAGAAATCCTCACAGATCCTTCCTATAAAGGTCAGATTGTGACGATGACTTATCCCCTAATCGGTAATTATGGTGCAAACTCGGAGGATCTCGAATCGGATGGGCCGAAGGTGGAAGGGTTTATAGTGAGGGATTACTCAAAGGTGTGGAGTAATTGGAGAGGGGAGGAGAGTTTAGAGGATTTTTTAAAGAGACAAGGGATCATAGGGATAGAGGGGGTAGATACCCGAGCCCTGACCCGTCATATAAGGCTTCAAGGGGCGATGAAAGGGTGCATCTCCACCGAAGACTTAGATCCTCAGAGGCTTCTTCAAAAAGCAAAAGAATGGACTGGGCTCATAGGTCAAGATATGGTGAAATACGTGACCTGTCAGAAACCCTATAAGTGGTCTCATGAAGGAAGGTTTAAAGTTGTAGCTTATGATTTTGGCATCAAGCGGAACATATTGAGGATTCTTTCTCGTTTGGGATGCCAGATAACAGTAGTTCCCGCCTGGACAAAGGCAGAAGAAGTGATGGCGTTAGATCCAGATGGCATCTTTTTGTCAAATGGGCCAGGAGATCCACAGGGTGTGTCTTATGCAGTTGAGGAGATAAAAAAGCTTTTAGAAAAAAGGCCTATTTTTGGCATATGTTTGGGGCATCAGCTTTTATGTCTCGCTTTTGGTGGTAAAACTTATAAGCTCAAATTTGGCCATCGAGGGGGAAATCACCCGGTCAAAGACCTTATAACGGGTAGGATCTCCATAACCTCTCAAAATCATGGGTTCTGTGTGGATCCAGAAAGCCTTCCTTCTGATGTGGAGATCACCCATATTAACCTTTATGATCACACTCTAGAAGGTGTAAGGCATAAGAAACTTCCCATTTTCAGCGTCCAATTTCACCCAGAAGCTTCTCCTGGGCCTCACGACGCAGAGTATCTTTTCCATGAGTTCATTCGTTTGATGGAGCAAAGGAGGCGTTAATGCCGAAAAGACAAGATATCAAGAAGGTCCTGATAATAGGATCAGGTCCCATTGTGATAGGACAAGCCTGTGAATTTGACTATTCGGGAACTCAAGCTTGTAAAGCTCTGAAGGAGGAAGGGTTTTTTGTAACTTTGGTGAATTCGAACCCCGCTACCATAATGACCGATCCGGAGATGGCCCATCGGGTTTATATCGAGCCCTTAACGGTTGAAGCCCTGACGAAAGTGATCGAGAAGGAAAGGCCTGATGCCCTTCTTCCAACCTTGGGAGGACAGACTGCCCTTAATTTGGCGGTAAAGCTGGATGAGGAGGGAATTTTAGAGAAGTACGGCGTCAAGCTTATCGGAGCGAATGTGGAGGCTATAAGAAAGGCGGAAGATAGGGAACTTTTCCGTAAAGCGATGGAACGGATAGGTCTCAAGATGCCAAAAAGCGGGTATGCCTATTCGGTTGAAGAGGCTTTGAAGATAGCTTCCGAGATCGGGTACCCCGTTATCGTTAGACCCAGCTTTACCTTGGGCGGTACAGGGGGAGGTATTGCTTACAATCAGGAAGAACTCAAGGAGTTGGCTGAGAGGGGAATTCAAGCTTCGATGATCGGAGAAATTTCCATCGAAGAGTCCGTTATAGGGTGGAAGGAGTTTGAACTTGAAGTGATGAGAGATTTAAAGGATAACGTGGTTATCATCTGTTCTATCGAGAATTTTGATCCTATGGGTATTCACACAGGCGATTCCATCACGGTGGCTCCTGCCCAGACGCTTTCCGATAAGGAATATCAAAGGATGAGGGATGCGGCTATTGAGGTGATAAGGGAGATAGGCGTTGAGACAGGGGGATCCAATATTCAATTCGCTGTAAACCCCGAAAACGGCGAGATGTACGTTATCGAGATGAACCCCCGAGTTTCCCGGTCTTCGGCTTTAGCCTCAAAGGCAACGGGTTTCCCCATAGCGAAAATAGCTGCAAAGCTCGCAATAGGTTATACTCTGGACGAGATTCCTAACGATATAACTCGGGAAACCCCCGCTTCTTTTGAACCTACCATTGATTACTGTGTGGTGAAGATTCCAAGATTTGCCTTTGAAAAATTTCCAGGGGCCGATGATACCTTAGGGACCTCCATGAAATCGGTAGGGGAGACCATGGCCATAGGTCGAACCTTCCCCGAGGCTCTTCAGAAGGCCATTCGTTCGTTGGAGATCGGGCGTTATGGGCTTGGAGGGGATGGGAAGGATCCGCATCCCCTTTGGTTGCCTAATAAAAGGGAAGGATTTTGTGAGCTTGTAAGGCAAAAATTAAGGATGCCCAAACCAGATAGGCTCTTTTGGATACGTTATGGCCTTGAGGCGGGTCTTTCAGTGGAAGAGATCTATGAGTTAACCAAAATCGACCCTTGGTTTTTGTGGCAGATAAAAAGGATACTCGATTTCGAAAAGGTTTTGAAATCTTACCGAATGAACGAAGTAACTCGAGAGGTACTTTTTGAGGCAAAAAGGTTGGGCTTTTCTGACAGGCAATTGGCCTATTTGTGGGGAATTAAGGAGGAGGAGGTAAGAAATTATAGAAAATCAAAGGGTGTTGAGGCTACTTTTAAACTTGTTGATACTTGTGCGGCCGAATTTGAGGCATATACGCCTTATTTTTATTCCACTTATGAATTTGAAGACGAGAGCCGTCCCAGTAATCGTAAAAAGGTGATGATCTTAGGGGGTGGGCCAAACAGGATAGGGCAGGGTATCGAGTTTGATTATTGTTGTGTCCATGCGGTATTCGCGTTAAAGGAAGAAGGGTACGAAACCATTATGGTTAATTCCAACCCCGAAACGGTTTCGACCGATTACGATACGGCCGATAAACTTTATTTTGAACCGCTTACAACCGAAGACGTTCTTAACATTTATGATCGTGAAAAGCCCGAAGGGGTAATTCTACAGTTTGGAGGTCAGACCCCACTGAATTTGGCCTTAGACCTTCAAAAGGCCGGAGTGAGGATCTTAGGCACCTCACCAGATTCGATAGATAGGGCTGAAGATAGGAAACGCTTTAAGGAACTTTTGGAAAAACTCGGTCTAAGGCAACCCCCTAATGGTATCGCTGTTACTTTAGAAGAGGCAAAGGAAGTGGCCTCAAGAATAGGGTACCCTGTTTTGGTAAGGCCCTCTTATGTCCTCGGTGGGAGGGCTATGGAAATAGTCTATGACGAGAGGGATCTTGAGGATTTCACAAAAAAAGCGGTTGAGGCTTCTCCTGAAAGGCCAATCCTCATAGACAAATTTCTCGAAGACGCCATCGAGGTTGATGTTGATGCGGTAGCCGATGGGAAGAAATGCCTGATTGCGGGTATAATGGAGCACATAGAGGAGGCGGGCATTCATTCGGGTGATAGCGCTATGGCGATTCCTCCTTTCAGCCTTTCCGAAACGCAGATAAAGGAGATCAAGGCTCAGACCTATTCATTGGCAAAAGAACTTGAGGTAATAGGCCTGTTGAACATTCAATTTGCTGTTAAAGGAAATGACATTTATGTGCTTGAGGTAAACCCAAGGGCTTCAAGGACCGTGCCATTTGTGTCTAAAGCTACAGGAGTCCCTTGGGCAAAAATCGCTGCTAAAGTGATGGTTGGAAGGACATTGGATGAGCTTGGCATAAGGGAAGTAGAGATTCCCTATGTGGCGGTCAAAGAGTCCGTTTTTCCTTTTAATCGTTTTCCTGGGGTTGACATTCTTCTGGGCCCGGAGATGAAATCTACGGGTGAAGTGATGGGAATAGACGAGGATTTCGGTTTGGCCTATGCCAAAAGTCAAATAGCAGCAGGACAATTTTTGCCTTTGAAAGGAAGGGTATTTATAAGTGTGAAGGACCGGGATAAAAGGCAAGCCGTATTGATAGCGAGAGAACTTGAGGATCTGGGGTTTGAGATATTGGCCACCAGAGGAACTTGTTCCGTCTTGAGGCGCAATGGCATAAAGGCAAAAGAAGTCCTGAAGGTCAGCGAAGGAAGGCCCCATGTGGTTGATCTTATGAAAAACCGGGAGATTCATCTAGTGATAAATACCCCAAGCGGTAAACGCCCAAAAGAGGACGAGGTTTTGATCAGAACCACCGCCCTTCGTTATGGTATCCCGGTTGTTACCACCATGGCGGGGGCTCAAGCCACCGTTGAGGGGATAAGGGCCTTAAAGATGGGTGGATTTAAGGTAAAGGCCCTTCAGGATTACCATAAAATCGTAGAGGAGTTAATGAGAAGAAAATGGGCTCAATAATAGTACTTACGGGTGAGGGAAAAGGGAAAACCACCTCGGCCTTAGGAATGGCTTTAAGGGCTATAGGACACGGTTTTAAAGTTGCCTTTGTGCAGTTCATAAAAGGTGGATGGATATATGGGGAACTTGAGGCGGCAAAGAGGTTGGAACCCGAATTTGAGATTTGGCCAATGGGAAAGGGTTTTGTCCACGTTGATCCTCAGAACCCCGATCCTCAAGATGTAGAAGCTGCCCGAAAGGCCTGGCAATTCGCCAAAAGCAAGATAATGAGCGGCGAATATTTCATGGTAGTTCTTGATGAGATAAACTACGCTATTTCCTTTGGACTACTTGACTTAAAAGACGTAATAGAAACCCTCCGACAAAAGCCTCCACAGGTTCATGTGGTTTTAACCGGAAGAGACGCTCATCCCCGCATTTTGGAAATAGCGGACTTAGTAACCGAGATGAAAGAGGTAAAACATCCCTTTTATCAAGGTGTCGTTTCAAGGAAGGGCATTGAATACTGATTTCAAATCAACCCCCTCTATTATCTTAACCCCCTTTTCTTTGAGCTCCTGAACGGCGTTTTCGGTAGTTTCCGCGGAGACTCCCCGGCAAAAATCTTTGATCAACAAAACCTCATAACCCAAATCTACAGCGTCTAAAGCAGTAGCTTTAACACAATAATCGGTAGCAAGACCATAAATAATGAGGGTTTTTATCCCATTTAGTTTCAAAACAGTATCAAGCTCCGTTAAATTACCCCCTTCATCCCGAAAACCTGAGTAACTTTCAAATCTGCGATCGCGCCCTTTTTGGATTACGGCCCAAAAAAGATTATTGTCAATCAAGATCCTAGCCCCTCGAGTCCCTTGTATACAATGGGGAGGCCATAAGACCTGTTTGCGTCCTTTGATCTCTATTACTTCAAAGGGCTTTCTGCCCGGATGGTTGGTGTAAAAAGAAACATGATCAGGAGGATGCCAATCCTGAGTGGCAAATATTAAGTAATTCTTCTCCTTAAATTTTTGTGTCAATTCTTCAACTCTTTCCACATATTCTTTATCGGTTCCAGGAACCACAAGAGATCCCTTTTCGCACTCAAGAAAATCCACTTGCAAATCAATAACTAATACTCCCTTCATGTGGAACCTCCTTTAACTTTTTCTTATACTACCTCTTCCTAACGAGGCAAAGATTCCGAAAATACATAAAAAAGCTAAAACCCAAAAAGAAACCCTTAATCCTTGAAGAAAAGAAGAAGGAAATACGGAAAGGATCAAGGTTATAAGTGCCATACTGGTCATTTGACCTATTAAACGCATGGTTGAGACCATAGCTGAAGCAAGACCATAAAATTCCCTATCAACGGAGCTCATTATGGCATTTGTATTGGGCGAACTGAATAAAGCAAGCCCTAATCCTAGAATAAAAAGACAAGCCATAATAAAATGTGTTCTTGTGTTTTCTCTAAGTGTCGAAAGCATTATTAAGCTTACTGTCGTTAATAACATTCCAAAAGAAGCAACGACTCTTGGTTCAATTCTATCGGATAACATTCCCGCTATTGGAGCTAAAAGCGCCATAGTTATTGGTTGAATGATGAGGATTAAGCCTGCATTTTGAGGAGAGAGTCCTTTTACTTGTTGTAAAAACAAACTCATTAAAAATCCTACACCAAAAGTTGCCGAATAGTTTAATAAAGCCGCAAGATTCGAAAGAGAAAAAGTCAAATTGTTGCGGAAAAGTCGAATATTTATCAAAGGAGAAGGGTGCTGCTGTTCGATAAAGAAAAATAAAAACAATGAAAATGTGCCACCTAAGAGCATCCACAAGTTTGCCTTGCTTAAACCAACAATAAGCAAAGAAAGAGTCAATGTATAAATTGCCGTTCCAAGTCCATCAAACATTTTTTCGGTGTTTCTTATTGGTTCTTCTTTAATGGTTTTCAAAGCTATAAAGAAGGTTAAAATGGAAAGGATCACATTGAGGAAAAACAGACTTCTCCAGGTGAAATTCTCAGTAAGGATACCACCTAAAAAAGGCCCCGTGCTTAGTCCGATATAGGTGCAACTCACATTAATCCCGAGGGCTTGTCCTCTTTTTTCAAGAGGAAAGGAAGCAGTGAGGATTGCCACTGAAGTGGCGAAGATCATGGATGCTCCTATTCCTTGTATAAACCGGAAGATGAACAGTTCTGGGGCATTTGAGGCAATACCCGAGAGGAGGGATCCCACCGCGTAAAAAAATATTCCCCAAAGAAAAACCTTTTTTCTTCCTTTTAAATCTCCTAATTTGCCTGCAGGTACGGTGAAAATACCAGCTGAAAGAAGGTACATCAAAGCTATCCATCCGAGAGTAGGAGCGTTCAACCCAAATTGGCGTCCTATAGAAGGCAAAGCTATGTTAAAGGAGGAACCCATGAAGGCTACAAGAAATACTGCCATACCCGTTGATAAAAGGACCATTTTCATCTTTTGTGGATAACTTGATTTAATTTGACAAAAATATAACAATTTTACTGTAAGAATGAAAGGATTGTGTGGGAAAATACTAGAAAAGCTTAACCTAGGGGAAAAGGTAGGTTTTGCGGAGGTTATTCGACAAGCTGGTTCTTCCCCTCGAGGCGTCGGGGCGAAAATGGTGATTTTTAGGGATGGAACTGCGGGCAGTATTGGAGGAGGAAGGGTTGAAGCGGAGATAATAGAAGCAGCTAAGGAAGTAATGGAAAAGGGCGGGAGCAAAAGGTTTTTCTTCCGTTTGACCGGTTCGGATGTAAAGGAAATGGATATGCTTTGTGGTGGTGAGATGGAGGTATTGGTAAAAAGGTTTGATGAGGAGGATATCCCGGTTTTTGAAAAGATCCTTTCCGTTTTGGAGGCTAATAAAAAGGGGTTGTTTGTTCATGGTCTTCCTCCTTTATTGGAGGGGCATCTTTTTATACCGGAAGAAGGTGATGTCATCGGTGAAATAAAAGGGCTGCAGAATTGGGAAAGTCTTAAAAACGAACTTAAGGGTTTTTCTTCTTCATCGATGCTTCTAAACCTTGAAAATGGAAAAGAGATATTTGTGGAATTAATAGAAAGAGAGCCCTTCCTTTTTGTTTTTGGAGGGGGACATGTGGCTCAGGAGCTTGTCCCTTTGGCAAAGAGGGTTGGATTTAAAGTGGTGGTGATTGATGATAGGGAGGATTTCGCTAACAAAGAAAGGTTTCCTCTAGCGGATGAGGTGATAGTGGAAGACTTTGAGAAGGTAAGTCAACGAGTTCAAGTTGAAGAAGATTCTTTCCTGGTAATAGTTACGCGAGGTCATCTTCACGATTATACGGTAATCAAACAATTTTTACGTTCACCTGCTCGTTATATAGGGATGATAGGAAGTCGAAAGAAAAGAGACTTGATATTCAAGCAACTTCTTTCCGAAGGCTTTTCGGAAGAGGAATTAAAAAGGGTTCATTCCCCAATTGGCCTTCCTATAGGAGCAGACACGCCCGCGGAGATAGCGGTAAGTATTGTGGCCGAGTTAATAAAGGTCAGAAGAGAGGCGTCTTAAGGCCTAATACCTCCTCCATGTCATAAAGCCCGGGAGGCTTTCCCACAACCCACAAAGCGGCTCGGATGGCTCCTTGGGCAAAGGTCATGCGAGAGGAGGCCTTATGCGTCAATTCGAGCCTTTCACCCTCAGTGGCGAAAATCACCGTATGTTCCCCGATCACATCTCCTCCCCTTAAGGAGAGAATACCTATCTCACCTCCAGACCTTGGGCCCGTAAGGCCCTTGCGCCCAAATACGGCCTTTTCCTCTAAATTTATTCCTAATACGTCCGCTATTTTTTGACCGAGCTTCAAAGCGGTTCCACTTGGAGCATCCCTTTTAAGGCGATGATGGAATTCGAGGATCTCTATATCGTAGCCTTTACCCAGAACCTTAGCCACAAGTTCCACAAGCTTAAAAAGCACATTGACCCCAAGGCTCATATTTGGCGAAAGGACACAAGGTATGTTTTTTGTTAACTCTTTTATCCTTTCCAACTGTTCTTGGCTGAAGCCTGTGGTCCCTATTACCATGGGTTTTTTAAAAGAAGAGGCAATTTCTAAATGAGAAAGGGTCGCTTCAGGGGAAGTAAACTCAATGAGTACTTGGGCGTCTTCCACGATAGGATCCAAAGAATCCCACAAATAAGCGCCTAATTTTCCCATCCCCAGAATCTCACCTAGGTCCTCCCCTATAAAGGGATGATCCTTCCTTTCAACTCCTCCTATGCAGACTATATCTTCCCTTTCGACCATCGCACGGAGTATCATTTGTCCCATTCTACCTGCAGCCCCTATTACGACCGCCTTTACCATATTGCCTCCTTTAAGCGGCCTTCATAAACAAGTCTCACCGGCCCCTCCAAGGCCACTTCCTTTATAAAATTCCCCTCTGACTCATAATAAATCCATAAGGCTTCCCCGCCCAAAGGAATTACTTTAGTGGGAGAAAAAGCGATACCCTTCAAATGGGCTATCAAAGCGGAAGCGGTAGCTCCAGTCCCACAAGAAAAGGTCTCATCTTCGACGCCTCTTTCATAAGTTCTCATCCTTAAGGATTCTCCGTCCCATTTAACGAAGTCCACGTTTGTCCCAGCGGGCATGAAAAGCGGATGGAATCGTAAGGCCCTTCCCAAATTTTTGACGTCAATCCTTTCCAAGTCTTCCACAAAAACCACAAGATGTGGAACCCCCGTGTTAATGAAATCAGCCTGAAGCTTTTTACCTTCCACTTCTATCTCCAAGCCTAACCTTAAATCACAAGGAAGAGGCAAGGTTATTTTAACGGTTTTCCCTTTAATCCATCCCTTTATCAATCCCACTTTCGTTTCAAATATGAGTTCCGTAGGTGCCTTTTTAAGCAGATGAGCCAAAAAGGCGGCACATCTACCGCCATTTCCGCACATTTCGGCTTCACTCCCATCAGCGTTAAAAAACAACCATCTGAAATGTGCCCTTTGGGAGGGCTTAAGTACGATCAAACCATCTGCTCCTACGGAAAACTGCCTGTGACAAAGCTTTTTGGAGAGATCACCCACGAGTTTTTCTTCTATTCGGTTTTCGAAATCGGGAATGAGGATGAAATCGTTTCCTCCAGCAGTCATTTTGTAAAAAAGCGTATCTTCAATCATTAAGGAACTCCGGAATGGATTCACCTCTTATAAGGTCCTCATAGGTCTCCCGTTTCCTTATGATCCACATTTGATCTTCCTTGACCAAAACTTCCGCTGCCCTTACTCGCGAATTGTAATTAGAAGACATGGAAAAACCATAAGCGCCCGCTCCCATAATGGCTAGAAGTTCTCCCGGTTTAACTTCTTGTATTTCCCTTTCTTGAGCAAAGAAGTCCGTAGTTTCGCATACAGGTCCTACTATATTGGCTTTTATGAGGGGGCGTTCCTCACGTTTTACGGGTAAAATCTCGTGGTAAGCTCGATAAAGGGAAGGCCTTATAAGATCGTTCATTCCAGCATCCACTATTACAAATTCCTTTCCTCCGTTTTGCTTCCGATAAAGGACCTTAGTGACAAGTATACCCGCATTTCCAACAAGAACCCTTCCAGGTTCAAATATAAAGGTGCAATCCATATTTTTTGCCCTTTCTACTAAAGACCGTGAATACTCACGTGGATGAGGAGGAATTTCATCTTTATAGGTGATCCCCAGTCCCCCTCCTAAATCAATAAAGTGAATCTCACAGCCTTTTTTTATCAAAATTTCGTAAAGTTCTTTGATCCTCTCAAAAGCTTCGATAAAAGGCCCAAGTTCAGTTATCTGAGAGCCAATATGACAGCTTATACCGAGGACTTGGACCTCTTTACACGCTTTTGCTTCCATATAAAGCCGAAGCGCTTCCTCAGGTTCTATGCCGAATTTGGAGGTCTTAAGCCCAGTGGATATGTAAGGATGAGTACGGGGGTCTATATCGGGGTTTACCCTAAAGGAAATAGGGGCCTTTTTGCCCAGTTTTTTGGCCAAACTTTTTATAACCTCAAATTCGTTGCTTGACTCCACGTTAAACATCAATATGCCTTCTTGAAGCCCATAAAGGATCTCTTCCTCGGTTTTTCCCACCCCACTAAAGACTATCTTTTGAGAGTCAACCCCAGCTTTTTTGGCTCTAAAAATTTCCCCTCCTGACACTACATCGGCACCTGCCCCTTCTTTGGCAAATATCCTCAAAATGGCTAAATTGGAGTTTGCTTTAACTGAATAACAGATCAAATGATTCAATTCCGAAAGGGCCTCATCAAAGACCCTGTAATGTCTCCTTAGCGTTTGATAACTATAAAGATAAAAGGGGGTCCCGATCTTTTGAGCAATTTCCTCAATGGGTAGATCTTCGGCGTAAAGCATTCCATTACGGTAATGAAAGTGATGCATGTTTTATCTCCTCAAAGTAGCCTTATGTCTTAAGGGTTTAAGAATGAAATCCAAAGCCGAAAGCGGATCCGTAACAACTACATCGGCATTGAGGATCGCTTCCTTACAAGCTCCTTCTGGTCCTATTACGGCAATGCCCAACAGTGCTTCTTTGAGCATCAGATGGTCATTGTACCCGTTACCCACCGCGATGGTCTTTTCGGGTCCTATCTGCTTTAAGAAATTCAATTTTTGGATGGCTTCATCTCCATTTTCAAGCCTCACCACTTGAACTGGTAGTTTTTTTATTTTTTCCTCCACATTACACCTTGTGTCAGCAGTAAGGACATATACCTTCACCTTTTTGCCCAATAAGGAGATACGATCCTTGACTTTATTGTGAATGTGCCCATCCTTCGCGATAGTGCCATTAAAATCTAGGATTACGTTTTCAACCACGTATAAACCCTTTCCCGGTATCTCAAGTTTTATCATTCCCCACACACCTCTTCAGGATCCGCAATCCTCCCCAAAATGGCACTAGCAGCAGCAACTGCAGGGTTACTCAAATAAACCTCACTTTTGGGATGTCCCATTCTACCCACAAAATTCCTGTTCGTTGTGGCCAAAGCCCTTTCTCCTTCGGCTAAAACCCCCATATGTCCACCTAAACAAGGCCCACAAGTAGGAGTGCTCACTGCTCCACCTGCTTCAATAAAGATTTCTATAAGACCCTCCCTCAAGGCCTGAAGGTAAACGCCTTGAGTAGCAGGTATTACTATAAGCCTCACCCACGGGGCAACTTTTTTGCCCTTTAAAATTTGAGCCGCAATTCTCAAATCCTCGATCCTTCCATTGGTACAAGACCCTATGACTACTTGATCTATCTCGATATGGGACAATTCCTTTGCCGGTTTTACATTAGCTGGTGAAGGAGGATAGGCCACAAGAGGTTCTATTTTGGAGACGTCAAACTCAAAAATGTCACTATACCGGGCGTCAGGATCACTTTTCAAAATTCTTATATTCTTAATGCCCTTTTCGCGAAAATACTTAACAGTAAGATCATCCGGTATAATAATGCCATTTTTTGCCCCAGCCTCAACTACCATGTTGGTAATGGTAAGCCGATGGTCCATGGGAAGATAACTCAAAGTCTCCCCTTCAAATTCCATAGCCTTATATCTCGCCCCTTCAGTCCCTATCTGGGAGATCACAAAAAGTATCAGATCCTTCCCCCCAACCCACTTTTGCGGCTTTCCAAAAAAAATAAACTTCATGCTTTCAGGAACCCTAAGCCATATCTCTCCGGTAGCCCAACAAGCGGCAAGATCCGTACTTCCAACTCCAGTCGAAAAAGCCCCCAATGCTCCATAAGTACAAGTATGACTGTCCGCTCCAATGACAAGATCACCCGGTTTCACAAGGCCTAACTCAGGCAAAAGCGCATGTTCTATTCCCATTCTTCCCACTTCAAAATAATGCCTTATGCCCTGTTCCTTAGCAAATTGCCTCATCATCTTACATTGTTGAGCCGATTGAATGTCCTTATTAGGAGTAAAATGATCAGGGACAAGAACCACTTTTTCAGGATCAAATACCCTTTTTGCTCCCATTTGGTGAAAAGATTCAATGGCTAAAGGAGCCGTAATGTCATTAGCAAGAGCCAAATCTACTTTACAATATACTATTTCTCCTGGCTCTACATATGATTTTCCGGCATGCTCAGCAAGGATTTTTTCTGTAATTGTCATTGCCATACTATACTCCTTCAAGTTTCCTCTTTTTAAGATATTCAAGTTTATTTAAAGCGTTAACGAAAGCTTTTGCACTTGCTACAAGTATATCCATATCTGCTCCTTGTCCTATTGCTGTTATTCCATTTTCTTCTATTCTTACTCTTACTTCACCTTGAGCATCTGTTCCACCGGTAATTGAAGCGACAGTATAATCGAGCAAATTGCCCTTAAATCCTGTCATTTTAGTTATGGTTTTATATACTGCATCCACAGGTCCTATTCCAAAGCCGGCTTCCATCATTATTTTGCCATCTATCTCCATTTGGACTGTAGCAGTAGGAATGGAGACAGTGCCGCTATGGACACTGAGATTGAGCAACTTGTACTTGTCAGAAACCCTGAAGATCTCTTCTTCTACTAAGGCTATGAGGTCTTCATCGTAAACTACTTTCTTTTGGTCCGCTACCTTTTTAAATTTCTTAAAGACTGTATCTAACTCCTCAGGTGTTAATTCATAACCTAATGCTTTCAAGCGTTCCCTTAAGGCATGACGTCCGGAGTGTTTTCCCAAGACTATATGGCTGGTTGGAATTCCCACGCTTTCAGGGGTCATTATCTCGTAAGTGAGTTTTTGTTTTAAAACCCCATCTTGATGGATGCCCGATTCATGGGCGAAGGCGTTAGCCCCTACTATGGCCTTATTAGGTTGGACAGGAAGACCTGTTATAGCCGAGACCAATCGGCTTGTTGGGTAAATCTCTTGAGTGTTAACGTTTGTATAGAAGGGGAAAAGGTCTTTTCTTACCTTGAGTATCATCACAATTTCCTCAAGGGCTGCGTTTCCTGCCCTTTCGCCTATGCCGTTTATGGTGCATTCAACTTGACGCGCACCGTTTTTTATAGCGGCTATGGAATTCGCAACGGCCAGCCCTAAATCATTATGACAGTGAACGCTGATTATCGCCTTATCGATATTTGGAACGCGTTCTTTAAGGGTACGAATTAGGTTTCCGAACTCCTCCGGAACAGAATATCCCACTGTATCGGGTATATTGACCGTAGTGGCTCCTGCTTCGATCGCGGTTTCGACTGCTTTGCATAAGAAGTCCACGTCCGTTCTTGTGGCATCTTCAGGGGAGAATTCCACATCATCAGTGTATCTTTTCGCATATGATACTGCCTTTTTTATCCTTTCTAAAACTTCCTGCCGGGACATACTGAGCTTGTACTTAAGGTGGATATCACTTGTAGCAATAAAAGTGTGTATCCTGGGCCTTTCAGCGTATTTTATCGCTTCCCATGCCCTATCGATGTCTTCTTCGTTAGCTCGTGCCAGGGCACATATAATAGGCCCCTTTATTTCTTGAGCGATAAGCTTAACGGCTTCAAATTCCCCATCCGAAGACATGGGGAAGCCAGCTTCTATAATATCCACACCCAGTCTGGCCAATTGTTTGGCCACCCTTAATTTTTCTTCTTTTGTCATAGAAGCCCCAGGTGACTGTTCACCGTCCCTTAAGGTGGTGTCGAAAATAAAAATACGCTCACCCATTTTCCTTCCTCCGGGATTTTAAGTATATATTAGCTTGCACAAAACTGGTATATTTTAAATCAAAAATGCCTCGTCTTTATGTGCCTAAAGAGGAGATAAAAGAGGTAATATCTCTTAAAACTCGAGATCTAAGGTATTTGATACGCGTATTACGACTCGAAGAAGGGGATGAAGTTGAAATCTTTGATGGGTATGGAGGACGTTACCTTTCACGGCTTTTTCAAGAAGAGGGGAAATGGTTTCTGAAAATATACGAAAAACTCGAACCAGATCCCCCTCCTTCCCTTAAGGTGATCCTTGGGCAATCCCTTCTTAAAGGCGATAAGATGAGTTTTGTAATTCAAAAGGCCACTGAACTTGGGGTGTGGGATATTATACCCATCTTAAGCCTTCGTTCGGTATCCATTCTGGAGGAAGAAGAGAGCATTCTCCTTAAACAAAAAAGATGGCAGAGGATCGCCGAAGAAGCTTCAAGGCAGTCAAACCGAGCAACGGTTCCTTCAATTAGAGGACCCTTGAGGCTTGAGGAATTTCTTTCTCAATCCAAGGGTTTAAAAATCGCCTTTTGGGAAAAATCCCAACTCCCTCTCAGAAGGGTTTTGAACGAAATAAAAACCATCCCCCAAGCAGTTACGCTTTTAATAGGCCCAGAAGGCGGTTTCTCTGAAAGAGAAGCGGTTAAAATCGTAGAAAATGGCTTTCATCTCTGTTCCCTTGGACGAAGAATATTAAGAGCTGAAACAGCTTCTCTTTCCGCCATAACGCTTATCCAATACCATTTTGGCGATATAGGATAATAAAACACAATTTTTATTTTTCTCTCTAAAAGCGCTATTGACTTTTTGTTAAGTTAAGCTATACTAAAAAAAAATGGATATAGGTAAAAAAATAAGGGAGCTAAGGAAGGAAAGGGGGCTTACCATTAAGGAAGTAGCGGAAAGGGCGGGGTGTACTGCCTCATTTCTCTCGCAGTTGGAAAGGGGTAAAACGGAGCCCTCCATCGCTATGCTAAAGAAAATTGCTGACGTTTTGAACGTGAATATAGTGGACTTTTTTATGGATGGGATTAATGATGACAATATCGTCACCAGACCTGATGAAAGGGTTTTGATTACTTTAAAAAGATGGGATGCGGAGATTTACTCCTTGGTGAAAACCTTGGGTGGTAAAAAAATGCAGCCTTTTTACACTATCATAAAGCCCAAAGGGGGCTCTGAAGGGATGTATCAGCATGAGGGGGAAGAATTTGGTTTTGTATTAGAAGGGGAAATAGATTTGATCTTAAATGGTAAAACGATCAAGGTTAAAAAGGGGGAATGTTTTTATTTTTCCTCCAGAATACCTCATTGCTGGAAAAATAACAGCAAAAGTACGGCCGTGGTGTTATGGGTTATCACTCCACCGACTTTTTGAAAAAAATACAAGGGGGTGAGAAATGGGAGAAAGAATCTTTAAGAGACATTATGGGAAACTGAAGTTTTTTATAAACGGTGAATGGGTAGAATCAAAATCGAAGGAATTTTTTGAAGATACTGATCCTGGCACCGGAGAGGTTATAGCTGATGTCCCAATTGCTACCGATGAAGAGATCGAGATGGCTATAGAGGCTGCTTTTGAAGCATTTAAAACATGGAAAGAAATACCTTTTAGGGACAGAGCGAAACTCATTCATCGTTTAAGGGCAAAATTCGAGCAATATCATGAAGAACTTTCAAGGATATTGTCTCAAGATCACGGAAGAGCCATAAGTGATTCAAGACCCACCATTGATAGGTGTATAGAGAACATAGAAGCTGCTGCTGGTGCAATGTATAGCGTCTATAAAGGGGAGCATGTGGATCAATTAGCCAGAGGGATCGATTGTTACATGATATGGGAGCCGGTTGGTGTCTTTTTGATAATTACCCCCGGAAATATACCGATGCATGCTTGGTCTTCGTTTGTACCGTATGCTTTAGCAGCAGGTTGTACGGTTATCGTTTCTCCCAGTTGGCAATGTCCTGTAGCCTCCGACGCTTTATTTAAGGTATCTGAAGAAGTAGGTTTCCCGAAGGGTGTTTTGAACTTAATTCACATAGGCAAAAAGTACGAATTAAATCAGCGAATACTTTTAAATCCAAAAATATCAGGACTAGGTTTTATAGGATCAAGTAGAGTTGGTAAACGACTTTTTGAACTATGCGGTAGGTTAGGCAAAAGAGCATCAGTAAATGGTAACGGTAAGAATTTTATAGTAGTTGCAAAGGATGCTGATATTAACATTGCAATAAATAGCATTTTACGAGGATGTTTCGGAATGTCAGGACAAAGGTGTTTGGGTTCCGATAACGTGGTAGTGATAGGGAGTATATACCATGAATTGAAGGAAAAATTATTAGAAGCAGCAAAAAGCATGAAAGTGGGATATGGTCTCAATGAAGACACTGAGATGGGGCCAATGACCACCATTGAGAATAAAGAAAAAGTGGAAAGGTTTATCGAAAAAGGTATTGAGGAAGGTGCTAAACTTATACTTGACGGAAGAGGATTAAAAGTGCCAGGTTACGAAAGGGGTTATTATTTGGGTCCAACCATATTTGATAACGTTTCCTTACAAATGCAAATAGCCCTTGAAGAATCTTTTGGTCCGATATGTAATCTTATAAGGGCTAAAAGTTTAGATGAGGCAATAGAGTGGATTAACCATGCTACCCCATATGGACATTCAGCCTGTGTCATTACTCAAAGCGGGAAAACAGCCCGTAAATTCATAAGGGAATGCGAGGTTGGTAACGTTGGAGTCAATGTGGGTATACCCCAACCTTATGCCTTCTTTCCTCTTGGTTCGAAAAAGGAATCTCATTTTGGGATAATAAAATCAAGGTTTGATTCTATAAGACTTTTTTTGGATCCGAAGACCGTTACGTTAAGATGGGAATAAAATTTAAACAATATGAATAAAAGGAGGTGTAAGATGTGTGAAGCGTGTGTCACTAGGAGGGAGTTTTTAAAGACGTTATTTATAGGAGGTACGGCCTTTGGGCTTGGTTTAATGGAAGGGGGGATACGCGTCCTTCATGCTGAGGTCATCAATTTGAAGTTTAGCACATGGCATCCGCCAGCCGGAAGGGAAGTTCAGACTGTTTGGATTCCCATGATGGAGGAGTTGAAGAAAAGAAGCAAAGGAGAGATTACCTATACCATGTATGCAGGAGGGGCTTTGGGTAAGGGGCCTGAGCATTTTGATATTGTTGCCAATGGGCTTTCGGACATGGGATATTTTACAGCCACCTGGACACCAGGGCGTTTTCCGCTTACGGATGTGCTTTCGATGGCGGCGTGGATTGATGGCAAGGACTTAGCGGTGGATATTGGGAATGCAGTTTATGAGAGAATTTTGAAAGATGAGTTCAAAAACGTTAAAGTTATAGAACTAAACCCATGCATCCAATCATTTATATGGACTAAGAAAAAACCCGTTACGAAACTTTCAGATGTTGAAGGCTTAAAGTTGAGAACCCCTGGAGGATTTCAGACGCTTTATATAAAAGCACTTGGAGCAGAACCTGTTTTTATGCCCCTGGCCGATGTTTATATGGCTATAGAAACGGGAACTGTAGACGGATTGGTTACCTGTCCGCCACTTATTGATGGTTTCAAACTTTATGAGGTTGTCAAGTATTGTACGGTACTTACTTTTGGATGCGTGTCTGAAGGAGTGGTGATGAACTTAAAAACCTGGGAGAAATTGCCCACGCCTTATAAGAAACTCGTAGAGGAAGTTTGTTCTAATCCCTTTAAAACCACGGGGGGATTAACCAGAAAGGTATACAAAGAAGAACTGCTTCCCAAAATTGCCAAAGCAGGTGTTCAATTTGTGGAACTGCCAAAAGGAGAGGCCGAGAATTGGTATAAGAGGTTTCAAGATGTGACCAGAAAATGGGTTAAAGACCTTGAAGAAAAAGGTCTACCCGCAAGAAAAGCCGTAGCCATAATGAACGAGGAATGTGAGAAAAGAGGCGTCCAGGTGGTGGCTTGTCCACCCGAATTTGCCAAGATTTAAACGCACTCGGAATGAACGATGAACGAAAAGATCAGAACGATCAGCCGATGGCTATGCATCGTCGGTATGAGCTTCATCTTCCCGTTGATCTTCCTCACCATAATAGATGTGTCGGGGAGGGGTTTGCTCAATAAGCCCCTCCCTGGCACCTTCGAATTGTCGGAATACCTTTTATCCACAATAATCTTACTGGGTGCAGGATATACTCAACAAATGAAAGGACATGTTAGAGTTGACTTTTTGATAAAGAGATTCCCGAGACGGAGAAACGCTATAATAAACCTTATTACAATTTCCGCATCGCTGTTTATAATTGGATTGTTAATATACAAAGGGGTACTAGAGGCATTACAAGAAAAAGCAGTTTCTGATACATTACGTATACCACAAAAGCCTTTCAAATTCTTGGTTCCTATAGGTTGTTTTGCCCTGTTTTCTGAACTACTTCTAGATTTCATAGAGCATTTACAAAATATTAAAAGAAAACAGGAGAATTCTAGATGAGTCCGATTACAATGGGTATCTTAGGATTTCTGTTAGTTATCGTATTGCTAATATTAGGGATGCCGATTGCTTTTCTGATGATGTTAGTGGGATTTTTAGGTATATGGAAACTTACTTCTTTTGAAACAGCTCTTTCTGTAATTGCAAAAAACCTTTATGGAGTAGTTTCACATTACCCTTACACGATAATTCCTCTTTTTGTATTGATGGGAGGATTAGCCGGTGTGGGTGGAATAACAGCTCAATTGTACGATACGTTTGACAAATGGTTTCGAAGATTACCAGGTGGACTTGCTTTAGCTACTATTGGAGCTTGTGCGGGTTTTGCGGCTATAAGTGGTTCTTCTGTAGCCGCAGCTGCTACGATGGGTAATATCGCTCTTCCTGAGATGAGAAGGTTTAATTACCACCCCAAATTAGCCACAGGTGTAATAGCTGCTGGAGGGACCTTAAGTTTCTTAATACCTCCGAGTTTGGGGTTTGTAGTTTATGGTATGTTGACCGAACAATCCATTGGTAAACTCCTTATAGCCGGGATAATTCCCGGATTAATTTTGACGTTGTCTTATATGTTAATAACAGTGGTTCAAGTCCTATTAAATCCCTCTTTGGCCCCTAAAGTAGCAAGTGGCACTTCTTGGAAAGAAAAGCTTTATGCGTTAAAGGGGGTCTGGGAAACACTCCTTGTTTTTTTTGTCGTAATAGGTGGGATTTACTCAGGATTTATTACCCCTACCGAAGCCGGGGCCGCGGGGGCTTTTTTATTGTTTCTAATAGTTATTTTTAAAAGAAAAGTTGATATGAAAGGTTTATTAAATGCTTTATTTGATACAATAAAAATTTCGGTAATGGTTTTATTCCTTGTTGCGGGGGCTAACGTTTTTAGTTATTTTCTTGCTCTTTCAACAATTCCTATCGTCATTTCTAATTGGATTGTGAGTTTAGAACTGTCACGTTATACCATATTTTCTATCATAATCATTATTTATCTTATACTTGGTTGTTTTTTAGATGCTATTTCTATGATGGTACTAACATTACCGGTAGTATTTCCCCTAATTTTAGCGCTTGGGTTTGATCCAATATGGTTTGGGGTTATAGCTGTTCTTATGATGGAAGCTGGGTTGATTACACCTCCCGTTGGTCTGAATGTATATACCTTAGCTGGAATAGTAAAAGATGTTCCTATGGAAGAAATTTTTAAGGGAGTGCTTCCTTATTTAGTCTCTATCTTTATTACTCTACTTATTTTGCTTATTTTCCCCCAATTAGCTCTTATTTTACCTAAGTCCATGATGAGGTGAGGATTATGATAAAAGTCAATTTTTTACTAAACGGAGATGCAGTTGAAGTTAATGTTGAAAAAGGTGAAACGCTTTTATTTACGTTGAGAGAGCGTTTAAAACTGAGAAGTGTCAAAGAAGGTTGTGGCATAGGAGAATGCGGAGCTTGTACGGTTCTCATAAATGATCGTCCAGTATATTCTTGTCTCACCCCTACCATCAAAGTTCACGGTAAGGAAATAAAGACAGTTGAGTTTTTGGGCACACAAGAAAAACTACATCCCCTTCAAGAAAATTTCGTCAAGATGGGAGCAGTACAATGTGGATACTGCACCCCTGGAATGCTCCTTGCTTCTTACGCATTGCTCATTAGAAATACAAATCCAACCGAAGGAGAAATACGCGAAGCTATAAGCGGTAATCTTTGTAGATGTACCGGTTATTTACCTATAATAGAAGCTATCAAAAACAGTATTCCTTATTTCTTAAATATAGAACTTAAGGAAACTCCTAGTGAAGAACATTCTATAACTCTTACTAAAGATGAAATCTTAGAAAAACTATATAAGGAAAAAGTTGAAATAATAGCAGGAGGAACTGATATTTTGGTTTCTAAAAGAAAGCAAGACGAGAAAATAGAGAATTTTGTGGATCTTACTTTGGTTAAAGAGCTAAAAGGAATAAACAAAAGGGAAAATGAAATCAGTATAGGTTCAGTAACTACACACGTAGATATTCAAAATGATTTATTAATAAAAAATTCTGTTACTTCTCTTTCTATTGCGTGTGGTTTAATAGGTAGTCCTCAAATAAGAAATATGGCAACAATAGGTGGCAATATAATAAATGCCTCACCAGCAGCTGATACTATTCCTCCTCTTTTAATTCATGACGCGATTTGCGTATTAGAATCAAAGAAAGGGAAGAGAGAGATACCATTAATTGAATTAATAACAGGTCCCTATAAAACAGTCAAAGAACCCGAAGAAGTTCTCACCGAAATAAGGGTGTTGCCGTTGTATGGATACAGAGAAGGTTACGTTAAAGTTGGTAAAAGAAGAGCTTTGGCTATATCCAGGTTATCGATAGCATTTGCCATAAAGGAAAAAGACGGGATTTACGAAGATGTGAGAATCTCCGTAGGTTCTTGTACTCCTATTCCTTTCAGAGCCTATCTAGCTGAGGATATTTTAAAAGGCAATAAAAGAAACAAAAGGATAATTCAAAGGGCAATAAAAGCCACCATTGGAGAAATAACAAAGAAAAGCGGGGGGAGAACTTCATATGCTTATAAACTTCCTGTAATCCGTGATTTGCTTAAAGAGATTTTAGAGGAAAAAAGATGCCAATAAGAACTCAAATACTGAGAGTTGATGCTTTAGAGAAAGTTACAGGAAAAGCCACATATGCAGGGGATTTTTACAGTGATGATATGCTTT
>Ga0185307_1000086_pt1 | contig 65067 bp, 60 predicted proteins | sample LHCtaG_FD_128010 | JGI IMG/M metagenome (GOLD analysis project Ga0185307, IMG submission 128010) | Hot spring microbial communities from Little Hot Creek, USA to study Microbial Dark Matter (Phase II) - LHC4sed_matched (SPADES... | ecosystem: Environmental > Aquatic > Thermal springs > Hot... | reverse complement strand
CTCTAATTGTCCTCTTTCCTTTAAATACTTTATAATTCTTCCGATGGTTGAGGCAGAAGGGGGATTTAAATTTTTTTCCTTACAAAACTTATCACAAAGTATTTTAAGGATTTCTTTTCCAGCACGGGGATGGTTTTTTCTATATTGCAGAATAAAATTTATTATCTCAGGATGCCATTTTTTCTTTCTTCTTACAAAAAAGATTTTGGGGACTAAAGCTCCTAAATCTCCTTCACTTTCTTTCCACTTCTTTTTCCACCTATAAATAGTAGCCTTTGAAACCTTAAAGGTATCTATAGTTAATTTAGTTCCGTATTTTTCATGAAAATTGATGACCTTCCATCTAAAAAGAATAGCTTCTTTTAATTTTTGATTTCCAATAGATTCAATTAGTTCTTCTTCCCTTCCCTGATAATTTGCCTTCCTAACCCTTAAAATTACTCTAATTTTACTTCTTTTTCTTCTAAAATTCTTTAAAGTTTCCCTTCGCATAGAAGAGACCAAATTTTTACATACTAAACCTATACACCTATTTTTTATTAAAAATCGGCAAATCCCTTTAAAACTTTAATTAAATTTTAATTTTGGTTGCATAATTTGGATTGTAATTTAAACTAATTTCAAAAAGTATGGCTTATAAATGGTTACCACCATCAAAGACACATAAACCACTTTGGGAGGGTATAATGATAGAAAAAATACCTTTAGAAAATGGGCTAATTTTAGAGATTTGGAATTATTCAAGAAAAATTGCTGGAGATAGATGGTTAGTTGGATTTCTTGCTCAAATTGGAATTACTCCCTCTGAAAAAGATTTCTCTCATCCTAATTATTATCAAAAATTTTTGGAAAAAACTGATGGAAAAGTTTATTATCGTTATAGGAAAGAAAGGCACTTTGTTCCTGAAGATTCAGTTTCAACCATATATTCAAATATAAAAGAAAATTTTTTAAAAGCAGCTCTTCCCTATCTTTCTAATCCGGATTTTAAAGAAAGGCTTCTTAAACATGAAGTAAAGCAATTCGAAAAACAGATGGATTGGGAAGAGGAAATAAAGAAAAAAGATGAAGAAACAGAAAAACTTGAAGAGCTTTGGAAAGATAAAAAAATTTTCTAATTAAAGGACGCTTCGATGGATATCTTAAAAAGCCTTCTTAAAAAAAGTGATTCTAAAATTCTTTTAATTGTCCTTGATGGAATAGGAGATCTTCCTTTAAAAAACGGCAAAACTCCTCTTGAGTCTGCTAAAACTCCTAATTTAGATTTTTTAACTAAAAAATCAGCTCTTGGGCTTCATATACCTGTTGATTATGGAATTACTCCAGGAAGTGGTCCAGGACACCTTGGTATTTTTGGATACGATCCTTTAAAAATAAACATAGGAAGAGGAGTGCTTGAAGCTCTTGGAGTAGGAATTGAACTTAAAGAAACAGATGTAGCTATAAGAGGAAATTTTGCTACTGTTAAATATGAAAATGGAGTCCCTATTGTAGTAGATAGAAGGGCAGGAAGAATTTCTACAGAAGAAAATAAAAGACTTATAAACTATCTTTCTTCTCATATTTCAAAAATAGAAGATGCTCAAATAATTCTTCGGTCTGGTGCTGAGCATAGATTTGTAGTAATTTTTAGATTTCCTTATAAAGTACCTTCTGAAGTAGAAACCATAAATGATACAGATCCTCAAACTATCGGTAAGTCTCCTTTAAAACCTAAAGGAAAAGGAAAGACCGCTGAAAGGGTTTCAAGAATTGCAGAAACTTTTTCTCAAAAGGTAGCAGAACTATTAAAAGACGAGCCTAAAGCAAATTATGTTCTATTAAGAGGTTTTTCAGTTAAACCTGAGCTTGAAAGCTTTGAAGAAAAATTTGGATTAAAAGCTTGCTGTATTGCTACTTATCCAATGTATAGGGGTCTTGCAAGCCTTGTGGGAATGAAAATAATTAATTTTGAGGGAGAAACTATTAAAGATGAAATAGAAACTTTAAAGAAGGAATGGCAAAATTTTGACTTTTTCTTTTTACATATTAAAAAAACTGATTCAGCAGGAGAAGATGGGAATTTTGAAGCAAAAACAAAAATAATAGAGGAATTTGATAGCTTTTTGCCTGAAATTTTAACTCTTAATCCCTCAGTTCTTTGCATAACTGGGGATCATTCAACTCCTTGTGTTTTAAAATCTCACTCCTGGCATCCAGTTCCAGTTCTTATTTATTCTCCTTATGTGCTTGGAGAGACTTCAGAAAGATTTACAGAAAGAGAAGCTCTTAAGGGAGAGCTTGGAATACTCTATGCTTACAAACTCATGCCTCTTCTTTTAGCTCATGCAGGAAAACTAAAAAAATACGGAGCTTAAACATCTACCACTTCGGAAGTGGTAGATGGATAAAAAGGTTCTGAGACAACATTTTAATTTTTTGACAAATACTTGTTATGTTTGCGCACATAAACAGAATTTTATGGATAGGAGAGGTTTAGAAAACTGCTTGAATGGAAAAGTTTGGATAAATATGACCAAGGAAAAATGAGAAGCTTCTTGACAAAAGTTTAATTTTATATTAATAGTTCTAAAAATGCTACAATTTTAATATTTTTATAAAAATAGGTGAAAAATTATGGAATATTTAAAACTTATAATTGATTATGGAATTATAGGATTTCTTTTTTTACTTAGTATTGTTTCTGTTGCTATAGCTATAGAAAGAATAGGATATTACAAAAAGGTTGATGTTCTTAAATTTTCAAGTCCTAAAGAATTAGAAGCAGATTTAACTAAAGGGCTTTATATTATTGCAACTATTGGTGCTAATGCTCCATATATTGGACTTCTTGGAACTGTTCTCGGAATTATGCTTACCTTTTATACTATAGGACAGGAAGGACTTGTTGATAGCAAAAAAGTAATGGTAGGACTTGCCCTTGCGCTTAAAGCTACTGCAGTGGGACTTTTTGTAGCTATCCCCTCTGTTGCTCTTTATAACTACCTTTTAAGAAGGGTAAAAGAAAAAATTGCTCTCTGGGAAATAAAAAATGGAAGAAAAGGAATTTGATTACATTAATGTAATTCCTTTTGTTGATATAATGCTTGTTCTTTTAACCATTGTTCTTGTTACTGCTACATTTATTGTTCAAGGAAGTATTCCTGTAAAGTTGCCCTCAGCTAAATATGCTGAAATTAAAAATATAAAAAGTTTTCAGATAACTATTAATAAAGATGGGGAAATCTTTTTTGAGAACAGAAAAACAGGACTTGAAGAATTGGAAGAGATTATTAAAAACGTGGATAAAGATTCTCAAATTTCCATATTTGCCGATAGGTCTGCAAAAGTTCAAAGTTTAATATTTGTCCTTGATATATTAAAAAAATATGATTTTAAAAAAGCAATTATAAAGACAGAACTTATAAGATGATTAAGCTAAAAGAATTTTTTATCTCCATTTTTATCCATCTTTTTTTCCTTTTAACCTTTGTAATTTTATTTAGATTAAATAGTGAGTCTTCAGCAAAATATATTGAAATAGATTTGTCTTTAATAAATTTTATTAACCCTTCAGAAGAAACTTTTAAAAATGAGAAAAAAGCTGAGACAAAATTAAAAATAAAAGCTCAAACAAAAACTATTTCCTCTTTATCTATTTTTAAGGAGGTTGATTTTAAAAATTCTGTTAAAGAAAGTTCTTTTTATGAAAATAAAGAAGTAAAAGAAATAAAAGAAGATAAAGAAGTAAAAGAAATAGTAAGTAAAAGCGTAGATGAGGGAAGGTCTGAGATAGAAAAGGAGATTAAAAATATTAGTATGATTAAAGGTAGTGGAGATGGTTATATAAGCGGGTCTGATACTAAGAATGTTGAAGGTAGCGATGGATATGGAGGAAAAGGAAATATAGATGAGTTAGGGAAAATAAAGGAAAAATTTTTAGTAGAAAAGCTTTCTCTTATTTCTCAGATTATTCAAAATAACATTACCTATCCTTATATTGCTCGTAAAATGGGCTGGGAAGGAAAGGTTTTAATATCTTTTGTCCTTACAAAAGATGGTAAAATTAACTTTTTAACTGTAGAAAAATCTTCAGGATATAAAGTGCTTGACGAAAATGCAATAGACACAATTATAAAAGTTTCAAAATATTTTCCTATACCTCCACTTGATGTTAAAATAAAAATACCTATCTCCTACAAACTTCATAGCCAAAATATTGACTAAGTTAATAAAATTAAGTAATATAAAATTAAATTATTAAGGAGGTGGTTCTTTATGAAAAAAATTGTATTAGTTAAATGTAACATGATTAGCACTCAAAATTTATGTCCTTTTGATGCGAGATGTTTTGTTGCTCTTATGCGTAAGGAGGGTGAATTCGAGAGATATAAAGATGAAGATGCCCATATCATTGGAATTGTTGATTGTGGAGGATGTGAAGGAAATGCAAATAGAGTTGTTTGTAGTTTAGGCCTTTTAAAACTTCAGTTAGCTGCATTTAATGAAAAACCAGATGCAGTTCACATAGGAACATGTATTATGAAGTTCTGCAAAAGAAAGGATGATCTTATTTCAGCTATTAAGGAAAAGGCAGGGGTAGAGGTTATTGAAGGAACTCATCCTTATATTCCTCCTACTATTTTTGGAAGTTAATTAAAGAAAATAAAATAGTTTTTGGTTTCCAGATTTTATTTTTTTCAATAATATGTAAAACTTCAATTTCTCTCTCTTCTAAAGCTCTTGCTATAAATCTTCTATGACATCTCCAGGGAAATCTTTCTGCACATATAATACAAGTTAAATCCTTTTTAGCAATTTCTATTAATTTTTCAAAAGCAAGCTTAAAAGTAGAGGTTTTCATATAATTTTCATAATTTTCTATTCTATAACCTCCAAGGTCTTCAAAATGATAATAGGAAATGCCATTTTCAGGTAAAATTTTTATTAAATTTTCTTTTTTAAAATGAGGAAACCTTTGAGAGGTTGGCCATCTTCTTACATCAGCTATAGCTTTAATTTGATAAAATTTTAGAATTTCAAGAAATTCTTCTTGAGTTCTATTTGAAGTTCCAAGAGTATAAATAATCATTTAAAGAGTTTATTTAGGAAAATAAAGTTTTTTTAAACAAAAGGTAAAAGCTTTACCACCTTTATGAAGGGGAAGCTTCCAGAATTCCTTATACCCATATTCCTCAAAATCTAAAGCCTCCCAATGTTTAACCTCCCCTATATAAAACATAACCTCTCCTACCTCAATTTCTTTTATTACCTTACATTCAAGATTGGCAAGGGCATCCTCTATTAAGGGGACATCTAAAAACTTGCCAGGTTTAACCTTTATGTTGAAAGTTTTAACTTTATTTATGCTCTCTCCACTTGTTGTACCTACTTTCCATATAAGATCAATATCTTCTGTTATATTTACAGAAAATTCTTTGTATTTCTGAATGAGCTTGTGAGTAAAATGCTCTTTATCACAGGCAAAACCTAATGCAGGTACATCTTCTGCAATAGGGGTTATCCAAGAACAAGCCATAAAATTAGTTTCATTGTTTTTTACCTTTCCACTTCCTATAATAACAACAGGTCTTGGATGCAAAGTTCTATAAAATTTCATAAATTCCTCCTTTGCATAAAATTTAGAAATTTTTTAAATATTAACATTAATTTTTTTATTTTTACAGAGAGGTCTGATTTTCAGAAAAAGTTTTATTTTCTTGAAAAATTGGTTCTTGTAAAGGGATTTCTTCAGTTTTATTTTCTTGGGAAAGTTCAGTTTCTGTTTCTTCTGTTATTTCTTCGTATTCTTCTTTTATTATTCCTCTTTTTTTCATTATAAAATAAATAAGTTTAGCCCTTTTTTGAACATAAGAACTTTGGCTTAAAGGATTATATTTTATTGGATTAGGTAAGACAGAAGCTAAAAGAGCAGATTCCCAAGGATTAAGAGCTGAGGAAGGTTTACCAAAATAGTGCCTACTTGCAGCTTCAATCCCAAAAATACCCTCTCCCCATTCAGCTACATTTAGATATAACTCAAGGATGCGGTTTTTAGGAAGGGTTCTTTCTAAGCGAAAAGTAATTATAGCTTCTTGAATTTTTCTTACGGGATTTTTTGAGGGATTTAAAAATAGATTTTTAGCAAGTTGTTGAGAAATGGTGCTTCCTCCGTATTTTAGTTTTCCTGCTTTTATGTTTTTCTCCACAGCAAGCATTATGGCATCAAGATCAAATCCCTCATGATAATAAAATTTGTCATCTTCTGCAATAAGTACAGCTTTTTTTAAATAAGGAGAAATCTTATTTAAAGGAACCCATATTTGTTTAATTTTTACTTTTTTTCCTTTCTTTTCCCATTGGTTTATACGATATTTCATCATGGCTGTTATTTTTGGATTTTTCTTTTTTAAATAGGAAATAGGAATTAATATAGGATAAACAAAGGTGTATAAAAAAATAATAAAAAGTAAAATACTAATTAAAGTTTTTAAAAATTTCATTTAAAAGTCTTTAACAGATTTTTAAAAATTACTAAATATACTCTCAAAGTAAAAAAACAAAAGTTCTAAAATAAAAACTTCAGCTTTAAAAATAAAAAAATTTTTGCAGGAGATTTGCTATAGAAGTTAATTAAATTTAACTAAGAAGATTTTACTAATTGTGACCACTTTTCGGCAAGTTCATCTCTTCGTGGTTTATATATAGCTTCATAAAAATATCTTTGTGAAAGCAAAACCCCTTTATCATAACTTTTGACAATATTTATTGCCTCTTTCCATGCCTCTTCAAATTTTCCCTTAAATCTATCCTCAATTTGTTTTTTAAAATCCTCAGGAGTTTGTAACTCATCTCCTATTAAAAAATATTTTCTTTCTCCTAATTTTACACAATAAGCTATTTCATCTCCTAATTTTTCTATAAAGATACTCTTTTCTATTTTTTCAATTTCTTCTTTAGGAAACTTACGAATTAATTTCCATTTTGGAAGCTTTATTTCTTCTCTCACCCTTTTCATAGATTTAAATCCCCTTTTTGCTGCAGCATAAAAAATAGCTCTATTTAAACCAAAACTTTTTGCTTCCTCTAGAGAATAACCTAAAACATAAGCTCTTGCTGCTTGTAAAGTTGCCATTACTTGAAATCTTCCTATCATATTTTTATCCCTTTATTTTTCTCCAATGATGAGTTGCTATAGGGGCAGATTTAGAAATTAAATAAGGTGAGTCAAGATTTTTTATTACTATGCCTTCAAAGCCCTTTTTTAGAGTTTCTTTTAAAGCATTTTCCCAATTTTCTAAAGGTTTATATTCCAAAAAATAAAAGGGTGGGTTTAGTAAAAATTCTTTTAAAATTATTTTTCTTTCTCTTAGTGGTTTATTTCCCATAAAAACTCCCTTTAAAAATACCACATCAAATACATAAATTACAGGTTTTGCTAAATTTGTTCTTGCCATTACAGAGGGGATACCTCTTCTACCCTTTGTTGAATAAAGTTCACTATCAAGCAGTGTTTCTGGAGGTATTTCCTTTAAATAGGGAATTAAATAGGAAAGGTTTTTTGTCCAGTTAGGATTTTTTTCTAATCTTCTTCCCCAAAATTCAACTCTTCCATCTTTATATTTTATTATTTGTAGTCTCCATCCATCTATCTTTGGTTCAAAAATCCATTCCCCCTCTAACTCTTCTCCAAAATAAGGAATAGGTTGCATAGGAAAAATAGGAGATATTTCCATATTTTTTAAGATTTTTCGATTTTTTCCTTAATTATATATTTTCCTTCTGCCTCAGCTATTATAATATTTTTAGAGTCTTTTATTTGAGCTTTTGTTTGAATTAATTTTGATTTTATTTGTTCTGCTTCTGCCTCTATTATGATTTTCTCTCCAACTTTTAAAATTTTTTTATATCTTATTTTCATCTCTGCAGTAACAGTATAATATCCTAAAGAAATAGTTGCATAGGCACAAGCCTCATCAAGAAGTGCTGCAATAATACCTCCATGAATAATTCCACTATAACCTTGATATTCTTTATCAAGGATCATTTCTGCTTTTGCTTTTCCATTAGAAGAAATAAATTTTGCTTTTAATCCTTTTGGATTTTCTTTACCGCAAACAAAACAATAATTGTTAGTTTTTAAGGCTTCATTTTTGTCCATGTTCTATTTTTAATTATAAATCAAATTTTTGTCAAGAAAAACTTCTTTTTTAAAAGGTTTGCTAACCCTATTTGATAAATTGGGCAAAGGAGAAAAGCATATAAGATTAATTAAATAAAGAGTTCTTTAAGTGTTAACCATTCTTTATTTATATTTTCTATTATTCTTTTTATTTTTGAGGGAGAAAGTTCAAAAAAGTTAAGCATTTCTAAATCTTCCTCTGGAAGGATTTCTTGTTTTCTTTTATCAAATTCTTCTGGAGAATTAAAATATGAAAGAAGATTAGCAATGTATATACATTTTATTTCTACATCATTGTTTTCATTTGCTACAGGATTATGATGAGAACTTATAAGTTTAATAAGTCTTTCAGGGAATAACCATATCTTTGCAAGTTTTTCTCCTATTTCTACATGATCAGTTCCAAGGATTTCGCGTTCTTTCTGTACCCCAGCTTTTCCTATTTTATCAATGTATAAATATCTCAAAATTTTCTTTCCGAGCTCTTCTTCTCTCACAAGAAACTCTGCAATAACTGTCTTACCAAGGTCATGCACTATTCCAGCAGTAGCAACTTCAGAAATATTTTTAAGCTCACCCATTTCAGCAAGAACCCTAGCACCAGTTCCTACTCTAAAAGAATGGTCTTCAAGATGAGGAATAAATTGTCTACTTTTCTTTAATACAGGAAGAGTAAGTATAACTGCCCTTAAAACCTTTATTCCTAATAAAAGCAAAGCTTGTTCTATTGAAGTTATTCTACCAGAAAAGCCAAAAACAGGAGAATTGGCAATTCTTAGAATTCTTATACAAAGATTTTTGTCTTTTTCCACTAACCTTGCTATTTCTTCGAAGGTTTTCTCTTCAATATTAATGGTGGAAAGTAATCTTATTACTTCTTTAGAAGGGATAAAAATTTTATTTAGTTCAAATTTTTCAAAATGTTTTAGTTTCTTTTGCAAATTTTTTAAATATTTCTGATAGCAGGCAAATATGCTATTGTCCATCTGTATTTAACTTTAAATCTATGCATTAAAGTTTTATTTGTATTTAATTTATCGGCTATTTTTTTTGAAATTTTTAAATATTTTATTAATATTTCAAAAAAGTTAAAAATTTATTACCATTTCTGCTATAAACTATTCTTATAAGATTGAGGTATGATATAATTTAAAATAAACGAAAATAGGGGGAGGGTATTAAAATGCTTAATTTAAGGGGGCATCATCTTATATGTTTAAATTTTTTTAAAGGAGAAGGATATGATGAGTTATTTTTAAAAAATTTAGAAGAAATTTTAAATAAAATTGAAAAAGAAAATATAAGAGTTATAGAAGGTTTTGATGACGTTTGTAAAAGTTGCCTATACCTTAAAGATGGTAAATGTCAATATGAGGAAGGAGCTGAAGAAAAAATAAGAGAACAAGATAAGATTGCATTAGAATTGTTGAATATAAAAGAAGGCCAAATAATTACTTGGGAAGAAATAAAAAATAAAATTTCTGAGGTATTTTCTCAATGGTATGAAAAATACTGTTATGCTTGTGATTGGCTAAAGGTATGTGAGAGCCATCAATATTTTCAGAATTTAACCCAAATAGTTATTTCCACAGATAAAAAAATACTTTCTCTTTTTTTAAAGGTTAGGGAAAATTTTCCTGAGGTTAAAGAATCTGTATCCTTACTTAAACCTTATGCCAATTTACATTATGATCAAATTGAGGATAAAGTTCCTTTTTTAAGTACCTATTATCAATTACATTTATATTCACCTTCCTGGGTTATAAAGAGAGAAGAATTCGAAAGTATAATGGGATTTGAGCCAGAGCTTATTTATAAAAGTCCAGAAAATACTTATATAATGTCTGTGGTTTATAAGGTGGACAATTATGTAACAGAAGGAATAATTGCCTATGGATTTTCAGAAGCACTTGCCTTAAGTAGAGGTATAATTTTAACTTATGAAGAAGTTGATTCTATATGTTTTCAAAGAGGTTATGGAAGACAGCTCCTGCTTGCTCTTCAATATGATCTTTTTCCAGGAATGGTTAATAAACTTTTTATTGATAGAGAGGATATTCAGAGAAGAATAGATCATTTAAAAATGCTTTTGGGTTATGCGCCCTAAACCTAAAATAGTAATTAGTAGATGCTTTTTTGAATCAGTTCGTTATGATGGAGGTATTACATCAGATCCTTTTGTGGAAAAGTTGAAAAAATATATTGAGCCTATAATTTTTTGTCCAGAAGTGACTTTGGGGTTGGGAATTCCTCGTCCTCGAATTTTAATTACTAAAATAAAAGATACAGAAAGACTTATACAGCCAGAAACTGGAAGAGATTTAACAGAAGATATGATTAAGGTTTGTAAAGAAGCTTTAGCTGGGTTTAAAGAGGTAGATGGTTTTTTACTTAAAGCTAAATCACCTTCTTGTGGAGTTAGATCTGCTAAGCTTTATCAAAATGAGAAGGTTATTGGTAAAACAAGCGGTTTTTTTGCAAAGCTTGCGGAAAGAACTTTTCCTTATTTACCATTAGAAGATGAAGGACGTTTGAAAGATTTTAAAATAAGAGACCATTTTTTAACCCGTATTTTTACCTTTGCTGAATTAAGAAAATTACTTCAAGATCCCAGCCCATCTAAATTAGTAAGGTTTCACACCCGATATAAATATCTTCTTATGAGTTATGATCAATCTGCTCTAAAAAAATTGGGACAAATTGTAGCTTCCTCTAACAATGCTTTTCAAGAAAAATTGTTGCTTTATAAGGAATACTTTTATAAAGCCTTTCAGAGAAAAACTAATGTACGAAGACATATCAATACTTTGCAACACATTTTTGGATACCTTTCAAAAGGACTTACTTTTAAGGAAAAGGAACATTTTTTTGAATTACTGGAAAAATTTCAGAAAGGGCTTATAGAATTAACTACTTTACTTGAACTATTAAAAAGCTGGGCTATTCGCTTTGAAAAGGATTATTTTCTTTTTCAAAGCTATCTTGAACCTTATCCGAGAGAATTATTGCTTGCTATATAAGGTGTGAGAATTCTTCTATAAATTTAATCTTGGTAATTTTTTTATCTGAGGTATAGTTAAAATTAGATATAAGAAATAAAAGGAAGTAAAAATGAGAAAGGAGTTGATAAGAGTTTTATTAGAAATGGGGTGGATTAAAAAAGCACTTAAGGGAACAAGTTTTTTAGAAGAGTCGGAAAAGATGGAGATGTTAGAGGAGATATTTGATAAATGTATTGAAGATGGATTACTTTATCAAGCTAAAAGAATATTAGAATTACTTCCAGATTCAAAAAAGAAAGAAGGGTTAGAAAGGATACGTGAAAAGTGTATAGGAATGGGATTGATTGATGAAGCAGAAAGGTTGGCAAACTTGCTTCATAAAGAACTAACTGAGGAAGAATTAGAAAAAATATTGATAAAATGTATTGAGGAGGGATGGATTCCAAAGATTAGAAGAGTAGTAGAACTTCTCCCAGAATCTAAAAGAGTAGAATTATTAGAAAGAATTTTAACACAGCGGGAATGGGTTGAAAAAATAGTAAGAAAAAGTGTTGAAGAGGCTTGGGTTTCTGAATTAAAGAAAATTGCGGAGCTTCTTCCTGAGGACAAGAAAAAAGTTTGGTTAGAAAAAATTTTGTTAACCACTGAATGGTTAGAAAAAGCATTAGCTAAATGTTTTGAGGGAGATTTTATTCCCAAAATAAGAAAAGTCGCTGAACTCCTTCCAGAGCCTAATAGAACAAAAGGTTTGGAAAAGATATTGATAAAGTGTATTGATGAGGGATGGATTTTACAAGCAAAACAAACTGCCCAGCTTCTTCCAGAACCTAATAGAACAAAAGGTTTAGAAATGATATTAGAAAAATGTATTGATGAAGGATGGATTCATAAAGCAAAAGATATAGCTGAAATGTTTTTAGAACCTGAAAGGACTAATAAATTGAGGAAAATTTTAGAAAAATGTGTTAAAGAAGGATGGATTTATGAAGCAGAAGAAATAGCAGAATTACTTCAAAGAAAGCTCACTTTAGAAGAATTAGAAAATATACTAAAAAGGTGTATAGATAACGGATGGATTGATGAAGCAGAAAAGGTAACAAAATTAATGGGAAGAAAACTAACTGCAGAGGAATTAGGAAAGATATTAATAAGGTGTGTGGAAGGGGGATGGATTTATAAAGCTAAAAAAATAATAGCCTCTTTTTTGGAATCAAAAAGAATTGAAGAATTAGAAAAAGTTTTAATAAAATGTGCGGAAAACGGATGGATTTTTGAGGTTAAAAGAATCGTTGATGTTTTACCGGAATCTAAAAGAATTGAAGGATTAGAAAAAGCTTTAATTTCTTGCTTAAAAACCAAAGAAGGCTTTATTCAAGCTAAAGAGATTGCAAAACTTTTTCCAGAACCATTAAAAACTCAATATCTTGAAACACTGAAAGAAACAGAATAAATAAATTTTTAAAATTACTTTTGGGCTTTCTCTCTCAATTGAAACCAATCTTTATTTGCAAGAACCACAGAAGTCTGGATTTGTAAATCAGGAAGAGACCAGTATTTTTTTAATAGCTCATCCTTTTCTTCTTGAGAAACTAATTTAAAACCATTTTTTTGATAAAAACGAATTGCCCAATAAGCCTTAGCCCATGTTCCAATAAGAATAGGTTTATCAGTAAGTTTTATTAAGTGATTTAATAATTTTGTGCCTATTCCTTGTTTTTGCTTTTCTCTAAGAACATAAGCGTGCCTTATCAAAGTTACATCCTTTACATGCTGAATTCCCATTACACCTACAGGCTGATTATTTTCCTCATATATCCAAAAATTAATCCCAGCCTCTATCTCTTTTTTTAATTTATCTTTTGTCATGTAGGGTTCTTTGTACAATTCTTCAGGAATAACACCTTTGTAAAGTTTAGCAGCATCATTTATGATTTCACAAATAATATCATAATCTCGCTCTTCACAAGGACGAATCATATTTAAATCCTTTTAAATTGAATTATAATTTATTTTATGATAAAAATCCCAAAAGTAAAGGTAATTTCTTTTGATGTAGATGGCACTCTTGTACCTACTGGATTTGTTGATGCAGTATGGCTTGAAGGTATACCCTCCCTTTATGCCCAAAAACACAAGATAAGTTTTGAAGAGGCTTATCAAATAATAATTCAAGCTTATAATGAAGTAGGGGATCACAGAATAGAATGGTATTATCTTGATTACTGGATAAAACGATTTAATCTTGAGATAACAAAAGAAGAGTTATTTAACAAATATAAACATAAAGTAAAAATTTATGAAGATGTTGAGCCTGTTATAAATATCCTTAAAAATCATTATAAAATTATAATTTGTTCTAATGCAGAAAAAGACTTTATTTTATTTCAATTAAAACCACTTTTAAACTATTTTCATCATATATTTTCTGCAACATCAGATTTTAAAGAAGTAAAAAAATCAAGAGAATTTTATGGAAAGATCTGCGAACTTCTTAAAGTTGAACCTGAGGAAGTTATTCATGTAGGAGATCACTTGGTTTTTGACTATGTAAATCCAAAAGAAATTGGCATAAATGCATTTTTAATAAACAGAAATCAACATAAAGTTGAACTAAGAATACCTGTAATAAAAAATTTGGAAGAAATTTTAAAGTTTTTAAATTATTAATTTATTTTTTATACCACTTCAATTCCCATTCCATAATACATTTAATCTTTTCATCAGCTTCTTCCTTTTCTTTGTATTCAATTTCAACTTCCACATCTGAGGGAGCTTCAATTTTTAAGTCACCAACACTCATATATCCGCTTTTCATATCCAATGAAATTTGATTAAATAAAGCTGCTAAAGAATCTCGATCAAAATAAAGCTTAATTTCTTTTTTCATCTCTCCCATTTTTAACCTCCTTTTTCTATGTTTTACAATTAATATAGTTTTAATTTAAATTATTTCAAGTTAAAAAATTTTTTAATTTAAAATTAAATCATCTAAAACATTTAAAATTCAAAAAGAAGAATTAAAATAATTATATGGATTTTAAATTAGATGTAGATAAAATAATAAATTCTCTATCTCATTACTTGCATGGAAAGACAAAAGCTTTAAAACTTTCTATTATCGCTCTTTTGGCAGATGGGCACCTTCTTATTGAGGATCTTCCTGGTATAGGTAAAACCACTCTTGCTATTGCACTTGCAAGATGTTTTGGACTTGATTTTGCAAGAATTCAAGCAACTTCTGATCTTCTTCCTTCTGACATAACAGGGGTATCTATTTATAATAAAAATACTGGAGAATTTGAATTTCATAAAGGACCAATTTTTAATAATATTGTTCTTGTAGATGAAATAAATAGAGCTACTCCAAAAACACAAAGTGCCCTTTTAGAGGCTATGGGAGAAAAACAAGTTACAGTAGAAGGAAGAACTTATAAACTTCCCCAGCCCTTTTTTGTTATAGCTACCCAAAATCCAATAGAGCTTTACGGAACTTTTCCCCTTCCTGAAGCTCAGCTTGATAGATTTATTATGAAAATATCCATAGGATATCCTCCCAGATTTGCAGAAAAGGAAATTTTAAAAGGAGGAAGTAAAAGAGAAGAACTTCATGAAATTAACCCTCTTCTCTCTAAGGATGCCCTTATTTCTATACAAAAAGAAGTAAAGGAGGTTTATCTTTCTGATAAAATTGCTGATTACATTTTAGATATTATTGAAGCAACAAGAAATAATAAATACCTTTATGCAGGGCTTTCTACAAGAGGTGCACTTGCAATGGTTGCCACTGCTAAAGCAAATGCTTATCTTAATAAAAGAGATTATGTGATTCCAGAAGATATAAAAGAACTTGCAGAATTTGTTATAACTCATAGAGTTATATTTAAAGAAGAATATGAAGGAAGCAAGGGGGAGATAATAAAATCTTTAGTAGAAAATATAAAAACACCAGTTTAATTAAACTAACCAAAGCAGGTTGGCTTTATATTGTTGTTACTTTAGCTCTTGGGGTTGCATCTGTTAATACGGGAAATAACCTTCTTTATTTAATTACTTCGGCATTCTTAAGTTTTATGCTACTTGCAGGGGTTTTTGGAAAAAGAAATGTAGAAGCTTTAGATGTGGAAATATCCTTTCCAGAAGAAGTTTATGCTAATAAGGAGACTTTTATAAATGTAAAAATTATAAATAAGAAAAAACTTTTTCCTGCTTTTTTGATAAGAGTATTAATAAAAGATTTCAACCTTTCCTATCTTTTTCCTTATTTTGAAAGATCTGCCTCTTCTATTTTAAAAATAAAACCAAATAAAAGGGGGTTTCAAAACTTAAAAGAAATTTATATAGCCTCTGTTTTTCCTTTCAACTTTTTTATAAGATGGAAAAAGATAAATAAAATCTTTTCTTATACAGTTTTTCCAGAACCTAAAAAATGTGATTTCCTTTTTTATCGAGATAGAAAAAATAAAGGGGAATTAGAAACTAATAAATCAGGCTGGGAAGGAGATCTTTTATCTGTTAAAGATTATATAGAAGGAACACCTGTAAAATATATCCACTGGAAGGCAACTGCTAAAACAGATAAGCTAAAAGTGAAAGAACTTTCAGAACTTAAAAGTCAACCTGTAATAATAGATTTTGAAAAAATGAGTCTTCCTGAAAAAGAGTTAAAATTAAGTTGCATAACCTATTTAATACTTGAAATGATGAAAAGAGGAATACCTGTAGGATTAAAAATAAAAGATAAATTTTATAAACCAAGCCTTTCTTATAACCACAAAATAACCCTTCTTACTGAACTTGCTTTATATGAATAAAGAAGAAAAAATTTATAAAGTAGAAAGCGCAGTTAAAATATTTACTTATTCTGCAGGGCTTATCTCTTTTGTTATTCTTTTTGGAAAAATTTCCTATCCCTTTTATTTTCTTGCTTTTTTTCTCTTTTTAGCCTCCATTTATTTAGAATCTCAAAAAATTCATATAAAAAGGGCATTTATTAATATATCCGCTATCTTATTAGTAATACTTAAGTTTTATGATGTTAGCTTAGAAATAGTTCTTCAGCGTGCTCTTGAAGTTTTGCTTTTCTTACTTTCTCTTAAGTTTCTTGAAGAAAAAAAATTTAGAGATTATATGCAAATTTATCTTATTTCTGTGCTTATTCTTGCAGGAAGTACTTTAATTTCCTTTGACATTATTTTCTTAGTTTATTTAGTCCTTTATATTCTTATTTTAAACATTTCCCTAATCCTCTTAACCTACTCTTCTCAAGATAGAGAAATTAACTTATCAGAAAAGGTACTAGTAAAAATATTTTTAAAAACAAGTCTTATACCTCTCTTAGCTATACCCTTTACAGCATTCTTTTTTATTATTTTGCCAAGAACAGATTTTCCTATTTTTGGATTTTTAAATAAAGAAGCTAAGGCTAAAACAGGTTTTTCAGAAAATGTAAGATTAGGAGAAATATCTGAAATTCAAGAAGATAATAGTGTAATTTTCAGGGCGAAAACAAAAAAATTAAAAGATGAGCTTTTATATTGGAGAGGAATTACTTTTAATTTTTTTGATGGGAAAACTTGGATATCTATCAAATCTAAAAAAATTCAGAATGAGGTAATTTTAAAAGGATTGCCAGTGGTACAGATAATTTATTTAGAACCTTATGGAGATAGATATTTATTTGGATTAGATAAGCCCTATAACATTGATTATCAGTATGGCTTTACAAAACCTTCTCAATTAGCTAACTTTACTTTTAATTTTCCTACCCCTATTTTTTCAAGGATAAAATATAAGGTTATCTCAATTTTAACTGAGGTAATTCCTGAAAAAAAGGTTAATACTGAATTGTATTTACAAATTCCTCAAAAAATTTCTTCAAAAATGCAAAATCTTGCTTTATCTCTTAAAGGGAAAGATGATGAAGAAACTACAATTAAAATTCTTAAGTTTTTAAAATATGGAAATTATAGATATTCTCTCAAAGATCTTCCTATTTCAGCAAATCCTTTAGAGGATTTTTTGTTTAAATATAAATATGGGAACTGTGAATATTTTGCTTCTTCTATGGCTATTTTATTAAGATTAAATGGTATACCAGCAAGATTGGTTGCTGGATATAAAGGAGGTATTTATAACGAAATAGGTGGATATTATTTGGTTAGAGAAAGCGATGCACATGTATGGGTTGAAGCCTTTATAAAAGATAAAGGGTGGGTAAGATATGATCCAACTCCATCCTTAGTTTTTCCTTTAAAAGGAAAAAATACTTTTTCTAAACTTAAGCTTATATTTGAAACCATCAATTATTATTATATAAATTTTGTCTTAAATTACGATTTTAAAAAGCAAGTAGCCCTGCTTAGAGGTATCTCAAATCTTGCTAAAATACCAAAACCTGAATTTAATAAAAAACTTTTACTTTTATTTTCAGGTTTTATTTTAATAACAGGTTTTGTAGGAGTTATTTTAGCTAAAAATTTAAGAGTCTTTAAAAAACTAAAAGAGGAGGAAAAGTTAATTAGGGAGTTTTTAAAAATTTTAGAGACCAAAGGCTATAAAAAAAATGAAACAGAAGGATTAGAAGAGTTTGCTTTAAAGATAAAAGAAGATCAACTAAAAGCTCTTACTTTGAATTTTGTTAAAATTTTTGAAGAAAACTATTATAAGGATAAACCTTTTAGCAAAGAAAAACTTAATAAGTTAAGAAAAATTCTCAGTGAGATAAAAGACTTTTCTTAAAAATTCTATTCAGTCTTTTTTTCTTTAAAATATTCTGAAGAGGGAAGCAAGGGCTCTCCTTTTATTTTCTTTTCTCCAATTTCCTTTACAGTTTTTTCAACAAGAAGAAATCTTTCAGGGGAGCTAGGATGGGTTGCAAGAAAAACATCACTTATAGCACTTGGGAATTCTACTGCCATACGTCTCCAAATATCTACAGCGTTATCTATATTATATCCTCCTCTTGCAGCAATATAAGTCCCTACATAATCTGCTTCTTTTTCAAATTCTTTAGAATAGATAAGAGCTCCTAATTGCTGAAATGTTCCCTGTGTATCAACCCCTGTTGTTACTGCAATTAAAATATCTATAAGAGACCCTAAAATGACATTTCCCATTTTTTTTGTAATATGTCCCATTACATGATGAGCAAGCTCATGACCTAATACTAAAGCAAGCTCCTCTTCTAATTGAATAAATCTCATTAATCCAGTGGTAACATAAACTCTTCCTTCTGGTGCAGCCCAAGCATTAACAGATTCATGAAAAATAAGTTCAACCTCATAGTCACAACCCTCGATAGAATCCATAATTAATTCCATTACTTCTCCATTTCTTTCTATATTTAATTTTAAATTTTTAGAATTTTTCATGATTTCTTTTGCTGATCTGGTATCTTTTACCTCTTTATCGTTTATTTTTAAAATCTTATCATTTACTTTCAAACCAGCTTTGTGAGCTGGAGAATTTTGATGCACATACCACACAGTTGGTTTTTCACTTAAAACAAATTTTTCTGTTAATATTTTTATATCTTCTTCTTTATACATTTCTTTATCATGTATTTCAAATCCATAAATTGGTCTTACAGTTTTTTTACAAAGTGGAGCTGTTCCAGTTATAAGATTATACCAGACATTATTTAGTCTTTCTTTTCTTTCAAAATAAGTGAAAAGAGCTATCTTTCTTTGCTTGAGTCTTTCTGCCTCTATTACTTCTTTCGGAATTTGTGGAATTTCTTTTATAGTAGGTGCGCAACTAGAAATTAAAATTATTAAAATAAAAATAAGTAAATTAACTGTTTTTACTTTTTTTCTCATTCTTGGTGAGGAACAAATCCATATTTAGTATAAATTTCTTGAGCTTCAGAAGATTTTATAAATTCTAAAAATTTTTTAGCATTTTCCGGATGAGGTGCTTTATTAAGAATAGTAATATAGTAATTTACTTTATCCCTTTGGTCAAGTTCTTCCCCAACTTCTATCATATCAACAGGTAATCCCTGGTTTTTGGCATGTATTACTTCGGTTGCCCAAACTGGACCCACATCAACAGTGCCTTTGACAATTCTTAAGGGTGTTTCTCTGTGATGAACTAAAGTAAAAATAGTTGTTCCTTCTGCTCTTTTTTCTTCCATAATTCTGTAAACAAGTTCTTCACCACCAGCTTTTCTATACATTTCTATAATGTAGCGGTTTATATCTTCGAGAGGACCAGGTTGAGAAATTCTCACTTCATCTCTTGCAAGATCTTTTACACCTTTTATTCTTGTTGGGTTATCTTTTCGAACCATTAATACAATTCTATTATGAAGATAGACAAAATATTCTTTAATTAATCCTCTTTTTAAAAGTTCTTGCATTGCCTCTTCGCTTACCGCAGTATAAATATCAGGAGTAACTCTTATTTCCATATTCCCAAAACGAGCTCCTCCTGCAAGAATTTGTTTGAGCTCAAGCCCAGGTGGAAGAGTTTCATAAAAAATTTTTTTTATTTCAGGATGTTTTTTTTGAAAAGCTGAAAGTAATTCCTCTATTACCATAAATTGATTACCCGCCATAAATAGAATAAGATCTGCTTCATTAAGATATTCTAAATTATGCAAATCCTCTCTGTAATTTATGGGTATTTCAGGAATTTCTAAGTTCATTTTATGTCCATTTTGTTTTATAATATATTGTTTCATAGACAACCTTTTTGCTTTCAATACACTCCTTAACCAATCTTTCTCTATTTGAGAGATCAGATTTTCCTGTCTTCACCTCAGCGAATACGATTTTTCTCAATTTGCCTTCGCTTAATCCATCAAAGATCAAAAAATCTACCGGTGATCCTACAAATCTTGCATCCTTTGGATTATATCTAAAGTCTGGGAAAAAAGGAATCAGATGCTCAATTACTTTTCCTTTTATAACCATTTCACTTTTCTTAATGGCATCTTCTCTAATCCTTTTCTCCTCCTCGCGTTTCCAACTCTCAAACAAAAACTTTGCTTTTTCATTTAACTCAGCTACTTTCCATTCTTCAAATATCTTCCTTGCTCGAGTTTCGATTTCACCTCTTAGCTTTAAATAATGCCAAAATAAATAAATCAAGGCTATTAAAAGGATCGAGAGAATAATCCACTCAATCATGTTTCGCATCCAATTTTAATTTCAAAACAGATTATTAAACTTGCCACCATAATTTACTTTTTAAATTAATCTTTTTAATTGTCAAGTTTTTAAAGAATCAAAATTGACAAGGAATTAAAGATATAGTAAAATTTGAATAATAAATGCAAGTTCGTCCTGTTGCTGAACCTGTCAAGGCAAATCTTTCAAATATTGCAATTGTACTTGTTAATCCCGTGTATAGTGAAAATATTGGTTCTACTGCAAGAGCTTGTGCAAACTTTGGAATTGGGGAGCTTATTTTAGTTAAACCAGAACCTCTAGAAGAAGAAAAAATGAAGGCTATGGCAACTAAATCAGGCATTCCCATTTTAGAAAGAATGAAAATTTTTAATGATCTTTCAACTACTTTAAAAAACTTTAATTATGTAATTGGAACTACTGGAAGACTTGGAAAACATAGATTAGTTTATCATACTCCAAAAGAAGTAGCTCCTTATATATGTGAGCTTTCTATAAACAACAAAATTGCTCTACTTTTTGGAAATGAAAGATTTGGTCTTTCTAATGAGGAATTATCTTATTGTGATGAAGTTATTACTATACCCACTACAGAAAAGGCATCTTTAAATGTTTCTCAAGCAGTAGTAATAATTCTTTACGAAATTTTTCAAGCTGCAAGTATTCCAAGAATTCCTAAACCACAACTTGCAACATATGAAGAATTAAATATTATGTATGCTATAATTGAAAAGACTTTAGAATCAATAGATTATATACCTCATGATAATAAAATTTTATGGTTTACCAATATAAAGAGATTTCTCTCAAAGCTTGAACTTACTTCAAGGGAGGTGAAAATTATACAAGGATTTTGTAGAAAACTTCTTTGGGCACTGGGGAAGAAACTTAATCTTTCTTTTCCAAAAGAGCAACTGCTTCAAAATGATAGGTCTGAGGAAACATATCAAAAAGACAAAGTTTGATAAGTTGATAATTAAAATTTTTAAAAAGTAACAAGTCTCTTACTAAAGTTGGAGCATCACAAGAAATGTATATAATATACTTTTTGGCAACTTCAGAAAGAGGCCTCATTAGTTCTTTACATCCTCCTCTTGGTGGATCAAGAATTACTAAATCAAATTCCTCTCCCTCCTTTATAGCAGAATAAAGAGCCTCCATAGCACTCATATTTCTTAAATCGAGTCTTCCATTAAGTTTTGCTTTTTCTGCTGTATAAAGACCATCTTCAATTGCTCTTAAATCCGTATCAACCCCTAAAAATTTTTTGATCTCTTTTTTAAACATAAAAGAAAAAAGAAAATTTCCCATTCCTGCATAAAGATCAAGCACTTTTTCAAAAGAAAGATCCCAAGATCTTAAGGTTTCCATAATAGCACAATTGATTTCCCAATTTGCCTGAACAAAAACTCCAGGCTGGATATAATAAAAAATTTTATCTATATTTTTAAATACTCTTCTTCCGCCATAAGAACTATCTTCTGGGAAAGGTCCCTCAGGACGTCTTCCTTTCATCCAGTAAAAAATTGCTTTTAATTCTTTTATTTTTAGTATCCCTTCTAAATCTTCTTTCTGAGGTTTTAAGGCTGTCCAAAAAATTAGGGTAGCTTTATTTTCTTCTGGGGAAGTTTCAATTTTTATTCTTTTACTATAATAAGAAAGCTTCATCCATGAAGGAGTCTCATAAAGTTGAGAAAGAACTTTGTTGAGTATCTCTTCTCCTAATAAACATTTTTCAACTTTTAAAACCTCATGAGTTTTTCTTTTAACAAATCCCATTTTAAAATTTTCATTTTCTACATGAAATCTTAAACGATTTCTGTAATGAAATTCCTTGGGAGAGGAGACAACTTTTTCTATATTTATTTCTTCTTTCCAGCCAAGTCTCTTAAAAACATCAAAAAGCATTTTCTTTTTAGTTTCAATTTGAAAAGGATAGGTAATATGTTGAAGCTGGCAACCTCCACAAATCCCATAATAATTACAAGGTGCCTCCCTTCTATAAGGGGAGGCTTCTAAAATTTTTTCTACCTCAGCCTCTACATAATCTCCGTAATCTTTTTTTATTTTTATTTGTAAAACTTCTTCAGGTAAGACATAGGGAACGAAAACTATTTTACCATCTGGAAGACGGGCAAGTCCATTTCCACCAAACACAATCTTTTCAACTTTTATAACTCTTTGCATAGCTTTAAAAATATAATTTTAAATAATTTTTTTGCCAAGTAATAGATTTTTTCTTTGTTCTCTTGAATTTTTTATCTCTTTTAATTAAAATTTTAATTATAAAATTTATCGCCCTAAAAATATCAAAAGAGGTCTATTTATGAAGTATGTAGGTCTCGATGTTGGTTCAGGGACAGCAAAAATTGCTGTTCTTGATGAAAATAAAAATATTTTGTTTTGGAAATATGAAAGAACAAACGGACAACCTATAGAGACTGCGGAAAGATTTTTATCTTTGGTAGAAAAAGAATTTAACTATGAACTTTCTGGTATAACTTGTACGGGAACTGCAGGTAAGACTATATCTCAAATACTTGGATGTGCCTTTGTAAATGAAGTGATGGCTCATGCTAAAGCTGCAACTTTTTTCTATCCTCAAGTTAAAACTATTATAGATATAGGTGGAGAAGATTCTAAATTAATTTTTATCACTCATGAAAGAGAAATTCCGGAAATTGAAGATTTTGCTTTAAATACCCTTTGTGCAGCAGGAACAGGGGCTTTCTTAGAACAGCAAGCAGCAAGACTTGGTTATACTATAGAGGAATTTTCCCAAGCCTCTTTGAAAGCCAAAAATATTCCAAGAATTGCTGGTAGATGTACAGTTTTTGCTAAATCAGACATGATACACCTTCAGCAAGCAGCTGTTCCTGATGAAGAAATAATTGCAGGATTATGCTATGCAATTATTAGAAACCTTAAAAGTAATCTTGCTAAAGGAAAAGAAGTTTTACCACCTCTTATATTTCAAGGAGGAGTGGCTGCAAATCTAGGGGTTAGAAAAGCTGTAAAAGATATTTTTGGACTCAAAGATGATGAATTAATTATTCCGGAGCACTATAGAATAATGGGAGCAATTGGGTCTGCTCTTTATGGATTAGAAGGAAAGGCATTTTCTGAGTATAGAGGTTCTGAAATTCTAAGAGCTTACTTAAAAGAGAGAATCTTCAATCCACCAAGACATCCAATTTTAGTTCCTTTTGAATCCTTAAAAATATCTGAAAAACTAGCTAAAGAATATAAAAAGAGAGTTCACATAGAAATACCTCAGGAAGAAGTGGAAGTTTATTTAGGAATTGATGTAGGATCTGTTAGTACAAAACTTGTTGCTATTGATAAAAAGGGGAATCTTCTTGCAAAGGTATATATGCTTCATCAAGGGAAACCTTTAGAAAGTATCAAACAGGGACTCCTTGAATTAAGAGAAAAACTTCCTCTTAAAGTTAAAGTTAAAGGTGTAGGAACGACTGGTTCAGGAAGGTATTTGACTGGTGATTTTGTGGGTGCAGATGTAATAAGGAATGAAATAACAGCTCAAGCTTATGGTGCTCTTTTTATTAATTCTGATATTGATACTATTTTTGAAATAGGGGGACAAGATTCTAAATACATTTATCTTGATAAGGGGACAATTTCCAATTTTGCTATGAATAAAGCTTGTGCAGCAGGAACAGGCTCCTTCTTACAGGAACAGGCAGTAAAATTAGGAATACCTATTGAGGAGTTTGGTGATATAGCTTTAAAAAGCAGTGCTCCTCTTAAACTTGGGGAGAGATGTACCGTTTTTATGCAATCTGATCTCCTCCATTATCAACAACAGGGGCTTCCTAAAGAGGATCTCATAGCCGGGCTTTGCTATGCTATTGTTTATAACTATTTAAATAAAGTTGTAGAGGATAGGAAAATAGGTAATAAAATCTTTTTCCAAGGAGCTGTTGCCTTTAATAAAGGTGTGGTGGCTGCTTTTGAAAAGATTCTTGGAAAACCAGTTATTGTTCCCCCTCATCATGAAGTTACAGGAGCAATTGGAGCTGCCCTCTTAGCAAAAGAAGAAGTTAAAGGTGAAACCAGGTTTAAAGGATTTGATTTAGTTAAGGTTAAATATCATATTAAAGCTTTTGAATGTAAAGGCTGTCCAAATCAATGTGAGATTCATCAAGTTAGTATAGAAGGAGGAAAACCCTATTATTATGGGGGAAGATGTGAAAAATACGAATTAGATCACAGAAAAGCACCTTCCTATATACCTAACTTAACCTTAGAGCGAGAAAAAAAACTTTTATCTTATGTGAAACCCATAGAGAGTGATTTTTCCGAAGGTAAGGTTATAGGTATACCGAGAATTTTACAATTTTATGAATGGCTACCTCTTTTTGCTACTTTCTTTCAAGAGTTAGGATATAAGGTGATTTTATCTCCTCCTACCTCTAAACAAATTATCAAAAAGGGTTGTGAATTAACACCCGCTGAACCTTGTTTTCCTATAAAAATTGCCATAGGACATTTAAATGCACTTATAGAGTTAGGAGTAAAAAACATTTTTTTACCTCAAATAACAGATCTTCCACCTGAACACCCAGCTCTTGAAGTAGGTAAAGTTTGTCCCTATGTCCAAAGTGTTCCTTGGATAAGTCCTTCAACTTTTAAATTTTCAGAATTAAAAGTTAATCTTATTCATCCAGTTTTACATCTTGGTAGAAGAGGTATTGTCTTAAATGAGGAAATTAAAAATTTAGCTTATCTTTTGGGAGAGCCTATAGATAAGGTCAAAAAAGCTTGGAAAATAGGAGAGGAAGCACAAAAAGACTTTCATTATTTTCTAAAACAAAGAGGAAAAGAAATCCTTGAAAATTTTAAAGACCAAATAATTTTGGTTATAGTTGGAAGACCTTATAATGCCTTTGATCCAGGTGCTAATCTTGGAATTCATTACAAAATAAGAAAACTGGGATTAGTAGGACTTCCTATAGATATGCTTCCTTTAGAAGAAGTAGAGGATCTTTCTTTCTTAGAGGGAATGTATTGGGAATATGGGCAAAGATTTTTACTTGCAGCTCATATAATTAGAAAAACACCCAATTTATTTCCTATATACTTCACTAATTTTTCTTGTGGTCCAGATTCTTTTATTGAACATTTCTTTGAAGATCTTTTAGGTGAAAAGCCTTTTATTGAAATAGAAGTTGATGAGCATAGTGCTGAAGCAGGAATAGTTACAAGACTTGAGGCTTTTGTAGATAGTATTAAGAATAAAGTTAAATATTACGATGTTTATAAACCTTTTGAGATTTTGAAAGCCCACCCTTCAAATAACAGAACTGTATATATTCCCTATATGTGTGATCATGCTGTAGCTTTTGCTGCATCCTTTAGAGCTTGTGGAATAAACGCGCAAGTTTTGCCAGAACCAGATGAAGAAAGTTTAGAATTGGGAAGAAAATTTACCTCTGGTAAAGAGTGTTATCCTACAATTTTAACTACAGGTGATCTTTTAAAACTTATTAATTCTCCAGATTTTAATCCTGAAAAAAGCATTTTCTTTATGCCTGATAGCGGAGGACCTTGCAGATTTGGTCAATACAATAGACTTCATAAAAAAATTCTTAAAGATCTTGGTATAAATATGCCAGTTTATTCTTTACAGCAGGATATGAAAATTTATGAAGATTTAGATGTCTTGGGAAGAACTTTTATGAAAATTGCTTGGCAAGGTATCGTAGCTGTAGATATTTTAGATAAACTCTTTAGAGAAACAAGACCTTATGCTTTAAATAAAAAAGAAGTTGAAACAATATATGGGGAGGCTCTTAAAAAGATAGAAAAAACAGTAGAAGAAAAAAAAGATATGCTATATACTCTTTTAGAAATAAAAGAAACCTTTAAAAATGTAAAAGTTAAAGAAGAGAAAAAGCCTGTTGTAGGAGTGGTAGGAGAGATTTATGTTAGAAATAATAGATTTGCTAATGAAAATTTATATAGATTTTTAGAAGACCTTGGAGTTGAAGTATGGCTTCCTCCTATTACCGAATGGATATATTTCATAAACTACACTTCTAAAAGATGGGCTAAAAAGTTGGGATGGTTTAAAACAGTTTTAAGATATATAATAGAATCTCAGTATCTTAAATGGGAGGAAAAGAAATTTATAAATCTTGTTAAAGATGTTCTTAATATGGCAGAAGATTTAGATGTAGAAGAGCTTATAAATTTAACTAAAAAATATGTTCATCCAGAATTCGAAGGAGGAGAAGTTCTTCTTTCAGTGGGAAAGGCTGTAGAATATTTAAGTCATGGTGCCTCAGGTATAATAAATGTTATTCCCTTTGCCTGTATGCCAGGGAATATAGTAACTGCGGTCTTTAAAAAAATAAAAGAAGAGGAAGGTATAAAGTTTCCAACTTTAACTGTTCCCTGTGATGGACAGAAATCCTTAGGAACCAAAATGAGAGTTGAAGCCTTTGTAGAACAGGTTAAAGAATTTTTTAATAGTAAGAAAGTAAAATTTTAAAAAAACTTAAATTAAATTGTATTTTTTCAATAACATCCTATAATATGGCTGATTTTTTAAATTTTTAATAGTTGATTTTTATAAAAAAACAAGTTAAATACATCTAAATTGGTTGAAAAGAAAAAAGACAGCACATTTAAATTTTTGTTTACTGTTTTAGTTGAAAGTTTTAGTATTGGTATTGCAGTTATTGCATCTATTATAGCAGGAGCTATTGTTGGTTGGTTAATAGATGAAAAGGTATTTAAAGGAAAATATTTTCCCTGGATAACTACTATATTTATTATTTTTGGTGCTGTAGGAGGAATAAGAAATCTTATCTGGTATAGTAAAAAGAGATTAAAAGAAGTTTCTAAAGATGAAAAACAAAATAGATCATAAAATTTTTATTAGAAATTTAGAATTTTCTATTTTTCTTTTTTCTACTATCTTTATTTTCTTATCATTTTTAATCTTAAGAGATTTAAAATATGTTTTTTCTTTAATAGCGGGTATAAGTATTGCCTATCTTAACTTTAGGTCTACAAAAAATGACGGTATAAAAGTCTTAGAAGGAGTCAAAAAGGGACTCTCTCCAGAAAAAGGAATTTTTCTCTATATAAGCAAATTTTATCTTAGACTTTTTGCTACTGGCATTTTTCTTTACTTCTTTATTAAAATAGTGAAATTAAATCCTATTTTTATACTATTAGGAGTATTTTTAGTATATTTTGAGTTGATAATAATAGCTTTGAGAAACTTATATTTTAGAAAATTAGAAATTATTTGAAGAGGAGGGTAAAAATGGAGCACCCTATCTTATTTTTATGTTTAATTTTAGAAAAACTTGGGATTCCTTCTGGATGGATTTATTATGAAGAGGTAAGTAAATATGGAACTTTAGCTAAAGTCTTTGCTCCACATATGGTTCATAGTTATTTTGTTTGTTTACTTTTAATTATATTAGCCCTTATAGGAACAAGAAAAAAGGAATTTATACCTAGGGGTATCCAAAATTTTTGGGAATTTACCTTAGAAACTCTTTATAATTACACTAAGGATAATGTACCTCATGGAGATGGGCATTCTCCTAATATAGTACCTTTTGTTTATCCTTTAATTGTATTTTTTGCTCTTTATATTCTTTTTTGTAATCTTTTAGGTCTTATTCCTGGTTTTATGTCCCCTACTGCTAATATTAATGTAACTTTGGGTCTTACTTTAATAACCATTGTATATTATCATTTATTAGGATTAAGATACAAAGGACTTAAATATTTTTTAGACTTTTTAGGACCTATTCCTTGGCTATTTCCTTTAATGCTTCCTGCAGAAATATTTTCTCATATAGGGAGAATTATTTCTCTTTCTGTCCGACTTTTTGGAAATTTAGTTTCAAAAGAACTTCTTTTAGGCTTATTAACAATGTTAGCAGGAAAGTTTTTTGCACCTTTACCCATTATGGTTTTAGGTGTTTTAGTTTCTTTTGTACAAATGTTAATTTTTATAACTTTAAGTATGGCTTATTTTGCTGGAGCTGTTGAAGAGCATCATTAAAAAGGAATTTTTTGCCAGGGGGTATTTATCTTCTGGCAAAAATATTATTTTAAAAATTTTTAAAAGGAGGTTAGGAGATGAGAAAGTGGTTAATTTTGGGACTGGTGATTTTAGCTGTTTTGTCTTTTACTAATCCAGTTTTTGCCCAAGAAGTTCCTAACAAATTAATAATTGGATTTGGAATCTATTCTGCTATTATAATAGCTGCAGGATTTGCTGTAGGACTTGCTGCTCTAGGATGCGGTATAGGTATGGGACATGCAACTCGTGGTGCCTGTGAAGGTATTGCCAGAAACCCTGAACTTGCAGGAAGACTTACTGTTACTATGATCCTTGGTATAGCTCTTATTGAATCTCTTACCATTTATGCTTTAGTTATTGCTTTAATTCTTCTTTATGCTAACCCTGTTCTTCCTAAGTTTTTAGCTATTGCAGGACTTGGCTAAGAAAAATTTAAAAATATCTTATCTTTAAAAGGCCATAGGGTGAAAAGCCTTATGGCCTTTTCTTAAAATTAAAAAAATGCTTTCTAAAGCCCTAAGTTTTACTATTTTAGGGATTGAAGCTTTTCCAGTAGAAGTAGAGGTAGATTTTGGTTTAGGGCTTCCAGGAATTACCATTGTAGGTTTACCAGATAGTTCTATTAAAGAAAGTAGAGAACGAATAAGATCTGCACTTAAAAATTCAGGTTTTCAATTTCCTATGAAAAAAATTACTATTAATCTTGCTCCAGCAGATTTAAAAAAAGAAGGAAGTGGCTTTGATCTTGCTATAGCTGTTGCTCTTTTATCAGGAATGGAAATAGTTTCTAAAGAGCTACTAAATAAAAAAGCATTTTTAGGAGAGTTGGCTTTAGATGGAAGAATAAAAAGCACTAAAGGTATACTTCCTGCAGTAATAAAAGCTAAAGAATTAGGCTTAGATGAAGTTATAATACCTTATGAAAATCTAAAGGAAGCATCTTTAGTAAAAGACTTTAAAATTATAGGAGTAAAACACTTAAGAGAAGTTACAGATTATTTAAGAGGTATTTTTAATCCTGAGCAAGAAAATATTGAAGTTTTAGAAGATATTCAATCTGAATTTGATATAGATTTTGCAGATGTTTTAGGTCAAGAATTAGCTAAAAGAGCTTTTGAAATATCTGCAGCAGGAGGGCATAACCTTTTAATGATTGGTCCTCCAGGAACAGGGAAAACTATGCTTGCTCAAAGAATTCCTACAATTCTTCCTCCTATGAGCTATGAAGAAGCTTTAGAAACAACTAAAATCTATTCAGTAGCTGGACTTCTTTCTTCTGAAAAACCTTTTATTATAAATCGTCCCTTTAGAAATCCCCATTTTGGAATTTCAGAAGCAGGAATGATAGGAGGAGGAACACATCCTAAGCCAGGAGAAATAAGTCTTGCTCATAATGGAGTTTTATTCTTAGATGAATTTCCTGAGTTTAGAAAGGATGTTATTGAAGCTTTAAGACAGCCTTTAGAAGACGGTAAAGTTACTATTACAAGAGCAAGTTTTACCATAACCTATCCAGCAAAGTTTATGCTGATTTGTGCTATGAATCCCTGTAGGTGTGGTTATTATGGACATCCTACTAAAGCTTGTCAATGCACTTTTCAAGAAATAAAAAAATATAGAAGTAAACTTTCAGGTCCTATTATTGATAGAATTGATATTCATTTAGAAGTTCCTCCTGTAGAATTTAAAGATTTAATGAAAGAACCTGCTAAAGGTTCTTTGGATTCTAAAACTATTCAAGAAAGAATAATAAGAGTAAGAAAAATTCAAGAAAAAAGATATGGCTCTCCATCAAAAGTAAATGCAAGACTTAAACCTAAAGAAATAAAAAAATATTGTATTTTAGAACTAAAGGCGCAAGATTTTCTAGAAAAAGTGGCTGATAAGTTTAATTTTTCAGCTCGTTCCTTACACAAAATTTTAAAAGTATCTCGAACTATTGCAGATTTAGAAGAATCTGAGATAATATTAAAACAACATATTGCAGAAGCTGTACAATATAGAATTTTAGAAAAACCATTATGGGAAAGTTAGCCTTTAATGAAACTGTAAGAAATGTATCTCAACCCTTACTTTTACCTATAGTAAAAATATTAGCTTACTTAGGTATTCATCCGAATGCCATAACCATAACTTGTCTTATAGGTTTTATAATAAGTTCTATTTTTATTGCCTATGGAGAATTTTTACTTGGGGGCATTTTCTTATTTCTTTTTGCTCCTCTTGATGCAATAGATGGTTTGCTTGCAAGATATTCTAAAAAAGTAACCTCCTTTGGAGCCTTCTTAGATTCTGTTCTTGATAGATATGGCGAAATATTTTTATATCTTGCTTTTACTTATTATTTTTTAATTCAAAATTCCTTTTCTGGAGTTATTTTAAGTTTTTTAGCTATAACAGGCTCTTTAATGGTTAGTTATACAAGAGCAAAAGCAGAAGGAGTTGGTTTTGAATGCAAAGTTGGGATTTTAACACGTTTTGAAAGAACTACCCTTTTAATAATTGCTTTAATTTTTGATGTATGTATTCCTCTTTTAATATTTATTGCCCTTTTTACTCATATTACAGCTTTACAAAGAATAATGTATGTATATAGAATATACAAAACTGGAGGATAATTTAAAAAATGTGTTTAGCTTATCCCTATAAAATTATAGAGATAAAAAATGAATGGACAGCAGTTGCTGAAACACAAGGAGTAAAAACTGAAATCTCTTTACATTTACTGCCTGAGCCTGTTAAAGAAGGAGATTGGGTTTTAGTTCATGTAGGTTTTGCAATACAAAAGTTAAGTGAAAAGGAAGCTTGGGAAAGTTTAAGAGCTTGGGATGAATTACTCAAACAATCTCAGCAGTCTTTGGAATAATTTCAAAGACCCAGAAAGGGTCAAAAACTTAGTTAAACTTATTAAAGAAGAAGTAGAAAGATATGGGAAACCTATAAATATAATGGAATTCTGTGGAGGGCATACCCATGTTATCTTAAGAAATGGTCTTGATGAACTTCTTAAAGGTTATATAAATTTTGTTCATGGACCAGGATGTCCTGTATGTGTAATTGCTTTAGAAAGATTAGATTTAGCTATGGAACTTGCTAAAATACCAGAGATAATTTTATGTACCTATGGAGACTTAATGAGAGTCCCTGGTTCAAATAGAATGAGCCTCCTTAGGCTAAGAGCTGAGGGCTATGAAATAAAGTCTATTTCTTCAGCCCTCGAAGCTTTAAAACTTGCTATGGAAAATCCTCAAAAGAAAATAATATTTTTTGCTATAGGATTTGAAACTACCTCCCCTCATACAGCAGTATTAATAAAACAAGCAAAAGAATTAGAAGTTAAAAATTTATGGGTAGTTTGTAATCATATCTTAGCTTTAGTTGTATTAGAATATCTTCTTCAAAGCAAAGAAAAACCCCTTATTGATGCCTTTATAGGACCTGGACATGTAAGCACTATTACAGGAAGTAAAGCCTATGAGCCTATAGTAAAAAAATATCAAACCCCTATAGTAATTTCTGGTTTTGAACCCCTTGATCTCATCCAAGCTGTTTACTTAATAGTCAAACAGATGAGGGAAGGAAGGTGTGAAGTTGAAATCCAATATACTCGTTCAGTTACTCCTGAGGGAAATATTAAAGCTAAGGAGTTTTTAAAAGAAGTATTTAATATTAGAAAAACTTTTCCTTGGAGAGGATTAGGAGAAATTCCTTATAGTGCTTATGAAATAAAAGAAGAATACCAAAAATGGGATGGAGAAAAGGTTTTTAAAGTATTAGTTAATTCCGGAAGAGAAAATCCTTTATGTCTTTGTGGGAAAATAATAAAAGGGTTGAATAAACCACCAGAGTGTAAACTTTTTGGGAAAGTTTGCACTCCTCAAAATCCAATAGGTCCTTGTATGGTCTCTTCAGAAGGAGCCTGTTTAGCTTATTTCAAATATAGAAAAAATTTATAAAAAAAAGAGGCGCAAAAGCGCCCCCTTTATAACCAGAATTTTGTCTCTTTTAGAGAACCTTTACTCTCTTAATTTCTTTTCCTTTAGCATCAATAATATGAACAGCACAAGCCATACATGGATCAAAGGAATGGATAGTTCTTAATACTTCTAATGGTTTTTCAGGATCTACAATTGGATGATTATCAACTAAAGCAGCTTCATAAGGCCCCATTTTACCTTTACCACATCTTGGGCTCACATTCCAGGTAGAGGGAACTACACACTGATAATTTTTAATCTTTCCATTTTCAATAACTACCCAGTGAGAAAGAGTACCTCTTGGTGCTTCATGGAAACCAAATCCTTTAATTTCTCCAGCTGGGAATTTAGGTTCATTCCAAATAGAAAGATCTCCTTTAGCAATATTTGCTTCTAAAAGATCAAGATGCTTCAAAGCAAGGTCACAAAGTACTGCAGCTCTAATTGCTCTTGCTAAATGTCTTCCAATGGTAGAATGGAAAGCACTTACATCTATACTAACACCAAGAGCCTTTGCCTTTTCAACTGAATAATTTACCCACTTCATAGTAAGTTCATGTTTAGAGGCAATACCTGCCAATACCTGAGATACAGGACCAACCTGCATAGGTTCACCTTTGAAACGAGGAGCCTTAGACCAGCTATATTTCCCATCAGGATTAAAATCAGTATAATTAGGAACTGTTTCACCTTGCCATGGATGTCTCGGTCCAGTATCTTTATACCAGGAGTGTATAACATCTTCGGTTACATTATCTCTGAAGTATGGATCGTTAAAGCTCTTAATTGGTGTAAAGGTTCCAAGGTCTCTATTAAAAATAGTTCCACCAGGAAGATCAAATTGAGTTCCTTTTGTATCAAGAGGCATATCAGGAACAGCTAAGTAATTGGGAACACCTCCTCCAATTTTAGTCCAATCTTTATATAGACAACCAACTGCAATAACATCATTAAGATAAACTTTTTGGACAAAATCTTTTACCTTTAATAATACTTCACGAGCAAGATCTAATCTTTCTTTATTTAAAGCTGCTTCTTCATTTGGATCAATAGCTAAGGCTACACCACCTACTGATAAAGTTTGAATATTAGGAGTTTTAGCACCGAAAATAGCTACAGCTTTATTAGGTAAAAATTGATATTCAAGAGCAGCAAGATAATGTGCTACTGCCAACAAATTAACTTCAGGAGGAAGTTTCATCTGAGGATGTCCCCAGTAACCATTGGTAAAAGGTCCAATCTGACCACTTTCTACAAAAGCTTTAAGTTTTTCTTGAACAGCCTTAAACCAAGTCACACTGTTTCCTTCCCAATCAGAAAGACTCTGAGCAAGTTCAGCAGTCTTTTTAGGATCTGCTTTTAAAGCAGAAACAATGTCTACCCAGTCAAGGGCAGAAAGATGATAAAAATGAACTAAATGGTCATGAATACCATGAGCTGCAATTATAATATTTCTTACTAATTGAGCATTAAGAGGAATCTCCATACCTAATGCATTCTCAACTGCTCTCACAGAGGTAATAGCATGAACTGTGGTGCAAACATTACAAATTCTTTGAGTAAATAACCAAGCATCTCTTGGATCTCTTCCTTTTAAGATTACTTCAAATCCTCTCCACATCTGAACAGAAGACCAAGCATTTACTATTTTTCCTCCATCACATTCTACATCAATTCTTAAATGTCCTTCAATCCTTGTTATAGGATCAATTGTAATTTTCTTACCCATAGTTACCCCTCCTTATTTTTAAATTTTTTATTTTTATCCTAAGGATTTATAAAATGGGCTCATTTCATCCCAGAAATTAGGTTCAGTGCAACCAATACAAGGATGACCAGAACCTACAGGCCATGTTCCAACATCACAAAATCTTATTACTGGGCAGTTAGCATAAGTAACTGGTCCTTTACAACCAAGCTTATATAAACAATATCCTTTTCTGTGTCCTTCATCTCCAAATTTTTCTGCAAATCTTCCTTCATCAAAATGAGCCCTTCTTTCACAGTGATCATGAATGAGTCTTCCATAAGCAAATTTAGGTCTTCTAAGCTTATCCAGTTCAGGAAGTTTACCAAAAGTTAAAATATAACTTACTGTAGCAAGAAAGTTATAACCATTAGGTGGGCATCCAGGAACATTGATAAGTTTATCTACCCCAATTACATCTTTAACTCCTACTGCACCTGTAGGATTAGGAGCTGCTGCCTGAACTCCTCCAAAGCAAGCACAAGATCCTATAGCGATAACTAACATAGCATCTTTAGTTACATCTTTTAAAATCTGGACCGCTGGCTTTCCTGCTATTTTACAATAAATTCCTCCATCTTTTGTGGAAACAGCACCTTCCACTACACAGATGTACTTTCCTTTATACTTTTCCATAGTCTGATGAAGAACTTCTTCTGCTTGTTTTCCAGCGGCAGGCATTAAAGTTTCATGATACTCTAAATTAATAATATCAAGAAGAAGTCTATCAATGGGAGGATGAGATACTCTTAAGAGTGATTCTGTACAACCCGTGCATTCCATAAAGTGGAGCCAGATTACAGTTGGTTTGGGACCCTTTTTCATTGCAGCTTCTACTTTTTCTACCATTGAGTAAGGTAGTCCCATGGTTGCTGTTACAATAGTACATATTTTAAGAAAATCACGTCTACTTAATTCTTTTAAATTAAGCATACCTTACCTCCTTTAGTTTTATTTTATGTTATCTATCATATTTAATTTTACGAAAAAGGCAAGGATAAAAAATTTTGAAATTAGAAGGTATTTTAAGATTTTTTTAATTTTTTTTAATTTTTTTTAATTTTTTTAAATTTAAATAAATTATTTAAAATAAATTATTTAATTAAAGAAAGATCTAATCCTACATGATAAAGATAGGAAATGAAAAATCTTTCAAACCATTCTTGATAAGCCCTTCTTTTATCTTTAGAAAATTTTGCAGCCCATCTTTGAACCTGAAGCTCTTCAGCTAAGGTGCTAAAAATATCTATTGCTTTTTCTCCCTCAAGAGGCGTAGGAGTTGAACCAGCCTTGATATTATATATAGCTATATTTTTGTATAGATCTTTTAATTTCTCTTCTAAATTTTTTATTCCAAAAATTTCGTAAAGTTTTTCAAGAAAATTTTCAGCCCAGCCTCTATGAAATCTACAAAATCCTGCATTAGAAATAGCAAGTTCTTTAATTGCTCTTTCATAAACAAGTTCTACGAACTCTTCAGGCTCAGTAAAAATTAATCTATATTCAGTCCAGTATTTTCCAGGAACAAAAATAGGGATAAAAAAGCCAGGAGTCCAATAAAAATTAGGGGTCATATATCCATCTTCTCCATAGGGCTGATAGAGGACTATATCTTTAAAAGAAGTTCCTGCCTTTTCAATCCTTTCTTCATATTTTTGATCTAAAATTTTTATCGTTTTTCTTAATCCCTTTTCTGCAATATCTTTTAAAATTGGAGTTTTTTTATTAAGTAAGTTTTGAATAATTTCTTCAGCTAAGAGTCCATTTATACGCCATTTTTCAGGATTTAAAATAAAAGGATCAAGATTAGGATAAGAAGAAATTCCCACTTCCTCAGAAGCTAGCAAACCCCTATTTACAGCCTCTAAAAGAAAAGAAATTATATGTCCTATAGTAATAGCATCAAGACCTGCATTATCTATAAGCTCAACAATTCGTGAAACTTCTTTTAGATCAAAAATACCTATTAAGGGTCCAACTCCTTGGAATGGTTCATAATCTAATTTTTTCCTTTTCCAAATTTTTTTACAAGCAACTGAGCAAGGCTCTCCGCAGGTTTTCCAATTTTTAGTTTTTACAAAGGTTTCTTCCTTAAAAGGCTCCCAGTAATCTTTTAAAACCATATCGGAAATTTTTCTTCTTATTTCTTTTTTTAAATAAATACTATTATAGCAAAAAGTAGGAAGCCACTCCTTATAATAGGGGTAATTAGAACCAAAGGTTCCTCCTGCTCCTATTTTAGGATCAAATCTATATTTAGTAGTTGCTAAATTAACTGCATTAAAAAATTCTCTTCCTGTAATTTTTTTGAAAAATTCGTTAAAGTTTCTAATATTTACTAATACTTCAGGAAGCTGAGGTTTTATTTTTCCACCAGCAATTATTCCTGCAATATTGTGTGCTTGAGCTAAGACTGAACCTGCTCCTCCTCTACCTGCAAAATCTTCACTTCCTATAATTAAATCTTTTGCCTCAGGATTTACATCTATAGAAACAAGGGAACCAAATCTTGTTTGCCATGCTCCCGGACCAACAACTACTGCTCTGGCATTATTTTCAATAAAGAAATCGCTGTAAATATCTAACAACCACTTTGTTAAAGCATAAGCTCCAAAATAATTCCCATAACCTTCATATATTCTATTTAAATTTTCAAGACTAATTTTTTCAAAAATAACTTTAGTTTTTTCCTCTCCCTCAACAAAAATAAGAAGGGGTTCTTCACTTTTACCATAGATAACCACCCCATTTACACCAGAACCAATAAATTTATATCCCACTCCTCCAGCTTCAGAAATATGAAGACCCAAACTTTCTGAACTCCTAAAAACTGCTACCAATCTATGAGTTCCAAAGATTTTACTTCCAGCAAAAGGACCCATTCCAAGAAATAAAACATTTTGAGGACTAAAAACATCATACTTCCAGCTCTCAAATTCTTCTAAATGAATTTTAACTCCAATATCAACAGGTCCTAAATAAGGAGGAATTTCATATTCTTTTATCTCCCACTTTAGAGAACCAGCCTCAATAAAAAGAACTTTGTAAATAAACATATTATTTTCTCCTCTCTAAAATTCTCACAATTTTTACTACTTTAGCATAATTTTTTTGTTATTCCACCAAATTAAAGAAATTCTAAAAAATTTTTTTAATAAAAAAATTTTAGAATTTGCTTTTTATAATTCTAAAATTTTTTAGCTAATTTAACTTGACATATATAAAAAATTTTTTATATTTCTAAAGGTATGGATTTAGAAGATTTAGTTAAGATTTTTAAAGCACTTTCTGATGGAATAAGATTAAAAATTTTAAAGAGTTTAGAAAAGAGAGAATTTTGTGTTTGTGAAATTGTCTCTATTCTAAATATTGATCAGCCAAGGATTTCTTTCCACTTAAGTATTTTAAAGGACGCTGGGTTAATAAAAAGTAGAAGGGAAGGAAATCGCATCTTTTACAGCCTTGATGACTCAGATTTATTTAAAAGATTTTTAATTTTATCAGTTCTTGAAAAATTAAAATCCTTTGAAAAGGAAAATCCAAATAGATATGAAGAAATTAACAAAGATTTAGAGGGAGGTATTCTTTGATGATTAAAGAATTATTAATGGCTGGGCTTTTGGCTTTAGAAGACTACATTGCTAAACATGTTATTACTTGCCTTATTCCTGCCTTTTTATTAGCTGGTGCTATGGTCACATTTATAGATAAAACGGTAATAATTAAGTATTTAGGTTCTCAAGCAAATAGACTTAGATCCTTTTCTTTAGCGAGTGTTTCAAGTTTTTTATTGGCTGCCTGTTCATGTACTGTAATTCCTGTTGCAAGTGGGCTTTATTATACAGGAGCAAGCATTGGAGTTGCTTTTATTATTCTATGGGTTGCACCTGCAGCCAATATATTAGCTCTTATTTATACAGGAGCAATTCTTGGAACCAAAATGGTATTATCAAGAATTATTTCTGCCCTCCTTATGGCTTTTATAGTTGGTTTAGTAATGATTTTAATTTTTGAAAGAAGACCTAAAGAATCTTTACTAAAAGCTGAAGCGGGGGGAAAAAGTATTATTCCTAAGAAGTATTTAATTTTAATAATCTTAATACTCTTGTCTTTACTTTCTCCAAACTATTTAGTAAGAAGTGGACCTTATTGGTATAAAGTTTTGGTATGGGCTTTTTTTACTTTTGTATTAATTATTTATGCGTTTACTAACGTTCCTAAAGAAAAAATAAATGACTGGCTTAAAGAAACATGGTGGTTTATAAGACTTATTTTTCCACTTCTTTTATTAGGAGTTTTTATTGTAGGGATAATTGGAAAGATTTTGCCTGAAGAATGGATAAAAGCTTGGCTTGGAGGAAAAAGTTTATCAGCTTCTTTTTTTGCAACCCTTATAGGTGCTGTAAGTTATTTTGCCACTATGACTGAAGCTCCATTTGTTGATACTCTTATGAAATTAGGAATGGGTAAAGGCCCTGCTCTTGCCTTACTTTTAACTGGACCAGGGATAAGCCTTCCCAATTGGTTGGCTATAGCAAAAGTTTTTGGAGTTAAAAAGGCTTTGGCTTATATTCCTACTATTATAATACTTGGAACCTTAGTAGGCTGGTTTTTTGGAAATTTTATATTTTAAAAAAATTTTGAAAGGAGGGGGTGTAAGATGAAAATAATAGTTGCTGGACCAGGTTGTCCAAGATGTATAACTACTGAGAGCAATGTTAAGAAGGCTTGCGAAGAATTAGGGTTAGAAGCTGAAATTACTCATCTTTATGATGTAAAAGAATTTCCTAAATTGGGAATAATACTTACACCAGCTGTAGTAATTAATGAACAAGTAGTAGTTTCTGGTAAAGTTCCTACTGTTGAGGAATTAAAAGAGATTTTGTCAAAATTTGCAAAATAAAGATTTTATCTATTTTTAAACTTAATTAATAATTAGAGATGTTATTATGAAAGGGAATATAAAGAAATTATTAATATTACTGTTTTTTTTAATTTTCATAGTTTTTATAAATTTTAAATTAAAAGCTTGTGATGAGTTTTTGCCAGATTGGTATTATCCTGAATGGGTAGCTAAGGCAAAATATAATGCTCCTATTAAGGTTCTTGATACAGAAAGTGCTTTAGGAAGATATGCATTAAAATATAAGGAAATAGGACTTAAGGATTTGGTTAAGTTTCATGGACATCTTTGTGACGGGCTTGTTATTGCTTATATAGAAATAAAAGAGGTTTTAAAACTTCTTTTTCCTGATGGTATTGTTGATAGAACTGATTTAAGAGCAGTTTCAAAAAATGGTCCCTGTTGGGTTGATGCAATTACTTATATAACTGGAGCAAGAATAAACTTTAAGACTTTAAGAATAGATAATTCTATAGGAGATGGATTTATTATTCAAAGAATATCAACTGGGGAGACTTATCAGGTTCATTTAAAACCTGGTATCTTCCCAAAAGAAATGAGTGAACTTGAGACAAAAATCAAAAAATTAAGATTTGAAGGAAAAACTGTTGATCCAGGAGATATAGATAAACTTGAAAAAATGGCAGAAGATTTAATAAAAAAACTTTTAAATACACCACCTACGGAAATTTTAGAAATTAAAAAATTAGAAAATTATCAGTTCATTCCTATAGACCTTTTCGGAGAGCGCACGGATATAATAAATAAAAATGTGCCAAGGAAAAAATAGAGTATTGAAAACTTAATAATAGTTATAGGATTAGCCATTCTTTCTTTTATTTCAGGAATGCTTTGGTTGGGAGTTGCTTTTTCTGCTATTCCTTTTTTAGGTTTATTTATGCAAGATCTTGTACACCAAGTTCAACCTTTAAGCCTTTTATTAAATGGAGTAACTTCTTTTCTTAGTGCTTTAGGATTTGCTAAAAATTAAAATGCAAGGGCTACCAGTCTCTATGTTCCGAGTCAAAGAATTAGACAGATTTTTGCTATTTTGATTTTGATAGTAACTGCTTATAAAATATTTTCAATGATTTTGTAATTAGCTTATTGGTAGTGTCTCGTTAATTGTGTAAAGCTTGAGGAATAATAAAGGGCATGGTAGCTTCCCCAAGGACTAATACAAAAAAATTTCCTACCTTTTCATTCTTTAGAAGAGATTTTAAACTTGTTTCATAAGGTGCTCAACAAGCTACTTAAAAACCTTTTGGAAAACTTATGCTTGAGGAAAGGAGTATTTATTTTGAACGGTAGCAAAACAGCGGAAATGGCTTTTATATCAGGCTGATATAGACCTTACAGAAAATGCTATAAAAAGAATTTATCCATCTTCTAATTGGCAAGTTTATGTATTGCATACTGTAAGGAATAGTTTTAAATCAAATGAGGGTAAGAAATAGAGTTTTATTTGCAGAGGATTTAAAGAGGATATATCGAGCAGAGACAGAGGAGGAACAAAGGAGGGATATTGAGATTAAGGGGAAGGTGGGGTAAAATTTATCCTAAGGTAGTGTAATATTAAAGCGAAAGAGATAAAAAGGATGGTGAAGGTGGTAGAGGTATTTCTAGAAGAAGGGGGTTAAGAGGTTATTATACTTGATCTTGAAAGGGCTACCATGCCCTTCTCAAAAGAGTTTTACACAATAAAAGAGACACTATGTTAAATAAGTTCAAAATTTTAAATTTTGTAATGATATTTCTTTTATTTTTTTTATAACAAGTTGTTCAAGAAATAAATCTAAACAATCTATAGAATCTAAAGCTGAAACTAATACAATTCTAACTAGTCCTCCTTTAGTAATAGGGCTTTTAAATGTAGATTCTCCTCAACAAACTTTTTTACAACTTTATCCATTAAAAACTTTTTTAGAAAAAAAAATTAAAAGACCAGTTTCTATAGATATATCTGCAGATTTTGATGAAATGGTTAAAAAAATTAAAGAAGAAAAGCTCCATCTTTTGATAATTGATCCAGCTTTTTATTGTGAATTAAAAGCTCTTTATCCAGAAAAAATATTTCCATTAGTAAAGCCTAAAGGAGGGCAAGGAGAAGCAAGTAGTGTTTTTGTAACCAAAGAAAATTCTGGTATAGAAAGAATTTTTGATACAGTGAATAAAAAACTTGCCTTAGGAGATAAAAGGTCTTCTTTTAGTTATCTTATACCTCTTTCTATGTTAAAGGATTTAGATTTATCCTTAAAAGATTTTTCGAAAGTAGATTTTTTAATTAAAGACAAAAGAATTGCTTTATCAGTATTATTAGGAGATTATGAAATAGGAGCTCTAAATGAAATTGTAGCCCAAACTTATCTGAACTCTGGCCTAAAAATAATAAAAGCATCCGAAAAAGTACCAGTATATTTAATAGCTTCCACAAAATCTTTAAAAGAAAAAGAATCTCTAAAAGAAGTTTTTTTGACTCTTCCAGAAGAAGTTTTAAGTTCTTTAAAGATTGAAAAATTTGTTCCTGCTGAGGATAGAGATTTTGACTATATAAGGATTTTAATCAAGTTATTTAAAAATAAAGACTTAATAGAATACAAACCTAATACTATTAAAGTAGCCATACTTCCTCTTTATAGTCCACTCACCATTTACAAAAGGTTTGATCCTCTAATGAGATATCTTTCAGATAAGACGGGAAGGGAGTTTAAAATCGTTATTCCTAAGGATTTTGAAGAGTTTATTAGCATAGTAAAAAAAGGGAAAGTACATTTTAGCTATCAAAATCCTTATATATATGCTATTTTGTCAAAAGGTGGGTATGCTAAAGCGATAGCCTTGACAGTGGGAGAAGATTGTACAGATAACCCAAGTGAAATCTGTGGAGGAGATAAATTTAGGGGGGTGATTATTGTAAGAAAAGACAGTCCCATTAAGAATATAGAAGACCTGAAAAACAAAAAAATTTTAATAGTATCTCCTTATTCTGCTGGAGGCTTTTTATTTCAAAAAATTTATTTAGAGAAAAGAGGGTATAGATTAAAAAAAGATTTTCATTTAATTGATGCCAAAAGACAAGAAAAAGTTATCATAGGTGTATATAAAAAAATGGCTGACGCTGGATTTATAAGAGAATCAGCTCTTGGAGTATTTAGTAAAGAGGTAGATATTTCTCAAATAAAAATTTTAACTTTCACAGAATTTTTTCCTAATTGGCCTTGGGCAGTAGTTAAAGCAGATAAAGATCTTGAAAAAACGATGAAAGAAACGATAATTAATTTACCAGACCAAATTCTAAAAAATTTGAAAGTAAAAGGATTTAAACCTGTTGATGAGAGAGAATTTGAACTGCTTAAAAAATATGTTAATTTTTAAAGACCCTCTATTCCCTTTTTATAAACTTTTAAGAAGATTCAGTATCAAAAATAGACTTTTTCTTTCTTTTTTGTTTATTATAATTTTGTTAATTTTTAGCGTAAATTCTCTAATTATAAGTTATCAAAGAAAATCTTTAAAAAAACAATATTATCAAGGATTAAAGTACAATTTAGAAATTTCTTCATTAGAATTAGTGGACTGGTTAATTTTTTTTGATCCGTTAAAACTTGATGAAAAGGTTAATTTTTTTAAAACTACACCAGGGATAGTTTATGTAATGGTAATTGACAAAAAAGGGAAGATAGTAGCTCATACCAATGCTTCACAATTAGGAAACTTTATACCTATAGAGAGTTTTACTTTTAAGAACTGGGAAAAAGTAGACTCTAACGGAATAAGACACATTAATCTTCCAATTTTTAAAGAAGATTTTTATATGGGGGCAATCAGAGTAGGAGTTTCAGAGATAGAACTTGAAAAATTTATAAATCAATCAATAAAAAAACTTAAAAAATACTTATTATTTATTTCTGGAGTTTTTTTAGTAATATCGCTAATCATTTCTTATTTTATTTCTATCACTCTTACTCAACCACTTGCTAAACTCAAAGAAAGCATCCAGAAAACTCAGATGAATGAATTTGAACTTTGTGAGAATGAAAATCTTATTCTCTGTAAAGACTTATACCAATGTCAAGAGACTCAATGTCCTGCTTATGGTAAAACAAGGTGTTGGCTTTATGAAACTTCAAGAAAATGGTGTAAAAAGGTATTACAAAAAGATTGTGAAGATTGTTATGTTTACAAATATTCTTGTAAAGATGAATTAGGTTACGTAATAGAAAGTTTTAATAAAATGATAGTAGATCTCAAATTTTATATGGAAGAACTTAATAGAGCTACTCAAGAAAAAATTAAACTTGAAAAAATTTCTGCGGTTTCCGAGATGGCTATGGTAGTAGCCCATGAGATTAAAAATCCCTTAAATTCTATTAAAGCTGCTTGTTCTTACCTTAAGGCTAATTTTAAAGGAAAAATATTTCAAGAGTTTCTTTCAATTATTGATAAAGAAACTCAAAGACTAAACGAGCTTATAACCAGCTTTTTAACTTACGCAAGACCTATTTCTCTAAAACTTGAAAAAGCTCACATTAATACTATTATAAAAGATATAATAAACTTAATGAAAACCGAATTTGATGAAGAAGGAAAAGTGATAGAAGTAAACTTAGATCAAGCTATTCCAGATTTTTATTTAGATCCATCTCAAATAAAACAGATGATTTTAAATCTATTGGTAAATGCAGAGGAGGCTACTAAAGAAGGAGATAAAATTTGGATAACTACTCAAAAAGAAGGAGATTTTGTGGTAATTTCTGTAAAGGACACCGGAGAGGGGATACCAGAAGAGTTTCTCGATAAAATCTTTGACCCTTTTTTTACTACTAAAGTTACAGGCTCAGGGTTAGGTCTTGCCTGTGTAGAAAGAATTGTTAGAGAACATGGTGGTAAAATAACTGTTTTTAGTAAAAAAGGAGAGGGGACAGAGTTTAAAGTTTTTCTTCCAATAAGGTATGAATTATAAGATACTTTTTATTGATGACGAAATAAATAGTTTAAAAACTATCTCAGCTATACTTAAAAAACACAACTATACTGTGTTTACTGCCCAAACAGTTGAGGAAGGTATTTTACAACTTAAAAATCATCAACCTCACTGTCTTCTTCTTGATTACAGACTTCCAGGCACAGATGGAATAGAGATGTTAAGATGGTTAAAAAAAGAGAATATCACCATACCAGTCATTATGCTTACTGCTTATGGAACGATAGAAAAAGCGGTAGAAGCGATGAAATTAGGAGCTTTTCATTACTTAGTAAAGCCTGTAGATCCTGTAGTTCTTCTTGAGACTATTAAAGAAGCTATTTCTAAATATGAAATCTTAAGTCATCAAGAAGATATTTCCTATAAGTTTCCAGAAATAATAGCTAAAAGTCAAGCAATGCGAGAAATTTTTTATATTATAGAAATGGTAGCAGATAGTAACTCCAACGTGCTCATTACGGGAGAATCTGGTACAGGTAAAGAATTAGTAGCCAGAGCTATCTATCGACTTTCAAAAAGAAAAGACCGTCCTTTTGTAGTGGTTGATTGTGCTACTATACCGGAGAATCTTTTAGAAAGTGAACTCTTTGGATATGAAAAAGGAGCTTTTACCGGAGCTGCTGAAAGAAAAATTGGGTTATTAGAACTGGCTAACAGTGGTACAATATTTTTAGATGAAATAGGAGATCTATCTTTAGATTTGCAAAAAAAGTTGCTTAGGTTTTTACAAGAAAGAGAAATACAGAGATTAGGAAGTCTTAGTAAAATCAAAGTTGACGTAAGAGTTATTGCTGCAACTAACCGAGACCTCGAAAAAGCAGTAAAGGAAGGAAAATTTAGGGAAGATCTTTATTGGAGGCTTAATGTAATAAGGATACACTTGCCTCCTCTTAGAGAAAGAAAAGAAGATATTCCTCTTCTTGTTCAACACTTTGTTCAAAAGTTTGCTAAAGAAAATAACCGTCCTATTCCTGCTATAGAACCTGAAGTAATGAATGCTCTTCTAAATTATGACTGGCCTGGAAATGTAAGAGAACTTGCAAATGTGATTGAGCGTGCTGTTATTCTTTCTACCTCTGGAGTTATATCTTTTAAACATTTACCTAAAAAGATTTTAGGTAAAGAAAATATTACTGACAAATTTTCTTTAAATACTTTAAATTTATTAGAGATAGAAAAAGCCCTCATTCTTAAAGCATTAAATGAAACTGGTTGGAACCAAACAAAAGCTGCCCAGTTATTAGGTATTTCAAGAAAACAACTTCGAACTAAGATGAAACATCACGGATTACTTCCTACCTCAACTTACCGAAATAATCAAAAAGAAAAACAAGGTTTTATGTGATAATTAAAATTTAAACTTTTAATTAAGTTGACGTTTTTTTGGTTTTTTCTTAATCAATTCCCACTTCAAAGCATGGGTAGTGCACTTTGATACACAAGCAGGAAGAAGTCCTTGATCAATTCTGTCTCTACAGTAATCACATTTGACTACTTTACCAGTTTCTGGGTTAAACTGTGGAATACCCCAGGGACAAGCTGTAATACATTCTTTGCACCCTGTACAAAGGTCTGAGTTTATAAAAACAATGCCGTCTTTTTCTCTTTTTTGTATTGCTCCAGTAGGACAAACTTTCATGCATTCAGGATCTTTACAATGAAAACAAGTCATAAAAACAAATCGCTGAATTACCCTTCCATCTTCTATTTTTATTTCCTTTGGAATAATGTTACAAAGTTTTGGACCGGGTCCTAATTCTTTGTTAATTTTGCAGTGCACTATACAGGCAAAACAACCAATGCATCTATTATGATTTTGAAATATCCGATAACGTGCCATGAAGCTCTCCTTTTAAGGTTTTTTTACTTTTACAAAAACTTCAAAAAGTGCTCCGGTATGGCTACCAAATGCAAATTTATCAAGAACTCCTTTAAGTAGCCTCCCCTCATTGAGACCTTTGCCGTAGATTCTACTAAGCCACGGTATATCGTTTTGATAACCTCTTATCATAAATACCGATTCAGGATGTATATAAGGAGTTACCTTGGCTCTAATTTTACCAGTATAATCTCCTGAAGAGATTTCTACTAAGTCTCCATCTTCTATATTTAGCTTTTCTGCTATTTCTGAGTTTATCCAAAGTTCATTTTCTGGTTTTAATTCATTTAACAAGGGATTGTTTTGAGTTCTTGAGTGAGTATGCACAGCTATTCTTCCAAAAATAAGTCTAAATTCTCCTTCTTCAATTTTAGGTCTTTCTGGGGATTTATAAGGATAAAAAATGGGCACCTCCCTTTCTTGCATTTTAGAAGAAACTATTTCTATTTTTCCTGAGGGTGTCTTAAATTTTAGTTGATCTCTTGGATAAAGCAAAGGTTCTTTACAGAGAGGAACAAAACCCTTAGCCTCAAAATCTTCTATTTTTATTCCCGTTCCTTCTAATTGATAATTCCAAATATCTTCTATAGTTTCATAGGGAACGTATTTTTCTAATCCAAGTCTTTTACATAACTCAGTAAAGATCCACCATCTTGGTTTAGTATCATAAATAGGATCTATTGCTTTTTTTCTTACTATAAATGCAGGTTTAGCCCCTCTTTGCAATCCTATGATATCGTCCCTCTCTAAAAAAGTTGATTCTGGAAGAATAACATCAGCAAACCACCCAGTTGTTCCATAATCTACTGGTATATGAACTAAAAGTTCAAGATTTTTGATAATTTCTTTGATATCTTCCAAAGGTATTCCTGCAAAAGGATCATATCTATAAACAAAAAGTGCTTTTATAGGATAGGGCTCTCCAGTTTTTATTGCTTTAAAAAGATGTAAAATATGTCCAGCTCCATCATACAAAAACCCTTTACCTAATTCAGCTTCTATACGCTTATCCTGAGGAGCAGGAATTGGGTCTAAAAGACTTTTTAGAGGTTGAGCCCCTACTTCTTTTGGAGATTTAGCTAAAATTAAACCACCCTTCTGATCTAAGTTTCCAAGTAAAAAGTTAAGTATATAAACCGACCTGGCAAAGTAAAATGAATCCATATACCTTGCACCAAACCAATAAGGATATATGATTCCCTTAGGTTTAGCTTCGCCAAGTTCTCTTGCAAGATTTATAATTTCAGACTCAGGAACTTCAGATTCTTTCTCAGCCCATTTAGGTGTATAAGGTTTGATGAATTCTTCAAGCTCAGAAAGTCCTATTACGTATTGTTCTACAAAGTCTTTGTCATAAAGTTCTTCTTTTAAGATCTGATGTATCAAAGCTAATATTACTGCATAATCTGTTCCTGGTCTTATTCTTAAATATTTAGTTGCTTTGGTTGCGGTAACGTTTATCCTTGGGTCAAAATAAGTAAATTTGGCACCATTTTCTAAGGCTTTAAGTACATTATTAGCTTCTCTTACTGATATTGCATCAAAAAAGGCCCTACCAAAGGAAACTATATGTTTTGCATTAGCAAAATCGTAACCAATCTGGTTTCTTGGGATACCTATTAAACTCTGTAAAGCAAGATCAACGTTTTTTCTACAAAAATCGTCATGATTAAAATAATTAGGAGAACCGATAGCTCTTATAAAAACCCTTTGCATTTCTCCAAAAATTCCGCCTCCTCTGTCTAAAAGAGCTACAGATTTAGCCCCATATTTACCGATAATTTCAGACAATCGGTTAGATATATAACTTAAAGCTTCATCCCAAGAAACTCTCTTCCACTCACCAGAACCTCTTTCCCCAGTTCTTATCATCGGGCTTTGCGGACGTTCATTATCGTACAAATGAGCTATAACAGCAGAACCTCTAGCACAAAGAGCTCCTTCCATTCCCGCTACATAGGGATTACCTTCTATCCAAGTAATTTTTCCATTTGTAACCTCAACTCTTATAGGACAACGGGCAGAACACATACCACATACTGAAAAAACTTGTTTTTTCATATGCCCCTCTCCCTACATTAGAATATAAGTTGTAAACCTATTCCTAAATAATCTCCTATTGCACCTTTTCCCATCTTTGTGTTTGGATTATACGAATCATAAGCTGATCTTGCTGAACCATCTTGATCAACATAGTGAATGTTTAATTTTAATTTATTTTCTTTTATATACCAATTTAAGCCAGCATCTATAACCCTTAGTTCACCATCGCCATTTAAACTATTTTTATCTCCTTCCCATTTTTGATAAGTTATTGTTGGCTCAAGTATAGTTTTATTGGGAAGGTGAAAATTATATCCTATTCTTATATGCCATACTTTATCTTCGTAGCTGAAAATAGATTTGTCAAAATCTCTTTTTAACACGTCATATTCAGCATTAAACGTTAAATCTTTATAGTTTGCAAGAATATCAAAACCTATCATTTGATTATTTTTAAAAGGCTCTTTTAATTTACTGTTTTTCGGATCAAAATATCCCGTTTGATTTCCCAATGTATACCAAATGTCAGATGCCAATGGATAAGAAATTGTAGGTTTTGCTCTTCCTTGATAAGCATAATTTACAGCAAAGGTAATACCATTTCTTTTTCCAAAGTAATTTACTTTATATCCTAAAGTGTATTTTTTCATTTCCGGATCACCAAGAGTAATGGCTACTCTTCCGGTATAAAGGAGATTATCTCCACCTGTATCACCATTATATTTATCCACGTTAAATACGCCAAAGTTATAGTTTATTCCCCATTTTCTTTTTCCGTCATAATATAAACCACCTATATTGACACCCGTTTCACGTCCTGGTCCCGTACCTACTAAATGCATTCTTGGATAAAAATTTGGCAATGCTTTTTCCAAAGAAAGAACTTCAAATCCTGCGGTAATGCTTTCTCTTCCTACTTGTGGTCTAAAATACCCTATGGTTATGTTAGCCCAGTTTTTGTAAAGTGCATATGTAAACATAGCATCCCAAATATAAAACTCCCGATTATTAACGTTGTAATTTATTAAGCCTACATTGTTATTTTGAGTTATAGCAGTGTGTGGATCCATTCCTACGTTATCATAAGCAAACCAAACTCTCCAAGACAAGTTTTCACTTATTTTTCCTTGAAACCCAAGTCTTGATCTTCTGAGTAAAAAGTCCCACCTGTTGTCATATTTTGTACCGTTTTCCATTCTATCCATCGTGTAAATAGCCCAGAGTTGATTACAAAAAAAGATTTCAAGTTCTTGACCCTCTCCAAAGGTAAATGTAGGTGCAGCATTAGTTGACGTAGTAAATAACATTGCACTTGCTAATCCTAACCCTGTTAATAAAACTTTTTTCTTTAAATTTTTCATTAACTTTTTCATATTACCCTCCTTTTTTATTTTTTATTTACTTATTTTTTTATTTTTGTTATCTTATCTATTATTTCTGTAAGTTCTAAGTCTATTTCTTTTAAGGCTCTTATACCTTCAGCGTCTAAATTACCCATGTATTTGATTGCCGTGCTTGGTTTAAATGTACCCACTATTATTTGTTCGTCTTTTTCGTATGTATATATCTTGAAAGGAAACTGTGACACAAGTTGTGGATTATGTCTTATTATTTTTGCACATTGAGGGGATTTATAGACAAGATATATATGTATATTCCTCCATAACTCCGTAGTTTCTCGCCCTTCTGTAGGGTTTGTTATGTTTAATACATGGACAATTTTGAAGTTATTATTTTCAAGTTCAGTTCTTAAAAGTTTATCTAATTCTTCGTAGGATAATTTAGCTGCTTTTTCATATATATCAGATATCTCTTCTTCATCTGAAGGTTCTGGTATTGCTTTTATAATAGAAGCTAATAAAGAATTTTTCTTAATTCTTTTTTCTTCTTCATATTTTGTTACTTGTTTATTTTCTATCCACCCTTGTATTTGTTTGACATCATTTTGACTTTCTTTTCCCTTTTTTGTTTTGCTAATAGTTGTTTTTTCTTCATATCCTGTTTCTAAATAATCTCCGGTTTCAAAAGATATATCCTTTATGATGCCTCCACAGGAAATAATAAATATAGAAAAGATAGCTATAAATGGTTTTATAAATAAATCACTTCTCATTGTGCTTTTTACTATCCACTTAATTTTTTTGCCCAATTTCACTTAAAAAAAAGCAAAGTTGATGCCAAATTTTAATAATGTTAAATTAATTGAAATTATTAAGTTTAAAAAAATTTTAAAAAATAAGTATTGTCCAAAAAGGAACAATATTTGTTCCAAATGGGACTATTTTTTAATTTGAAGGTTTGCTTAGGAAAACTTTTTATTCCATTTTCAAAATAACTTGAAAACTATTTAAATGGCTAAAGTTTCTCAGATTTAAAAAGAGCGAAACGTGGATTCGAGAGTCCAAATTTTAAAGAATTTTTAAAACTTTTTAATAGGCACAATCCTTGCTTTCTTTTCACTAAAAAATTAAAAAAGGGGGTATAGGTTATGAGGTACAAGTTAAAACCAAGATTAAGTTTTTTTTTATATTTTTTAATTTTTATTTTTATTATTTTTTCCGGTAATCTTTTTGCACAGTTGCAAGCAAACGCTAACAAACCTGTTACTGAAACATTACCTTTAAAAATTGAGTTGCAGGCTGATAAATCTACTTTTAAAGGAGGTGAAAAAATTAAACTAACAGGAAAGGTGCCTGAGGGTTATAGGGTAAACTTTATAGAAATCACCTCCAAAAAAAAGGTACAAGTAAGTAGACTTGATAGAAAGGATTTCAAGTTTTATCTGAGCAAGGAAATACCAGCTTTTTATCAAATTTGGATTGCTGATGATTACGTAGCTAAGATAGACAAGAATGGAACGGTAGAAGAAAAGCCCGTAAAAGAAATATATCAAAAATATAAACAGGATAAAAAGTGGAGGATAGGGGAATTTTTAAAGGAGAGTAATGCTAATATAGCTTTTATTACTCCTGTTAAAGAAATTAAACAAATTAATGTATGGAAAACTACTATTTTGAGAGCTATTATAGGGGCAAGAGGGATTAAATTAGAACCTCTTACAGATAAAAAGGATATAAGTAAAGAAACTGCCAGATTAATTCAAACAAGGTTTAAGGGTTTTGGGAAGATATTTGTGCTTACTAAAATCAAGAACAATCCTGACGGGACTTTTGAGGCAGAGATTACACTTCCTGGAAACGCTCCGAAAGATGAGTTTACCGTGTTAGCTATAGCAGACAAAGAAGTAAAAAGTGATCCTATCATATTAACCCATGAGGTCACCTTCCCGAAGGTATACTTTCCTGTAGCTGGGACTTCTACTAATATATTTGGGCCTTTTCTTTTAGCTTTGCTTATCTGTACTTTTGGAGTAATAATGGGAGCAGGTGGTGGTTTTATTTTAAATCCTATGTTAATCCTTATCTATGGATTACCTCACGGAGTGGTAGCTGGATCAGTTATGCCCTCTGTTCTTTTTAGCCAAGCTGCCGGTATTTATAATTATTCAAAAATTGGATTTATCAGTTGGAAACTCGGTATAGGAGTAGGCATATTTATGTTAATTGGTGGGTTTATCGGTCCTCTTTTAAATCAATTCGTTACTCTAGAGGAGTATAAGTTTGTCTTTGGAATTATACTTTTAATACTTGCAGCCCTTCTTCTTTGGCAGACAACTCCAGGTTATATTGAAAAGAGCAAGAAAGAAAAGGCTATTCTTCAAGAATATCTAAAACGTGCTAAAGAAGCTAAGGAAAAAAAAGAAATTTCAAAATAGGAGGTGAAGAATATGACGAAGCTTAAAATAGAATTTTGGGGACAAGAGTTTGTAGCTAACATGATAATTGGTGCTATAGGAGGATTTTTAATTGCTGTTGCTTCAAGTTTAGGAGGGTTCGGAGGGGGACCCTTTGTAGTTCCTCTTTTGACAGTTATAATGGGTCTTCCAATTTATGTAGTAGTAGGAAGTTCACTTTTGGCTATCTTTTTCAACACCCTTATGGCAAGCTCACGTTATTTCTTTTTTGGACAAACTGACCTTTTGTTGTTCGGAATCATGGCTATAGGTGCAGTTAGTGCCGGTTTTATAGGACCAAGAATTGCTAAAAGGCTAAGTCCTATTTGGGTTAAAAGAGTTGCTGCTGTAGGTATAATTTACCTTGGTTTAAAACTCTTAGGAATTCCTTGGATTCCTTAATTCTTAATTGTTCTCATTTAAGGACCGACCTAAAATAGGTCGGTCCTTAAAAAATAAGTTATAATAAAATTAAAACCTAATTTAAGTTTTTAGAAAATTTTAGAAAATTTTATGGATTGGAAAGAAATTTTTTAAATTAGTTTTAATGAAACTTTGGCTTACTTAGCGCATAATACCTACAGTATACATCTTTTCAGGAGAAACCTTCCATATCGCTTTAACTTCCTAAGTTTTAGCTGAAGGTTCCGCGATTTAATTCTCCTTTTCCCTTTTCTGTAAGTCCTTACATCTTTAGCTAGTCCTTTTTCTGCTTTTAAAATTTTAACCTTACTTACCACATCATCTTACATTTTATTCATAAAATTAGATTTTTTACTAATAAGTCTAAATAAGATTTGATAAAGTGATTTAAATTAAAAGTTAAAAAATTTTGTTAAAATACAGATTAGTTGTGAATAGAGAAATTGTTTGAAAATGCAGGTAGGAGGTATATCTTTTCATAAAGTTGTGATAAAATAAAAAATCTAATTTAAGATTTTTCAAAGGAGGGAAATTTTGATGGATTGGAAAGAAACTTTAAATCTTCCAAAAACTGACTTTCCTATGAAAGCAAATCTCACTCAAAGAGAACCTTTATTTTTAGAATTTTGGGAAAAAGAGAAAATATATGAAAAAATGTTAGAAAAAAGGGCAAATAACCCTTTATATGTTTTACATGATGGTCCACCTTATGCAAATGGACCTATTCATTTAGGAACTGCTTTAAATAAGATTTTAAAAGACATTATCGTAAAAAGTAAGTCCATGTTAGGATATAGAGTGCCTTTTGTTCCTGGGTGGGACTGCCACGGATTACCTATAGAGCTTAAAGTAGAACAGGAATTGAATGTTAAGAGGGGTGAGCTTCCACCTTTGGTAATAAGAGAAGCTTGTAGAAAATATGCAGAAAAATATATAAACATTCAGAGAGAGGAATTTAAACGTCTCGGAGTATTTGCTAAATGGAATTCTCCTTATCTTACTATGGATTTTAAATATGAAGCTACAATTGCAAGGGAGTTTTTAAGGTTTTTAGAAAGTGGGCAAGTTTATCAGAGAAAAAAACCTGTTTTTTGGTGCCCTAATTGTGTTACTGCTCTTGCAGAGGCAGAAGTTGAATATGAACTTCATAAATCCCCTTCCATTTATGTTAAATTTCCTTTAACTAAGGAGACAAAAGAATTTTTAGAAAAAGACCTTAATATAAAAATTTCAAAACCTATCTCTATTCTTATTTGGACAACAACTCCTTGGACTCTTCCTGCTAATCTTGCTTTAGCATTTAAGGGAGAATTTGATTATCTTATTATTGAATGGGATGAAGAACTTTATATTGTTGCTGAAGGAAGGATTTCTTCTTTATGTGCTGAATTAGATAGAGATCTTCCTAAAATAATTGCTAAAGTTGATCCCAAAAAACTTGAGGGTAAAAAGGCTTTCCATCCTTTTTTTAAAAAAGAAAGTTTAATTATTTTAGCAGATTTTGTAACTTTAGAGGCAGGAACAGGTATTGTTCATATTGCACCTGGACACGGAGAAGAGGACTATCAAATAGGATTGAAATATAATCTTGAAGTTTATGTTCCTGTAGATGAGGAAGGAAGGTTTTATCTTGATATCCCTTTAATTGGAGGAATGAATATTTACAAAGCTAATGAAGTTATCTTATCTGTTCTTAAGGAAAGAAATAACCTTTTACATCATACTACAGTTGAACATAGTTATCCCCATTGCTGGAGATGTAAAAAGCCTATTATTTTTAGAGCTGAAGACCAATGGTTTATTTCTATGTCAGCAAAAGACTTAAGAGAAAAGGCCTTAAAGAGTCTTGAAAAGGTAAATTTCATTCCCTCTTGGGGGAAAAACCGTCTTTATTCCATGCTTGAAAAAAGACCAGATTGGTGTATTTCTCGTCAAAGGGTATGGGGAGTTCCTATAACAGTTTTTAAATGTAAAAATTGTAAAGAAGTTTTAAAAGATTTAAAGTATTATGAAAAGGTTATTTCCCTTTTTGAAAAAGAAGGGTGTGATCCTTGGTTTATAAAATCTCCTCAAGAATTATTATCAGAAGATACAACTTGTCCCAGATGTGGTAATAAAGAATTTGAAAAGGAAAAAGATATTCTTGATGTTTGGTTTGATTCAGGAGTTTCTTTTGCAGGTGTTCTTGAAAAAAATGAAGAACTTACTTTTCCTGCTGATCTATATTTAGAGGGATCTGACCAGCACAGAGGTTGGTTTCATAGTTCTCTTTTATGTTCTATAGGAACAAGGGAGGCCCCTCCTTATAAAACTATACTAACTCATGGTTTTGTAGTTGATGGTCAAGGAAGAAAAATGTCAAAAAGCCTTGGAAATGTTATTCATCCGCAAGATTTGATTAAACAATATGGAGCTGAAATTATAAGACTCTGGGTTTCCGCTGAAGATTATAGAGATGATATAAAAATTTCTAAAGAAATTTTAGATCGTTTGGTTGAATCCTATAGGAAAATAAGAAATACTTGTAGATTTCTGATAGGAAATTTATATGATTTTGATCCCAAAAAAGACCTAATTCCCTTTGAAAAACTTCCAGAATTTGAAAAATATATTCTTTATAGACTTAGCAAATTAATTGAAAAAATTAAAAAGGCTTATGAAAAATTTGATTTTCATATTGTATATCATGAACTTCACAGATTTTGTGTGGTAGAGCTTTCTTCTTTAATTATAGATATTAATAGAGACTATCTTTATTGTGAACTTCCTAATAGCTTTAAAAGAAGAGCAACTCAAACAGTATTCTACTATGCCCTTGATAGTTTGGTAAAATTAATGGCACCTATTCTTTCTTTTACTGCTGAAGAAATATGGCAAAATTTACCTTATAAAACTGAAGAAATATCTGTTTTCTTAACAGATTTCCCTTCTTATACTTTTGAAATCTCAGAAAGTGATATTAAAAAATGGGAAAGATACCTAAAATTAAGAGAAGAAATCTTAAAAGCTTTAGAAATAGCAAGAAGAGATTATAAAATCATAGATACTTTTCTTTCTGCAGAAGTATTTGTAAAGGCTGGGGAAGAGTTAAAACCATACTTAGAAAATTCCTCTTTTTGGGAATACCTTCTTATGGTATCTAAATTTGAACTAACTGAAGAACTTGAAAAGAATGAAGAATCAGAAATAGTTTATCAATCAGAAGAAATTTATGATTTAATCATAAAAATAAAACCTACAAAAAACAAAAAATGTGAAAGATGTTGGCAAAGAAAACCAGAGGTAGGAAAACTTGAAATTCCCGATCTTTGTAAGCGCTGTTATGAAGTAATAAAATTCCTAAATAAACAATAGATATGCGTCTATTTTGGTTAAGTGCAAGTTTAATTTTTATTTTAGATAGATTCAGTAAATATTTAATTCTTAAGGCTCAATTTGAAAAAATAGAAATTTTGCCGATTTTAAATATAGTTAAAGTGTGGAATAAAGGAATAGCTTTTGGGTTATTTTCTAAAACAGGGATCTTCAGCACTATACTTTTAATTTTTGTAACCTTAGTGGTTTTACTAATTATTTATGTTTGGGCAAAAAAAATTTATTTTCAAAATAAAAAAGATAAAATTTCTTTAATATCACTTGGAATGTTACTTGGAGGTGGATTGGGTAATTTGATAGATAGAATTTTTTTTGGGAAGGTGTTTGATTTTATAGATCTTCATATAAAAAATTTGCATTGGCCAGTTTTTAATGTAGCAGATATAGCTGTTACTTTAGCTCTTTTTTTATTGATTTATAAAGCCCTAAAAATCCGGAATGTATTATCTTAAAATAATAAAACATCAAAAACTGATAGATTTTCTTTTTCAAGCTCAAGCTTTTTCTGCAGAAAATTTTTTTAAAGATTTGTTATCAAGAAGATTAACAAGGGTAAATAAAAATATTTATAGGTTAAATCCTGAAGATATTCTTTATTTAGATAAAATTTTAGAAGAATTTAAAACCGAATTTTCTCCCCTTTTAAAGTCAGCACCAATTCCTTTTTCTTTCCTGTTAACCAAATCTCAGACAGAAAAAATCCCTGATGTAATTCTTAGAGCTGGGAAAATTTATTTAGAAGATTCCTCTATTAAAGAGGTAATAAATTCATTTTTAAAGCATAGCAATATTTTTTACAAAATAGAGTCTTGGAAAAACTTATGGGAACTTATTTTACCCTCTACAGTTGACTCAAAAATTGAACTTTTTTATAAAGATATATTCTGGTATGGAAGCAAGGGACCATGTTTTTTTTGCAAAACCTTTTGGCATGATTCTTTAAATTGTCCTTCACTATTAGATTTAGAACCTAGAAATACTTTTTTGTCCTCCTTAACTCTTAATTTCAGAGAAATTTCTCAACTTCTTTGGGAAGGAATATACGAAGAAAACTTACTCTCAGATAAACTTAAATATTTTTATATAAGAAACTTTTATTTGTTACCTGAATTTTTAAAGATAGTATTTTATAGATACGATATTGTAGACACTTGGGGGCATCTCAAACTTGATATAGAAACACCTATTAGAGGAGGAAATCTTGGTTTAGGATTGGAATATTTAATAAAAAGAAATTTTGATAATGCTAAAAGAGAGTTTTCTGAGATAGAAGATGATTTTAGAGCAAGTATAGGTCTTTCTTTAATAAATATTTTAAATAAAGATTTTAAAAGTGCGCTCTATTATATAGAAAAGGCTCTTTTTCAAGTAGAGACCCCTTTTTTAAAAAGTTACTTACTTTTTTTAAAAGGTTATTTTCATGAATATATGGGAGAAACTTTCATAGCAGATGAATTTTATAAAGAGGCTTTAGAGAAAGATTTTACCTGTTTGCCTGCTTTTTATTATTTTAACTTGGCAAAATATTTGAAAAGTTCTTCTCTTTCAGAAATCTTTGTTTATTTTAGTCACCCTTATCTTTTGTACTGGAGTTATTTAGAGCCAATTTTTATAAAAGATCAAAGAGAATTAGAAGAATTTTTGTATGAAAGGATTGCAGAAAAAAGGGAGCAAGCTTCTCAAAGATTAAAAGACACAGAAGATCGCTATCATAAAATAAAAGTCTTTTTGTCTGATTCTGAGAAAAAAGAATATGAAGAAAAATTATCTCAAATAAGAGAAAATATTCATAAAGGAGGATTGGGATTAATTGAAAGTGGTTACTCAAAGGCATTAGAAATAGATCTTGAATTTCAAGGCTACATCTACAGAATTATTAAAAATCTTAAAAAGGAATTTGAAAAAATTAAAAGTGATCATAAAAATCTTAATTCTTTTTGGAGAAAATATCCTTATAAATATGAAGATGTAAGTTTTGGTAAGGAATTAAAAGTTTTCTCAGATCTTGTGCAAAAAATTGAAGTGAAATTAAAAAGGAAAGACCCTGTAGATGTTTTATCACTTTTGATTTCCGAAATAAACTCTTGTAAAGAAAAGGCAGAAACTTTAAGAACTTTAAAAGAAAATCTTATTAAAAAGTGGAGCTTTAGAATAAGACTAGCTGATTTTTTAAGAAATTTCTCCCTTTTAGAATTTATTATTGCTTCTATTTATATAATTGTTCTTTATTTACCCATTTTTAGAACTTTTAAAAATTTCTTCAATATTTCTTCTTTTCTTTTTGTTTCTTTTCTTTTACTTATGATCTGTCTATTTTTTTCTTACTTTAAGAAATATGATTTTGAATGATATAGTCCTTTAGCAATTCCCAATCTACGCTCAGTTGCTTCTAAAATAGCTTTTAACATTTCAGCATAGGAAATACCAGCCAATTTAGCCATCTTTGCTAAGTGTCCATCCCAACACCATCCAGGATTTGGATTTACTTCAAGAAGCTTAGGATTTCCCTCTGAATCAAGCCTCCAATCAAACCTACAATAATCTCTTATTCCCAACCTTTCAAATAATTTTAAACAGCAACTTATAATAATTCTTTCAGTTTCTTCTGGGAGATTAGCAGCTATAGATTTAATATTCCAATAAGGAGAATCGGGAAGCCATTTTGCTTCATAACCGCATATTTTTGGAAGTTCTGAGGGGAGAGAGGAATAGTCTTCTTCAATAATTGGTAAAACCATATAATCTTCTGGGGGGTTTCCTATTATTCCTACACTTAAATCACTACCTGATAAAAACTCTTCAACCAAAATTGGCTCATTATAACCAAATTTTTCTCTAATTTCTGAAATTGCATTTATAAGCTCTTCACTATTATTTACTACACTTTTTTGTGTTATTCCAAAGCTTGAATCTCCAAAATTAGGTTTTACAATGACAGGAAAATTAACCGGGACTTCAAAAACTGTATCTTCTGGTTTAATAAGGAAGGCAGAGGGCACAGGAATTCCCATTTCACTTGCAATTCCTCGAATAAGGGATTTATCATAACAAAAGGCAAGACACTGTGGTCCTGAACCTGTATATGGAATATTAAGTATTTCTAACAAAGCTGGCACATGAAGTTCCTTTTTAGGATCGTTGTTGTAACCTTCATCACATAGATTAAAAACAAAATCTATTTTTGGCTTTAGTTTTATCAGATCTTGAATAAAAGTATCGTGATTATCAAGATATATAAAATTATATTTTTCAAGTTCTCTTAATGCATTTTTTAGCTGATCAATTGTATAAAAGTCATCTTCATCAAAGACACAAAAAGGTTTTAATGGATCTGGTTTTTTAGGATCACCTAAAAGCACAACCACATTTCTAATTGTTTCCCTTTTTTTCTTTTTAACTAAGGTCCATTCTTTTTTGACCAGTGCAGTTACAATAATTCTTCTCTCCATCATGCCAAGATCCTGATTCCGCTGTGAATCTGTTAAAATTTCACCATGAAAAGTTATGTCACTAAACCCAGCTGTTTGTAAAAGTTGGGAAAGACTTTCCTTAGTATAAAGTCTTTCAGCATAAAATTGATCAGCTATAACTCCTTTTTCTACATGAGTGATTATTTCTCGTGAGATTAAAGACTGTTTGTCTACAGAAAGGGAGCGTTCTCTACATACAAAATACTTTTTATCTATCCATTCCCAGCTTCTTGGTTGAAAATTATTGCGAAGATATTCTCCATCTGCGACATCTATAAGTATTTTTCCCCAAGGTTTTAGAACTCTAAAAGCCTCCCTTAAAACCCTTAAGTCTTCTTGTACTGTACTAAAATAACCAAAACTATTTCCCAATATCATTATTATATCAAAAGTATCGGGTGGATAAGGAAGTTTTCTTGCATCTCCTTCTCTGAATTTAACATTTAAGCCTTCCTTTTTTGCTTGCATTTTTGCTTTTTGAATAAGATAATGAGATCTATCTAAACCTTCAACATTATAAAAACCTCGTCTTGCCAATTCCAGAGAGTGCCTCCCTTGTCCGCAACATAGATCAAGAATTTTATTCTCCGGAGAGGGTTTTAAAATTTCTAAAAATAAATCTACTTCATTTTTTGTAATTTGTTTATCATCAATCACATCTGCATCAGTTTTTAGATAAAGGGAATTAAAGATTCTTCGCCACCAATCAGGTGATACCTGTTCTTCCAAATTAGATATAGGTCCAAGACATCTTGGGACCTTTTTAGTAATAATTTTTTTTCGGGAAGTTTTAGATTTAGTTAGTCCTTCCATCATTTCTTCCCCACATATTTAGTATTTTTAAATTTGGTTCAAATAATATCTCAATCTAAAAGTATATCAAGAGCAAATTTTATCTACTTGGTAAAAATTAAGAATAGATTATATTATGCTATAAACTTTTAGTAATGAAATTTATCTGGGTAAATGCAAAAGCTTTTCCATATAAGGTTTTAGTTTTTGAAAATCCGTTAGAAGTTTTAAAATTAGAGACCTCTTCTCAGTTAACTTCCTTTTTTGATAAATTACAAAATTTTGTGAAAAGAGGTTTTTATGCATGTGGATTTTTAACTTTTGAACTGGGTTATTTATTAGAAAATAGATTGAAAAAGCTTTTAAGAAAATTTAACCTTCCGCTTGCTTGGTTTGCTATTTATTCTAATCCTACCTTCCTTTTTCTTAATCCCTCAGAGTTAAAAGAGAATAAATTTGGTATAGATAGTATCGCTTTAAATATTTCTAAAAATACTTATTTAGGAGATCTTAAAAAGATAAAAGAATATATTTCTTCAGGAGATGTTTACCAAGTTAATTATACTTTTAAACTTAAGTTTACTTTTAAAGGTCATCCTTTAGAGCTGTTTTACTCCCTTCTTTTTTCTCAACGCTGTAGATACGGTTTTTATATAGAAGAGGACGATTTTTTGATAACCTCTTTATCTCCTGAGCTTTTTCTTAAAAAAGAAGGGTCTTTTTTAATAAGCTCACCAATGAAAGGAACAGTAAAAAGAGGAGCTCCTTTTAGAGTAGATCAGAGAAAAAAAAGAGAACTTTTTCTTGATGAAAAAAATCGAGCAGAAAATGTAATGATAGTAGACTTACTTAGAAACGACTTAGGTAAGGTTTGTCATCCAGGAGAGGTATGGGTAGAAGAACTTTTTAGAGTAGAAACTTATCCTACCCTTCATCAAATGATTTCTACTATAAAAGGAAGACTTTGCAAAGAAGACCTATTGGAGATACTCAAAGCTCTTTTTCCCTGTGGATCCGTTACTGGGGCACCTAAGATAAGAGCGATGGAAATTATCGCTGAGCTTGAAAAAGAACCTCGTGGTATTTATACCGGGGCGATAGGTTATATAGATCCTAAGGGCGACTTTCTTTTTAATGTGGCTATAAGAACTTTAGTATTTCATAAACAAAGCCAATCTCTTTATCACGGAGAAATTGGGATTGGAAGCGGTGTTGTTTGGGATAGCGATACAGATGAAGAATATAAAGAGTGTCTCCTTAAAGCTAAATTTTTTTTAAATCCTTTACCCTATTTTCAATTGATAGAAACCTTCTGGTTTGATCCTAATAGAATTAATCCTCTTTTAAAGTTTCATTATCATAGGTTAGTTCAATCTGCTAAATACTTTGAATTTAAATTGCCTGAGGTTTTACAAACTTTTTCTAATTTTAAGAAGTATATTAGCAAAAAAATACCTGATCAAAAAAAATATAAAGTAAGACTTCTTCTTTATCCTGAAGGAAAAATAGAACTTTCCTTTCTCCCTTATGAAAGCTGGAACAAAGATTTAAAAGTAATTTTTATGAAGCGTGATTTTGATTTGGGATATCTTTTTTACCATAAAACTACTGAAAGGTCAAATTTTGAGCAAGCACTTAAAAAGGCAAAAGAATTGGGATTTGATGAAGTGGTTTTTTATGACGAAAAAGGAAGAATTTTTGAAGGATCTTTTTCTACTTTTTTTGCAAAAAAAGAAAATAAGCTTTATACGCCACCTTTAGACCTAAAAATTCTTAATGGTGTGTTAAGAAAATTTTTAATTAAAAAAGGAATAGCTTTAGAGCAAGAAATTTTTCTTGAGGATCTAAAAAAATTTAAAGAAATTTATGTTGGCAATGCAGTGCGCGGTCTTGGTAAAGTAAAAGATTGGTTTATATTATAATGTTCAAAAAGAGAGGAGGTCAACAAAAATGAATAAGCAAGAAAAAAATTACCAGAATGATAGATCTTACAGAATTGCAGTTATCCCTGGAGATGGAACAGGACCTGAGGTTATAAGAGAGGGAGTAAAGGTTTTAGAAGCGGTTAGTAAAAAATTTAACCTAAAATTTAATTTTACCTTTTTTGATTGGGGAGGAGAAAGATATTTAAAGACAGGGGAAACAATTCCAGAAGGTGGAATTGAAGAATTAAAAAAACACGATGCTATTTATCTTGGGGCAATTGGGCATCCTCAAGTTAAACCAGGGATTTTAGAAAAGGAAATACTTTTAAGAATTCGTTTTGAACTTGATCAATATATAAACTTAAGACCTGTAAAACTTTACCCAGGAGTTTGGACACCTATAAAAGATAAAGGACCTGAGGATATAGATTTTGTAGTAGTAAGAGAAAATACTGAAGGTCTTTATGCTGGGGGTGGGGGTTTTTTAAGAAAAGGAACTCCCTATGAAGTAGCTATTCAAGAATCTATTAATACTCGCTATGGTGTTGAAAGATGTATAAGATTTGCTTTTGAGTATTGTAGAAAAAGAAATAAAAAGAAAAAAGTAACTTTAGTTGGAAAAACTAACGTTTTAACTTATGCCTGGGATCTTTGGTATAGAGTATTTGAAGAAGTAGGAAAGGAATATCCTGATATAGAAAAGGATTATGCCCATGTTGATGCGGTTTGTATGTGGTTTGTAAAAAATCCTGAGTGGTTCGATGTAATAGTTACTGATAATATGTTTGGAGACATTATTACTGATCTTGGGGCTATGATTCAGGGAGGAATGGGAATTGCTGCAGGTGGGAACATCAATCCTAATGGAGTTTCTATGTTTGAACCTATTGGAGGTTCAGCACCTAAATACACTGGAAAAAATGTTATTAATCCCTTAGCTTGTATATGTGCTGGAATGATGATGCTTGAGTGGCTTGGAGAAGAAAGCTCAGCTAAAGCTATAGAAAAAGCTGTCATAAAGGTTTGTAGAGACCATCTCAAAAGCCTTTCTGCAGGAAAAATGGGATATTCAACCACTGAAGTGGGAGATTTAGTTGCTAAGTATGTGGAGGAGGGTGTTGAGCTTTAAGTGCTTAATTTAAACTTAAAAGAAATTCCTCAAGCACCAGGGGTTTATCTTTTTAAATCAAAAAAAGGTGAAGTTCTTTATGTAGGTAAAGCCAAAGACTTAAAAGCCCGCCTTTCTGCTTATGTAAAAGAACCTTGTCTGTCTCCTAAATTAGAGCATCTTCTTAGAAATACAGAAAATGTTGAATACTTTCTTACTGATACAGAAAAGGCAGCCCTTCTTTTAGAGGCAAATCTTATTAAAAAGTATCGTCCCAAATATAATGTTCTCCTAAAGGATGACAAAAATTACCCCCTTTTAAGAATTCCTATTAAAGAAGAATTCCCTCGTTTACAAATTGTAAGAAAAAGAAAAAAAGGGGATCAGGCACTTTATTTTGGTCCTTTTACCTCAGCAAAAGGATTAAGAGAAATTTTAAAACTTCTTTCTAAAACCTTTCCTTTAAGAAAATGTAGCCTTTCTGAAATGAAAAGAAGAAAGACCCCTTGTATTTATTATCAAATAAAAAAATGTGTTGCTCCTTGTGTTTATCCTATACCAGAAGAAGAGTATAAAAAACTGGTAGATGGAGTCATAGAATTCTTTCAAGGAAAAGGAAAGGAACTTATAAATAAATTAAAAGAGGAGATGCATCGTCTTTCTGAAAATTTAGAATTTGAAAGAGCTGCCTTTTTAAGAGATAGAATTGAAGATTTAAAGAAAGTGCTTGAAACTCAGGCTGTAGTGCTTGATACACCCTTAGATTTAGATCTTTGGGAATATAAAAAAGAAAACACTAATGAATATTTTATTGTTCTTTTTGTAAGATATGGATATCTTTACGGTTTTCAGACCTTTCAAATAAAAAATCCTTTAGGAGAAAAGCCAGCTTTAAAAGAGGTGATTTTACAATTTTATATGGAAGGAAAGATAATTCCAGAAAAAATCTTTTTACCAGAAAAGCCTGAAGAAAAAGAAGAACTAGAAGGTATTTTAAGTGAACTTTCTGGAAAAGAAATAAAAATTTTAGAAAGCCTTCAAGATGAAAAGATAAAGATTTTAAGAGCTTTAGCCTTAAAAAATTTAGAGAATTTTATTTTTTCAGAAAAAAGAAGAGAAAAACCATGGTATGCTGGGCTTTCAGAGGAATTGATTGAGATTTTAAGGCTTTCTCGTGAGCCAAGATGGGTTGAAGCTATAGACCTTTCTCAATTTTACGGAACTGCAAGGGTTGGGGCTATTGTTTGCTTTTTTGAAGGAGAACCTGAAAAATCTCGCTACAGACATTATCATATAAAAGGAGAAGGAAAAGATGATTATGCCATGTTATATGAAGTAGTTTATAGAAGATTAAAGCGTGGTTTAGAAGAAGAGAATTTGCCTGATCTTATTTTAATAGATGGTGGAAAAGGGCATTTAGAAACAGCTTTAAGAGCGGGAGAAGACCTTGAAGTAAAAGAGGTTGAGTTTAGAGCTATAGCCAAAAATGAAAAAAGACAGCCTGAAAAACTTTATATTCCAGGAAGAAAAAATCCCCTTTTTTTACCAAAATATAAAGAGGTGTATCATTTTATTGGAAGAGTTATGAGTGAGGCTCATATATTTGCTAAAACCTTTGCAGAAAAGACAAAAGAAAAAGAAACTTTAACAAGTATTTTAGACCGGATAAAAGGAATTGGTCCTAAGAGAAAAGAGGTGTTATTAGAAAACTTTAAAAGTTTAGAAGAAATTTTAAATACTCCTTTAGAAAAACTCTCAAATCTTCCGGGTTTTAATCTCAAAATCGCTAAAATACTAAAAAAGGAACTACAAAAACAAATTCAAACTTAAGTATAATAAAAATTTAACTTAAATTTATTTACTTTAGACTTTATTTTTTTAAAAAAAAATTTAAACTGAAGTTAAATAAATTTTAACTTTAGCCGATAAATAAAATTACCTAGGGAAGTTTTAGTTAATTTTAAAAATAAACTTTTGGCTTATGCTTTTTGTGAAATTTTGGGAAAAATAGAAGGGGTTATTCCTTATCTGCCTGAGGGAAAAGAAATTAAAGAGCCCAATATTATTTTGACTGATTATTTCAGTCTGGATAAAGAGATCCTTTCCAAATTTCCAAAAGCTAAGCTTGTGCTTATTGATTCAGGATTAAGAGTAAAGTCTCTAATAAGGGTGTTGATGCAATATAAGTAGCAGGGATAATAGCACCCTATACAGATTTAAATCTTTTTAAAAAAGCTTTAAGAGTTATTAATGATGGACAGATCTGGCTTGATAATAAATATC